>Ga0209610_1000562_pt1 | contig 19553 bp, 27 predicted proteins | sample LakKivw275mmetaG_FD_184137 | JGI IMG/M metagenome (GOLD analysis project Ga0209610, IMG submission 184137) | Anoxic lake water microbial communities from Lake Kivu, Rwanda to study Microbial Dark Matter (Phase II) - Lake Kivu water 275m metaG... | ecosystem: Environmental > Aquatic > Freshwater...
AGCTATTACCTACTATGGGGATATCCTTTTTAAAAAGAATGGAAAGAAGAATGAGTAATTTTATTTCGGCTTATGAATATATCATCCGTTTCTCTTTTTTCTTAGGCATCTTGGTGCTAATGGTTTTCTGGGAAAGGCTCTCCCCCCGTCGACTGCTGACCACTTCAAAAGCTCTTCGCTGGTACAGTAATTTAGGGTTGGTGATCATAGATACCCTTGCTCTTCGGCTATTGCTTCCGCTTCAGGCAGTGGGGATGGCTCTTTTTGTTCAAAATCAAGGCTGGGGTTTACTCAATAATGTTTCACTGACCCACGGGTGGGCCATTCTCATTGGAATTTTGGGTCTCGATTTCGTCATCTACCTTCAACACGCCATGTTCCATTTTATTCCATTATTCTGGCGCCTCCATCGTATCCACCATACTGACCTCGATTTTGATGTCACCACTGGAATCCGGTTTCATCCCATAGAGATTCTACTCTCTATGGGGATTAAAATGGTCGCTGTAGTGATTCTCGGACCCTCCCCTGTCGCTGTCATCCTTTTTGAAATAATTCTTAATGCCACGAGTATGTTTAATCATGGAAATGTCCGTCTCCCAGGCTCCATCGATCAAATCTTACGACTTATTGTCGTCACACCCGAGATGCACCGAGTACACCATTCTATATTGTTCAAGGAATTTAATAGTAATTTTGGATTTAACTTCCCCTGGTGGGATAGACTTCTTGGCACTTATCGTGCTCAACCTTCAGCCGGACACGAAGGGATGACCATTGGTCTTGGTCAGTTCCGGGAACCAAGTTCTCTTACACTGCCCTGGCTTCTCATCCTTCCTTTCATCCGGAAGCCTTGACAATAGGCGAGGCTCTGACTTATATTTTATTTTGATTTCAATTATTTATTGATGATCAGGAGATTCATCCTTGTCTCTTTTTATTACTTTTGAGGGCGTGGAGGGAAGCGGAAAGACCACTCAGATCGAGCGCCTGAAAAAGTATCTCCTCCGAAAAGGCATTCCCTGCAAGGTGACCCGGGAGCCCGGGGGTTCTCCCATTGGCGAAAAGATCAGGAGGATCCTTTTGGACCCGGGCCATCAAGAGATGCTCCCCCTGAGTGAACTCCTCCTCTACGAAGCCTCAAGGGCGCAACATATGAGTGAGGTGATCAAACCCTTTCTAAAAGAGGGGGGGGTCCTTCTCTGCGACCGCTTTAATGATGCCACCCTCGCCTATCAGGGCTACGGCCGTAAAATAGATCCCGGATTGATCCAGAGACTCAACCGCCTCTCTTCTCAGGGAATCAAACCCGACCTCACCTTCCTTCTGGATTGTCCTTCTGATCTGGGACTGAAAAGGGCCCTCCGGAGAAACCGCACATTGCGAAATGAGAAAGAAGGACGTTTCGAAAAGGAGAAGATTGCATTCCACCATCGGGTGAGAATGGGATATCTGTCCGTTGCCAGAAAGGAACCCCGCCGGGTGAAGGTGATCGATACCCGTGTGGGTGAAGAAAAAGTGTTTGAGAAGATTCGAAAGATTGTTGATGAATTATTATAATTTCGGATTTAGGAATTTAAATCCGCAATCCGCATTTCGCCATTGATTCAATCATGGGTGGGTAGGGGCGACTTTAGTTGCCCAAAAGGGAGGCTAAAGCCTCCCCTCCCCATTATCCATTTTCATCGTTTGAGGGTGGCCAAACGGCCATGACTAATTTATTTGGAATTTGAGAAGAGAGATGTCCTTCAAAGAGGTGATCGGCCACGATAGGCCGATAAAATTGCTTCAGCGGGCCATCGCTCAGGAGAAGGTGGTTAACAGTTACCTCTTCTGGGGGAGCGAAGGGATTGGCAAGGGATGGGTGGCCCTTCAATTTGCCAAGGCCCTCAACTGTCTTGAAAAAGAGAGAGAGAAGAGAGATGCCTGTGACCACTGCATCTCCTGCAGGAAGATCGATCAACACCTCCATCCCGATGTCCTGCTCATCGAACCCGAAGGTCAGACCCTGAAGGTGGATCAGGTGAGGGAAATGCAAAAAGATCTTGCCTACCGGCCCTATGAGGGGCGCCGTCGTGTCTTCATCCTCTCGGCGGCCGACCGAATGGCCCCTCATATGTCGAACACCCTTCTCAAGACCCTGGAAGAACCCCCTCTGCATACCATCATCATCCTGCTGGCCAATCACCCCCGGGGGATGCTTCCCACCATCGTCTCCCGATGTCAACCCATCCGTTTCAACCCCCTGCCCACGTCATCCGTCTCCCGATGGCTCATGGATCGAAGGGGACTTGGCGAAAAAGAGGCCCATCTGCTCGCTGCCCTTTCGGAGGGGAGTCCCGGAAAGGCCCTGGAAATCCAGGGGGAGATTGAGAAGGTCCCGAGAGAAGAACTCCTGAAGAACTGGGTGGGCGTAAAATCACTCTCCATCGAGAGGAAGGAGAATTGGATCGAATCCCTGCCCTCCCAGAGAGAGAATCTCCTTTTGATCCTCGAGGTCGCCAAGACGATTCTGAGGGATCTCATCGTCTTGAAGACGTCAAAGGAGGGCTCGATATTGATCCATGCCGATCTGCTCGAAGGGTTGGAGGCTATGGCTTCGGAGTGGAGTCTTCCCTCGCTTTTAAATCGGATGGAGGCACTCCACCATACCAGCCTCGCCATTAAAGGGAATGCCAATGCACGATTAGCCCTGGAGGCAATGATGTTCACCTGGGCTGAAGGATAGAAGAGATGATTCGAATGGTCTTTGTCCGGATGGCCAATGGAAAAGCAGATGGATTTCATGCCGGAGATCTCCTCCTGGAGGCCGGAGACTCCGTGGTCGTGGAGTCAGAAAAGGGACCGGTCTTAGGAAGAGTCCTCTCCCCGCCCCAGGAGAAGGAGAAACGCTTCTTCCTCAAATCTCCGAGAAAGGTGGTCCGCAAAGCCACCCCCGAGGATCTCGATCAATTCGAGAAAAACCAGCAGCTGGAAAAAGAGGCCTTCCAATTCTGCCTTCAGAAGATCAGGGATAAATCCCTCAATATGAAACTGGTCAGGACCGAAGTCCTCCTGGACCGTTCCAGGATCCTCTTCTATTTTACGGCTGAAAAGCGAGTCGATTTCAGGGAATTGGTCAGAGACCTGGCGGCCCAGTTCAGGATGCGGATCGAGTTGAGGCAGATCGGGGTGAGGGATGAGGCAAAGATGATCTGCGGAATCGGGAGTTGCGGAAGGGAGCTCTGCTGTGCCAGATTTATGAATCGATTTGAACTGGTCTCCGTCAAAATGGCAAAGGAGCAGAACCTTGCTCTTAACCCGGCCAAGATCTCCGGCATCTGCGGCCGGCTGATGTGCTGTCTCGCCTATGAATTCCCAACCTATATGGAATTAAAAAGGGGATTGCCCAAGGTGGGCAAACATCTCATCACCCGCTCGGGTAAAGGAAAGGTGATCCGGCAGAATGTCCTGAATCAAACGGTCACCATTGAGCTGGAAGAGGGAGGAGAGATTACCATCCGTGCATCTGAAATCTAAAGGGACCTTCTACATCACCACTCCGATCTATTATGTCAACGATGTCCCCCATATCGGCCACGCCTATACGACCGTTGCGGCGGATGTCCTCGCCCGGTTTAAGCGTCTCGAAGGCTATCAGGTCTTTTTTCTCACGGGCACCGATGAACACGGTCAAAAGGTGGAAAAGGCCGCCCAGGAAAGAGGGGTTGACCCAAAGGCCCATTGCGATGAGATGGTCAAACGGTTCCAGTCCCTCTGGCAGAGGCTCGGCATCTCCAATAATGACTTCATCCGAACGACGGAAGACCGCCATAAGAAGGTGGTGCAAAAAATTCTTCAGGATCTCTATGACCGGGGGGAGATCTATCAGGATAGTTATGATGGCTGGTATTGTGTCCCCTGCGAACGATTCTGGACCGAAAAAGACCTCACCGATGGCAAGTGCCCGGATTGCTTCAGGGAGGTGGTCGAAATCTCCGAGAAAAACTACTTCTTCAGGATGAGCCGGTACCAATCCTGGCTCATCGAACACATCGAAAAGAATGAACGCTCCGTCCTTCCTCCTGCGAGGCGAAATGAGATTTTGGGATTTTTGAAGAACCCTCTTGAAGACCTCTGTATCTCAAGGCCCAAAAAACGCCTGAGATGGGGAATCGAGATCCCCTTTGACCCGGACTATGTGACCTATGTCTGGTTCGATGCCCTGATCAACTATGTGAGTGGAATCGGTTACGGGAGCGAAGGAAATGCCTTTTGTGAATTCTGGCCCCGGGCCATCCACCTCATCGGCAAGGATATCCTCACCACCCACGCCGTCTACTGGCCCACCATGCTCAAAGGGATTGGTCTGACTCCGCCCAAAACGGTCTTTGCCCATGGTTGGTGGACCATTGAGGGGAAGAAGATGTCCAAATCCCTCCAGAATGTGGTGGAACCCAATCGTCTGATTGATACTTATGGAGTCGATGCGTTCCGATACTTCCTGATGAGGGAAGTCCCTTTTGGAATGGATGGCGATTTTTCCCATTCCGCGATGATCCATCGGATTAACAGCGATCTGGCAAACGATCTGGGAAATCTCTTCAGCCGAACACTGAGCATGGTGATCCGGTATTTTGATGGCCTAATCCCCGCTCCCTCCTCTTTAGAGGAAATCGATTTGAGGCTCCGGGGAGTGTCGGAACAGGTCCTTTCCCAGCTCCCTCAGCAGATCAATGACCTCGCTTTCAACAGAGCGCTCTCCACCATCTGGGAGGTCGTAAACGCCTCGAACAAATATGTGGACGAAACCGCTCCCTGGACCCTGGCCAGAGAGAAAAACACCACCCGCCTCTCCACGGTCCTCTATCAGGCGCTGGAGGCCCTGCGGATCATTGCGCTCTTGCTCGCGCCCTTCATGCCTGCGACTTCTGAAAAGATGTGGGGTGGGCTCGCTCTCGAAAAGAATCTCCGGGAACAGAATTTGGAAGCCGATGGGAAGTGGGGAGGATTAAAACTGGGGAGAAGGGTAACTCCGCCAACCCCCCTTTTTCCGAGAATCGATCCCTCAAAGATCAGTATCCAATAGAAGGTGAGCGGGAGGGGCGATCAGGTGGTCAGAATATCAGATTAAGAAATGTTTACGTTTTCCTGATGTCCTGGTTCCCTGTGATCCTTCATCTGATCTTCTGATGTTCTGATATCCTTATGGGAGCTATAAAAAGACCCAAACCGGTTGGTTCAATACTGGCAGAGACTCTCAAAGGAATGGAGATCGATGTTCCGCTGAAGGCCTACTCGATCTGGGGGGCATGGAAGGGGATTGTGGGCGAGCCCGTAGCCCTTCAGACGCAACCCCATGCCATCCGAAATCGGATTCTCTTCATCGATGTCTCTCATTCCACCTGGATTCAGCAACTCCAGTTCCTTAAATCCACCCTTTTAGAAAAGATCAACGGCTTCCTGGGAGAGCCCCTGATCAGGGACATCCGGTTTAAATTGGGAAAGATCCCCTCGGCCTCTCCCCGGCCAAAAGTTCGAGGGTGGGGGGAGGAGAGACTGGATAAAAGAACGGCGGACCAAATCGAACGACTTCTTGAAAAGATTGAAGATGAGGGGATTAAAAAGAGCCTGCAAGAGGTTCTGATCAAAAGCGCGAAACTGGAGAAGGCGAGAATGAGGCAAAAAGAGAGAAGTTAAAAACCGGTTCTCCTTCCTTTTGGGATAGAGGGTTTTTGCTCAAGGTCTCAATCTCCATCCCGTCCTTCTGATCTCCTTATCCAATTCTTCATTTTGTTCTTCGTTTATGGGACTCTTCTTCTCGTAAAGATCAAACTCCTCCTCGTGGGACAACCGATTACAGTGGAGGTCACAATAATGATTCTTGAGAAGACATTTGGAATGATCATAGAACTCGCATGATTTTTCTAAACCCATTTCCATCCCTCCTTTCCATTAACAGAGATTCCCTCAATTCTCCCGATAGGTATTGATGTGATCAAGAAATGGAATGGTCATTTTTCTATCAATGATTAATTTGCAATCCCAGTGCCAAAAGACAAAACCCTTATCCTTATCTCAATTCATCCGAATTGATCGAAACCGGGCTCAGGAGGTCCGGAAACGAAATTTTTTCATCCATTCAGGGACAAATTTGAACGAATACCTTTGGGTTATCTTCGAGCGAGGGTCATTTGAAAGAGGCCGCCTGAAACCAATAACGTCCTGATCCTGCAAAATCCTGCCTTCCTGAGCCCCTCTTTTTGATCAAAATCAAAAAAGCTGAGGTTCTCCTTTTCAAAGAGTCTGAAGAAGGCAATGAGAAGGGCCTTCCGCTTCCCGAAGACCTGCGGATTGAAATCCGCTACGACCAATCTTCCATCCGCAGTCAAGGCCGAGAAGGCCTGTTCAAGCACCCCGGGCCGGGCTTCCTCAGGAAGTTCGTGAAGGGAGAAGGAGGTGAAGATCCCATTCAATGGACCCTGATACCCCCAGGGCCGGGTCACATCCTTCTGCTGAAAGATCAAGTTTTTTGATCCACCATATCTCTTCCTTGCCACCCGGACCATGGCCTGAGCAATATCCCACCCGATCACCTGGCCTTCGCTTCCTACGGCTCGAACCATCCACGAAGCCGCCCTTCCTGTTCCTGAACAGAGGTCTAAAATCTTCTCTCCCTTTTGAGGCGCAAGAATCCTGACGGCCTTTTTCAAAAACAGGGCATATCCCCCGAAGGTGAGGAGATCGAGGAGGGTATCGTAATAAGGAGCAGCCTTTTCGAAGAAACCGATGCGCTGGTAGTTCAATTTCTGAATTGAGAGTTCAGATTTCGGATCTAAAAATTCCTCCTGCCTCCCTTGTGCCAGGAAAGGGATCACGCTTTTTCAAGGAGGACCTTTTCCCCGTCTTTGACCTTCCGAAAGCCTTTGGGGTCGGGGACGACCTTTCCGATGATGTTGACCGGGCTGGCCGCTCTGATCTCATCCCCGCGGCTTGCGGGTGTGGGACCGAAAAAGATACAGAAGGCATGGCCGGGTGGCCAGTATCCCAATTCTCCTGGGGTCACCACCTCCCTTGCCCCCTGTTCCGGCCCGGTCTTTACGGGGATGGGGAAATAGATCTCCTCCCCCCAGACATTGGCTTTCGCCTCCATGGGAAGAGCCTCCCAGATCAATTGAGAGGTCTTTGACTCGTTGAGCACTGCCTCCACCTTTAAATTGCTGACGAGGATGCTAATCTTTCTTTCCATCTCCTTCTCCCTTCTTTTCAAGAGGGCTGAATTCATCATAAAGGACCTTCTTCCCCCCGATCTCGGAGAGATTATTCGAATAGAACAGGATCTCCCGGTCCATCTTGTCGAATTCCCCTTTGATCGATAGAAATCGATGGGTCTGGATCCTCAATATGAAGAAGCTCAGGGCCACTAAAACATAATTGGAAAGTTCCCTTCCCACCCTATAAAAAAATCCGGGTCCGATGCCAGAAAAGTAATATTCTTCAACGAGAAGCCTTACGCTATTGATGAGGAGTCCCAGCGTGAGAAGCTGGAGGAAACGGGTGGTCTTCGTCGCATTCTGGGATAAGTCGCGGAGATACTGATCATAGGTCCGCTTAAAGTTTTTCCAGCCTTCGGAAAGATTTCTGAGGAGCTCCTGATGAGTCCCCTCATCCTCTCCGTAGACCTTTAAACGGACCTGGAGGTCCCCTCGAAAGAGGAGATAACGCTTCAGCATCTCTTCCCTCTCTGAGAGAAAGGCCTGATTCCTTTTGACCCCTCGATAGAGAATGAGACCCATCGCGATGAGCAGAAACAGGGTGAGCCCTTCATTCAGATATCGAATCCACATCGTCTCTATCATCTCAGGGGTTTACATCCGGTTGATCAGACTGGCCATATAACCTGCACCAAATCCATTGTCAATATTGACCACGGCCACTCCCGCCGCACAGGAGTTCAGCATGGCGAGCAGGGCCGTGATTCCACCGAAACTCGTTCCGTATCCCACGCTGGTGGGTACAGCGACTACGGGCTGGTTGACCAATCCCCCTATCACGCTGGGAAGGGCCCCTTCCATTCCGGCAACCACAATCAACACGCGGGCCTTCTCCAGCCTCTCCCTTTCGGAAAGGAGTCGATGAATTCCGGCAACCCCCACATCATAAAGGGTCTCTACCCGGTTTCCCATAAATTGGGCGGTAAGGGCAGCTTCTTCCGCCACAGGGATATCGGTGGTTCCCGCGGTTATGATCAGAATCGTCCCTTTTCCGGTCATTTGTACCGGATGGGTAAAATAAGTGAGAACCCTTGAAAGGGAATAATACCGGCTTCTTGGGAAAACCCTCCGGATGGTCTGGGCCTTCTTCTCATCCAGACGGGTGATCAGAATATTCTGTTCTTTTTCCTTCAACTGTTTCATGATGGAGAGAATCTGCCCAGAGGTTTTCCCCTCCCCCCAGATGACCTCCGGAAAACCCTTCCGGATGCTCCGGTGGTGGTCCACCCGGGTATGGCCCAGGTCTTCAAAAGGAAGCGATTTCAACCCTTTCATCGCCTCCTCAACGGAAATCCTCCCCGATTGAACCTTCCTTAAGAGACCTTCAAGCTTCTGGGTATTCATCTTTGACCTATCCCTTCAATGCACATTTTTTATGTCAATCCCAAGGAGAGGTTTTGATTCTCTAATGCTTTATTTAAGCATTCTATTCAGTCCTCCGATAAAAAGTCAAGAAAATCTGCGGGGTCACATCCGGAGTGATCATCTAAATTTCATTTGCGCCTCTCTGGGAAAGGGTTTCCGGATTTGCTCCAATTTTCCCCTTGACAGAAAGAGCCCGTGAGGTTATTATTACATTATACCATACGGGGGTATAGTATGAATCCATCGTTGGCCAAAAAGGAAGTCCTGGCAAGACTCAGGAGGATTGAGGGTCAGGTGCGGGGCCTGCAGAGGATGGTCCAAGAGGGGACCCCCTGCCCGGATATACTGACCCAGGTGGCCGCCGTCACGGCTGCGATTAAAAAGGTGGGAACCCATATCGTCCAGACCTATATGGAAGAGTGCATGGAAAAGACCCAAAAAGGAGGAGGGGTTAAACGGGGAGAGACTTTAAAGGATTTCCATAAAGCCATTTCCCGCTATATTGACTGGGCCTGATCCAATTGCCGAATCCGGATCGCACCTGCCTGCTGATTGCGGCAAGCAGGAATTAAGGAATGTGGAATAAAACTCCCCTTCTCCCCTTTGCTAAAGGTGGCTGGGGGGATTAAGGAGCAATCGATGGGAAAAGAAAGAGAATTACCGAGAAGGCACTTTTTTAAAACAGGGGCCTTCGCCGCTGCAGCCGGAATGGCACTGGTCACGGGGATAGCAGAGGAGGCCTTGGCAAAATCGGGGGCCTATGCCACGTTGATCGATTTGACGAAATGTGATGGGTGTAAGAATGAACCCATACCCAGATGTGTGGAGGCATGCCGAAAGGAAAATGAAAATAAGTTTCCGAATCCTAAGGGACCGATCAAAGACCTCTGGCCCCAGAAGACTCATGATGACTGGTCAAAAAAGAAGGAGGTGATCAATGCACTCACTCCTTATAATTGGACGACCATCCAGAAGGTTGAAGTGGAAGGGGAGGATATTTTTGTCCCCCGTCTAAATATCTTCCCGAGCAGAGATTAGCCTATGCCTATCTGGGAGGTCTGGGGTTGATTCTGGTTTTTACAGGTGTGGTCAAGGTGATCAAAAATTTACCTTATGTCTACCTCTCTCCATCCCTGATTACTTCGATGACATTGATTCATACCTTCGGGACGATCCTCTTTCTTCTGGGTGTCCTGGCCCATTTAGCGGCCTTGATCTTCAGGGTAAACCGTCCACTGGTTAAATCAATCTTCACGGGAGAGGTGAACCTCGATTACATCCGGGACCGCCATACCCATTGGTATGAAGAACTGGCGAAGGATCAGGGTGAGGTTAAGTCTGAGGGTGGGGATGAGATAAAGGAAAAGATAGAATGTGAGGTTAAGGAAGAAAAGGAGGAGGAAACCGCGGTCGCAGATAGACCTGCCGGGGAAAACTTAACAAAGGAGGGAGATCAAATGACTATGGTTCTGAAAGTCAAAGGGATGAGCTGTCAGCATTGTGTCATGTCAGTGACCAAGGCGCTCGGTCAACTGGAAGGGATTAAAAATGTTCAGGTGGACCTTGCGAAGGGGGAAGTTCGATTTGATAATACAAAAGAGATAGCATCTGATCGAATCGAGAAGGCCATCACGGATGCAGGATATGAAGTGGTCCAGGGTTAAATTTCAGATTTTTCAATTTGCAATTTGCGATCTGCAATTTAGGAGGTAGTGATGCCCATCTATGAATATCGATGTCGAAAATGCGGGGAAATTTTTGAGAGGTTCATGAAGATCAATGAGAAGGGAGACTCCTTGGCCTGTCCCCGTTGCGGAGAGAAAAAACCTGAAAAAATTCTCTCCAGCTTCTCTCCATCAGCGGGGTCGGATCAATCCTCTTCATGCAATTCTACGGGTGGTTCTTCGAGATTCACCTGAGGTTAAATCCAACCGGTAGTCACCGGTTTTTATGCTTTAGGATGTTTCCTGATGGTTCATCTCAGATCTGGTTACCCGCAAGGAGCGAAGCGGTTGTGAGGCAAAGCCGCACCCTTCGGGCTCGCAATGACTGTAACCAAAATTATCTCGTTTGTACTATTAAACGGACATGATAGCTGAAGAGATCCTCATCAGTGAAGAGTTCAAGCGATGCGTCGAGTTTCATGGCCATCTCTGCCCAGGCCTCGCCATTGGATTTCAAGCGGCCCGAGTTCTGATGAACCGTTTGGGTACAGGGAAGGCACCGGATGAAGAATTGGTTGCGGTTGTGGAAAATGATGCCTGTGGTGTGGATGCCATTCAGGTCATCACCGGATGTACCTTTGGCAAAGGGAATCTGATTTTCAAGAACTATGGAAAACAGGCCTTTTCCCTTATTGACAGAAAGAGGAAAAGTGCCTTCCGGGCCTGTTTGCTTGCGAATATTTTAAAGCCCGACGCAAAATTCCTTTTCCTCTCCGAAAAGGCTCGGAAGGATGAATCATCGCTGAAAGAACTGGAAGAGTTTAGCCAGCTTCAACGGGAAAGGGCTAAAAAAATTCTCGAAACCGAAGCTGAGTCTCTGTTCAAGATCGAAGAGATCCCGCCGGATCTGCCTCCCAGGGCCAGGATTATGAACTCCGGAGTTTGCGACTTCTGCAAAGAGCCAACCAAGGTTGACCTTTTACAGGAGGTGAACGGGGAAAAAGGATGTATCCCTTGCACACGCAGGCAAGGCCTTAAGCCATAGCCCCTTATCATCGAAAAAAAGGCCCTGTCCTCAAAGAGGACAAGGCCCCTGGTCATTTCAATGGATCTCACAGGCTGAAGCCCACCGCTACAAAACTCACTTTCCCTTTGAAGGTTTTTTCTTCGGTTTCTCTTTTTTCTCTCCCGGAGCCCCTTTTGCTTCCTTCTTCGTTTTCTTTTCTTTTCTCTCTTCCTTCTCTTTGACCTGCTCTGCCTCTTTCACCTTCTTTTTAGGTGTCACCTTTCCAATGACCTCTTTTGCTTTTTCAACGGTTGACTTCTTCTTCCCTCCTGGGGGGGAATAGGTGACGAGTTCGACCAGGGAGAGGGGAGCTCCATCCCCCTGACGCCACCCGATTTTATAGATCCGGGTATAACCGCCTTCCCTTTCTTTCATCCGGGGGGCAATCTTATCAAAGAGTTTCTTTACGATGGTCTCGTTTCGAAGAAGGTCAAATGCCTTTCTCCTGGCATAGAGAGTCCCTTGTTTTCCAAGGCTGATGACCTTGTCTGCCCAACTCCGGAGCTCTTTGGCCTTCGCCAGGGTGGTACTAATTCGCTCGTGCTCTAACAATGAGACGAGCATGTTCCGAAACATCAGCTCCCGATGTTTCGTGTGTCGACTTAATTTTCTCCCTTTAACTCGATGCCTCATGCCGATCTCCTATCCCTATCCCACAACTTCTGGTTCCAACTCTTCTTCTTCGCCCTCTTTTGTTTTCGGGGAGGGCCAGCTATCCAATCTCATTCCGAGGCTCAAACCCATTGTGGCCAAAATCTCCTTGATCTCGTTGAGGGATTTCCGGCCAAAATTCTTGGTGGCCAGAATTTCTGCCTCTGTTTTTTGAACCAGATCCCCGATGAGTTTGATGTTTGCATGTTTCAAACAGTTCGCAGATCGAACGGAAAGCTCCAGTTCATCAACGCTTCGAAAGAGGTTCTCGTTCAACTTTTCTGCTTCCGTCTGTTCTTCGGTAAAGGGGGGTTCCTCTTCCTCCTCTTCTTCTAAGGAAACAAAGATGGAGAGTTGTTCCTTCAGGATTTTGGCAGCCTGAGTCACCGCCTCTTCCGGGTCCAGGCTTCCGTCCGTCCAGATCTCCAGGATCAACTTGTCGTAATCGGTAATCTGTCCCACCCGGGCATTGGTCACCGTGTAATTCACCTTCCTGATGGGAGAGAAGATGGAATCCATGGGGATGGTTCCGATCGGCTGGTTTTCATCCTTGTTCCGTTCTGCCGGGACATAACCCCTGCCCATTTTCACCATCATCTCCATTGAGAATTTGGCATCTTTGGAGAGGGTGGCCAGATGATGATCTGGATTGAGGACTTCCGCCGCATCCCCTGTGAGGATATCCCCTGCCTTTAGCTCCCTCGCCCCCTCGGCCTTCACCCGGATCATCTTGGGCCCCTCGGTATGAAGTTTTAGCCTCACCTCCTTGAGGTTCAAGATGATCTCCGTCACATCTTCTTTGACCCCGGGGATCGTTGAGAACTCGTGGAGCACACCATCTATCTTCACCGATGTGATCGCCGCCCCCTGGAGGGAGGAAAGAAGGATTCGTCGAAGTGAGTTTCCGATCGTGATGCCGAAGCCTCTTTCAAAGGGCTCCCCTGTGAACTTCCCGTAGAAGGGGGTTAAAGTTTCCTTCTCAACTTCTAACCGCTTCGGTCGAATGAGATCTCTCCAACTTTTTTGAACCATATGACCTCCCCTGTGGAAAAGGGTTTAAAAAAATTAAACCGGCTTCCCGGCCCTCACCCCATAATCAGGTCCATGACCCGGAGTGACGGAGCCGTGAGTGCGAATTATTTCGAATAAAGTTCAACGATCAGCTTTTCTTGAATGGGAAGGGTGATCTCCTCACGGGTCGGCAATGCCTTCACCGTCCCCTTCATCTGCTCTTTATCCAGCTCCAGCCACTGGGGAATGCCCCTCCGGGCCACCCCCTCCAGCGCCTCCAAAATACGAACGATCTTCTTGCTCTTTTCCCGTAACCCGATGACATCTCCCGGTCTTACGAGATAGGAGGGGATATTCACTTTGGTTTGATTCACTAAGAAGTGATTGTGCCGAACGAGTTGTCTCGCCTCATTTCTGGAATTAGCAAACCCCAATCGGTAAACGGCGTTGTCCAATCGGCGCTCCAGGAGGGAGAGGAGGTTCTCTCCGGTAACCCCTTTTTGCCGATCCGCTTCTTTAAAGGTATTGCGAAACTGTCCTTCCAAAAGGCCATATAACTTTTTGACCTTCTGTTTCTCACGCAGTTGAAGTCCATAATCCGAAGTCTTTTTCCGATCCTGGCCATGCTGTCCTGGCGCATAGCCCCTCCGGTCGAATGCGCATTTCTCCGTATAACATCTCTCCCCTTTGAGGAAGAGCTTCAGATTCTCCCTCCGACAAAGACGACAAGCAGATTTCGTATATCTCGCCAACGTTACCCCTCCTCATCTAATTCTATTAAACCTGATTCTGACATAGTCTTAGACGCGTCTCCGTTTAGGAGGACGGCATCCGTTGTGGGGGATGGGCGTCACATCCTTGATGAGATGAACTCTAAGACCTGCGGCCTGGAGGGACCGAAGAGCCGACTCCCTTCCAGCCCCCGGACCCTTCACATAGACATCAATGCTACGCATCCCATGCTCCATCGCCTTCTTTGCAGCATTCTCCGCGGCCATTTGGGCTGCAAAGGGAGTACTTTTCCGGGACCCCTTGAAACCCTGGGTCCCCGCACTGGACCAGGTAATGACATTTCCCTCCATATCGGTGATGGTGATGATGGTGTTGTTAAAGGTTGCCTGAATGTGGGCAATTCCTGTCTGGATATTCTTTTTAACCTTTTTTTTCTTTACTCCTGACTCGGTGGCCATATCTCCTCCTTTATCGGGCCCCTGGACATCACTCCCTCCCGCCCTTATTCAAAGGGCGGGAGACGGACTCAGGGAAAACTATTCCTTCTCTTTTTTCTTTCCGATGATGGCCCTTCGAGGACCTTTTCTCGTCCTTGCATTGGTGTGTGTCCTCTGGCCGTGAACAGGAAGCGACCGGCGGTGACGAAGTCCCTGGTAGGAACCGATATCCATCAATCGCTTAATATTGGTGGCCGTTTCTCTTCGAAGATCTCCTTCCACTTTATAGACCTGATCGATGATATCCCGGATGCGGACCACCTCTGCTTCGGTCAACTGATTGACCCGGGTGTCCTTATTGACTTCTGCCTTTCCGAGAATTTTATTGGCAGAAGGTCTCCCGATCCCGTAGATATAGGTGAGGGCGATCTCAACCCTTTTATCCTTTGGAAGATCGACTCCTGCAATGCGTGCCATATTCTTCTCCTTTAAATTCCAATACCCAAATCCCCTGCCTACCGCAGGCAGGCAATATCCAAATAATCACCAGTGACCAAATTCCAATCACCCAATCTAAAGATTAAGAGTTTTAAATTTGAATATTGGTTATTGGAACTTATTTGATGATTGGCGCTTGGGATTTGGTTATTCTCCTTTAGCCCTGCCGTTGTTTATGTTTGGGGTTTTCACAGATCACCCGGATCACCCCTTTTCGTTTGACGATCTTACACTTATCACAGATCTTTCTGACGGAGGCTCTGACTTTCACTGTTTTCCCTGCCTTGAAGAGATTGAATTCAAACTGTCCATCCCCCATTTACTATCGGGAAAGGGGGAGAGGGGTTATTTACTTTTCCCGAAAGATAATTCTTCCCCGGCTAAGATCATAGGGGGACAATTCCAGCGTCACCTTATCCCCGGGGAGAATCTTGATAAAGTGCATCCTCATCTTTCCGGAGATATGAGCCAATACTTTATGGCCATTTGCCAATTCCACCCTGAACATGGCATTGGGAAGGGTTTCCAATACCTTTCCTTCAACTTGAATCGCCTCTTCCTTTGGCATAGGATCTATGGCATCTCCTGATCAAACGGGTTTCATCTCTATGGAGCGAACGATCCGATCGAAGATCTGACTCTGCTCGCCTATCCCATCGATCGAACGAAGCACCCTTTTACTTTTATAGTACTGGATGAGAGGAGCTGTCTGCCTCTCATATTCCCCGAGGCGCATCCGGATGGTCTCTTCCCGGTCATCCTCTCTTTGATAAAGAGGCCCACCACAGCGATCACAAACTTCATCCTGTTTGGGCGGGTAAAAAAGGACATGAAACATCGCTCCGCATTTCCTGCAAGTCCTTCGGCCGGTCAGCCTCCGTACCAGTTCTTCAGAATCCACTTCGATGTTGATGACATGATCGATCGTCTTCCCGGTTTTAGGAAGGATATTCTGTAATGCCTCGGCCTGGGCGATCGTCCTGGGAAACCCATCCAGAATAAAACCGGCGTTGCAATCCGGGGCCTTCAGCCGTTCATCAATGATTCCGATGACCACCTCATCGGGAACGAGTTGGCCCTTTCCCATAAATGCTTTGGCCTCCCTCCCCAGCGCTGTCCCTTCCTTGACCGCACTCCTCAGGATATCCCCCGTGGAAATCTGAGGGATGCGATAACGACTTACGATCATCTGGGCCTGTGTTCCCTTTCCGGCCCCTGGAGGACCCAGAAGAATAAGATTCACTGAATCCTCCCTCTTAATTTCCAATTTGTAATTCTCAATTTACAATTCTCAATATCCAATGGTTACCCCCGTCTCCCTTTCAACCTGCCCTTCTTCATTAACCCCTCATAGTGTCTCGACAGCATATGGGCCTCAATCTGTTGAACGGTATCCAGGGCCACTCCCACCACGATCAACAGGGCGGTCCCTCCGAAATAGAAAGGGACATTGAACCTCCGAATGAGAATGGTCGGGAGGACACAGACGGCTGAAACATAAATGGCTCCTCCGAGGGTGATGCGGGTGAGCACCTTATCAATATATTCCGACGTCTTCTGCCCCGGCCGAATGCCCGGGATATAACCCCCAAATTTCTTCATATTCTCTGCCACATCGTTCGGGTTGAAGGTGACCGCCGTATAGAAGTAGCAGAAAAAGATGATGAAGCCCACATAGAGAAGATTGTAAAGGAGCTGGCCCGGTCCCAGGCTGCTGATAATGGATCGAATCCAGGAATGTGATTCCAGCCAGGGCTTTGGCATAAAATTGGCAATCGTGAGCGGAAACATCAGGATCGAAGAGGCAAAAATGGGAGGAATGACCCCTGAGGTATTGAGTTTCAGAGGAAGATGGGTGGACTGTCCTCCGTAGACTCTTCTTCCCACAATTCGTTTCGCATACTGAACCGGAAGCCTTCTCTGTCCTGTCTCAATAAAGATGATCACTGCCACGACGAGGATCATGATGAGGATAATCAACAGGACAGTGACCACACTCATCTGCCCCACCCTAAACAGTTCGTAGGTGCCGGCAATGGCATTGGGCATTCGGGCAACAATTCCCGCAAAGATGATGAGGGAGATGCCATTGCCGATGCCCCTTTCCGTAATCTGCTCGCCCAGCCACATGATGAAGGCTGTCCCCGCGGTCAGGGTGACCACTGTCATCAACCGGAAGGACCAGCCAGGGTTAAGAACGATACTTTCACCCGCTGCCCCTGTCATATTCTCCAGACCGACGGCGATCCCGAATCCCTGAATCATGCTGAGGATGACCGTCCCGTAACGGGTATACTGGATGATCTTCTTTCTGCCCATCTCCCCTTCCTTCTGGAGTTGAGCAAGGTAGGGGATCACCACGGTGAGTAACTGGAGGATGATGGAGGCACTGATATAGGGCATAATGCCTAAGGCGAAAACCGATAGCCTCTCCAACGCCCCCCCTGAAAACATATCAATGAGGCTGAAGAGGGTTCCTTTGGCCTGCGCAAAGAAAGAGGCCAGGGCATCTCCATTGACTCCGGGGGTAGGGATATGAACCCCGATTCGATAGATCGCCAGGAAAAGAAAAGAATAGAAGATCCTTCGTTTCAGTTCGGGGATCTTAAAGATATTCTGGGCCCCTGAAATCATGAACGGATCACCTCTACCCTCCCCGAGGCCGCCTCCACTTTCTTCACGGCCGCCTGGCTGGCTCTATGGACACGGATGGTTAAAGGATGCTGGAGTTCCCCATCAGAGAGAAGCTTGATCGGCTCTCCCCTTCTGCAAAGACCCAGCCGATAGAGATGGTCAGGTTCGACCACACTCTCCTTAGGAAAGCGGTTGAGATCTCCGATATGAAGAATGGCCACCTTTTCCCTGAAAGGATTTCGAAATCCTCTTTTAGGAAGGCGCCGCTGGAGGGGCATCTGCCCTCCCTCAAAACCTGCCTTGGTCCCCCTCCCTGAACGGGAGTTCCGACCCTTATGCCCTCGGCAGGCTGTTTTTCCGTGGCCGGATCCGATTCCCCTTCCCACGCGTTTCCTCTTCTTTCTCGATCCCTCCGGAGGTCTTAAAACTTCCAAAACCATCTCCCTTTCCTTTCCATTACTCCATGACTTCTACCAGGTGTTTGACACGGGCAATCATTCCTCGGATCTCCGGTCGATCCGGCAAGATGAGGGTCTGATGGAGCCGCTTGAATCCCAGGCCCTTGATGACCTTTTTCTGATCTTCGGGCTTTCCGATCACACTTCTCTTCCATCGGACGATGATCTTGGAGGTTTGATGTTCAATGTTCTTCATCCTTCGTTCCTCAGTTCTCCGCTCCCTTCTCCTGCCTTTTCTCCACGAGCTCTTCAGGAGGCTTTAATTGACCGAACGCCTGAAGGGTCGCTTTGATCAGGTTGTAGGGATTGTTCGAACCCAGAGATTTTGTCAGAATGTTTTCAACCCCTGCGGACTCAGCAATCGCTCTGACCGCAGCACCTGCGATGACGCCTGTCCCTTGGGAGGCCGGCTTGAGTAAAACCCTGGAGGCCCCATATCGCCCCATCACTTCGTAGGGGATGGTCCTGTTCACCAGTGGGATCTTGATGAGATTCCTCTTCGCATGTTCAATCCCTTTCCGGATCGCCTCTGGAACCTCATTGGCTTTTCCCAATCCGCTCCCTACATATCCGTTCCCGTCTCCCACCACCACCAGGGCGCTGAAGCTGAAGCGTCTTCCTCCTTTGACCACCTTGGCCACCCGGCTGATATGGACCACCCGGTCGGTCAACTCCAGTGTGCTTGGATCAATCTTCACCAATGTTTCGCCCTCCATTAAAAGATCAGGCCGGCTGCCCGTGCGGCCTCGGCTAATGCCTTCACCCTTCCATGATAGAGATACCCGTTTCTATCAAAGACCACTGTCTGAATCCCTCGCTCCATACATTTTTTAGCTATCAGCTCTCCAACCTTTTTCGCCGCCTCCACATTCCCCGGATATCGGAGCATCCCTTTGAGTTCAGGGCTCAAGGTGGAGACGGTGACCAGCGTCTTCCCGGTCGTATCCACGATCGCTTGGGCATAGATATGCCTTAAACTTCTAAACACATTGAGGCGAGGTCGTTCCAGTGTCCCCTCGACACGACTCCGTACTCTCTTTTTTCTCTTCATCCTGGCCGTTATCTTTTTATCCTTCATGGGTTCGTCAGATTCCTTTTCTCTAAGCTTTTGTCTTTCCTACTTTCTTTCGGACACGCTCTCCAACATAACGAACTCCCTTCCCTTTATAAGGCTCAGGAGGTTTGATGGAACGGAGTTTGGCGGCGATGGCCCCCACCAGCTGTTTATCCACTCCCTTGAGTGTGATGAGCGTTTGCTTTTCCACCTCCACCTTAATCCCCTCGGGAATAGGGAAAAGGACGGGATGGGAGAAGCCCAGGGAGAGCTTGAGATCTTTTCCCTGTGTATCCGCACGAAATCCTATACCGATGATCTCAAGTTTTTTTTCGAAGCCCTGTGAAACGCCGGCCACCATATTGGCGATAATGCTTCGGGTTAATCCATGGAGAGCCCTGAGGGTGCGCAGATCATTCGAACGCTGAACGGATACCTTCCCTCCATCGACGGAGACGGAAATCCCCTGGGGGAGGTGATGGATGAGGTGACCTTTCGGTCCCCTGACCTCTACCTTCGAAGGATCACATGCGACGCTGACCCCCTGGGGCAATACAATGGACATCTTTCCAATACGAGACATAATCTATACCTCGAAAGTGGAACGTGGAGAGTTGAAAGTAGAAAAGATTTTAATCAACCTTCTACCCTCCTACCCTCCACCCTCTATATTACCAGACATAACCGAGAACCTCTCCACCCACATGGGCTTTTCGAGCCATCTTATCGG
>Ga0209610_1000563_pt1 | contig 19544 bp, 18 predicted proteins | sample LakKivw275mmetaG_FD_184137 | JGI IMG/M metagenome (GOLD analysis project Ga0209610, IMG submission 184137) | Anoxic lake water microbial communities from Lake Kivu, Rwanda to study Microbial Dark Matter (Phase II) - Lake Kivu water 275m metaG... | ecosystem: Environmental > Aquatic > Freshwater...
AGAGTGCACAGGCTCGTGAGTCGGTTTGCGGTCCGTCTGGGGTAGCCGAGACGGGAGAACACGCGGCGCACTTCGCGCGCTCCGACTGAGGGGAAGAAGTCCTTGATGTCGACCACCATTAGGTTTCGCGATTCCGTGTGGACCCGGGCGTTGCTGAATATGCTGTGGCCTCTCACGAACCCATGGGCCTGTTCGGCAATTGGCGCCTTCGTGAGGATGTGCTGGAGAATCCACGCTTGGACGAGCTTGAGGAATCGGCGCGGAGCCTCTATTCGTCGCATTCCGCCGGAGCTCTTAGCAATCTTATACCTACGGTAGAACCTCCATGATTCGTGTGCCATTTCCGCCAGCAAGCTATTGGATATACCAAACAGGAACGAGAGAATCTCCGGTTCCACCAACGGAGGTAAGCCGGCCTCCACCAACTCGTGCGCGGCGGCGAGTTCCTGCGAATCCAGGTGGAATTCCGCGCCGATGGTTTGGACCAAGTCACTTGAGTGGGAGAGAGAAACGGCAAAGGGGAGCGTAATCATTCGAATGTCCAGTCGGGAAGCGACTGCCGGCTCGCGGCGTCTGAAGGAACGCCGCGAGACGCCGGTCCGAGGCATGCCCGAACAGCCGTAGGCTGCGAGGTGGGCGCAGCCCGAGAAGCCGCTGCCAGACTACGGATGTGCGCATGACTCGGACCTTGTAGTGACGACTCTTGCACGATGGGCGGCGATGCACCGTCCAATCTAGACACCTCCCCTTTGCCGAGGTTGGTGACACAGGTAGCGCATTCGGAAACTGTCGCGGACCGTCTTGCCCACGTCTCGCGCGCAGCGTTGCAGACCTTCAGATGTAGCACGATAGTGGCCCTCTTCGACAACAATGTAGCCCCTGCCAAGGAGGTCCTGGAGATACTCTACCAGGGCTTCACCTTCAAGCTGTTGGGAGAGCAATTCCTCCAGAGAGCCAAGGGTGACTGGCTGGCACATGTTGACAGTGGCCAGGACCAAGGACCGCCGGCGGACGGACTTGACCAGGTCGGACCCTGTCCGTGCTGGGTCAGTACTGCTGGTCATACTTGACCACCTGTCGGTCACCCAAGAAGCCATCGACCAGACTCGTGACTTCATCTGCCTCTTGGTACTGGACGTACTCGATTCGTGCGTGTTTCTGTGCATAGGCCTTGACCGGGCCAAGCGCCACGAAGGACTCTGGACTAGTTGGGAAGTACTCTCGGTCCAGCAGTAACAGACACTTGCTGGGGATATCCTTGTGAAGCGCGAACATGCCCAACTCGACGAATGACCCGGGACTGTCGGGAATGATTACGATGGCGTCTGCGTTGAGGACGTGATCTTTCTCCATCGTGCACAAGTTCGTGAGGTTGTGCTTCATGCTGGCATCGAGCCGCGCCATGTCAGAGTGTTCCGTGCGCGGAGTGCAGCCATACTTCCTGCAGTGGTCCAGCAGTCGTCTTCTCAAACACCCCGACGGGCGCGTGTCCTTGTCACCCGGGCCGAAGACGATCACGTTCAATGTGACTGCAGACATCCGCTGCTCAATGCCTCGTTGAGCTTGGGAGTAGTACGCGCTGAAGTCAGCGTTGTGGGCGGCTTGTCCTACACCGTCGGAAACCGGTACTAGGTACGAGTCACTGTTCGGGATGTGCATCGTTCCTTCCAAGAGTCTGAAACCCTGCTCATCGCAAGGCTGAACGTAGCTACTATGATGCAATCACGTGGCGTTGTAGTCAATAGCGGGAAGACGGCCTCCTCTCGCGGTGCTCGCCTGCAGGAGTCTCGACCCCACTGATGCAAGTGGTGGCTGGCGCTCCCCCGCGCCGACTTGCCCGGAGAGGAGCTGGTAATGGGAACGTTCGACAAGCCGAAGTGCGACCATCTGTACTTCCTGAGGCGCTCAGGGTCGTTCCGTGCTCTTGTTTCGGATGCAGGGCGCCTTTCCGGGAGCGGCAGTCGCGCACCAGTGGGGACTCGCAGCGGCGTGGCTACGCGTTCCTGAAGCTGGACGACTTCGTTCCGCTCTCGGCGGAAACCCGCCCGCGCGGGCTCACGGCGGAGGAGCTAGTGGGCGCCCAGTGGGGCCAGGGCTGCTACCGCTACCTCGACATCGCCGAGGCCGAGCGCTTCGAGCAACTGCTGGAGGACCGGCACGGGATTGGGTAGAGCGAGCGTGACACCCCGGTTGGGGAGCCACTCGGTGCCGTCGGACATCTGGCCTCTGTGTGGAGCGCCTTGCCACTGGCGGGAGGCACTACCGGCGAGAGGCTTGTGCGCATTCTTGTATCGTAGCTAGAACACACTGAAGGTCGTCGCAGTTCAGTCCCCGAGCTTCTCTGCTACGCCGAATCAGGGTGAGATTGCTGGCGGTCGTCTGATACTGCCACCGCGGGGCCTCCAGTGTTGCAAGCCGCGCCGAAGCTCTCCCAGCGGTTGCCCAGTCTCCGCCCAGGACCGAAGCCTCCAACACAGTTGCGATGTCCCAGTAGTCATGAGACTGGAGACCGCCGCGACGCCCGACCGAGAACACCACGACAGGCAGAAGGTCTTGGAGTTCCGCCAGAGCAGCAGCATCGCCCTTCGCGAACAACAGCGTAGCTGCATTGATGCCAGGATAGTAGTCACGAGGGTCTGACTCGAATCCGTGGCGATAACAGGCAATCGCTTCATCTAGGTGGGCTTGCGCGGTACTGCCAGTCCCCGCGGCAACGCATTCGAGATAAGCGTCCTTGTGCACGCTCCCCATGAGTCCGTACGTCTCCGGCGACTCGCCGTGCCTGTCGATTACCCCTCGCAGCACGCGTAGCGCCAAGGCGCGGTCTCCTGGCCGGTTCCGGCGATTCAGGGAGAACGCGTACTGCTCTTGGACAACCGGCGGGCAACGATCCTCCGATACGACTTGCGCGGCCAACTCGATGACTCTGTCATAGGCCTTCAGATCACGGTATGCCAGAAGCACCGCAACCAACAAGTCGTGCCGCTCCAGTTCCGGGAGGGGCATAGGCCTCACCAACTCGTCAATCTCCCGCAGCGCACTCGCATCATCGCGTGATCTTCGTGCCTCCTCGATTCTTTCTCGGATTGCTCTGGCGTAGCGGACCCGCTCCTTGAAGCTCTCGGCATACTCATGGGGTAGAGCAATTCCGGGGTAGGAGTGGACAAGTTGGAAGAGCGGGCTGTCGGTCTGCGCCGATTCAGCAATTGCATCGAAGAGCCTCTCGGTCAGCACGCCCGTAAGCCTTGAGGCCTCTTGGGGCATCAGCGCTCCTCCCTGGAGACTGTAGGGAATAGCGCGAACCATGGCCACATCGAACGGAAGGTCTTGCTGCTTGGCATAGATCAGTATCGTGGACTTGGGCCTAGCGCTGTGTCTCACGCCAAGTTCGTAGAACACGTTGGGATTGCCAAGCGTGAGGTCTGCTACAACAATCTCGGCAAGAAGCAATCGCTCGTAGATAGATAGATGAATGATTCCTCCGACGGTCTCTTCGTCCGCCCGGATGACCTGCACGCCCGCTCGTTCTCCGGCGGGCTTGATGGCATCGCGGTAGATTCGGTCGAAATCAATACGCTCGCGATGCTTGGGGTCCGGTTTGACACCGATTGGCATCGCGACGAAGAGCAGTGGCCGAGCAGAGGTCTCCATGTTCCGCTCTACGGCTGTCGCTCCCGATTGCTTGCTGCCAGGTCTATGGCTACCATCAGATCCGACTGGTGCCAAGGCACGATGGGGATGTTGTGTTCGATGAGCGCTCGCGGCACGGAAGAGGGCTTCTCGGCACCTGGGTGCATTGCCACCACCCCCTTGCCCATTCTCAGACTCTCCCTGATCTCCCAATCGACCCATTTGCTGTGGACCGTGCTGTCGGTCACCACACAGATGGTGACCGAGGCCTGCCGTATTCGCTCGCGAATCCCTCGGCGGATGTACTCAGCGCGGTCGCTGTCGAAAGGCACGCGCAGTGACCGGTCAATGAAATCGAGTTCGCTGTTCTCGTTCTGGGCTTGGCCGCGTAAGAGATTCACGAGGTTCAGGTCCTCTGATGCGAAGCTCAAGAAAACACTTCGTCGCGATGGCTGAGCCGCGCTCCCCAAGGCCTCCTTCGCCTGTCTCTCAAGGGCTGCCAGCCTCTCACCCGATGGAAACCGACCGTAGCCACCTGAACCCCCCATCTGTCTAAAGCCCTCCCTTCTCGGCTTCGAGTCGCTCTACGCACGATACGCAGACTCCGCAGGGGACGGCGCTGCCAGAATGGCAAGAGTACGTGCCTTCGATGCCTTTTGCACGAGCTAGAGCGATAATGTCCCGTTTCGTGAAGCCCATGAGTGGCGCAACGACTGCGATTGGACTCCCGACCGCAGCGCTCACAGCTTCCTGAGCCACGGCCAGAAAGGAACCGAGTTGGTCCGGAAACAGCGCCCCCTGTTCGGACAAAAGGCCGATTGCCACAGCGCGGGCGTGCATGCTGTAGGCGTACGCAGCTCCTGCGACGACCAGAAGCAGGTTCCTCCCAGGGAGAAAGGCATCCGCGTTCAGACTCATGCTGGGATCGGTCAGCCCGGACGGAATCGTTTGGCCGAATCCTCGGAGGTTCATCACCGTCGGTTGTGGGAGTCCCAGCGTGGCGTACACTCGTCTGCAAGCATCAAGTTCAGTGTCACTGCACATTTGGCCGTAGTTCACGAACAAGGGGAACAGTTCGGTCCCTTGCTCGTGTGCCAAGCAGGACATCAGAGTGGAATCGAGGCCTCCCGAAACCAGAGCAACTAGGCTCATCTGGCACTCCTTTGTTGCTTGTACACCCGCATCACGACCCATACCGCGGTGTCAAGGTCGGGCACGGGGACTCTGACGAGATCACTGTACGACAGAAACCGCGCCTCAACGGCCTCGTACTGTCTCATGGTCTTAGGCCATCGGCGTTCAGGACCCTGCAGAATGCCGACCAGACCAAGGTAGTCAAGCACGTGCGTATCGAGAACTGCGAGGTCATTCCCGCGGCCGACGTTGGCCAGAAACAGGCTCGCCTGTTTTGGTCCAACACCGCAGGCCACCTCCATGAGTGCCTTGCGGAGAGACCTTGATGGATGGCCCAGACCCAGTAGAGTGGACAGTGGCTTGGGCGATCTTCCATACAGGTGCTCTGCGGTGAGCCGAAGACGACGCGCTGTCTGGTTGGGATGGCGATGTCGGACCGGCTTCCATTCACCGCAACCCGCCAGTTCCAGTTGGCCCTGCAGACCGCTGCGGAGGCGAACCTCCAGTTGATCATAGTTGCAGTGAGGCGAAGGGACGTTCAGAAGCCCACTCTTGATCAGGATTGACTCGCATGAGCGTGCTGTCTCAAAGCGCACACGGCTACCGATGATACACGCCGCCAGTTCGCGCCAGAGGAGAACCTCCGTCGGCGCTCTCTGAGGCAGGAAGTAGCCACGTGAAGGCAGCTGCGAGGCCACTCGCAGGACGGCCTGCTCTAACCGGAAGGGACTCACTTGCCCTGAAAGCGCGGTCATTCTGCTTCTCCTGTAATGCGCGCTGCGAGCGCGGGCGGCATGAGTCGACAAAGGAAGGCTCTAGCCTCGTCGCGCTCCATTGACTCCCTGATGTCGTGCATCAGAACTTGGTAGTAGAGCAGATTGTGGGAGAGTGTCGCCACGTCGTACGGCAGACTCGCGTCTGCGCAGAAGGCACAGTCGCAGGCAAGGATGTCTCGCTGATGGAAGTGATGCAGTGTGTGGCTGGAGGGATCGGCAACTTGGTGGCACCACTCCAGACCATCGAAGCTATCTGCTCCTGCGAATGAGTAGGCAGCGATTGCGCGTGGATTCCCTGTACCTAGCAGGTGAATCGGGAAATACTGTCCCGTACTGTTTAGCGCCGCGCGCACCCTGCGAACACTCGCGGCGCGGGCTCGGGTGCCGCTACCCAGCTCGCGCTCAGGAACAGCAATCATGATGGGGTTGAGGCGCTCGGCCACGCCGCGGCAGACAACTGCAACGTTGTCCTCCTTGGCATGGACGATGGGGACAACGGTCCCAATCCCCGTCTTGTCTTGGTCGCGCAGGCACCGCCCCTCAATCGTGTTGATGGCGCGTTGGGGAGCTAGACTGACAAGCCTGTCAGGGTGCCCGTCGTATGAGAACGCCAAATCGTAGTAGGTCTCGGTCTGCAGTATCTGCCAGAAAAGGGACGGCTTCCACTTGTTGTCAGCGCTCCAGAATGCCTCGTAGTTGCCGCTGTCGAGTGCAACTCGTGTGCCTTGGCTCTTCGCCGAGAGTAGAGCGTTCCGCAACTTCTCTGCGGTCTTGTCGTCGGCGCGATAGAGGTCATATGCGGATACGAGCACCGCGGGGTACGTGCCTCTGGCAAACAGCCGAACGCAGTCTAGTGGCCGCAGGCGTGTCCCTGCCGATGATACGGACGGGTAGAAGGATGGCAGAGGGACACGAGATCCACCCACGACTATCCCGTCGGCTCGTGCAACTCCGCCCGTGATCGGAGATGGATTGGGCTCAGTGGCACCTGCCCCGTCAGGCGGCGGGGGACGAAGTAGCACGGACATCAGTGCTTCTGCCACGCTCGAGACCCCGGAAGACGCCTTGACAGCCACGCGGCCGGCCAGAACGGTGGAGTACTGGGCCACGTCTCGCCGCTGAACATCGAGCCATACTGGGAGAATCACTTTGTGCCCATCTACTTCACGATTGGCCAGAGCATTCAGTTCAGTTCGAGTCCATTCCTTCTTGAAGAAGGCTTGGCTGAGAACAACGACACCGTACTTCGAGTTCGCGAGCCCTCTGTCAATAGCGTCAAGGAGGCGGTCTCCGACTCTGAGTTCATACTCGTCGTACCATACGCGCAGCGTCCGCCTACGCAGTTCATCGGCCAATGCGCGTACAAAGACGTCCTTGTCTTCGGTAGCGTGGCAGATGAACACGTCCCAGAGTGCAGTCATGTCATCTCCGTCGCGAAGGAGACTACTGAGACTTGCCTCTCGCTGTCCGTGTGGGACACCGAGACGCAAGTGAGACCGCTGGTGGGACGAGTACTTGAGTCGTGCGCACGCGGAGGCTGCTGGTGATTAGGATTGATTCTATGGCGACTTCGAGTGATGTGTCCGTCCCTATCGTTTCGGCGTGCCACGGGGCGGTCGCATCCTCTGGTTCTCTTCATCTCCTGCGCTGCGTCACCCGGAACGGGACCCTCTTTGGACATAATAGCGCCCGATGACAGTGTCAGCAAGACCCTTGGTCGCCGACTCAGTCTTCTCCTCTGCGTCTTCGGCAGGTCCTCGGCAGGATGTGCTCTGGGCGCGGGATCAGCTACTTGGCAGGACAGGTACTGCGGCACTCGTCAGTTCGACCAACCTGCGCATGTCTGCCATCTCGTCGGCGAAGACTCCCGCCGAGCCCGAGAGACAAGTTTGGTGCGAGACCGTTGGGCGCCAGTCGTTGGAGATCTCACTCTTGATTTCCCCTCCGGGCGGGCGTACGTTTGTCGTTCAGGGGGTGTGAGGGATGTCTTCCCGCATTGAGCCTGCCTCTGCGACCTCTGACTCATCGAAGCCCACGCGCTTGCTCCACCTCGACTGGCTGCGCGTGCTGGCGATGAGCGCCATCTTCCTGTTCCACAACATGCGGGCCTACGACTTCGACGACTGGCACATCAAGAACGATGTGACCACCCAGTTCGCCACCTCGTACATCGAGCTAAGCAACTTCTGGATGATGCCGCTCTTCTTCGTGCTCTCCAGCGCGGCCATCTACTACTCGCTCCGCTCCCGGACGGCCGGCGAGTTCGTGAAGGAGCGCTTCCTGCGCATCGCGGTGCCGTGGCTCGGCCTCGGCATGTTCGTCTTCGGGCCGCTGCAGGTGTACCTCGACCGCTATTCTCACGGCGTCTTCACCGGCAACATCATCGAGTTCATGCCGCACTACTTCGAGGGCATCCAGGGGCTGGGCGGCAACTTCGCCCTCTTCGGCGTTCACCTCTGGTACCTGGCGATACTGTCCATGTTCATCGTCGTCATGCTGCCGTTCCTGCTGCCGCTCGGCAGCCAGCGCCGCAGCCTGCTCTCGCGGCTTTCGCCGTACTGCCGCCGCGCCCCGGTCCTCATCCTGCTGTTTGTGCCTCTGGCGCTGGCCTCGTTGCTGGCCGACGCGATCGGCATGGCCTTCACGCGCGAGATGGGGAGCTGGGACCTGTTCTCCTACCTGCTGTACTTCACCTACGGCTACCTGCTGCACAGCGACCCGCAGGTGCAGCCGACAATCGACCGGCTGCGCCGGCCGATGCTTGTCACGGCGGTGGTGATGATACTGGTGGTCGGGGCGATGGAGCCGTCAGGCTCCTGGACGTGGGCCGCGGCCCGCGCGTTGTGCGCCTGGTCGTGTGTGCTCACCATCCTGGGCTTCGGCCATACGCGGCTGAACTTCACGAACCGGTTCGTCAGGCACGCGAACGAGGCTGTCCTGCCGTTCTACATCCTGCACCAGCCGGTCATCGTAGTTATCGCCTACTTCGTGGTGCAGCTTGCCGCGCCGGCGCCGCTCAAGTACCTGCTGACCGTAGTCTCCTCGTTCGCCGTCATCGTGGCGCTCTATGAGTACGTGGTTCGGCCCGTGGGCGTGCTGCGTTTCCTCTTCGGCATGAAACCGAAGGCGAAGCGCGCGGCTGCGACGGCGAAGGCGTAGCGGGAGCAACGTTCCGGAAGGCGGTTCCCTACGGGCAATCCCAGCCGCCGGCCGCCGGGACGAACTCGCAACCGGCCCAGCGTCCGTCTGCGTATGCTATGGCTGTGGTCAGCTTCCCGCCGGCGACGGTGTACATGGCCTGAAGACGCCCGGGGTTCAGCAGGTACTTCTCGACGTCCTCCGAGCTGCCGTCGCCCACGATACCGTCCCAGGTGCTCAGGTTGTGCGCCTGCATGTAGGCGACGACCGCGGTCTGGACCTGGTGCGCCTCGGAGTTCGCCGAGTCCTCCTTGCCGGTGCCGGTGAATCCGGTGATGTTGAGGATGACGATGGCGACGATGATGGCAAGAACGCCTACGACCACCAGGATCTCAACGAGCGTGAAGCCGAGTTCAGCCGGACCGAAGCGACGGCCGCCGCATGGTTTCGCACCATGCGGCAGACTGTGGGATGCGGCGCACAGTCGCCGCGCCGGGCGCCCACCTCGCCCTTTCTTCTCCCACTTTCCCAAGAGCATCTCGCTGCGCCCTGATTCCTCCTATGCCGGCTCTCCCGGGAAGTACTGGCAGGTGGCGTCCGGTATCACGGCCACCCTGGCCGAGCGGCCGTAGGTCCGCTCCAGCATGGCGCGCACCTCGGACCAATCTCTGGCCCAGTTCACGCGGTCGTAAGGGGCGATGTAGTCCATCCCGGTCCGGTCAGGGTACGGCGCCAGGATAGTGAGTCGAGAGGTGTTCCGCGGCAGCGCCGCCTTCGGTGCCCACGTCCGTCCGCCGAGGTTCTCGCCCCAACTCCGGCTGACGTAGTGCGGCCACTGGCCCTCGGGCGTGACCACGATGAGCACCATGTCGCCGCCGGCTGACTTGAGCAGCGGCCCGGCGACCCGCGGCGCCGGCGGAATGCCGTTTGCCTTGAAGTAGCAGTTCGCGATGACGATGTCGCAGTCGCCCACGTACTCCGTCGCGTAGTGCTTCCTCGCAGCCGCGACCCCCTGCAGGTGCTCTTCGACCACGTCGCCGACGAAGAGCGAGGTCACCTCGCGCTTCAGGTTCAGCAGCGCATCTATCTTCACGTCGAGTCCCGCCATGCGCGCCGCCTCGTCCATGTCGGCCTTCACCACGTTCCCCTCGTACCTGCCGATATCCGTCCGACCCGGGCCCCCGTACTTGTTGTGGTTGACGCCGATGGTCTCGATTGAGGCGACGCCGGGCAGGATGATCTTGGGACCGCCGCTGAACCCGGTGATGAGGTGCGGCATGATGGAGCCGATGCCTATCTTCAGGTCGCAGCGCATCACTTCGGTGTTGATGGCCACGGGCGTGCCGCGAATGGTCGTGCCGAGGGGCGTGCACAGTTCGTAGGGGTTGTGGTTGTAGACCAGGAAGCGCCCCATCACGTCGTCGCCGAGCTTCTTCCGCAGCGAGACGCCATCCATGGCGCCGTGGGCGCCCAGCGCCGCCACGAACCGGATGTCGCTGTCGGCAATGCCCGCGCGGGATAGCTCCTCGAGGATGTACGGCAGGATGGTTGCCACCGGCGTCGGCCGGCACGCATCGTCGAACAGGATGGCGACCCGCTTCCTGCCCCTGGCCAGCTCGCGTACCGTGCGGGTGCCGATGGGCTGCGCGAACGCCTTCCGGAAGCCTTCGTCGTCGAGGCCCGGCGCGTCGGCGCCCTGCGACCGGCACACGGTCACGCTCCACGCGGCCGGGAGGTCGATCTCGAGCGTGGTGTCTCCGTACCACGCCAATTGCGGGAGACGCACGACGGTCGAGTCGTTCACGAGCCCTCCTCCTCTCTCGGCGCCTGCCGAGAAGGACGGTGAGGAGCACACCATCACCGTCAAGGGCATTATGTGACCGAATCGCTCCAGGGGCAAGGGGCCGGGGCCCTTGACGGCGAAGAACGGGCGGAGAACCCGTCTGCAGAGTTCCCTGCCCGGTTCGCCGGCCCGCTCTCGCGAGCCGGTTCACGACTGGCTAGCGCTTGGAGGGCTTCAGGACGGCCTCTGCGACGAGTTGCCCCATCTCCTTCGTGCCAATGGGCGCCACTCCCTTGCCCGCGATGTCCGCGGTGCGGTAGCCCCTGCTCAGCACGGTTTCGACGGCGTCTTCGATGACCCTGGCCTCTTTGACCAGGCCCAGCGAGTAGCGCAGCAGGAGCGCGGCGCTCAGGATGGTAGCCAGCGGGTTGGCTATGTCCATGCCGGCGATGGTTGGCGCCGTGCCGTGGATCGGCTCGTAGAGGCCGAAGACTCGCCCCTTCGGCGCACCGGATATGCTGGCGGAGGGAATCATGCCGAGGCCGCCGCCCAGCACCGACGCCTCGTCCGAGAGGATGTCACCGAACGTGTTGTCCATGACGAGCACATCGAAGCTGCGCGGGTTGCGGATGAGCTCCATGGAGCAGGCGTCCACGAAGAGGTGCTGCAGCTCGACGTCCGGGAAGTCGGCCGCGACCTCGATGGCCACCGTCCGCCAGAGGCTGGAGGTCTGCAGGACGTTGCTCTTGTCGACCGACGTGAGCTTCTTCCGGCGACCCCTCGCCAGCTCGAAACCGGCGCGGACGACGCGCGCAATCTCCTGCTCCGTGTAGGCCATCGTATCGATGGCGCGCCTGCCTTCGGGCTCTATCCACTGCTTCCGCGGCTCGGCGAAGTACAGGCCGCCGATGAGCTCCCGAAGGATGATGAGATCGACCCCTTCGATGGTCTCCGGCTTCAGCGGCGTCGTGTTGAGCAGCGACTTGAAGGCCTTGACCGGACGCAGGTTCGCATAGAGCTGAAGCTCCTTGCGGATGCGGAAGAGCCCCCGGTTCGAGGGAATCTTGCCGCCCACATCGTCCCACCTCGGGCCGCCGACAGCGCCGAAGAGAATGGCATCGCACTTGCGGGCGGTCTGAAACATCTCCTCCGTCAGGGCGGTTCCGGTGGCGTCGATGGCGGCGCCGCCGATGAGCCCCTCATGGAAGACGAACTCGTGCCTGAAACGGTTGCCCGTGGCGCGCATCACTCGCGCCGCCTCAGCGCAGACCTCGGGGCCGATGCCGTCACCTGGCAGGTATGCTATGTCGAAACGCATGCGTCTCCTCTCTTGCGGCGCAGCAGGGCGCGCCCAGGCAAGCTATCCTACTGTGCTGTCTCGCAGCGGGTTGCCGGCTCGCCGGGGAAGTACTGGCTGGTCGCATCGGGTATCACGGCCACCTTCGCCTTCTGGCCATAGGTCTTCTCGAGCATGGCGCGCACGTCCTGCCACGTTCGTGCTCGGTTGACCTGGTCGTACGGCGCCGTCCAGTCGGCGCCGACCCGGTCTCCGTAGGGCGACATGATGGTCAGACGTTTCGTGTTCGGCGGCAGTGCGGCCCTCCTGCACCACGTGCGCCCGCCCGTGTTGGCGCCGAAGGTGCGGTCGAGGTAGTGGGTTATCTGCCCCTCGGGCGTGATGGCGATGAAGACCATGTCACCGCCGCTCGATTTCAGGAATGGGTGCGAGATGCGGGGGGCGAGAGAGACCTCGTTCGCCTTGAAATAGCAGTTGGCAACGACGATGTCGCAATCGCCGACAAAGCCGGCCGCGTAGTGCGTCTTCGCCAGCTTCACGCCCTCGCGGTGTTCCGCAATGACATCGCCCACGAACAACGCCGCGACCTCACGTTGCGGATTCAGGATGGCATCCACCTTGACGTCGAGGCCCGCCAGCCGAGCGGCCTCGTCGATGTCCTTTCGCGCCAGATTGCCGTCGTACTTGCCGACGTCGACCGTCGGAGTGTTCTCGAACTTGTTGTGATTCACCCCGATGGTGTCGACTGACGAGACGCCCGGCAGGATGATCTTACCCCCTCCGCCGAAGCCGGCAAGCGGGTGCGGCACGATGGAGCCGATGCCTATCTTGAGGTCGCAACGCATCACTTCGCTGTTCACCGCAATGGGAACGCCCTGGCTGGTGCTGCCGAGCGGCGTGCAGAACTCGAACGGGTTGTGGTTGTAGACGAGGAAGCGCGCCAGCGGCTCGTCGCCCAGCTTCTTGCGCAGGGAGACGCCGTTCATCGCCCCGTGCGCGCCGGTGGCAGCGACAAGGCGGATGTGCTCATCTGCGATGCCGGCCATTGCCAGTTCTTCCAGGACGTAGGGCAGGAGCGCGTGCGCCGGCGTGGCCCGGGTGAGGTCGTCGAAGAGGATGACAACCTCCTTCCTGTCCCTTGCCAGCTCGTGAATGGTCTTCGTGCCGATGGGGCTGGCGAATGCAGCCCGGACGCCGGCTTCATCGAGCGGCGGCGCCTTGCAGCCGTGCGTGCGGCAAACGGTCACGTCCCAGGAGTCCGGAAAATCGATATCCAGCGCGGTATCGCCATACCACGCCATCTGCCGGAGTTGCACCGTCTGTGAGCCGCTCATCTCAACTTCCCTTCACGTTCCGCGCCAAATGAGCCCGCGCAAGCGACCCTACTGTGCTGTCTCGGAGCGGGTAGCCGGCTCGCCGGGGAAGTACTGGCTGGTAGCATCGGGTATCACGGCCACCTTCGCCTTCTTGCCGTAGGTCTTCTCGAGCATCGCGCGCACGTCCTTCCAGCTCCGGGCGCGCGTGACCCTGTCGTACGGCCCGGTCCAGTCGGCCCCGACCTTGTCCGGGTAGGGCGACAGGATGGTGAGGCGCCGCGTGTTCTGCGGCAGCGATGCCCTCTCGAACCAAGTGCGGCCGCCCATGTTGTGGCCGAAGGTCCGCCCCAGGTAGTGCGTCATCTGCCCCTCGGGTGTGACGGCGATGATGACCATGTCGCCACCGCTCGATTTCAGGAACGGATGGGCCACACGCGGCGCCAGCGTAACCTCGTTCGCCTTGAAGTAGCAGTTCGCTATAACGACGTCGCAGTCGCCCACGAACTCGCCGGCGTAGTGCGTCTTCGCCAGCTTCACGGCTTCGCGATGCTCCTCGACCACGTCGCCGACGTAGAGCGCCGACACCTCGCGCCTCAGGTTGAGGATGGCGTCCACCTTGACGTCCATGCCCGCGATCCGGGCGGCCTCGTCGATGTCGGCCCGGGCGATGTTGCCTTCGTACTTGCCGACGTCGACCGTCGGCGAGGAGCCGAGCTTGTTGTGGTTCACGCTGATGGTCTCCGCCGAGGAGACGCCGGGGAGGATGATCTTGCCGCCGCCACCGAAGCCGGCCAGCGGGTGCGGCACGACGGAGCCGATGCCTATCTTCAGGTCGCAGCGCATGACTTCACTATTGACAACGATAGGTACGCCGTGGCTGCTTGTTCCCAGCGGCGTGCAGAACTCGTACGGGTTGTGGTTGTAGATGAGGAAGCGGTCCATCGCCTCCTCTCCGAGCTTCTTGCGGATGCAGACACCGTTCATTGCGCCGTGGGCGCCGACCGCCGCAACGAGGCGGATGTGGTCGTCCCGGATGCCCGCCTTCGACAGCTCTTCGAGAACGTACGGCAGCAGCGTGTGCGCCGGCGTGGCGCGGGTGAGGTCGTCGAAGAGGATGACGACCTCCTTCTTGCCCAGCGCGAGGGCGCGAATGGTCTTCGTGCCTATCGGATTGGCGAAGGCCTTCCGTATCCTGGAGTCGTCGAGAGCCGGTGCTCCGTGCCCGCGTGCGTGGCACACCGTCACGTCCCACGATTCCGGGAAGTCGATGTCCATCGTGGCATCGCCGTACCACGCCATCTGAGGAAGCGTTACCGTCTGAGAGTCGATCATGAGAGGCTCTCCTTCCCTGCGGCTGGTCGCCGATGACCGGCTGCCTTGGCGCCCGGCCGGACCTTCCTTCCGTGTGAGCGACTACTGTACACTGTTTTCGGAAGGTCTTCATCTCAGGATGCGCCGGGCAGGGGACCGGTCGCGACTGCCGGCAGGCGCCGGGCACAAGGCGCAGCAGAGAGGAGCGGACGTGAGCGGTGAGACGGTGAACCACAAGACCTGCCCCACCATAGGGGCATGCGGCATAGACTGCGGCCTGTGCCCGCGGTACCAATCGAAGAGCGCCAGCAGGTGCCCCGGCTGCGCGGCGGAGGGCTTTCTCGATGCCGGCGGACAGTGGTGCAAGATAACCCGCTGCGCAGTGCGGGACCGCGGCTACGAGACGTGCGCCGACTGCCCTGAGTTTCCGTGTCACCGCTTCGAGGGCTGGGACAAGGGCGACTCCTTCGTCAGTCACCTGAAGTCCATCGCGAACCTGCGGGCCATCAAAGAGCGCGGCATCGAGGGCTTCGAGGCCCAGCAGCGTCGCCGCATCGAGCTGCTCCAGGCCATGCTCGGTGAGTTCGATGAAGGGCGCTCGAAGAGCTACTGCTGTGCGGCGTGCGCCCTGCTGCCGCTCGACGAGCTGGAGACGGCGCTGGGCGAGGCGCGCAAGGAATCGGATGCGACCGGTATCCCCGGCGATGACAAGAAGAGCCGTGCCGGTGTCCTTCACCGTGTGCTCGATGCCGCTGCCGAGCGGCTGGGCATCAGCCTCAAGCTTCGGAAGTGAGCGACGCCGCTCATCGGGCGGGAGATCCGCGCCACCTGGTCCTGCTGTCCTGTCGTGTCTTGTCCTTCCCGAACGACGTACTGTGAGGCTCGGCGGCATCACTGCATGTTGCGGCCGGGTTGGCGGCAGTGCCGGATGCCTGTTCCGTCAAGGGCGATGCCAAGTGTTGACAAAACGAGACAAGTGAGTTGACAAATAACACGCCGTCAGTTGACAATGCCGGGCTCAAGAGTTGACAAAATCCGCCGGATTGTTGACAATGTGACGTCAGTGAGTTGACAATATCGCAAGAAGCGGCGAGGCGGTGCGCAGTGAGTGAGGCAGGCGAGCCGGAGAGCCGTCGGAGAGAGGCGACAGAGGTTGATGCCTTCATCCTCCAAAACGTCGAGAGTCATCCAGGCGACGTTGTCCGGCTGGCGAGTGACAGATTTGGCCTCAGTCGCCAGATGGTCAATCGTCACATGGATCGCCTGGTCGCCGATGGACTCCTTGAGGCGCAAGGGAGAACACGCGGACGCCGGTACGTGTTGCGCCGCACTGTCGATGCCCACTGCACCATCGGCATCGACGCGGGCACGGCCGAGGACGAAGTCTGGCGCCGCTATGTCGCGCCGCACCTTGCCGGATTGCCGAGAAACGTGCTGCAGATCTGCGAGTTCGGCTTCACTGAGATCTTCAACAATGTCATCGAGCACTCGGAAGCCGGCAAGGCGCGCATTCTCGTGCAGAAAGACGCTGTCAAGGTTCGTCTGGCGGTGTTCGACTACGGGATAGGCATCTTCAATAAGCTGGCTCGGGACTTGCAGCTTGTGGATGCCAGGTTCGCACTCATGGAGCTGTTGAAGGGCAAGCTGACCACGGCACGAGACCGTCATACCGGACAGGGCATCTACTTCACGGCACGAGCGTTCGACCGCTTCACGCTGGCCTCAGGCAGATTGCGGTTCTCTCACTACAGGGAGGATGACTCGTTCCGTGTGGTCGTGGAGGGGCGTGAGTACGAGGCGAGAGGCACCACGGTGGACATGCAGATTGCGGTGGCATCATCCACAAGTCTCTCCGATATCTTCGACAGGTTCGCCGTTCCGGATGTGGACGGGTTCGGTCGAACCCAGGTCTACGTCAAACTGGCGGGGTACGAAGACGAGGAGCTCGTGTCGCGCTCTCAGGCGCGAAGGCTGGTGGCGAGATTAGACGAGTTCGATGAGGTCGAACTTGACTTCGAGCGCGTCGAACTCATCGGTCAAGCGTTTGCCGACGAGCTGTTTCGCGTGTTTCCGGCCAACCATCCGGGCGTGCGACTTGTGTCGAGGAACGCAAGCCCTGCGGTTGCCAGGATGATTCAATGGGCCGAGGCGGGCCGTTCTGTAGAGCAGCCGCGGCTGCCATTCTGACGCCACTGCAGAACGGAACCGCCGGCAACTCCACCTGCCGTCACCACTTTCGGTTCCCTGCTCTCGTCATGACCCGCCCTGGAGCTCTTGACTCGGCGTCCCGCCGCCACTTGACAGACCTGTTGACGACTGACTACCATACTAGACCATAGCTGAATACGACAAAGGCTTCGAACGGGACTAGTAGGTCCCCAGGCGGGTCTCAGAGAGCCGGGTAAGGTGTGAGCCGGCGGCCGCGCGGGGAGTGAATGGACCCGGGAGCCGCAGACCGAAAGGCTTCGCCGAGTAGGGACTGCCGGAAGGGCACCGTTAGCAGAGCCCAGGGTATAGCCCCCGCAACGGGCGGTACCTGACAAGAGGTGGCCGTGCATCTGGTCTTGCACGGTCAACCAGGGTGGCACCACGAAGGGTCAAGGCCCCTCGTCCCTAGGGACGAGGGGCCTTTTGTTTTCCCGGAGCGAGAGAAGGAGGACTTGAGATGTACTACCCGGCTATCGAGGACGTGCGACGCTACGCGAGAGGAGGGGCGTGGGTGCCCGTCTGGCGTGAGGTCGTCGCGGACCTCGAGACGCCGGTGTCGGCGTTCCTGAAGGTTCACCGCGACGGCCCGTGTTTCCTGCTGGAGAGCGTCGAGGGTGGACAGCGCCTGGCCCGCTACAGCTTCATCGGCACCGAACCGTACCTGGTTCTCACCGGCCGGCACGGCGATGGCGACGAGCCGCTTGCCAGGCTGGCGAGAGAGATGGAACGACACAAGGTTGCTCACATTCCGGGCCTGCCACGCCTGTGTGGCGGGGCGGTCGGCTACCTCTCCTACGAGACAGCCGCGCGATTCGAGCGTCTCCCCGTTCCCGAGAGCGATCCCCTGGGACTGCCCGAATCCTGCTTCATGTTCGTGCACACGATGCTCATCTTCGACCACGTGACGCACACCATCAGGATTCTCAGCCATGTCATGCCGGAGGACGATATCGACCGCGCCTACGCTGAGGCCGTCGAGCGCATCGAGGACCTGGCCGGCCGGCTCGACGAACCGCTCGAACCCGAACGACGCATCGGCACGCAACCCCTGCCGGATACCGCGCCGGAATCCAACTTCACGAGGGCAGGCTTCGAGGCGGGAGTTGTGGCGGCGAAGGAGCTTATCGCCGCGGGCGAGGCTATCCAGGTCGTCCTCTCACAGCGGCTCAGCCGGCCGACGTCCGCCGAGCCGTTCGACATCTACCGCTCGCTGCGCAGCATCAACCCCTCGCCGTACATGTTCTACCTGGACTGCGGCGGCTTCCAGCTCGTCGGCGCCTCTCCGGAGATACTCGTCCGGGTCGAGGATGGGAAGGTGATGACGCGCCCGCTGGCGGGCACGCGGCGGCGCGGCAGGACGCAGGAGGAAGACCTCGCGCTCGAAGCTGAGCTGCGCAGCGACGAGAAGGAGCGCGCCGAGCACATCATGCTGGTCGACCTCGGCCGCAACGACATCGGCCGCGTGAGCGAGCCCGGCTCAGTCGAGGTACGCGACCTCATGGACGTCGAGCGCTATTCCCACGTCATGCACCTGGTGACACATGTCGAAGGGCGACTGCGCAACGACCTGACCGCACTCGATGCGCTCCGGGCCTGCTTTCCTGCGGGAACGGTCTCGGGTGCACCCAAGGTCCGGGCAATGGAGATCATCGCAGACCTGGAGACGGACCGGCGCGGCCCGTATGCCGGCGCCGTCGGCTATCTCTCGTTCTCCGGCGCCATGGACATGGCCATCACCATCCGGACCATCGTGATGTCGGATGGCATGGCATACGCGCAGGCCGGCTGCGGTCTGGTGTACGACAGTGTGCCGGCGAACGAGTACGAGGAGACGCTCAACAAGGCCGGAGCGCTGCTCAAGGCAATAGCACTGGCGGAGGCCGGAAGAAAGGGACAGGAGGCAGGACGTGTTGCTGCTCATCGATAACTACGACAGCTTCACCTACAACCTGTATCAGTACCTCTGCGAACTGGGACAGGAGGTCGTCGTCGTGCGGAACGACGAGGTGACCGCCGATGAGGTTGCCGGCATGGCACCCGGGCGCATCGTCGTCTCTCCCGGCCCGTCGAATCCGGAGCACGCGGGCATCTCGAATGAGGTCATCCGGCGCTTCGGCCGGCACACTCCTATCCTGGGCGTCTGCCTCGGTCACCAGTGCATCGGCTACAGCTACGGCGGCATCGTCGACCGGGCGCCCGAGGTGCGCCACGGCAAGACGTCCGCCATCTACCACGACGGCGCGGCGCTCTTCTCCGGCTTGCCGAACCCGCTCGCTGCCATCCGCTACCACTCGCTCGTCGTCGAGCGTGAAGGGCTGCCCGATTGCCTCAAGGTCACCGCGTGGACGGCGGACGGCCTCATCATGGGGCTGCAGCACAAGGAGTACCCCGTCCAGGGCGTGCAGTTCCACCCGGAGTCGTTCATGACTCAGTCGGGAAAGGAACTGCTGCGGAACTTCGTCGAAGGAGCAGGAAGATGATACGGGAAGCGATTGCGGAGATAGTCGCCGGGCGCTCTCTGAAGACGGACGAGGCCGCCCGGGTCATGGATGAGGTGATGCAGGGAGAGGCCACGCCGTCGCAGATAGCTGCGTTCGCCGTGGCGCTCTCCATGAAAGGCGAGACGCCCGAGGAGATGGTCGGACTGGCGAGGACGATGCTCGCCAACGCCGTGCGCATCGACCCCGGCGCAGAGCTGGACACGTGCGGCACGGGAGGTGACGGCTCGCACAGCTTCAACATCTCGACGGCGGCCGCCTTCGTCGCGGCTGGAGCCGGCGTGAGGGTGGCCAAGCATGGCAACCGCGCCATGAGCAGCAGGTGCGGCAGCGCAGACGTGCTCGAGGCGCTCGGCGTCCGGCTGGACCTGAAGCCGGCGGAGGTGGAGCGATGCATCCGGGAAGTCGGCATCGGCTTCCTCTTCGCGCCAGCCTTCCATCCCGCGATGCGCC
>Ga0209610_1000565_pt1 | contig 19508 bp, 13 predicted proteins | sample LakKivw275mmetaG_FD_184137 | JGI IMG/M metagenome (GOLD analysis project Ga0209610, IMG submission 184137) | Anoxic lake water microbial communities from Lake Kivu, Rwanda to study Microbial Dark Matter (Phase II) - Lake Kivu water 275m metaG... | ecosystem: Environmental > Aquatic > Freshwater...
TTCTTCCATCTGTTCATCGGCAGTGCCGCGGCGATGGTCGTGACCGCCAAGCTGCTCGGGGCGGTCCTTCTCTTTGTGTCGGCGGTGTTCGCCTTCCGGATTGCCGCCTGGACCACCGGGAACGAACGAGCCGGCCTGGCCGCGGGTCTTGCGGTTGCCACCCTCGGCCCGATGGGATGGGCGATGATGTCAGGCATGGAGGTCATGCTCTCGACTGCCCTGACCCTCGCCGGTCTGTATTATTACCTGAAGTTCCGCACCGGCAGGCTGTCAGTGCTGGCGTGGGCTCTGTTCGGCCTCGCTGCCTGGGCTCGGCCCGAGAGCCTGCTGCTGGTCGTGTTCGCGGCAATTGACTCGACCGTGCGCCGTCTCGTTTTCAGACAGCGGCTGGCATTCTGGCGCGGAGTCGGGGTCTGGCTCACGATCGTCCTTTTCTGGATGGCGTTCAACTATTCGCTCTCCGGTTCGGTCTTTCCCCAGACCTACCTGGCCAAAGCCGGCAAAACCAGCCTGTTCACGGCGATAGCGGTTGGCAGTCTGTCTCAGCTTGGCGGCCTGCTGACCGTCGGTGCCCCTTCCTACTTCATCCAGTTCTGCATCCACCTCTGGCGGGCGAATCCGGTGCTCGGTCTGCTCGCGCCGGTCGGGCTTGTCGGCCTCGTCGCGGCGGCGTTCGGCCGCAAGCCGGAGGGCGGCCTCATGATTCCGCTGGTGGTACTCGGCAATGTACCGCTGGTCGGCTTCATATCGCCGTCTTTCGGCGCGGCGTTCCAGAGCGGCCGCTACATCGGGAACGTGACAGCACTGACCGCGGTCGTGGCGGTCATCGGCGCCGCGTACCTCTGGCGCTGGATCCGGCGACCGCGAGTACGGTTCGCAGTCACGTTTGTGCTGCTGGCCGTGGCGGCCTTCAACAGCGTTACGGTGTCGATTGCGACCATCCGGAATACTGCTCAGGCCGAGTCGTCCATCAACCGGATGCAGGTCACGCTCGGCCGGTGGCTCGCCCGGAACACGCCAGCCGGCGCGACCGCTGCCTGCCTCGACGTTGGCGCGATTGGCTACTTCTCCGGCCGCCGCGTATTCGACCTCATCGGCCTGGTGACAAAGGAAATGCGCGGCCGGCCGTTGGACCGCGAGAACTTCATGGCCTTTTTCCGGGAGAGCAGACCCGACTACCTCGTCATCTTCCCGGCGGCCTTCCCGGGTCTCCGTGATGCGCCTTTTCTCGAAGCGGTCGAGTACGCTGAAGTTCGGGACAACACCGCCAGTCAGGTCGACTTCACGCCACATGCCAAGACGATCGCCGGTCTCTTCGTCCTCGACCTAGAGGTTCAACCGGTTCCGTCGACGACTGTGATCTTCAGGTGCAACTGGGACCGGCTCGAGCCGCCGGGAGCGCAGCCTAGATGAGCGCTTCGATCCGGTCGGCGAGCAGCCGCGCCTGGCAGCGGCGGTTGAACCGGTCACGGCTGGTCCGGGCAAACTGAGCCGGGTCCCGCTTCATTTCGTCAAGCGCCTCGACCAGCTTCGCTGCGTCGAGGCCGCATGCAACTCCGGCTCCGGCTTCCTCCACCAGGCCCGCCGCCTCGTCTGACCCCTCTCCCCAGACGACGATCGGACGCTTCGCACCCAGGTATTCGTAGAGCTTGATGCCAACCGGCTGTGCGGGTTTGCCGATGTAGACCAGCGCGGCCGCGCCCTTCATCAACGCGCAGGCTTCAGCGTGCGGCAGCGTACCGAGCAGTCGCACCTGCGGGTCGTGCTCGAACCGCCGCCGGCTTTCGCCGTCAACCCTGCCGGCGAGGTATAGCCTGACCTCGGGGCGCTGCCGCAGGGCCGCGACCAGGGCCGAGACCTGGGCCTGATTCTGCCACAGATTACCGACATGAACAATGCTGAGCCCGTCGAGGTTCGCCGGCTCGACCTCGAAGTCGGTCGGGTCGAATCCGTTGTCCAGCACCTCGCAACGCGGGCCGACAGCGCGGGCGGTGCCCGAATTGACGGCGAGTACGAGCTCTGAGTGCTCAACGAGATAGCGCCGCAGCCGCCGCAGCGCCGCCCGCTGGTGGCGAGGCGGTCGGACGAAACCGGTCGGCCACGGGTCGCGGAAGTCCGTGGCGAGGGGTACGTGGGCATGGGCCTTGAGCCGAACTCCAAGGAGCAGCGCAGTGAACGGCGGCGCACTGGCGAGAATCGCCGCGGGCTTCTCCTGGTCGATGATGTGCCGCCCGGCGACCGACGCGAACGGCAGCCAGCCGACCTTCGAGTCCGGAAACAGCACGTGGTTGAGCAGCCGCGGCCCGGCGCCGAGTCCCTGCCCAAGCGCCGGCGTGAGCCGGTTGGCTTTCGAGCGAACGAGGTTGAGCAGCCGGTTCGGGTCTGCGCTCTCGGTCCGGTATATACGCGAGGCCTTAAGGTCGTCGAGCAGGCGTGGGTCGTAGTGGTAGTAGGCCACCGGCTTGACCGTGAGTATCAACGGCTTCCAGCCTGCCTCGGGAAGAAACTTGCACAGCTTGGTCACCCGCTGGACCCCGGAAAGGCCCAGCGGCGGCGTGTAGTAGGCAACCACCAGAAGACGACGCATCAGGCGAAAGCAGGAATCACCAAATCCGAATTCCCAATTCCTAACGAATGGCGGATGCAGTACGGTTCAGTCTGCATCCTCCGCCGAGTTCGCTCGCGTATTTCGGATTATGGCGTTGAAGATGAGGTTGAGTTCTCGTGCCTCCTGCCACAGGCTGCGTCCATCGGCGCGAAGCTCCGGCACGGCAACCACGACCATTCTCAACCAGTGTTTGGTCTCGTGCGCTTCCTTCTTACAGATTGACAGCTTATGCATGAAGTCCCGCCGCGATTCAGCATCGTCGGCCTCGCAGTAGTTCGCGCCGATGCTTGTGGCGGCTCGCACGAGTTGAGGAATCAGCGGTCGAACAACGGGCGTGTTCGGAACGGTCTTGGCGAAGCGAATGATGTCGGAACCGAACTTTGCGGTCCGCTCTTCCCAGTCAAAACGCCTGCCGCTGGGTCCTGGCTTCGTCATGTCTGCCGATTCTAGCGGCGGCGCGCGACGAATCAAGCGGTCTGCGGACACGCTGGAATTGGATATTCGTTAGGAATTGAATATTGGCAGTTGGGAATTGCCGCCGAGGTGTCGCCTGATCTGGGCGGTGACATCCGCCGCCGGCAGTTCCACCGCCTCCAGCCCCTTGAGGAACTCCAAAAGGCCCCGGATGTCCAGTGTCAACAGGTGGTCTTCGATCTGCAGTTCCTCGGGCAGCGACCGGAAAAACGCGCCCGAGCCAAGGCTGTCTTCCAGCCGGAACAGGCTCCCGCCTACCACGTCGCGCACCGCCGAAAGACCGGGGGCCGGAAAGGAGTTGAGCTTCGTTCCAGGCTTCGCGGAAAGGACAAGGAGCTTGCCGTCCATGTCGCTGGCATCGCGTCCCTGCGCGCTCAATGCCTCGGACAGGATGTAGCCGTAGGTGGAGCCGAGCAGGTGCACGAGCAGCAGCCGGTTTCCGTCGCGGAAGTATGGGAACTGGTTCGGCGCGAGGCCGGGGAACAGCCGCGCCTTGAGTACCGGCGCCAGCCGATACGAGTAACCGCCCGTGCCCGTCCCCTCGAAGACCTTGGTGTTTGACGAGACGGCGGCCAGCGGCCTTACCATCACCCTCTTCTCCTTTTCGCGGTGCTCGACCAGCTCCCACGACCGCCCGGCGAGTATGAAGTGGTGGAAGACGAAAAAGACCGTCCCGACCTTGCCCCCGGTCGTGATGTCGAATACCTCGTAGCTTCCGAAAGTCTTGTCCTGGATGTTTGAGTGAACCTTGCCGGTATCGACCCGCTGCTCGGTGAGCGGGCCGTTGAAGTAGATTCCCGGCCGGGCCGCCACGACCTCGCCCGAGTCGATCATCTGACGGAAGACCCGGTCAATTGGTACGTCGCTGCCCGCAAGCGGCCGCAGAACCCGCCGCACCGACTCCCACGTCGTTCCGATCCGCCGGCGCTGGAAGAGGTATGATGACACCTGCTGCGGGATTACCGACAGCGCCGGCGTGTAGCCCTTTTCGTAGAGCCGGCCCGCGCGCGCACAGTCGAACATTGCCTCAAACATAAACCTCTCCCAGGCGCTCTCGTAGAGCCCGAGTGCCACGAGGTTGGAGCGGAGCCGGCGATTCCCCCGGCCCATCCGCTGCAGGAGCGACGAGACATTGAACGGCGGACGCACGAGCACGACCCCGTCGATGTCGCCGATGTCGATTCCCAGTTCAAGCGTGGACGTGCAGCAGAGCAGCCCGGTCTTCTCGCGGTTCATCGTCGCCTCGGCGATCTCCCGCGCCTCGCGGGTCAGACTGGCATGATGCACCCAGACCCGGTTGGTGAATGGCGGCAGGTTGAGCAGCTTGGAGTATTGCTCGACGTAGGAGCGGGCATTGAAGAAGCAGAGCACCTTGCGGCAGTCGCGCCGCTTGAGTTCGGCGACCACCCGCTCCGGCCAGCCGGCGCCCATCGGCATCAGCTCCTCGTCGATGTCGCGCCGCCCCGGAACCTGGACGACTACCGGGTCGGGGAAGTAACGCCGGCCGATGTCAAGGTCGTCAATCGTCGCCGACAGGGCGCAGTAGTGGACGTCGGGGTTGATCAGCCTCAGCCGTTCGAGCAGTACTCGGAGCTGGTCGCCTCGTGGCGTGTTGTCGAGCAGGTGGAGCTCGTCGAGGATGACGGTCGACAGTTCTTTGAATATCCGCGTGTGACGGCAGAGCAGCGAGTCGAACGACTCGGGCGTCGTTATCAGCATGAAGGGCAACTTCGACTCGTCGATCGACGGGTGGTCGCCGGTCTTGCGGGCAAGCCGCAGTTCGAGATACCCAAGCGGCTCGGACAGCCGGCGATAAAGGTCATTCACCAGGGCGCGGGTCGGCGATACGTAAAGCACCGACAGGCGGTGCCCGCGTTCGGGCAGCAGCCGCTCGACCACGGGCGCGACGACTGCCTCGGTCTTGCCCGACGCCGCCGGCGATATCACTACCAGGTTGTGCCCGCCGAGGATCGCCGGTATGGTTCGGACCTGCACCTCGGTTAGCCGACCGAAGCGAGAGAAGAATGGCGCCCAGGTCCGTTTGAGGGCGGCGCGAATCTCGCGTTCGGCCGCCGCGCTTTCAGTCGGTGTCAGTCGGTGTACGTCCGTGTCTGTCTGTGTCAGTTCTTCGCCGCCGGCAGCACGCCCTGCGACCGGAGCCGCGCGACGTCGAGCGCCTCGATCGAGAACTTGATAAAGGCACGCACGCCCTCAATGTTCCGCCGCGAGGCCTCCCGCAGCAGCCGCTTCTGATCAAGGTCCGAAACCAGGAAACCGGGATAGGCCCGGCGGTAAATCATCACCATCGTCGAGAAGGCGTCGTACAGCGCCCGGTCCTCGAGCGGCTCGAGTTCGACGCGATGTTTGATGCGGTTGGCAAGTTTGATGTAGGCGTAGTCATAAGGGCTCGGCGTGGTCGCGAAGACAAGCAGCAAAGAGGAATCCCGGTAGATGTATGGAACCGGGCGCACCCGGTTGTGCACCATCCGGTCGTTGATGCGTTTCAGGTCCGGGTCATTCTGCGCAGTCCGGACCAGACCGTCCATGAAATTCACGCTCTTGGCGAGATACATGATGTCCCAGAGATGGGTCACCGTTTCGGCTTCGTCGACCAGAAGCACCAGGCCTTTCATCCCCAGCTTCCGCGCCATCCAACTCAGCCCCGAAAGGATGTTGCAGTAGAGGTCGGCGGCGGTCGAGAAGTCGTAGAGCGCCGGTATCCGCTGGCCGCCCTTCACCCGGAACGGGCTTTTCTGCTCGGTCGCGTACTCCTTGGTGCTCTCGCCTTCGACCCATTGCCAGAAAACCTCGCTCTGCTGCTGGCCGGCGTCCAGTCTGCCCAGTTTCATGAGCACCGGTCCGAGAAAGACGTGGTCATGCATCTCCTCCAGACCTGTCCCGCTCCGCAGCAGGTCGCGGAATCCGTACTCGGTCCCGTCTTTGATGTAGCGCAGATTGTGGACGATTTCCCGATAGACGCGCTTCGGGCGATGCGGGCTGACTTCGGCCGGGTCAAACTGAACCAGGCTCGCGGCCATTCCTGAGGCCAGAGCCCGATGGTGAACATATTCCAGAAGGTGCGTCTTGCCCGCGCCGTATTCGCCCTCGACCATGAACACGTCGCCTTGGCCCTGGGTCAGGTTCGCCAGTGCTCCGTCGAGTACGCCGATCGGCCTCTCGCGGCCGAAGGTAAATGAATCAACGTCCTGGTGGGGAACGATGCCGAGCCGGAAGGCCTCGATCATGCGGCGCGCCTGAATCGTATCGATCTCGACCGGTGCCGGCTCCGCGTTGCCCGGTACTAACTCGCCGATGTTTGAGAGCAGCCTGACCCGCTGGGTCGGCAGCCAGAGCCGCAGCCCGCTCTGGAACTGGACCAAAAGCTCGGTCCCGTGCCAGCGGCTGTCCAGTATCTCACCGTCGCCGAACACCGGGTGCGACACCAGGCGCCGGCGGCGCTCGGGCGCCGGCTCTGCCGGGTTCGTACTGCTGACTGCTGCCTTCTGAATTCTGACTTCTGCCTTCGGCGGCGCCTTAAAACTCTTCCTTCTCGACCTGCTCTTTGTCCGTCTGCTCGAGCCGCTGGGTGGTAATCCGCAGCAGCTTCTCCGCCTCCTTTCGGCCAAATTCGAGTGCCGGCGCGGCCCGCAACTGGTGGAACGCGTCCAGCGCGCTGACCACGAACAGCCGCCGATAGCCGACATCGAACGCGAAAGCGGAGGCCGCGAGTTCCGCCAGTGTCCGTACAATCGTATCTCGCGTCACCTCGACCAGCTTAACCTCGTAGGCCGATTCAAACAGGGCGGCCAGGCGACTCCCCAGCCGTCTCAGAAACTCGACCGGCTCAATCCCCAGTTCCTCGAGGTTGATACGCACACCGACCGGGTTGGTCTCGTTGAATGCCGTGCGCAGCCGCTGCTTGAGCGCCTCGTAGACGCCGCCCGAACCCTCAAGCAGCAGATTCTCGTCCGGTACCGCGTAGAAAACCATCGCCCCGGGCAGCCGCGAGTTGCCGCACTCGTCGACCAACTGCCGCAGATTGTCGAGGGCCCGACGCTTGTCGCGCGACGACGAAATCGACATCCCGCGCTCGGCCTCGTCGAAGAGCAGTATCAGCCCGGTGTAACCGATAGCATGAACCCACTGGATGAGGGAGCGCAGCACGCGGAAAGCGGTCGCCTTGTCGATCCGCTCGGAAATCCGGTGCTGGACCCGTACCTCCTTGGACACATCCTCACCTTTCAGCCACTGGACCACGTCCCCGAATCCTTCGCCGTCCTCGGCCATGAGGCTCGTGAACGCTCCCCGCACCGCATTGCTGAAACTGGTGCTCTCGGCCGTCGGCAGGGTCTCCAGGTACTTGTGCAGGCGGTCGGCTCGGTCGTGCCGCCGGCGCTGGTCTTCGTACCATCTTCTCACCACCGACTCGATGCCCTTGTCCCCGATCGCGATCGGCGCATCGACGGAATGCGGGGCAATCAGGCTGGCGGCGATGCCCTTGTAGACCAGTTCCAGCTTGTCGAACGGGCACTCGGTGGGGTTGAGGCTTACGTACGCAACGCAGTAGTTGTAGCGGAAGGCGAGGTCCCGGACATTGTACAGGAAATGGGTCTTGCCGCCGCCGTAGTTGCCGGTGATCAGCTTGAAGCTGGACAGGCTGTACTTCAGGATCCCGTTGAGGTACTCGTCCTCAATCACTTTCAGGTACGGCTCGAGTCCGACCGTGAAATGCTCGATACCGAACTCGGGCGGCGTGCCGGTCGAACCGAGCTTGTTTACTATCGCCCGGGCCAGTTGCCTATCCACGTTCTTTCCCAATCATTCGGTCTTTGGCCGGGGGCCGAATGACAGGTAGGAGTAGTGCGTGCCGTCGCCCTCTTCGCTGTTCGGCACCCAGAGTGCCCTGGCCTTTTCGGACGTGGCGTCGAAGTTCGCCACGTGCAGCCTCAGTTGCCTGTCGCCGACGACAAAGGCGCCGGCCCGTCTGAGCAGGAACAGATCGTAGCTGAACCGCACGCGCGGGTATTCGACGAACTTCTCCCGGGCCGGGTTCAGCCGGAAGCTCTCGGGCTGCATCAGCAGGACCAGTTCGGAAAGCAGGTCCAGGAGAAACACGCGCGTCCCGTCCGGCAAACCGCCGAGACCGCAGTGCCGGCGGTAGGCCGCGTGCAGCCTTGCCGCCAGCTTCGTCGGCTCCACCGCCTTCCGCCTCAGCCTTTCGTTCCAGTTCCGGAGGGTTGCTGCCAGTTCGCCCGGTGCGAGGGCGAGGCCGGACTTGAGCTTCTCGATCTCCGGACCCCAGAAGACGGTCGCGCTGCCGGCCTCAAAATCAGCCTTCACCGTGAACAGGCCGACTCGCAGCAGCGGGAGCTGACCCTTGATGGTCATGCCAGAACCATCCAGACCGGACACCAACTGCCGGCCGAATTCGAACCGGAACTCCGCCCGGCTCTGCTCGACTGCGGCCGACTCGGCCCGCCACCATTCAAGCAGGCGCGTCCGGACGTCGGAATCGGGAAAGCCCTGGATCGCCTCGCCGAGCTCGGCGAGGGCCCGGGCCCGAGCATGGACGTTGCTGACGGGGCTTGATAGAAGACCGCGGTAGGCCACCAGCCGACGACCGAGTCGGTGCGACTGACCGCTGATAGATTGCAGTAGCTCGATGAGCCCTTCCATAGCCTTTGAGTATAGACGACACACACCCCAAGTCAATCGGTCTGGCCGAGAACCCCAGTTTCCGTGTCTTCGGGCCGGGATGCGATCTCGACCGGCCGTCTGAATTCGCTTGACGTGCAACCGGCAGAATATGTATAATAGGAATTGATGTGGGACCATCCCCGTCAGACCGTGACTCCGGGAGTCTGCCGGCATATGGCCGGCAGCGCGTCCGGTAGCATAGGAGGCATCTGTGCCTGAAGACAAACGGAACCCAGCTCCAACACCCAGCGACAGCGAATCCGGCGCGGCCCTGGCGCAGCGCTACGGTGTACCTTTTGTTGACCTTTCGAACTTCAAAATCGACTCCGAGGTCCTGCAGATGTTCCCGGAGCAGTTCATGCGCACGAAGCAGGTCATCCCGCTTTTCCGCGCCGGCAACACGCTCGCGGCCGCGTTCGTCGACCCCGGTGACATCTTCAACGTTGACGAAGTGCGACGCATGACCGGCATGGAGGTCGAGCCGATGGTCTGCCGTGACCTCGACCTGCAGGAAGCGCTCAATCAGTACTATTCCACGGCCCAGACGGCCGACCTGCCCGACGAGCCGGAATCGATGAGCCTCGACGACCTGCCCGAGGAGGAAGAGGAGACCGGCGCCCAGATCGAAACCTCGGCCGAGCCGCGCAAACTCGAGGAACTGGCTTCCGAGGCACCGGTCGTGCGCTGGGTGAACCAGATGATCATCCGCGCGGTGCGCGAGCGTGCGTCCGACATCCACATCGAGCCGACCCGTGAAGGGCTGACGGTCCGCTACCGCATCGACGGTATCCTTCACCCCATCGTTTCTCCGAAGAAGGCTCTCCAGCTCGCGGTCGTCTCCCGTATCAAGATCATGTCGCGCATGAACATTGCCGAGAAGCGCGTGCCGCAGGACGGCCGCTACGGCGCTCTCGTCGACGGCCGCGAGATCGACTTCCGCGTCTCAACCTTCCCGACCACCTACGGCGAGACGGTCGTCATGCGTATCCTTGACCGGATGCGCCTGCTCTCGCTCGACGAACTCGGCCTCGCCGGTGATTCGGCGACACTGCTGCGCGAGATGATCGCCAAGCCCCACGGCGTGCTGCTCATCACCGGTCCGACCGGATCGGGCAAATCCACGACCGTGTACGCCATCCTCGGCGAAATCCGTTCCGGCGACAAGAACATCATTACCATCGAGGACCCGGTCGAGTACGACATGGACAAGATCTGCCAGTCCCAGGTCAATGAGAGGGCTGGCTACACGTACCTGGTCGGACTCCGGCACATCCTGCGTCAGGACCCGGACGTGATCTTCGTCGGTGAAATCCGTGACGGCGAGACCGCGATGGTCGCCATCCGCGCCGCGCTGACCGGACAGCTCGTGTTCTCGACCATCCACACCAACGATGCGCCCGGCACGGTCACCCGTCTCATCGACATGAACATCGAGCCATTCCTGGTGGCTTCCGCCATGGAAGGCACGGTTGCGCAGCGGCTGGTGCGGCAGATCTGCCCGAAGTGCAAAGAGGAATACCACCCGGCGCCCAAGCTGCTCGAGGAACTGGGGCTGCAGGCGGGCACGAAGTTCTATCGGGGCAAGGGCTGCGAGCGTTGCCGCAACACCGGCTACAAGGGCCGGATCGGCATTTTCGAAGTCATGAAGGTGAACGACCGACTCCGCGAGTTGATCGTCACCCGGCCGCCCACCAGCGCGATCCGCGCCCTGGCCCGCGAGTTCGGCATGAAGACCCTCTGGGAAGACGGCATTCAGAAGGTCGTCGACGGCGTCACCACCATCGAAGAGGTGATGGATGAAGCCGAAAAAGTTGATTAACTAAGGAGCGGAGAGCAATGCCACTATTCCGTTACAAAGTTCGCGACAAGGAAGGCAAGATAGTATCCGGCAGCCTCGAGGGCACCGACCTCAACACTATCGTTGAGCGACTCGACTCTTTCGGCTATATCCCGATCACCATCCGCGAAGAGAAACGGCAAACCGCGGTCGGCGTCGACATCGGCCGGTTCTTCGAGCGGACCAAGCCGGTCGACCTCATCAACTTCACCCGTCAGTTCGTGACGCTGCACCGCGCCGGCCTGCCGATGCTCTCCGCCATCGGCGCCCTGCAGGCTCAGACGAAGGCTAAGCCGCTCGCCCGCGCGCTTGATACCATCCGCAAGGACCTGATGGGCGGAACCGCGCTTTCGGCGGCCATGTCCAAATATCCCCGCGTCTTCAGCGAGCTCTACGTCAACTCCATCTGGGCCGGCGAGACGGGTGGTGTGCTCGACGACATCCTCGACCGGCTGGTGCTGCTGCTCGAACACGAACGGAAGCTGCGGTCGGACGTCGGCGCGGCAATGCGCTACCCGATAATCCTGATGGTCGGCTTCGTCGTCGCCATCATCGTCCTAGCGACGTTCGTGCTGCCGAAGTTCACAATGCTGCTCACCACCGTCGGCGGCAAGATGCCGCTACCGACGCAGATCCTGCTCGCTTTCACGGACTTCATGGCCAAGTTCTGGTACATCGTAGTCCTGCTCCTGGCCGGCATCGCGGTCCTGTTCTACCTGTTCATCCGCACCCCGGCCGGACGGCTGTGGTGGGATCGGCTGAAGCTCCGGATACCGATATTCGGGCCGATCATCTACAAGATGGCCCTCTCCCGCTTCGCCCGCATGTTCGAGACACTCGACCGTACCGGGCTTCCCATCCTGCGCAGCCTCGGCCTGGTGGCGAAGACGGTCGGCAACGTCTACATCGGCGGCGCGGTCGACAAGCTGGCCGAGTCAGTGCGCCGCGGCCGCGGTCTTGCCGCGCCGATGCGCGAGCTCGGCGTCTTCCCGGTAATGGTTGTCCAGATGGTCACGACCGGTGAGGAATCGGGCGCGCTCGATGAAATGTTAAAGCAGGTTTCCGACTACTACGACTCGGAGGTCGAGTACGCGGTCAAGAACCTTACCGCGATGATCGAACCCATCATGATCCTGATCATGGGCGTCGGCGCCATCTTCCTGATCATCTCAATCATCATGCCGTATATGACCATCCTGGCCAACTTCGGTTCCGGCGGCGGCTACAACGCGAGGTAGCTAGAAAGACCGCAGACTCTTACTGACCGCCTCATCGAGATTCTCGATGACGGCGGTCAGGAGTTTAATGGTAGCATCGTAATCCGCAGCCGAAACGATACCGGTGTGGGCGTGGATGTAGCGCGTGGGCCAGCCGATGGCAAGCGACGGCACGCCGGTGCGGTGGATGTGAATCACGCCCGTATCGTAGCCCCCACGAACAGTTGTCAGGTGGTACTTGATGCGCTTCTTCTCGGCCAGGTCGATGACCCAGTCGCGCAACCGGGTGTTGGGAATCATTGTGCTGTCGTGAACCAGGATAGCAGCGCCGTTGCCGAGCCGCTCCGGCAGGTCTTTGCGCGGCCGCTCCGGCTGCTCATAGCAGAGCGACACGTCCAGCGCCAGGGCCACGTCCGGCTGGGCGACCTCGGCCGCGGTCCGCGCCCCGCGCAGGCCCACCTCCTCCTGCACGCTCCCGACGAAGAAGACGGTGTTGGGGTGCTTCCTCGCCTTCAGCGCCCGGGCGGCCTCGATCACGATGCCGCAGCCGCCGCGGTCGTCCCAGGCCTTGGCCATCATCAGGTTCCTGCCCATCTCGACGTAGGGTGATACCGGCACGATCGGGTCACCGGCGCGCACGCCGAGCCGAGTCTTCACGTCGAAGCCCTCCGCGCAGCCCAGGTCGATGAACATCTTATCGATGCTGGGTAGCTGCTTCTTCTCTTCCTCAGTCAGTTCGTGCGGCGGCTTTGAGCCGATGACACCCGGAAAGTCGCCCTTGCGCGTTCGGACGAGCACGCGCTGCCCGAGCAGCACGTTGGGCCACCACCCGCCGATTGGCAGGAACCGGACGTAGCCGTCGGCCGTAACGGACTTGACCATGAACCCCACTTCGTCCATGTGCGCCGATACCATGATGCGCGGTCGCTCCGACGAGCCCTTGACCCGGCAGACCACGCTGCCCAGCCCGTCGCGTGAAACCTGGCCCGCGTGAGCCAGTTCGCGCGCCACAATGTTCGCCGACTCGGTCTCGAATCCCGACGGCCCGAACGCCTCAGTCAGTTCACGCAGCAGCTTCCTGTCAGCCACAGTTCTCCTCCCAGCTCTAAGCCTTTCGGTCTCTCATCGGTCAGCTTGGCGCCCCATTGGCTCCAATGACCAAGTCCTAATTCCTAATGACTAATCAATACCCAATGCCCAGAATGAATCGGGGCCTCCTTCATTAGGAATTAGTAATTGGCAACTAGAAATTCCGTGTAGCGACCCTCTGGGTCGCTACACGTCAAGGTTCTCGACATGCGCCGCATTCTTCTCGATGAACTCACGGCGCGGCTCGACTTCGTCACCCATCAGCATCCGGAACACGGCATCGGCCTCGGTGGCATCTTCCATCGCCACGCGCTTCAGGGTCCGTTTGTCCGGATTCATGGTCGTCTCCCAAAGCTGCTCGGGGTTCATCTCGCCGAGACCTTTGTACCGCTGGGTGTCGAACTGCGTGCCTTTACTCTTGCTGGACAGGCTGGCCAGTTCCTCGTCGCTGTACAGATAGCTCTCGGTCCGGCCCTGCTTCACCTTGTAGAGCGGCGGCTGAGCGATGTAAACGTAGCCTGCTTCGATGAGCGGCTGCATGAACCGGTAGAAGAAAGTGAGCAGGAGCGTCCGGATGTGCGAACCGTCGACGTCCGCGTCGGTCATGATGACAATCCGGTGATATCGCGCCTTCTGTGCGTCGAAATCGTCCTCGCCTATCCCCGCGCCCACGGCGGAAATAAGCGTCCGGATTTCGTTGTTGGAGAGGACCTTATTAAGGTTCGACTTCTCAACGTTCAGAATCTTGCCCCGGAGCGGCAGCACCGCCTGGTACTCGCGATTCCGCCCCTGCTTGGCTGAGCCGCCGGCGGAATCGCCCTCGACGATGTAAAGCTCGCTTTGCGTCGGGTCCTCGCATGAGCAATCCGCGAGCTTCCCGGGCAGGCTGTCGGATTCGAGCAGCGAGCGCCGCCGCGTCAGTTCGCGCGCCTTCCGCGCCGCCATCCGCGCCTTGGCCGCGGTCAGCACCTTATCGACGATGCGGTTAGCGTAACGCGGATTCTCCTCGAAGTATTGCGCGAGCTTCTCGTTCACGACCGTTTCGACCACGCTCTTCGCCTCGCCGTTGCCGAGCTTGGTCTTCGTCTGGCCCTCGAACTGCGGGTCGCCGATCTTGATGGAGACGACGGCGGTCAGGCCCTCGCGGGTATCCTCGCCGGTCAGCTCCATATCTTCCTTCAGGGCCCCGGACTTCCGGGCGTACTCGCCCAGCGTGCGGGTGAGCGCCGACTTGAAGCCCGAGAGATGCGTACCGCCCTCGTGGGTGTTGATGGTGTTGGCGAACGAAAAGATGGACTCGACATACCCGTCGTTGTACTCGAACGCCACATCCACGTGCATGCCGTTGCGGTCTTCCTCGATCAACACCGGCTTGTGCAGCGCGGTCCGGCCCGCGTCGAGGAATTTCACGAAGTCGGCCAGGCCGTTCGGATAGTGGAACGTCTCGCTGGTGCCCGTCCGCTCGTCCTTCAGGTTGATCTTGATATCCTTGTTCAGGTAGGCAAGCTCGCGCATGCGCGCCTGAATGACCTCGCCCTTGAACTCGACCTTCTTGAAGATCTGGACGTCGGGCTTGAACCGAATGGTGGTCCCGGTCTTCTTCGTCTTGCCGGTCACGACGAGACCGGTCACCGGCTTGCCGCGCTCAAAGTCCATCCGGTAGGCCTTGCCGTCGCGGTAAACCTCGGCGGTCAGGTGCTCGGAAAGAGCGTTCACCACCGATACGCCCACGCCGTGCAGTCCGCCCGAAATCTGGTAGACCTTGTGCTCGAACTTGGCCCCGGAGTGCAGCACGGTCAGCACCACATCAAGCGCCGACCGCTTCTCGGTCGGGTGCATGTCCACCGGGATGCCGCGGCCGTTGTCCTCCACCGACACCTCGTCGTCTCCATGAATCGTGACGGTTATCTCGTCGCAGAATCCGGCCAGCGCCTCATCAATCGCGTTGTCCACCACCTCGTAAATCAGGTGGTGCATACCCCGGACGCCGATGTCGCCGATGTACATCGCCGGCCGGTGCCGGACCGCTTCGAGACCCTTTAAGACATGGATTTGTGCTGCATTGTAGGCTTCTGCCATTGGGCCTTATGATACTCTAAGTTGTTGGATAATCAAGCTCAAGTTCGCCTCTGCCGCTGCCGTCCGCTCCCTGCTTCCGTCTTCATCCCTCATCCTTCGCCCTTCATCCTGCTTCCCCGCCCCAGCACGAACCTCAGGTCGGTAATCAGCCCTTTGCCCACACGCGCGTCAATCCTCTTCAGCAATTGCGGCTTCAGAAATCGAAGCTGGACACTCCACGCCGGGCTGTCAACCACGATGACCAACGTCTTGCCATCAACTTCAATTGCGCGGGCGTGCTCGACGGTCTTCGGCCCGGCTATCTGCGGCCACAAGTCCACGGCCGGCTGCGCAGCCAGCACCTTGTCGAGCTTCCACTGCTTCAGCACGCGCGGCAGCACGCTGCCGACGCTACGAAACTTCCGATACCTTCCCTGCCTCGACATGGAATTCCTTTCCGACAAAGGAATCAAGGGGTCCAGGAATCAAGGAATCCAGTGACGCGGACCGGTCACGAACGGAGTCTCCGACACTTGAATCCTGGCATCCTCGACCCCTTGAATCCTGCATTCTGCGCGCCGCTGCATACACCATCTGTCCCCGTTCCGCCACCATCTCAAGCACCATCCGGCTCCGCTGCTCATCCAGTTCCGACGCGACCTCATCCAAGAGAAACACCGGACGCTGCCTCCCGGCGGAGAGAATCATGTCCGCCTCGGCCAGCCGCAGCGCGATGCCGGCCAGCCGCTGCTCTCCGACCGAACCGAACTTCCGCAGCTCGCGGTCTCCCCGCGTAATCCGGATGTCATCGCGGTGCGGCCCGACCAGCGCGTGTCCCAGCGCCATCGCCCGCCCACGCGTCTCCGTCAGCCGCTTCTTAAACACCTCATAATCAGGGACACTTCCCAGTTTTCCGTCCTGCCCTGGCTGCATGCCGCCCGCTCTGATGCTCGACCAGTACGCGAACTCTGCATCGTGGCCGGCCAGTCGCTCGTAGTGTGCCGCCGCGCTGTCAAGCAACCCGCCCAACATGGTCAGTCGCGCCTCATACACCGGCACTCCGGTCCTCACAACCTCCTCTTCCCACGCCGCCAACTCGGCTAACGGCTCACGGCTGACCGCTGACCGCTCCAGCAGACGATTGTATTGGCTGACCGCACGACGATACTCCGACGTCAGCGCGATGTAGCTCCGCCCCGCCCCATCCTCACTTTTAGCTTTTGACTCTTGGCTTTTGGCTTCTGACCTATCCGCTTCAGCGACTCTAGCTTCTAGCTTCTCGCCTCTACCTCCTAACTTCGCCCGACCTCCCGCGTCTCCCTCCGCCTTCGCCATCGCCACGTCGAGGAAATTCCGCCTGACTCCCGGCGCTCCCCGAACCAGCTCGATATCCTCGAGCAGCAAAACCACCACCGGCAGCCAGCCGAAGTATTCGGACAGCTTCTCCACCGGTATGTCATTTCTCAAAAGCCGTTTCTCGCGGCCGTCGAACCTTATCTCGGCGCGCTCGCCCGAGTCGTCGGTCCCGGCTACCACAAGCACGTTCCGGCCGAAGCCCAGCAGCTCCGTGTCCGGGCACCGCCGGAACGACCGCCCGACGGCGAGATAGTGAATGGCTTCGAGCAGGTTCGTCTTCCCGGCGCCGTTGGGCCCGAACAGATAGTTGACGCCGCTGTCGAACGCGATGATTGTCGGTTCGAGATTCCGAAAACCGCGCAGGCTGATGCTGGCAAGCGCCACGCCCCAATCTAGCGGAAACCCCAACTCATTCAAGCAGTACCCTCCATCGACGACGGTGAAGAACCCCAGACTCAATCCTCAACCTGACCTCAGCCCCAACCTTCGCCTCGGCCTCGACCTTGACCTTAGCCTCTCTTTCCAGTTCGGTCGCTCATTGTACCTGCCGTTGTTCGTCACAAAGTACCGTCAGACGTATCGTCAACGGTGTCTTAAGCTGTGTCGCGAACGGTGTCATCAACTGAATCCTGCACTCAACCTCAACCTGAATCTCAACCTGAATCCATCATTGTACGACGAAATGTTCGCCGCATTGTACACGAAAACGTACCCGTCATTGTTCGCTTCATTGTTAGGCGCATGGTACGAGAAAAGGCACCGATCATTGTATGCTCCAATGCGTCTCGCATTGCCCGGGCGAAAGCTGCGGGGGAGGCATAGGAGGGGTCACGGCGGCAATGGTGAATAGTGAATTGAGAATAGGGAAGTTAGGACAAAAACTGGCGGGACGGAGGGAATGTAGTATACTACATTTCAGAGGTAGCGATTGAACCCGAAAACAGACGACCTGCCGATGACCAAAGAGCTTGGCTTGAGGCTGCGGTCGCTTCGCAAGAGAGCCTCGCTCACCCAGGCTGAGCTGGCCAGGCTTGCCGGCGCCAGTCTCGACCAGGCGCTCGTATCGCGGCTGGAGTCTGGCCGTCACTCGAATCCCACTCTCTCGTTGGTTGCCCACTACCTGCGTGCCTGCCGGGCGAGCTTCAGTGAGATTGCCGACCTGCTGGACGCATACACCTCGCAGCCCCTGCCGGTCGAGAAGCGTGGTAGTGAGGCGGTCGCCAGAGTGACCGAAGCACTGCCCGAGCAGATTGGGAAACAGGTGCGCAACTACGACATCAAGACAACCGTGGCACGGCGGTTCGAGAAGAAGCCGCCCCTTTCGTCGGAAGAGCGGATGATGCGGGTCGTGAACCTGGCAGCGGCAGCCAGCCGGCGCAAACGGCTCGACATCCTCGTGAAGCACCTTGAGACGGAAGTCGGTCATGGCCTTGTCACCACCGAACGGCAGTACCTTCACCTTCTCGCGCGAAAGTTCTGGGGTGCGCTCAGCTCGACGCGGGGAAGGCTGGCGCACGTGCGGCTCACGCGGATGGCGCGGGTCGTCGGCGAAGGAGTGGCCGCGCACGTCCTCTCCGAGAAAGACGTCAGGCTCGTCCGCGACCGCGTGGTCGAGCTCTTCAGCCGGATGGAAACGACCGGCGCGTTCGGGGCCGAGCCGGCACCCAGGCCGCGCCGCAAGCCCACCTGGCTTGACCGTCAGAAGCGAATGCTGACCCCGGAGATGCTCAAGCGACAAGCGTACATCACGACGGCGCTCTCCGCGGCGACCGCGGCAGTTCAGACTCCGGACCGGACAACCGAAGAGTGGGTTGCCTGGGACAACTGGCTCACCTCGCTCGCCAGCGACGCCTACGATACCCTGCCCGGCACGCCCGAACGAGAGAAGGTCCTGGCCGATGCCTTGGAGAAGTGCAAGAACAAAGACCTCGCCCGCAAGCTCGCCGCCCTCGCCTTGGCTGGTCTCGATCAGTTCTTCAAGCGCAGCTAGGCGATTCGACGCCCACGCTCTTCCGCACCAATCTGCACACTGCAATCTGCAGTCTGAAATGCCTCAGCGCCGTCGTCTAATAGGTGACTGTCGCTGTTTCCCGCGTGGAGTCTTCGACGCCTCTGCCCCGACGCCCTAACTCAGGGGCACGTCGCCGAGTGAAGGTCCAGCCCAAGGGGCGGGCTTGCGCCCGCCCCCTCTCGCATGTTCTGCTTTCTCTGTCTCTACCTCTACCTCAACCTTGGCCTCTTCTGCCTAGCGCGCGACCACCGCCTTCTTCACCGACCTGAATCCCGGCGTGTCGAGACGGATGAAGTAGATTCCGGCCGGGAGCGCGCCTGAAGGGAACCTGACCTCGTGACGGCCCGGTGAGACTTCACCCTCGGTCAGCGACCGCACCAACCTGCCGCCGACATTGTAGATTCCGATGGACATGGAGAATGGGGACTGTACCTCAGTTTGGCCGCGAAGCGGCTGGGACTGTCCCCATTTTCCCGGCACATCGTACCTCACCGTGAACGCTCCGCGCGCCGGATTCGGGCTGACCGAGAGAGCCCATTGCTGCGGCACCCTGTGAGTTCCCTCAGCCACTCCGCCGCTGGTGAAGGCGATGGCGCTGTCGGACATGTCCCACTGTTGACCGGGACCATATGCCATCACCACGACACGGCCGGTGTCGGGCACGTCTTCGGGCACGACCCAGCGATAGATGGTGTCGGTTCCCGGCAGGCCGGTCGCAATGGTATCCAGATTCCACAATGAGTCGCGCCTGAGGAATAGCGACAGCGAGTCGCAGCGCGGCGGCGTGTTCGTGACCCAGCGTATCGAAACCGTGTCGCCGACGCCGCACGACCCGCCGTTTGGCGCGAGCAGGTCTACTGCATCGACCTCGAATATCGACACCTTCGCGTTGCCGGCGGTAATCAGCTCGTTGTACCCGTCATTGTTCACGTCATGCACCGTGCTGACGAGCGACCGGAGCCCGCCGTGGTCGTTGTTCCAGTGCCAGACCTCCTGCAGGTCGTCGTTGCCAACTGACTTGTACATCTTGATGATGTCGGGCGTGGTCCAGATGCACTCGTCGACCCCGTCGCCGTCGATGTCGCCGCATTCGCTGACTCTGCCCCAGTCGGTCCCCGAGAACCCGACCGAATCCACCAACACGCGGGCGTACTCATCATC
>Ga0209610_1000566_pt1 | contig 19504 bp, 11 predicted proteins | sample LakKivw275mmetaG_FD_184137 | JGI IMG/M metagenome (GOLD analysis project Ga0209610, IMG submission 184137) | Anoxic lake water microbial communities from Lake Kivu, Rwanda to study Microbial Dark Matter (Phase II) - Lake Kivu water 275m metaG... | ecosystem: Environmental > Aquatic > Freshwater...
GGTCTCCGCCGGTTTTGATAGTACCATAAATACTGGTAAAACTAAAGCCCTCATTAATAGTAATGCCAACATCATTTATGGCTAATACACCATAATGTACAAAGAGGGATGCTCCCGGCATGAATTGACAGGGATTTGTGCCTCCATAAATATTAAATGTACCGCTTTCGACTGTCACCGATCCTGTTATGTTCACACCGTGATTATCATCCTGGTTTATTTCCAAACTGCCTGAAACATAGATTGTCCCGTCAATCGAATTATCCCACAAAGTGTATATCTCAAAATCACCATAAACAACCAATCCTCCGCTTGTCCTTGAATAAGCATAACACCATACAACTGCAGCAGTATCAATATACAGAGAATTGGAACTTTTATTCAGATAAATCTCATCAAAGTTTTCTGTAGAATAGATAATTTGAGCGCCTGATCCGTCAAAGGTTACAGCGCAACTGCTGCCGTAATTACATACAAATCCGTTATCCCCGGCATAATTCTGCCAGTTACCACCCAAATTTATATCATAAGAACCAGGCACCAAAGACGAGGTGGAGCCAATGGTCAGATTGCCATTTATATCAATATTGCTGAGCAGCGTCACAGTAGTGCCCGTGTTTTTAGCTATGTACAGATTATTGAAATAACTTCCGCTCCGGGTTGTCATATTTACACTATTGCCCTGCAGGCGAAACGTTCCGCTGTTGCATTGCAGTATACCGCCTGTGCCGACAGATATGGTTCCATAAATATAGGTATACACGTCAACATTGCAGATATATGCATAAGAGCTATTCACGGTGAGGTTACCCTTGATGGTCAGGCTGGCACTGCCCGCCTGATGCCTGAGGTTTGTACTGCTGCTGATAATACTGTAAATGGATGCTTCAGCATTAATGGTAATGGATGGCGTGGAACCGCTGAACCGGAAATGCCCATAGTCTGGATTAATATTGCTTCCGGCATTGAAATAAAGATCATCCGAGATATAGATATTCGCCCCGTTGTAAGGAATGTACATTGTAGCGCCGCTGTTGAAAGTAAGGTCTTCCACATACAGATTGGCCAGCTCAGTTGTCAACCTCAGTTGTCCACTACTGGTCAGTCCTGTTGTGATAGTAAGTGTTCCATTGCCAATTTCCAGACTGGCACCGGATGCAATGGATACAGAATTGCAGGTTTGTGTGGTCGATACTATCGGGTAGCGTGCTAATCCTGTTGGTATTACAACATCTTCTGCCAACAGCGGAACATGTGCCGGGGTCCAATTCAAGCTGTTGTTCCAGGCTGTGTTGTTGTTGCCGTTCCAGGTGTTGGTCACTGCTATTACTGAAATTGTCATTAACAAGAAAATCAAAATTAAAGTAAGCTGCCTCATATCAAAACTCCCCCGCCTGCAGAATTTTCGGCCTGATCTTCCGCAGACTGTATTTAAAATAGCAACTGATTACTCAGATAATGAATATTTACAGACTGTCAAACAATTTATTGAGAACATAGTTGGTAAGGTTGTCACGCCTGTACAATACACGCAGGGATGCGTTTAGCTATTGTTTATTAAAATTCCTGCCTTCGCAGGAATGACAAAGATTTATCAGAGTTCCAGTCTTTGAGCGTCTGAGGGATTATCAGTATTGAACTTTATCAGAATTAGGGATTTTCCGGTTCCGGCGGCAGACATGCAGATTGTTCTGCCGATCTGTTCTTTCCAGATGCCGGTGAGTTGAAAGGATTCGTGTATGTGCCCGTGCAGGGTGACGAGCGGCTGTTTTTCCTGAATGAAGCGCTGGATGGCGATGCTGCCGACATGAACGTCAAGGGGGACGTGGTCCACCATCTTGCCGTCCAGGGCCGCTCTGTCCAGTCCTGTCTGATAAGGCGGGGCATGAAACAGCAGGACAGCTTTTGAGAGGTCAAATCCTTCCGTCAGTTCGTTCAGGTCATCCCGGATAGTGCGGTGCTCGATCTCATTCAAAGAAACGGGTGTGGTGTGCTGCCCTTCCTCCGGAGCGACACAGCCCACATCCACAAAACGGGAGACGTCATAACGCTCCCAATCCTTAAGCAGAAAGGGCGTGGGCGGCACGAAGCAATAACCGAAGACATCAATATCATTAACCTTGAAATGCTGCTGATTGATGTAATGCCAGAAGCCCTGACGGTCATATTCCCGGAGCAGGAACTCGTCACTGCGGGGGTCGTCATTGCCCATGATGATAAAGACTTCGGGATAATAATCCGATTCCGCTTTCAGTTCTTGAAAACCGCTGGCCAGGATCCCGTCTATTACATCGTCGGACTGGCCGGGTCTTAAAAATCCGGCGGCAAGCAGGTCTCCCCCGATGAAGACAGCATCCGGCCGGTCCTGTCTGATCTGTTGGAACAGGTTTTCATATTTTCTGACGTGACCGTGCAGGTCAGAGACGAAGAAACAATTCATGTCAGGATTGCTGGTTGAGCAGTCTAGCGGCGTCGGTGACGGCATTGATCTTGGCGGCGAAACTGGTCTTTTCCGCTATGTCCTGATCGGTGATGTAATGCACGTCCAGCAGGCCTTCAGCGTGGTAACCGGTCCTCAGGTAGTTGAGTTCGGCAAGACACTGACTCCAGCCCTCCAGCCATTCGGAAAGAAGCTTTTTCTGAGTGGGATTGCTGTCGATGTGGATCAGCAGATCAATGTCGCTGGCGGGTCCGGAAGTGGCGTTCTTGACGCTGCCGATGATATACATATTTTTGATTCCGAATTTCTTCTTATCGGCATTCTGGGCAATGCGCTCCGCCATTCTCATGCGCCAGACCCAATGCTTTTCCTCCTGCCGGCTCTCGTCTGACCAGTCATCCAGCTTGGTGTCAAGAGAAGTTGTTTCCGTGAAATATGCCATTGCCTCGTCCAGATCACTGTTCATCCTAATGGTAAGCCGCTTGCCCTGCGTGCTTTTTTCCACATCGATGACCTTGAGCACGGATTCATACTCAGCGACGTCGGGAACCAACTCTGAAAGGATGTTGTCAGCCCGGCTGAGGAAATCATCGTTATACAGGGCGCCTTCGTCATCCGGATAAAGAGGAAGGTAACGAATTCCGGATTCCACCAGGTCCTGGAAGAAGTGTGTTCCGAAGGAGACATCAGGTGTGTAATTGCCTTTTTTGCGGGCGATCTCGATTAGCATGGAAGCGTTGTTAATGTCTGAATAGGTGACGCTGACGCCGAGCTTAATGTCGCCCCTGCTGCCCCAGCGTCCTGGTCCCATCAGGATGAATTTGTGCTTGGGCAGGATCTTATTGAGCTTGCCCACTATCCTGCCGATCATCTGCATTTCATCAACTGAGTCCAGTGCAGAATACTTATCCGGGTCAACCAGAACAACATGGCTGATATCCTGGATGATGCCGTTGCCGGCATATTTTTTGGCAGTAAAGAGAATGCTGTGCTCCGGCAGGTCTTTGGGAATGGGGGCGGGACGGTTTTCCGGAGCAGAGCTCTGAGGACGGCACTGCAGGATGTATAGCTCTTCGCCGTCAAAGGCAAATTCTATGTCCACCGGTACGTCCATGGCTGACTGCAACTGGTCCAGAATGCTTTTCATGCGGGGCATGAAATCTGTTTTGTCGATCAGGCCATTGAAGGTCACGACCGGCACATCATGTTCGAAATCCATGCTGATCATGGGTTTGGAGATGATGTTCTGGTCGAGGTAGAGAGAAACAATTTTCTCGATGATGGGATATTCCGAACCGTATTTACGGAACAGGAATTCGAAATCTATAGTTTCGAAAGTATTGGTTTTCAGGTTGATGACATCGATCTTGTTAGGCGAGTAACGCAGAATCTCGTCCGTGGAAAGATTGACCCGCAGGTTGGGCTGGCCCGGAGAGACCAGAATAGGAAAGTCGTCACTGACACGGTCAACCGCTCTGGTGCCGAGTCCGGGCACCAGTCTGAGCAGTCCGTTGTTTCTCTGGATGCGGGGCGACCAGCGGAATTCATTGGTGCTGAAAGCCACTCCTGCAAAGGCGGGAAGCCAGTAATCTCCAACTCTGGTGCCGACCACTTCCTGAATGATGATTGCCATTTCCTCGTGAAAGTCAAGCAGGCCGCGTTCCTTGCGGTATTCCACTGGATCGGGCCCGAAAGTGCTGGCATAGACCTCTGATATGGCGTCCAGCAGGGCATTGAGCCGTTCTTCCTTGGCACCCTGATTGGCCAGAAACAGGCTCTTGTATTTACCCGAAAAAGCTGCACCCACCCTGTCTTCCAATAGACTGGAGCTTCTGACGATGATCGGCTTGTCGCCGAATTCATCCAGCACCAGAGCCAGTCCGCTGATGATATTGGGCGGGAAATTGGAATTCTTGAAGACCTGAACGATGTTGGGATACTCGTCGCGGATCTGCTCGATGGTTTTGTATTTCTGCTCGATCAGTTCGTTCAGTTCGTTGAAATTGAGAAACTGGTGCAGAGCATCAGAGATCAGGTAGCGGGTCTTGGGGACCTTGACACTGCCGAGCCGGTATTTGGGGTCCTTGATGCGTTTCAGGATGTTGTGGGAAAGGAAAAGGCCGGCGCTTTTACCACCCAGTTTGCCAAAGCAGTTGGAAGGGAAAACTATCTTGCGGATGAGATCGACAAAATCCTCGATGTCCAGATAGCGCTTTGAGATATTGATGAATTCAAGCTGTTCGGTGAAGAAGCGCAGGAGCAGGAGCACAATGATGTTGTCGCGGGTGGGCTGGGGCAGGTCGATGCTTTCCAGGTTCAGGTTGTGAAAGCGGTGCAGGGCGTCCTGGATGGAATTGAGCGAAAAGGACATATTCTCCAGCGCCTGGACCAAAAAGCTGATCTTTTCACCCTGCAGCCAGGCCTGGATGTGGTCAAAGATATCCTTGTTGCCGATGTTGTGCTCGGCAATGATGAAAGCTTTCTGGATCAGCCTTTCGAGCTGGCGCTTGTTTTCGCGGTGGAAGGGCCGGTTGGTGTCGAATACGCTTTCCGAATCCTTCTGGTTTTTCTGCTGGCCGAAGGTGGCAAGCAGGGTGCGCGCCTCCTCGATGCCGAGGCTGGAAAGATAGTTCATCATCTTTCTGGCAATGCGCTGATACTGGTCAGGATCGCTTTTCTTGAGCAGTTCGATGACCACGCGCCAGTTTGATTTGGAGATGTTTTCCACCTCGATCAGCGGTTGGGAAGAGAGGTTCTTTCTCTGGATCAGGCAATAGCCAAGGCGTTCCACGATCGTATCCAGAAGCTGCCGTTCTTCAGGCAGGAAGGGACTTTCATCCCGGTCCCAGGAGGTGTAGCAGACTTCTATGACACAACTTTCGTCAATCTCATACTGGGAATAGGCAGTCATCTTCCAGACCGTGTCTATGAAACCATCCGACTGCACCACGATATCGTCGCAAAAGATCCTGACCTTGCAGATCTCTGGAAACTGCCAGCCTTCCCTGATCGCTTTTTCCAGCTTCTGCAGCATCTCTTCCAAAGGGGAATCGATGTCTTTGAGGATATCGCTGGTTTTATAGAGGCAGGTCAGTTCCTTGGCGCGTTCCTTGAGGATATCCAGTTGATTTTTAAGTGTCATTTGAGCACCACTCCTTTGCCGCTTCTGCCGTCGACCTTGACGGTGATGGGTTTGCTTAGTTCTATGTGACGGACATGTTTGGTTTCCTGTTTGGTGGCTTGCTTGCTCAGCCAGTCCCAGTCGATCTTGTCTTCCTGGTTGTTGAGCACGCTGAAATAGAAAACTCCGCTGCTGAAGACATTATGGAAGAAATGGCTGCCCTGGCTGAAATCGGAATTGAGTGACGGAAGGGTTGTTTCCACAATGACTTTGACGCCGGAGATCTGGCTCCAGACGATGGGTATGCCGAGCCACTCGTCAGAGGTGCCCCAGCGTCCGAAACCCATAAGCAGATAGGGTTTGCCCTCATTCAGCAGGGAATCGTTGATGCTGTCTATCTCTTTGGTCATCTCCCTTGAATTGGCTATGTTAAAGACTTCCGGTTTCAGATAGACGATGTCTCTGATCTCATCTGTTTCGCCGTTGCCCATGGCCCGGTCAGGCGAGATCAGCATGTCTTCCGGACGGATGGATGCTTCGTCGATATCGACGATGCCGCTGGACACAGCCAATGGGCGCACCTGCAGGAAACCGAAATGCGGCCTGGGATCAGGAGCCGGTCCGGAGAGATAGCTTTCAGCGCTTCTGCCGTTGGGAAGCCGCATGGCAAACTCGATTTCGACTTTTTCACCCATGCTCTTTTCCGCATTCAGCAGGATACGTTTGACCAGTTCATTCAGGGGCAGGGCGTCGTACTGCAAAATAGGAGCAAAATTAATCAGGCGCGGTCCCTCAGTGCTGAGGCCGGGCACGACTGAATCATCAACGGAGACGGTGGAGGCCAGCTTATCCAGATTACCTGCTTGCTCGGCTTCCGAGATCTCGAGGTGCGCCATGAATTCAGTTTCAGCGGTCGGATCATAATTCAGGATCTGGCCCATATTGATCGCCCAGAATTTGGTCTGGGTGTTTTGCAACATGTCTCTTATGCCGTTGTAGGGGGGCGGTGAGGCAGGATAGCGGGGGCTGTAGCACCATGATTTACCGCCGTCCACGATGGATTTGCCCATGCCCATGGCCAGCTGCACCACTCCGTCTTTGGGTTCGGCGTTGCCGGTGGGATAAAAATTCATACTGCGGATTACGCCTGCAATGGTGGGATAGAAATAATCGCCATATTTATCGCCGACCACTTCCTGAATGATGACTGCCATCTTTTCCGTGCTGATGTCCTTGTGAATTGCTTTGAAGTATTGTTTGGCCTTGTAGAAAAAGAGGGTGGAATAGACAAACTTGATGGCTTCCGTGAGCTGTTTGAAGCGTGTATTGACATCATTGCTGCGGTTCGGGATCATCTTACTTTCATAAACGCCGGCAAAGGGCTCGTGCAGACTGTCTTCCAGCATGGCGGAAGACCTCACTGCCAAAGGCCTGCGAATGGAAGAGATCAGGTTCATCAGGTCACCGACGATCTCCACCGAAAGAATGGCTTTCTGAAACTCCAGCGCGATCAAAGCATCGTCGGTGGAATTCAGGGCTATTTCATACAGGTTGTTCTCCGCCATGAACTTATCGAAAATATCAGTCCTCAGGACAACCATCTGCGGAATGTCCACCCTGATGCCCTCAAATTCTCCGCCGGGGATCGCCTCATCCAGCATTTCTTTCATCAGGGCCAGCCCTTTGGCCTTGCCGCCCAATTCACCCGTGCCGATAAAGGAAAAGCCCTGCATGGGCGTAAATTCCCTGCGCTGAAATTCTGTGAAATCCATCCTGACTCCAGTTTATTTGAAAATTAAAAAAGAAGGGAAGGGTTTTTATTCCCTTCCCCTGATATTGATTTAGATCCAACCTCTCAGTTTGCAGGCCTGGACCACGCGATTGATGGCAATCACGTAGGCCGAATCGCGCATGAAGAGATTGCGTTTTTTGCTGAGCGCATAGACTTCGTGGAAGGCGGAAGTCATCTTGACATCAAGCTTGGCCAGGACTTCATCCTTTTCCCAGAAATAGTTCATGTTGCACTGCACCTGTTCAAAGTAGCTGCAGGTCACGCCTCCGGCATTGGCCAGAAAGTCGGGGATCAAAAACACGTTGTGCTCTTTCAGGTAAGCATCGGCTTCAGGAGTGGTGGGCCCGTTGGCGCCTTCTGCCACGACCTTGACCTTGGGAGATATCCTGGTGACGGTGTCTTTGGTGATCTGATGTTCCAGGGCGCAAGGAAGCAGGATATCGACTTCCTCTTCGATCCATTTGTCGCCGGGAAGGACTTCGTAGCCCAGTTCCTTGGCTTTGGCCTTGTCGATGCCGCCGAATTTATCAGTGATGCTTATAAGCTCGTCGATATTGACGCCGCTGGTTTTCCTGAAATAGTAGGAAGTCTGATCGGTCTGATCCCAGCAGGAAACGCCGACCACAGTGCCTTTCATCATGTTATAAAGACGGATGGCATACTGCGCCACATTACCGAATCCCTGAAACACGGCAGTGGTTTTTTCCACCGCAATGCCCAGTTCCTTCAAAGCTTCTCTCAGAGTAAAAATCAGTCCGTAACCCGTGGCTTCGGTTCTGCCCAGGGATCCGCCCATGCCGACCGGTTTGCCGGTGATGAAACCGGGGAATTTGGCTCCATGAATGGTCTCATATTCATCCAGCATCCACAGCATGTGCTGCGCATTGGTCATCACATCCGGAGCCGGAACGTCACGCAGGGGGCCCACATCGTGTGCCAACTGGCGCACCCAGCCGCGGCAGATCTGTTCTTGTTCCCTTGGGGTAAGATTATGCGGATCGCAAATGACTCCGCCTTTTCCGCCGCCCAATGGGATATCGACCACGGCGCATTTCCAGGTCATCCACATGGAAAGCGCTCTCACGGTGTCAATGGTCTCCATCGGATGGAAACGGATGCCGCCCTTGGCAGGGCCACGGGAATCATTGTGCTGACATCTGAAACCACGGAAAACCTTGGTGGTGCCATCATCCATCTTGACAGGGATGCTGACGTGATATTCTCTTACAGGGTTGCGCAGCAAATCACGGGTTGCTTCGTCCAGTTCAAGGACGTCAGCCACTTTGTCAAACTGCTCCTGTGCCATTTTAAAGGCATTGTAATCGGTTGCCATAATTCACCTCTTTTTTATTTTTTATGGTTTTCTTTATTAATGTTGTTTCAGTTAGAACTCCAATTAAAATACAGAGTTTAATTGTCAACAGAATTCGCTTGGTGCCACTGCGGTTAATTCCTATCTGTTATAACTATGGCTCTGTGTGTGAATTACTGTTTCTTTCCCAGTTTCGCCCAGGTGTCCTTGAGAGGCACTATCCGGTTGAACACAGGCTTTTCAGGTGTGGAATCAGGATCTGAAACAAAATAACCCAGGCGGAGGAACTGATATCTGTCGCCCGGTTTTGTGGCTTTCAGACCGGGTTCTGCATAGCACTGCACCACTTTCAGCGAATCCGGATTGAGGTAATCCAGCCAGGTCTTGCCTTCTTCCGTATCATAAGGATCCGCCTGGGTGAACAGATGGTCATACAAGCGCACTTCCACAGCTTGATTATGCCTGGCGGAAACCCAGTGCAGAGTGCCTTTCACCTTTCTCTCGTCAGGCGTCCAACCGCCTCTGGAGGCGGGATCATAAGTGCAGATCAGTTCTGTGATCTTGCCGTCATTATCCTTGATAACCTCTTTGCAGGTGATGTAATAAGCGTGCTTGAGGCGCACTTCACGACCCGGTGCCAGCCGGAACCATTTATTGGGAGCGTCTTCTTTAAAATCGTCACGCTCGATGTAAAGCTCTCTGGAAAAAGGAATCAGACGCGTTCCTGCCGAAGGATTTTCCGGATTGTTCTGAGCTTCGATCTCTTCGACTAGATCATCCGGATAGTTCTCCAAAGTCACTTTCAAAGGGTCGAGCACCACCATTGCACGGTTTGCCCTCGTGTTCAGATCATCCCTCAGGCAGAACTGCAGCAGCTCAAAATCCACCACGCTGCTGGCTTTGGCGACTCCTATGCGGTCAGAAAGGTCACGGATGGATTCAGGGGTAAAACCTCTTCTGCGCAATCCTGCCAGGGTCGGCATGCGCGGGTCGTCCCAGCCCTTGACATGGCCTTCCTTGACCAGGGTGAGCAGCATTCTCTTGCTCATCACGGTATAGGACAGGTTCAGCCGGGCAAATTCGATCTGCTGAGGATGGCAGGGCACCGGCAACTGATCAAGGTACCAGTCATAGAGGGGCCTGTGATCCTCGAATTCCAGGGTGCAGATGCTGTGCGTGATGCCTTCTATGGCGTCGGAAATGCAGTGCGTGTAATCATACATCGGGTAGATGCACCATTTATCGCCGGTGCGGTGATGATGGGCAAACTTGATCCTGTAGATCACGGGGTCGCGCATGTTGATGTTGCCGGAAGCCATGTCTATTTTGGCCCGCAGGGTTTTTTCGCCTTCCTTGAATTCGCCTGCCTTCATGCGCCTGAACAGGTCCAGGTTTTCCTCGGCCGTTCTGTCTCTGTATGGACTGTTGGTTCCGGGTTGTTTTAAAGTTCCGCGCGTGGCGGCCATTTCTTCAGGAGAAAGGTCGCAGACATACGCCTTGCCGTCTTTGATTAGCATTTCGGCATAAGCATAGAGTTGATCATAATAATCCGAAGCGTAAAAAAGTTTGTCTTTCCAGTCAAAACCCAGCCAGCGGATGTCTTCCATGATGCTGTCCACATATTCCACGTCCTCGGCAGTGGGATTGGTATCGTCAAAACGCAGGTGGCAGATGCCTTTGTAATCCCTTGCCAGGCCGAAATTAAGGCAGATGGACTTACTGTGCCCGATGTGCAGATAGCCGTTCGGCTCAGGCGGAAAGCGGGTTATGACCTTAGTATGCTTACCCGTCCGCAGGTCTTCGTCAATGATAAAGCGGATGAAATTGGAAACCTCGTTCCTGGTTTCAGCGCCAGCCTCAATCGGGGCATTTTTCCCCGTTTCCCTGATGTCTTCCATGTTAATTTCCTTAAATTTACGTATTTGTATAGCCAAATTGTTCAACGGCCCACAGCAGTCAAGCGGAATTGATTGTAAACCACGGAACACACGGAAAACACTTCATCCGTCATTCCTGCGCAGGCAGGAATCCAGCCTGTTTTAAGGAACACTAAATACACGAAAGGGACTAAACACACGAAATCTGTCATAGCGTGTCTTAACACGGATTGGCAATCTGTTGGGCTCCGGTGTGGCATTGCCGGAGCAATAATTTACAGGATAGCTTTCCAAATCTGCGTAAATGGTTAATAAGATTCCTGCCTTCGCAGGAATGACAAACGTGAGATATGGAATATATTCAGAACTCCGGCGCAGCTTTCCACTTTTCCACTTTTTCACTTTTCCACAGATTTATCATTTCGTGTTCCAATCATAAATGAGACTGGGAAACAACCTGCCGGCCTCCTGCCGGGCCCCTGCGCCCGGGCGGGGGAGGCAAACAGGGGGACAGCACCTGGCCGGATACCGTGAAGGGATGATCAAAAGAAGAACAGGGCAGGAAAGAACCTGCTCTGTACATAGTCAAATGTGATTATTCTTGACTTTTCTGTGTATTCCGTGTTTTCTGTGGTTTATAAAAAATCAGGGGTCTTTATGAAGAAGAACGAGCTTTATTCCGCCATCGGTTTCGGTACCGGCATCGCCTCTCTTGCCGTAATCATAATTCCGGTGCTGAGTCTGGTCCTCGCCATCATTGCGATCGTCACCTCCCTGCTTGGCAAAAGATCTGTCCACAAGGGATTTTTCTATGCCGGGCTCGGCTTGGGCTGCCTGGGTTTGATCCTGGCGCTGATCTATCTGGCAGTTGTCCTGGCAGGCAGGGCATAACCACATCGCAATTAAGACTATGCAGATCTCGCTCCGGCCGGAAACACCGGCAGACCATAGAAAAGTCGAAGAACTCACCCGGGAGGCCTTCTGGAACGTTCACGTCCCCGGCTGTGACGAACATTACCTGGCGCATGTGTTGAGGGCATCGGAAGCATTCATCCCCGGGCTGGATTTTGTCGCCCTGGCGGATGGTCAACTTGCCGGCAATATCATGTTCACCCGCGCTGTAGTCTGTGATACGGAAGGCATTGCCCATCCGGTGCTCTGCTTCGGGCCGGTCAGCGTGCTTCCCGCTCTGCAGGGCAAAGGCATCGGCAGCGCCCTCATCCGCCATACCCTGAACCTGGCAAGGGAGATGGGGCACAGCGCCGTAGTAATCTATGGCGATCCTGACTATTACATCCGCTTCGGATTTTTTCCTGCGGAAAGGCACGGCATCACCACCCGAGACGGAAAATTCTGCCCCGCCCTGCTTGCCTGTGAACTGAAGGAGAAAGCTTTGTCAGGCATCACGGGCCGCTTCCTGGAAGACAGGATATATGACTTGGACAAAGCCGAAGCAGAGCGGTTCGACCTCACCTTTCCGCCCAAAACCAAAGGCTACTCCCCCACTCAGGAACGGTTCAAAGCCCTCTCTTCCTGAGTCTGTTTTATAGCTGAAGAATGTCTTTCAGCAGGCGGGAAGCAAATTTTCTTGACAGAGATGCAAAAAACGTTTTTTTATGAAAATATTGAAATCCCCATCCAGACAACGATAATTAGAAAGGAGTAAACATGAAAACTGCATTAACCTTGCTTTTTATTTTGGGCATCACTTTCCTGAGCGCTGTTGACCTACTGACAGAGACTTTTTCCACTGCTCTTCCCGACACCTGGACAGATTCCGGTCCCGGCACAGTGAACTGGGTCTGGTCCAATACCAATCAGGCAGGCGGCTCAATGGGAGAATTAAAAATCAATACCGGTGCAGCCGGTACTTATCGCTACATATCTCCTGCGGTTGATACGAGAAGAGCTTATGGTATAACTCTCAGTTTCTATTGCCATGCCAATTTTTTCTTCAGAAATACTGCTTCAATAGTCATCTCCACTGATTTGACAAACTGGACGGAAGTTTGGTCAACTCAGGGTTTTTACGGTTATCAGAGTGTAAATATCAATTATGCGCTCGGTCAGTCTGAAACGACCTATATTGCCCTGCAATTTACGGGAGACCCGTCTTTAGGTCAATTGTATTTTGACGATATCGTCCTGGTCTATTCAAACAGCGTCGGTATCGGAACCTGGAATCCCGGAAATTATGACATTATTGGAGACCTGGTCATTCCCAACGGTGAAACACTGATTCTGCAGGCAGGGACCACATTGCGCTTTGCCGCCGATAAAAAAGTTTCCATGCAGGGCAGACTACTGGTTAATGGAACTGCTGAACAACCGGTGACTTTTACCTCTCTCAGCGGCAGTCAGGACTGGGCGGGGATAGATATTCTCAACGTGAATACTGCCAATGATTACACCCTGATAAATTATGCCATAATCGAGCAAAGCAATGATTCCGGAATTTATGTGTTAAATTATAATAAAGTACGGATCAGCAACAGCACTCTGCGCCTTAACTATGAGTTTGACGGGGGCGGGGGACTAAGAGTAAGCTATTCCAGTATCGTGGTGGAAAACTGTGATTTTTATAACAACCTTTCGCGCAATAAAAGTTCTGCAGCTTATATCTATCAATGCTCAGGAATCATCTTCAGATACAATAATATTTGCGGCAATGACAATACTTATATCGGCTACGGGGGAGCTTTCTTAGCAGAGTCAAGCAGCCTGGACGGAATTGCATACAACAAAATCTGCAATAATCCATCTGCCTATGGTTCTCCGATTGTGAATCTGATTAACTGCGCTGGTATATTCAGCAGGAACATTATCGCCAATAACGCTGCCTCGGGTTTATATGTGAGTTATCTGGACGGCTCTGGAGGCATATATAACTGCGATATCATCAACAACGGCGGATCCGGAATTGAGACCTATACCACGACTGCAACCATCACAAACTGCATCATCCGCGGCAACGGAAACTACCAAATCGTTGCCTATACGGAAACTCCTGTCGTCAGTTACTGCTGTATTGAAGGAGGGTTTGCCGGAGTTAGCGGAGTTCCGTCCAATAACTATCTGAACAATATCTCGGACAATCCGCTTTTTATCAATCCCACGGCAGGTACCGGTATGGGATATGATGCTCTGACGGCAGACTGGCATATTCAGAACAATTTTCCATGCATCAATGCCGGAAATCCCTCATCAGGCACAGACCCGGATGCAAGTGTGCCGGACATCGGAGTCTATTGGGTGATAACTCCCTATATCACCGGAGCAGCAGACTTCCCCGGTGACCAGGGTCGCCAGCTTGATTTGCAATGGGCTGCTTCCTGGGCTGACACAGCTTATGACTCCAATGCTTTCTATGAGGTCTGGCGCTCGGAATTCCCGCGTTCCGCCAGTGCGCTTGTCATCACTCATCCAAGGGAGATCACACCCGAACTGGCAGCAAGCGGCAGAGACATCTACTGGCGCGATGGAACCCGTACTTGGTACTGGCTCAATATCAGGATCCCGGCCCGGCTGTTTCAAACCTATGGAGCGATCGTTCCCACTCCGCAGGATTCCTCCTCCACCGGCATCCATGCCTATGACTACATGATCACTTTCTGCAACAGCAACTGGTTCTGTTATTCCCTTCCCGTCAGCGGCTACAGCGTTGATAACATTCCGCCCTATGCGCCCTCCAGAGTGGACATTGCCAAAGGCTCTGCCAACCAGTTCAACCTTAGTTGGGACGAGGTCACCGAAGGCGGATGGGAAGGCAATTCCTACCCTGAGATCAATCTCATCACATATAAAATCTACGCTGGCAATAATCCTGATTTTGAGATCAGCCCTTCCACTTATCTGTTATCAACCACAAATCCTTATGCAGTTCTTAATAATCAGACAGCAGAGCGCAGGTTCTATAAAATCATAGCAACCGATTCGGAGTGATGTAGCCCATTCTTTAGAATGGCTGTTCCATAAACTTTAGTGTGTCTGTTTGTGGAACAGTGAATAAGTGGAAAGCTGCGCTACAAATCATTGCTCTGGCAATTCCATTACCGGAGCCCAACAGATTGCCAATCTGTGTTACGACACACAAAATAGAATTAGTGTCTTCAAAACCCCGGAGGGGTGACATAACATAGGCTGGGGTGTAAACCCCAGTACAGATGCACAAATAATTCAACCCCGAAGGGGTGACACATTCCAGACAAAAAAACACGGACAGGATTACTCAAAATAGCGCGAGAGAAGTTATCTGTGCCACATTAGCCCCTTTCGTGTATTTAGTATTCAAAAAAACAGGCTGGATAATGCGCAAGCGCATGAGAGAAGTTCACTGCCTGTGCAGGAATGACAGAAGAATAGTTTTCCGTGTGTTCCGTGGTTAAAAATCTTGACAGCAATTTAAAAGCGTAATAAGATGTTATGCAGAAAATTCGATTCAGACTAGAACAACATTCAAAGGAGAGTAATATGAGAACTGCCTTGGTTTTGTTTTTTATTCTTGGCTGCGCCTTTCTGAATGCTGCCACCTTGCTCAATGAGAGTTTTTCCGGAACAAGCCTGCCGGCAGGCTGGACATTTCAGGGTCCCCAAGTTGGTGCCTGGAGCATATCACCCACCTTTGTGGCAGGCGGTGCTGCCAATGAAGTTCGTCTTAACTACACGCCCAGCGGATACGGAACCTACCGGCTGATATCCCCTCCCATTGATACCCGCAAGGTGCATGACATGACCTTGAGCTTCCGCCATATGTTTGACCACTATGATACACAGGAATTTGCTACAATCGCAGTGGAATTGGCTCATGATCCTGAGAGCTTTGACTGGGAATTATGGTATGTTGCTCCCACCGGTGATATTGCTGCATCCCTGGTTACGGTTCCCATCAGCTTTGACCTGGGTATGTCGGAAACAACTTACATCTCCTTTGTCTTCCGGGGTAACAACTGGAATATCAACAGTTGGTACATAGATAATATTGTTTTAACCTACGACAATACCCTGGGCAGCGGCACCTGGGAAACAGGCAACCACTACCCCGTGGGTGATGTGATCATTCCGAATGGGCACACACTAACTCTGAATGCAGGAACATCACTTATATTTGATTCTAATAAAGAACTAACTGTGGATGGAAGGTTATTAGCAAACGGCACTGCCTCCCAACCTGTTGTATTTACCAGGAACTCGAGTATATCCAGTTGGGGTGGCATAAAATTATTTACTGTTAACCCCGCCAATGATTCAACTTTGATTAATCATGCCATCATACAATATTGTTATGGTGCCGGTATTCAGATATATAACTCACATAAACTAAGAATAAGCAATTCCGATATCAGATATAATGATTCGCCTTTCGAAGGCGGAGGCATTAATAGCTATGACTCTTCATTCATAGTGGAAAACTGTGATATTCATGGTAACAATGCTCCAACCATTGGAGCAGCCATATATGTTTATAGTGGGATTCCGGTTATCAGGAATAATAGGATATATGAAAACTATAACACTGGAAACAACGGTTCAACCTTATATCTCTATCAATGCAATGTTTCCGGCATTTATAATAACCAGATTTCTGTCAATTATCCGAATTCCGGCGGTTACGCAGTAAAAGCATTATATTGTAACGGCACTTTCAAGCGTAACCTGATTAATAATAATCAGACAGGCGGTTTTTATATCTACAGTGGAATTTCAACATCAATGACGGTATTGAACTGCGACATTGTTTATAATGGCGGAACAGGATATTTTAATTACAGCAATACCACAACTCTAAAAAACACAATCATCAGCGGCAATGACGGATATGGCATCCACAATTATCAGAATTGGGACCATATCAATATCAGTTACTGCTGTTTTAATGGCAATGCAGGGGGCTCTTTCTTAAATGTAATTCAGTCAGATTTAAGCAATTGCATTTACTCTTCTCCTCAATTCATAAATCCAACCTCGGGCAGCGGGATATCCGACTGGAGTTTCGACAATAACTGGCAACTGGGAGACCTGTCTCCCTGTATCGATGCAGCAGACCCAGCTTCACCTTTTAATCCTGACGGAAGCAGAGAGGATATCGGGATGTATTACCGTCTGCTAAAACCTGTAATAATAACTGCTGCAGATTTCAGTCCCGACCAGGGACACCAGTTGGACCTGGTCTGGACCAGGAATGACAAGGATTGTGTCTATGACCCCGATGCTTTCTACGAGATTTGGAGAGAAAGCACCAGCCGAACAGATAATGCTGTCTATATTGATAATCCGCTACAGATAACGCCGGAGCTGATTAACAGAGGCAGAGAAATTCTATGGAGAGACTGTGAACGTACCTGGTATTATCTGAATATCAGAGTTCCCGCCAGGATGAATCCGACCTATGGCATGATAGTTCCCACCCTGATAGATTCATCCTCCATGGGCACGCATGCCATGTTGTACAAGGTGTCTTTCTGCAACAGAACCTACTTCTGGGATTCTGTTCCTGTGAGCGGCTACACGGTGGATAATATTCCTCCCTATGCACCCTCCAGACTTGATATTGCTAAAACAGGAACCAATAGATTCAATCTTAGTTGGGATGAAGTAACGGAAGGCGGCTGGGAAGGAAATTCCTATCCTGAGGTCAATCTCATCACTTATAAGGTCTATGCTGGAGATACGCCTGATTTTGAGATCAGCCCTTCCGCTTATCTGATGTCCACAGCCAATCATTATGCAGTGCTGAATAACCAGACAACGGACAGGAGATTCTACAAGATCATAGCAACTGATTCGGAGTGATGTAGCCCATTCTTTAGAATGGCTGTTCCATAAACTTTAGTATGTATGTTTGTGGAAAAGTGGAATAGTGAAAAAGTGGAAAGCTCCGCAGGAGTTCTGGATATATCCTTGATCCCACGTTTGTCATTCCTGCGAAGGCAGGAATCTTATTAACCATTTACGCAGATTTGAAAAGCTGTACTGCAAATCATTGCTCCGGCAATGCCATTACCGGAGCCCAACAGATTGCCAATCTGTGTTACGACACATATTTCAAATTTCGTGTGTTTCGTCCCTTTCGTGTATTTCGTGTTCCCTTACTCTATATTTTCTGTTTTTTCCGTTTGTTCCGTGGTCAAAAAACGATCATTTCCCCGCTCTGCAAAGATTTAAATTGACAGTTATCACGGATGCCATTATAATAAAACCATACTCAACTTTGATAAGATAAGGAGAGAAAGATGTTCACATTATTACAATCTGCCATTATGGACACGCTCAGTGATGTCGTGTCGGTGGAGATCATCAAACCCACCTTCTGGGAAAAACTGCTGCCTATGCTCAAGATCTGGGGTCTCAGACTGCTGGTCGCTATAATCATCTTCATAGTTGGCAGATGGGTTGCCAAAATCATCAAGAACATAGTCAAGAAGAGCATGCTTAAGGGCGGCAGAGACGCCACTCTGGCGAACTTCCTGAACAGTATCATCTATTTTGTGGTGATGGTCTTTGTCATCATAGCAGCCATAGCCAAGATCGGGATCCAGACCGCATCCATGGTTGCCCTCTTCGGCGCCGCCGGACTGGCCGTCGGCTTCGCTCTGCAGGGCACACTGGGTAATTTTGCCGGAGGCGTGATGATTATCCTCTTCCATCCCTTCAAGGTGGGAGACGTGATCACCGGCGCAGGACAAACCGGAAAAGTGCACGAGATCCAGATGTTCAGCACCATCCTGATCGGCGAGGGTGACAAGGTCATCTTCATTCCCAACGCCAAGCTTTCCAATGACGTGATCGTCAACGCAGAAGGCCCCAAGGTCCTGGAACGCTAAAAAAGGAGTTAACTGATGAAGATGAAGCATTTTGTTCTGACCCTTCTGCTGATCTGCCTGGCGGCAGGTTTGAGCGCAGGAAAATGGAAATTCTACAGCGACGCCGGACTTTCACTGGCGCAAAGTGCATACAGCGATAACTGGGCGGGAACCGAACTGAGCAGCATCACCTGGTTTGGCAATTCCAACACTTCGGCTGAAGCTCAACTGACCAAATATATGAACAACAAAACCACTCTGAAGCTGGCTTTCGGACAGACACATACCCAGAAAACCGATGCCGATGGCAATAAATACTGGACCAAACCGGACAAGAGCACTGACAAGATCGACCTGGAATCCCTGCTCAGGTTCACTCTGGACGCTTTTGTCGATCCCTATGCCAGCGCCCGCATGGAAAGCCAGTTCCTGGATTTTTCACAGCGTGATGTCGATAACACCCGCATTGTCAATCCCATCCTGTTCACGGAAGGTGCTGGTGTTGCCAAAACCCTGATCAAAAAAGAGAACACTAATCTGAGTACCCGTTTCGGCGCAGCTTTCAGACAACGTCTGGACCGGGACTCATATGTGGCTGAAGATGAATTTGAAAACATTACGACCAACGATGGCGGTCTGCAGTGGATAACGGATTATGACAAGGCCTTTAAGCCGGCAAATGCGATTTTTAAAAGCAGGCTGCAGGTCTATCAGGCGCTGTTCAATTTCAAGTGCGGCGAACTCAATGATGACTGGAAATCGCCTGATGTGAGCTGGGAAAATTCGCTCAGCACGAAGCTCTTCTCCATCGTCACCGCCAGTTTATATTTCCAGCTCAAGTATGAAAAGGAAGAAGTGGCGGAACTGCAGTTCAAGGAGACATTGGGCATGGGAGTGTCTTGGCAGTTGTTCTAAGTTAACCACGGAACACGCGGAAAAGCCAGAATTTAAATTGTAGTCAAAAGAGGTACGGACAAGCCTGTCCGTGCTTTTTTTCCCGGAGTGTGTCACCCCTCCGGGGTTAGACCATGTGTGCATCTGTACTGGGGTTTACACCCCAGCCTATGATCTTTCGCTCCTACGGAGCTTATCACTTTTTCACTGTTCCACTGTCCCACAAATATATCATTTCGTGTGTTTCGTTCATTTGGTATATTTCGTGT
>Ga0209610_1000567_pt1 | contig 19485 bp, 15 predicted proteins | sample LakKivw275mmetaG_FD_184137 | JGI IMG/M metagenome (GOLD analysis project Ga0209610, IMG submission 184137) | Anoxic lake water microbial communities from Lake Kivu, Rwanda to study Microbial Dark Matter (Phase II) - Lake Kivu water 275m metaG... | ecosystem: Environmental > Aquatic > Freshwater...
TGACTGTGATTTTTGTGCTGATCGGAAGTATATGGGGAAGGGGCGGGATGATCACTGCTTTGCTTATCGCTCTTGCCATGAACTGGATTTCCTATTTCTTTAGCGATAAGATTGTTCTCGCGATGTACCGCGCAAAGGAACTGTCTTACAACGAGGCGCCGGCGGTGCACAATATCGTGGGTGAACTCACGCAGAAGGCAGGCCTGCCAATGCCCAGGATATACCTTATCCCTTCTGCCACGCCCAATGCCTTTGCCACCGGCAGAAATCCTGAGCATTCAGCGGTGGCGGTGACATCCGGTATTCTGGACATACTCACCGAGAGCGAACTCAAGGGGGTGCTGGCGCACGAGATGAGCCACATAAAGGACAGGGATATACTGATAGCCACAGTTGCCGCAACCATTGCAGGCGCGATAACCGTGCTGGCCAGAATGATGATGTTTTTCGGCGGCGGAAGAGACAGCAGGAGGCAGGGCAATATAATAGGACTGGCCGGGATGATGGTGCTTCTTATCCTTGCGCCCATAGCCGCGATGCTGGTGCAACTGGCGATATCGCGTTCAAGGGAGTACCTGGCTGACGAGGAGGGCGCGAGGCTTGCCGGAAACCCCTCCTACCTTGCAAACGCCCTCAGGAAACTCTCCGCCGGCGTGCGGATGGCTCCCATGAATAACTCAAACCCGGCGACCGCGCACATGTTCATCGTCTCCCCTTTCAGCGGGAAGTCAATGCTTGCGCTTTTTTCCACGCACCCGCCGGTTGAAGAGCGGATAAAAAGACTGGAAAGGTTAGTTTCTTAATTCCCCCTCACCTTGCGTCCTCTCCCGCAGGGGGGAGAGGAACAAAAAAAGGGGATTTGTCATTGCGAGCGTTTTTCGCGCGGCAATCCGACGCTTTTTGTCGTTGCGAGAGCCGATTTTATCGGCTCGTGGCAATCTCAATCATGTTTATCATCTTTATCATCCCGATGTTGTGTATCGGGACCAGCGATTTCTTCCACCGGGACCTTTTTCCCCGGACCCCGAACCCCGTCTTTTCAGCGCTTATGGATCTTGGCAAGGGTGACCTCGGAGCGTGCGCGCTCAAGCATGCTGCGGACATAATCAACCTGCCTTCGAAGCGACCGCGTTATCGCGTCTGTGTACTGGAAGTTCAGCAGGAAGAAGTAGATGTCGTCCATGACCGCGAGCATTGATTCGCACTCCTCTATCCTGCCCTTCCGTATCTCGTCCAGCATGTACCTTCTCAGTTCTCCGTTGCACTCGCAAAGGCCGTGAAGGTAACTCTTGCAGTCAAAACCGTATTCGTCCGGAGATGGTATCCTGCCGTTTTTTATGACGTTGAGCGTGATGACAGCCTCCGCCAGTTCCTTCTCCGCCGCGTGCAGGAATCCCGCGTACATTATTTCGGGGAATTTTTCAAGCCGCTTTTTCGCCTTCACGAGAATGGCCGCCGCCTCCTTCATCTCCTTTTCCGCCTCCGCGTAACGCCGCTGGTGTATCTTCTTTATGGAGTCTGCCGCCATCCTGCCCACCTCGCGGGACAGTTTGAGAGATTCTTCCCTCGCCGCATCCTCTTTCTCAAAAAGGTTTTTCAGCTTCTTTTCCAGTTTCTTCATTTTCGTTCTCCTCCGCCTTTCATTTCTTCGTGTAAAAATCCTTCAGTTCCTTCTCTATCCTCGTCCTGTTCACGGACGCTGCTTCCTTGTGCCCGTTTTTCGACCGTCCCTTATGTGATTGCGCATGCGTGTAAACGACCGCCAGAAATTCCGAAACGGTCAGCACCTTTGCCCCGAACAGCCTTCCGCAATCCCTGACGCCCCTGTCGTCCGAAACCACTGTTCTGAGGCGGTTGTTCTCCGGGGTTTTCTCCAGCATCTCCCTTATGAGTTCGTCGGCGGTGACGTCCCCGGAAAAGACAACGCGTATCCTCCTGTCCCTGAGTATCTCCAGCGAATCCGGGAAACCGTCAAATACAGTCGTAAAACTGACCGAGGGGTGTTTCCTGCGGTAGTCAGCGAGGAGGTTGAAGAGAGACCTTCTTGCATAATCAGCGGACCGTCTTTCGTTCTCCCTCAGGAAACTGCTCTTTATAAGGTTGTAGCCGTCAATTATGTATTCCATTTAACCACCGGGGTTCGGGACCCATGACTCGGGTTCAGGGTAAAGGGGTCAGTCCGTCGTCTTTCAGAACCTTGCGGCACTTGGAACAGAGTTCAGGGTTATCCCCTGTGCCCACCTCGGGAAAATGCACCCAGCATCTCCGGCACTTGCCGTAGGATGTTTTTTCCACCGTTATATCCAGAATGTCCCCGTACCCACGGTTTTCTCCTCTCTGTGTTTCATTCGCCCCTTGCGGGGGGGTGGCGGACCGGGACAGGGGCGACAGCACAACCTCGGAGACTATGAAAAGGCCGGCAAGTCCACCGAACCCTCTCAGGAATTCAAGTGTCCCGGCGTCTGCCGCAACAGTTACCTTTGCCTCAAGGCTGCTTCCAACAACCTTTTCTTCCCTTTTTTCCTCTATCTTTTTGAGCACCTGTCTCCGGATCTCAAAAAACCGTTCCCATCTTTCCAGGACGCCTTTGTCGGCGGGCTCCATTTCCGGCCAGTTTTCCATGAAGATGCTGGCTTCCTTCTTCCACGGCAGAAGTTGATATGCCTCTTCCGCGGTGAAGGAGAGGACGGGTGCAATGATTCTAAGCAGCGCGTTCAGGATATGGTAAAGGACTGTCTGCGCGGACTTTCTCTCCAGCGAGTCCCTGCCGTATGTGTAAAGGCGGTCCTTAAGGTGGTCCAGGTAGAACGAGGAAAGGTGGACGTTGCAGTAGTTGTGCATCTCCTCGTACACCTTGTTGAACGAGAACCTTTCGTAGTGTCCGGCCACATTTTCCGCCATTTCTCTGAGTTTCTCAATAGCCCACCTGTCCGCGCCGTTCAGTTCCGAAACCTCAAGCGCCTGGCCCGGCCGGAAATCATGGAGGTTTCCCAGGAGGAACCGCAGGGTATTGCGTATATTCCTGTAAGACATGACAAGGTTTTTTATGATACGCTCAGAGATTCTCACGTCCTGCTGGTAGTTTTCCGCTACACTCCAGATGCGAAGTATCTCCGCACCGTATTTCTTTATCAGTTCGTCTGGCATCATGACGTTGCCCAGGGACTTGCTCATCTTTCTGCCCTCGGCATCCACCACGAATCCGTGCGTGAGCACTGTCCCGTAGGGCGCCTTCTTTCTGATTCCGCATGAGGTGATGAGGGATGTCTGGAACCAGCCCCTGTGCTGGTCGCTCCCTTCCAGGTAAAGGTCCGCCGGCCATCTCAACCCGTCCCTCTCCTTGAGCACGGCAAGGTGGCTGACGCCCGAGTCAAACCACACGTCAAGGATGTCCTTTTCCTTCCGGAACCCTCCGTCCCCGCAGAAAGGACACCGGAAACCGTCTGGCAGGAGTTCCTTCTCCGTCTTCTCCAGCCATACGTCTGCACCTCTCTCCCTCACAAGCGCTTCCGCGTGTGCCACGGTCTCTTTCGTTATCACCGGCTTCCCGCATCCCGCACAGTAGAATATCGGTATCGGCACCCCCCACAGCCGCTGTCTTGAAAGGCACCAGTCCGGTCTCAGTCCGACCATTGAGGAAATCCTGTTTTTGCCCTCGGTCGGAACCCACCGCGTTTTCTCTATCTCGCCGTTCATCGTTTCCCTCAGCCCGTCGTGGTCAATCTTCAGGAACCACTGTTTCGTTGACCTGAAAATAACGGGTTTCTTGCATCTCCAGCAGTGCGGGTAGGAGTGGGTTATCTCCTCGCTGTGGAAGAGAGCCCCGGTTTTCCTCAATTTTTCTATTATGCGGCTGTCCGCGTCAAAAACCCTTATTCCCGCAAACTCCTTCACGTCGTCGGTAAACCTCCCCTTCTCGTCCACGGGGGAGAGTATCTCAAGGTTATTTTTCAGCCCTGCGTAATAATCCTCTTCGCCGTGGCCGGGCGCGGAATGGACGCAACCGGTTCCGTCTTCCGACGAAACGAAATCGGCGAGGATGATGCGGGATTTCCTCTCAACGAGGGGATTGGAATACGTGAGTCCTTCAAGATCCCTTCCCGGGAGGGTTTTCACCACCGATGCCCTGAGCCCCCGCCTGGACATGACTTCCTCAAGCCGTTTCTCCGCCAGCATGTACCTGCCTTCATCCGTGTCAACGAGAACATATTCCATCTCGGGATGCACCGCTATCGCGGTATTTGCCGGCAGGGTCCACGGCGTCGTTGTCCATATGAGGAAGGAAAATTTCTTTTCCGGGCCGTCGGATACCGGGAACTTCACGTATATGGCAGGCGCCTTCTTGTCGGCATATTCTATCTCCGCCTCGGCAAGTGCCGTTTCGCAGGAGATGCACCAGTAAATCGGCTTGTAGGTCTGGTATATGTATCCTGAAATGGCAAGTTCCCCGAACGCCTTTATTATGTCCGCCTCGTAGTCAGGGTGCATGGTGAGATAGGGGTTTTCCCAGTCTCCGAGAACGCCGAGGCGTTTGAATTCCTTTTTCTGTATGGACGCGAATTTCCTCGCGTATTCCGCCGCTTTCTTCCTGAATTCAAGTGCGGCGACATCGCCCTTTCCGGACTTCATCTCCTTGAAAACCTGGTGTTCTATGGGCATCCCGTGGCAGTCCCAACCCGGTTTGTATGGGGAGTAGAATCCGCGCATGGAACGGTACTTCACGACCACGTCCTTCAGTATTTTGTTAAGAGCGGTGCCCATGTGGATGTGGCCGTTTGCGTATGGCGGTCCGTCATGCAGGATATAGACGGGCCCGCCCGTATTCTTGCGGATTATGCCGTGATAGATATCTTTTTCTTCCCACAGCCGGAGGAATTCCGGCTCCCTTTCGCTCAGGTTTCCCTTCATGGGAAAGGGCGTTTCTGGCAGATAAACAGTTCTGGAATAATCCATTCTTTTGCTCCTTTACCCCGCTTGCCTTGATTTTGTTTTTCGGGGAACTCTTCCCTGATACGCTTTCCAAGTGAGGGGTTTCGGATTTTGATTTTTCTTTTCAAAGTTATAATTTTACCATAACTCTTGACAAAAGCAGAAAGAGGTATTAAAATTTTGCGGGAAACGGGAAGGAAACATCTCCTTTCCGGGTCCCGCAGGGCCGGGTCCTCAGGTTTTGCATTGCACTGAAAAAGACCATCAGCGGAGCACAGTTTCAACAGAGGAGGATATGATGAAAGTGGTTGTGGACGAGAATCTCTGCACGGGTTGCGGGCTGTGTGCTGACATATGCCCCGAGGTTTTCGAAATGCCGGAATCCCTGTCCATCGTGAAGACGACCGAGATTACTGCTGACCTTGAAGAGAAGGTGAAGGAAGCAGCCGAGAGTTGTCCGGTGGAGGCGATTATCATTGAAGAGTAGTCATGGATATATACCCATCCTATAAGATGTTTTCTGCCCAGGGCAGAAAGTATCCTGCGGTTCCCTTATACGCCGAGATAGGCGGAGGAGACCTTGAAACCCCGGTATCTGCATTCCTCAAGGTTCGGAAAGGAAGTTATAATTTTCTGCTTGAAAGCGCCGAACAGGAAGAAAGGACAGGCAGATACTCCTTTCTGGGAACCTCGCCCGAACTTGTCATAAGGGGCAGGGGGAAAGAGGTTGAGACCTACAATACCCTTACGGGCGAAAGCGAGAGGGTTGTTACGGACAGCCCGATGGGTATAATAGACGATACCATTGCGAGGCGGAGAGCCCCTTCCTACAGGGAGCTGCCCGGGTTCACCGGAGGGCTCATAGGATACTTTTCATACGATTTTGTCAGGCAGATAGAAAGACTCCCGGATATCTCGGCCGACAGGCTGGGATGCCCGGATTTCTTTTTTATGCTTGCCGGGGAGATGGTTGTCTTTGACCACTTCAAGAGAAAGGTCATCCTGGTCAGTAACGTGAATATTGATAATTTCCCGTCTTCCAGGGAGGCCTACGAGCACGGACGGGAAAACCTCAACGCCATGAAGAAAATGATGGAAAAACCTCTCTTCCTTGTGGATTCCGGAAAGGTCGCGTCGGGAAAACCGTTCAGGAGCAATTTCAGACGGCAGAAGTTCGTGCAATCCGTAAAGAAGGCGAAGAAGTATATCGTGGAGGGCGATATAATACAGACCGTCATTTCACAGCGGTGGGAGAAAAAACTTGACACCGAACCTTTCAGCATCTACAGGGCACTGCGTTCGGTGAACCCCTCCCCGTACATGTTTTACCTTGAGGCGGGTGACGTGAAGCTGGTGGGGTCGTCGCCCGAGATACTTGTAAAACTGGAAGGCAGGAAGGCAACCGTCCGTCCCATAGCCGGGACGCGGCCGCGCGGCACAAGCGAGAAGGATGAAAACCGGCTTGAATCGGAACTTCTGAAGGATGAAAAAGAGAGAGCCGAGCATATAATGCTGGTGGATCTGGGCAGGAACGACCTCGGAAGGGTCTGCATGCCGGGCAGCGTGAAGGTAACTGAACTGATGGCTATTGAGAGGTATTCGCACGTCGTGCATCTGGTCTCTAACGTTGAGGGAATGCTTAAGCCGGGCAGGAAGGCGACAGACCTGCTCATGGCGACGTTTCCGGCAGGCACAGTTACCGGTGCCCCCAAGATAAGGGCGATGGAGATAATAGAGGAGATTGAACCGGTCAAGAGAGGTCCTTATGCCGGAGCCGCCGGGTATTTCAGCTTCCAGGGCAATATGGATTTCTGCATCACGATAAGAACCGTTTTCATAAAGGGAGACACCGTGTACCTGCAGGCAGGCGCCGGCATTGTTGCCGATTCGGTGCCGGAAAGGGAATACACGGAGACGGAAAACAAGGTCAGGGGGCTGATGGAGGCCTGCAGGATTTCAAGAAACATTTAAAAACAGGGGTCCGGGAAAGAAGCGAACAAGAAAATTCATTTCAGGAATCCCGACACTCGAAATCCGGATCCCGAGGATTAAAAATGGTCTTGATGATAGACAATTACGATTCCTTCGTTTATAACCTGGTGCAGTACCTGGGGGAACTGGGTGAGAAGGTCGCAGTGTACAGGAACGATGCCATCACCGCTGAAAGGATACTGAAACTGAAACCATCGCACATAGTAATCTCCCCGGGGCCGGGCCGGCCTGAGGATGCGGGTGTTTCCTGCGAGGTCATAGAAAAAATCGGAGGCCGCATACCGATTCTCGGGGTCTGTCTGGGACACCAGTGCATCGGGCATGTTTACGGCGGCAGAATTGTCAAGGCATCACGGCTCATGCACGGCAAGACCTCGCTGGTCCGTCACAACTCCAGGGGCATTTACAGGGGAATCCCCAGTCCGTTTGTCGCGACGAGATACCATTCCCTCATCATTAAGAAGGATTCACTGCCCCCCGAGATAATCGTGGATGCCTGGACCGAAGAAGGCGAGATAATGGGTGTAAGGCACAGGAAGGACGATATATTCGGGGTGCAGTTTCATCCGGAGGCGGTTCTGACGGATAACGGCAAACTTCTGCTCAAGAACTTTCTCTCTTTTTCAGGGACGCCTTAATGAAGGCCGCGAAGAGAGGGTGCGGCCTGAACGGTTTTGATTTGAATTCCGGATGGAACTGGGTTGTCACGAAAAAGGGATGTTCCTTCGCCCCGAGTTCCAGTATTTCAACAAGGTTCTTTGCCGCATACGACCCTGCAAATACAACGCCGTGTTTTTCAAAAATTCCCCTGTAGTTGTTGTTGAACTCGTACCTGTGCCGGTGTCTTTCATGGATTTTTGTTGTCCTGTAGGCCTTGCGCGAGAACGTGTTTTTCTTCAGAATGCAGGGATATGAGCCAAGGCGCATCGTGCCTCCCATCTCCCTGATTCTCCTCTGCTCCGGGAGAAGGGCTATGACCGGGTGTTTCGTTTCGGGATGAAATTCCGCGCTGGAGGCATCACTGAAACCGCAGAGGTCCCTGGCGATCTCAATGGCGGAGCACTGCATCCCCAGGCAGATGCCGAAGAACGGTATCTTCTTTTCCCGGACATGTTTTATCGCAAGCACCATACCCTCTATGCCGCGGATTCCGAACCCCCCGGGCATTATCACGCCTGAAACCCCGTCAAGCAGTCTCGCCGCCTCTCTTTCCGACACGATGGCTTCGGAGTCCACCTTCCTGCAGACGATCCTCGCCCGGTTGGCGATACCGCCGTGTATGAGGGCTTCGTATATGGACTTATAGGAATCCTGGAGTTTTATGTATTTCCCGACAACCCCTATCACGACTTCCTCTTTCGTTTCCCTGAGCGTTTTCACTATCGTCTTCCATTTTCTCAGGTCATTGCCCCTTTTCTTCCTCAGCCCTAGATAGCGCAGGATAATGCCGTCAAGATTCTGCCGGGAGAATATCAGGGGGATTTCGTACAGGAGGTTGGTGTCAAGCGCCTCTATGACCGCCTCCTTTCTCACGTTGCAGAACATGGCAATCTTCTCTCTTATCTCTTCGTTCAGCGGTTTCTGGGTGCGGCACAGCAGAATCTCCGGCTGTATGCCTATCTCCCTGAGATGTCCGACGCTGTGCTGGGTCGGCTTGGTTTTCAGTTCCCCTGCCGCCTCTATGTACGGTATGAGCGTAAGGTGTATGCGCAGGGTGTTGTTTTCCGCCATCTGGATGTGCAGCTGCCTTACGGCTTCCAGGAAAGGCAGGCTCTCAATATCCCCAACGGTGCCGCCTATCTCCGTAATGACTATATCCGTCTTTTCCGCAACCGAAAGTATCCTTTCCTTTATCTCGTTTGTGATATGCGGAACCACCTGCACGGTTTTTCCGAGGTACCCGCCCTCCCTTTCCCTGGTGAGAACCGAGTTGTACACCTGTCCGCTGGTGGCGTTGTTCCTGCTGGACATATGGGCATTTGTAAATCTTTCATAGTGCCCGAGGTCAAGGTCTGTCTCCGCGCCGTCATCGGTAACGAATACCTCGCCGTGCTGGAAAGGGCTCATCGTGCCCGGGTCCACATTAAGGTACGGGTCAAGTTTCAGGAGGGTAACCTTGTAGCCGTGGGATTCAAGAAGCGTTCCGATTGAAGCGGATGCGATGCCTTTGCCCAGGGAAGAAACGACACCGCCGGTCACGAAAATAAATTTCTTCTTCATCCTCCTCCTTTACCCTGAACTCTTCCTTGCCTCTCTTACAAAGTGAGGGGTTTTGATTTTGCTTGCCCCTTGAGGGTCTATAGTTTACCTGTCAGTCTTTTTATGTCCTCCAGGGTATCAACCGAGGGAGAGTCCTTTTTTATCACGGCAACCTTTATCCTGTAACCGTTTTCAATTATCCGCAGTTGTTCCAGTCTTTCAACCCTTTCCAGAAAAGAGACCGGCATTCTTGAGAAACGCATGAGGAAATCCTTCCTGAAGAGGTAAACCCCAAGGTGCTTATAAAAAAGAACGTCTTTCATGGAGGAAGGGTTGCTGTCCCTGAAGTAAACGGCCGGGTAAGGGATGAGCGAGCGCGAAAAATATATCCCGCAATTGTCCCTGTCAATGACCACCTTCACGGTATTGGGATCATACAGACTTTCTTTATTGCTTATCGGTGTTGCGGCGGTGGCAACCCGGATCTCCCTGTCCTTCAGCATGAGCGCCAGGGGTTTTTCCACCGCCTCCGCGGGCAGGAAAGGAGCGTCTGCCTGGATGTTGACTATGATTGAGGCGTCAAGATTTCTGGCCGCGTCAGCCACCCTGTCGCTTCCGCTGTCATACCTGCCATGTGTCATTATGACATCGGCTCCGAACCGTTCCGCTTCGTCGGCGATTTTCCTGTGGTCTGTTGCGATGTATATGGCGGAGAAGGACCTGATGAGTTTTGCCCTGCCGTAAACCCTTTCCAGGACTGTCTTGCCGTTCAGGGTGCAGAGCACCTTGGCTTTCAGGCGCGTTGACCCGTACCTGGCAGGGATTATGCAGACGACCCTTTCTTTTTTCATTTACCCCGAACTCTCCCTTTGTTTGTCTTCAACGGTGAGGGGTTATGATTTTGTTTCAAAATCTTTTCTCCTGTCTCCACCCGCTCGGAGCAAGCCGAATTCTCCTTTCTATCTCTTTCATGGCAAGGGAGTTTTCTTTTTTCCACAACGGAGAAAATTGTATCATATCTTGACCTAATATAAAATATTGTACAAAACCAAAATTCCGACATGGGGAACATCGATGATATCAACATGTGCACAACCGGGCGGCTTTCTTCAGACGGGACACTTGCCCGCCCCCGCGAGGCGGTCTGCGTTCGGCTTCTCTCGTCGCTCTTGATAAAAGACATCAAAGCATCCGTGCCCGCTCCTCCTTCAGACGCCCGCTTCAGAAACCGCCCGGCAGGGCACTGCCAGAGGGAATCTATCCTTATGTCGGAATTCCGGTTATAAGAAATGGGAGGGGAGGAACTGTGATGGCAAAGGTAATCAGATTCGGGGTTTCAATGGAAGAGAAACTGCTTGCGGCATTTGACAGGTTCATTGAAAGGGAGGACTACGGGAATCGTTCCGAGGCGATAAGGGATATCATAAGGAAGGAATTTGTTGACGAGGAATGGGAAAAAGGCAGCACCGTTGCCGGAGGCATAATGCTGGTCTACGACCACCACGGGAGGGAGCTTGTCCGGAAGATAATGGATGTACAGCACGACTTTCATCAGTGCATAATCTCAACCCAGCATATACACATGGACCACGACAACTGCCTTGAGATTGTTGCGGTTAAGGGCAGGGCAGAAGCGATAAGAAAGGTATATAACCTGCTGAAGTCATTGAAGGGCGTTAAATATGCCTCGTTGTCCAGGGCTACCACCGGAAAGAAATTTTAGAAAGACAGGGGTTTTCCTGCCCTGTAATATCCTCTGCTGATTATTTTTATGCCCGGTTTGCCTGTCATAGTCCCTATCTCTTTTGCCCTGATTTTATATTCTGCCGAGATGGAAATTACTTTTTCCGGATGGTCGGTTATTATCAGCATCCCCTGTCCCATATTCCATGTCCTGTATGCTTCAGCGTCTTCCACCCTCCCTGTTTTCTGGCAGTGAAGCATCAGACTGCAGGGAGCAAAAGGGCTGCAGATATCTGCTCCGCAGTTTCTTAAAGCGAGCAGCCTGCCGAGTTTCCCGGGGATTCCCCCTCCTGTAACGTGGACAACGGCTTCGCAAAACGGGAACATCTCAAGGACCGCCCGTGCATAGATCCTTGAAGGCATCAGTGCCTGTTCGCCGAGAGTTTTTGCGCCTGCCTTCTTCCCGTGCCATCCGGGACCGTATGCTTTTTCCATTATCCTGCGAACCAGGGAAATTCCGTTTGAACGAAATCCTTTTTCTTGCAGGGCGACTATGCTGTTGCCTGTCCTTATGCCTTCTCCTCCCAGCTCTTTACGCACAATGCTCAGAACCGTTCCTCCCCAGTTGTAATTGTATCTTCCGTAGCCGCCTACCCTGCGGCCCAGTTCGGCTATCTCCCCTGATACTACGGCAACGCCTGCGTCCCTTGCCGCCTTCACCATGCCTTTCGCCAGCCCTCTGACAATTTTTTCGTCAAGGGCGTTTACGTCAAGGATGTTTGACAGGGCAACCGGCTCGGCTCCGTATCTTACCGAGTCGTCGCAGAGCATCGCAAACAGGTCATAGGCCATCGTATCGTGTCTTCCCGTTCTTTCCGCAAATTCAACTTTTGTGCCTATGCCGTCGCTGTTCAGCATGAGTTTTACGTTCCCCACCGAGATGGTTATAATCCTGTGCAGCCCCTTCTTTTCTATGACTTTTATGATGCCCCTTCTGTTCGCGAATGTCCTGTCAGCCGCATCAGACATGATTCTTGAGCACATATCGCCCAGAGCGATGTTAACCCCGGATTTTCCGTATGTCGTCATTTTCCTCTCCATTTCTTTTCAAGTTCTGGAAGAGAGATGTCAAAGACTTTTTTCCCCTTGAGGAAACCCGAGAATCTTCTTTTTGCCGTCGTCGTCCCGACAGGTATCAGCCCGATGCCGTATTTCTTATATACGGCTTTCAGCCTTGCAGCGTCCTTTTTTGCAACTTCCAGCACATATCCCGGAGACTCGCTGAAAAGCGCGTAATCCGGACGCAGATTGCTTATGGCTGACACGTCGGTTATCTCCGCCCCGTATTTTCCGCCTCCCATCATAAGCATTCTTGCAAGCGCCGCGGCAAGCCCTCCGTTTTCAATGACCGCGGAGGACTTTATGAGATTCTTTTCAGCCGCTTCCAGCACAGCATATTCAAGCCTGCCTGCCTCCGACGGCGATGCGGAAGGTGTTTTATCCCCGATTTTTCCGTTCAGCAGGGCATATTCTGAACCCTTGAATTCGTGCTTGCGCCTGCCCGCGAGGAAAAGAAGGCTGCCTGCGTTTTTTATCCCGGTCGTCACGGTTTTGCCGTAATCTCTTATATAGCCGAAGACGGCAGGAACCAGTGAAGGGTCAACAGGCTCTTCCTTTCCCTTGCTTATGAAGGTGTTCTTGAGCGAGACGTTTCCTGCAACAACGGCCATGGGCTGTTTTTCCCCGTACAGATGGATTCTGCAGGCCCTGTTCAATCCGTCTATGCCTCTGTCAAAGCAGTAATAGTGCTGCGGATTGTCCGGGTTCCCGTAATTGCAGCCATCGGCCACAGCCACTGGTTTCAGCCCTGCCGCTGCAAGTTTCAGCCGGCCGAGGATAGTGGCAAGGTATGCCTGCTCCTCTGCCGAACCGTTTCTTCCGTGTATGGATTTTCCCCCGAAGACAAGAGCCACTCCCATCTTCCTGTTCTTCGCTGTCGTTTTTTCGTTTTTAAGGGGCGCAAGTACGCAGACATCGGTTTCTTCGGGGGTTGTAAAGATATGCCGCGCTTTTCTGTCTTTCAGGATTCCGAATACGTCTGCTTTTGAATAAACGTTTCTGGACCCTGTGAGATTGAGGATTTCTTTTGCCAGAGAGGCCGGTTTTGCCGTTGCGAATTTCGGTTCTTTCCCTGGACCGGGTTTCTTGGCGAAGGGCTTGTAGACAGGGGCTCCAGTGATAAGCCGGACAGGGATGTCACAGTAAACGGTATTCCGGTCTTTCATGACGAACCTGTCTTCTTTCAAAACCCTGCCGATGACGGCAATCTTGCCGCCGTGTTTCCTGAAATTCCTGTCATTTCTGAAAATCCTGAGTATTACCTGCGTGGCCTTATCCGAAGCGATCAGCATATTCCGCTCCTGGTCCTCTCCCACGGCAAGCGCCAGGGGATGCACCTTCATTCCTGCCGGTACAGGCACTTTATCCGTGTGTATTTCAATGCCGTATCCTCTCCCGGATACCTGTTCCGCAGTTGAGCATGTCAGTCCTGCCGCCCCCATATCCTTGAGGGAAACCTGCGACAGCAGATTCTTCCGCCTCAATGCAGACTTGGCCTTTTCAAATGCGTCAAAAGTGGCTTTTTCCAGCAGGGGATTGGAGCCGAACTCAATCTCCTTCTTCTTGCCGGCTTCAAATGCCTGCGAGGCAAAAGATGCGCCGCCAACCGCTGCTCCGGCAGTCGGCTTGCCCACGTAAATCAGGTTGTATCCCACGGCATCTGCGGGAACAACGTTGGGTATTAGCTCGTCTTTTTTCACAACGCCCAGCGCCGAGACGTTCATGAGGCAGTTGTGCCGGAAGGAGTCTTCGTAGTAGAGGTCAAGCGCAAGCAGGGGTATTTCCATCGCCTTGCAGTAGGAAGCCGCGCCTTCCATGGCGCCGGTGAGTACATCTTTTGAATTCTTTTCCGCTTTCGGGCCGTACCTCAGCGAAGCGCCTACCCCGAGATTTCTGGCACCCATGGCAAAGATATCCCGCAGTATTCCTCCGGCTCCGGTCGCCGCTCCGTCAAAAGGATTAATCAGGGTGGGGTGATTGTGGGACTCTATCTTGAAAACCGCGCAGTACCCGCTGTCTGACAGCTTTACCGCTCCGGCATCGCTCTTTTCGCTGTGGAGGACATACCTGTTGTCTCTTACCAGCTGTCTCAGTTTGTGTTTTGAATGCTTGTAAGAACAGTGGTCGGACCATAAACTGTCAAGTATGTACGCTTCCGTTATGCTGAGCGGCTTTTTTGTTCTCTTCTGCGCCTGCCGGAACTCTTCAATTGTAAGCCCCCAGCTGTTTTCTTTGCGCACTTTTTCAAATTCACTGCCGGACATTCCTATGAAATCAAACCGCCTTTCTCCTTCCATATGTCCTCCTTTGGCCTGCCTTTCAATCTTCCGAATTCCGCGTTCGTTGTCAGCAAAAATGCTTTGTTATCTTTTACTGGGAAAATTGCAGTTGCCAGAGACGGTAGTAGGTTCCCTTCTTCTCAAAGAGTTCGTTGTGCGAGCCCATCTCCTCTATTTCACCGTTCTTGAGAACGATTATCCTGTCAACGTTTCTTAACGTTGAAAGCCGGTGGGCGATGATGAAGACCGTCCGTCCTTCGGTTATCTTTTCCATTGCCTGCTGGACAAGTTTCTCCGAATTGCTGTCAAGGGATGCTGTTGCCTCGTCCAGGATGAGTATCCCCGGGTTCTTGTAAAGGACCCGTGCTATGGACAGGAACTGTTTCTGCCCGCCCGAAAACGCTGTGCCCCTTTCTCCCACAATCGTTTCGTAGCCGTCGGGAAGGCTGTCAATGAGTTCTCTGAGGCAGTCGTTTCCCACTGCCCGTTCAAGTTTTTCCGTGTCAACATCATCGCAGAGGCAGATGTTGTTTCTTATCGTGTCGTTGAAGAGGATGGGCTCCTGTGTTACAAGCCCGATATGCTCCCTCAGGGAATAGAGGGTGAAATTCCTGATGTCAGTCCCGTCCATGAGAATTTCCCCGGATTCCGGCTCGTAGAACCTCAGGAGTAATCCCGCAAGCGTGGTTTTCCCGACCCCCGTGGGGCCCACTATGCCCAGTTTTTCACCCCTGGCGACGCGGAAGGATATGTTTTTCAGGATGATTTTCCCGCCGTACGAAAACCCCACGTTCCTGAATTCAATGCTTCCGGTCAATCCCCTGAAAATCTCCCTGCCGGAATCCTTTATCCTGCCCTGCCGGCCAAGAACAGAAAAAATCCTTGGCAGGGCGTAACTGTCGTGTTTCAGGCTTGCATATGCGTTGCCGATGTTTTTAAGAGGACTTATTATGGAAAAAAGCGCTATGAAAAACAGGAAGAGGAAGCCGGAACTGAGCGAGCCGGCAATGACCTTCCTCGCACCGAAATAGAGAATACCGCTTGCTCCCAGTACGGATATGAACTCGGTAAAGGGGGATATGAGCAGGATTCTCTTTGCCGCGGATATTGACGACTTGAATATCTTTTCATTCTCCCTGCTGAATCGTTCAGTAATCCTGCCCTCCATGTTATAGGACTTTATTATCTGCTGCCCGTAGAATCCCTCCTGTATCAGGATGCCTATCTGAGCGTATGCCGTCTGAATTCTTTTCCCGAGTTTCCTGAGCCGCTGGCCGGTTCTGTATATGGGCAGCAGCAGGGGAGGGAATATAAGCAGGGATATGAGGCTCAGTTTCCAGTCTATGGTGAAGATGATGAACAGGTAGACCAGCGCAAGCATGCCCTGGAATATGATAGCAGGAAAGTGGGTGGTGAAGGCCTTCATGAGCAGGTTGACATCGTATATGATTCTGGAGGTCATCTCTCCGGAGTGTCCCTGCGTGAAAAAATCCATTGACATGTTTGTCACCTTCAGATAGAGTTTATTCCGCAGGTCAGTCAGCAGCCTGTTTCCAAAGAAATGGAAGAAAAAGTTGTTCAGATAGGCGAAAAGGCCCTTGAGGAAGATGGCAACTATGATGAAAAGAATGAGAAATTTCAGCAGGGCGCCGGCCGACAGGCCGTTCACGATATGTATCAGCGGCTCAAGGCGGACCCTGAAGAAACCGGGCAGGTTTCCCGGGACTACTATGTTCTTGCCCGCGATAATCTTGTCCATGAGGGGAACCGTTGAGGAAAGGGAGACACCGTTCAGGAGCGCGCTGAAAAGCATGAATATCATGCCGAGTATGAAATACTTCCACGGTATCCTGGTGTATCTCCGGATCTTGAAAAATTCTTTCAGCATGGCATATTCCCTTCAATGAACCCTGATTCTCTCAGGATGAATTCCGCGGTTCTTGCGCTTACGTTCCCGCTTCCTGTCCTGCCCCTGACAACCCGGAAGCATTCCTTCTCTTTTCCGTAGAGAGGACCTTTTTCCAGTATTTCCGTGCAATCACTCACTATTCTTGCGTAGGGGAACCTCTGTATGTATTCCGGAACCGCCTTTTCACCGGCAACGAGATTCACGGGGCTGATAACGCTTAATTTTACCATTATTCTCGCAAGAAGGTAATTCATCCGGGAGGTCTTGTAAAAAACGATAAGGGGTTTTTCCATCAGGGCGACCTCCATGTTGACCGTCCCGCTCGCGGCAAGAAGAAGATCCGAGTTCCTGATGACCCGGTGGGGAGCGCCTTCAATAATCCTGAAGCGCACCGACTCCCTCTTCATAATCCGCTCTTCGGTTTTTCTTATATCTGCGTCGGATGCCGACAGCAGAACGTCCACGGCTGTCTTCTGCGAAACCATTTTCACCGTGCGCACGAACACGGGAAGAAGGTTTATAACCTCTTCCTGCCTGCTTCCCGGCAGGAGACCCACGCACGGAACCCGCCTGTCCGGACGGGGAATTTCCGGCATATCCTGCAATGCCGGCTCAACGAGGTCTCTCGCGGGATGTCCGAACCACCTGCAGGGTATTCCCTCGCTTCTGTATATCTCCTCCTCAAAGTGGAAGATGGGGACAACGGCTCTTATGTATTTCTTGATAATCCTTATCCTGCCGTAGTTATGCGCCCATATCTTCGGAGGTATGTAGTAAAAGCACGGGAATTTTTTCCCGATGGCATGCGCCATTTTGAGGTTGAACCCGGGGTTGTCTATGAAGATGACCAGGGATGGTCTCTCTTTTTCCATCACGGCACTTATCTTCCTGAAAAAGCGGCAGAAAAGGCTGATATCCGCAAGGACGCCGGAAAACCCCATCCTGCCCTGGGGAAGGCCTTCCATGTAGAGGTCGGAATGCTCTCGCATCTTTTCGCCGCCAGTTCCCATGATGAAGGCCCCGGGCGCTATTTTTCTGATGCTGTCGGCGAGTAACGCCCCGTACTTGTCCCCGGAAGTTTCACCTGCGAGTATGGCTATCTTCATCAGAAGTGGCCGCCGATGCCGAGAAGCCAGATGGAGGTGTCTATCCCTGCATTGGGAGAGCCCATGAACCAGTTTGAGATATGCCTTGTCCTGTATTCAAGAAACAGGCTGCTGTTCGGGAAGGTGTACGAAACACCGAATCCCATCTGGCTGGCGAAATTGAGCCCTGTCGTTTGTTGTTCCGATTCCTGGGAGATGAGTATCACCCCGCTGCCTCCCCGGATATACGGCTTGAGAGGAAAATCCCACGGGACCTGGTACTTGATGAAAAAAACACATCCGAGCTCGCCGTCGGTCTCCGGTGAAGAAACGAGGGAGACGAACGGTTCCAGTTGAAACTGGAGATGTCTCCAGAAACTCCTTTCGTCATAATTGTAGCTGAAGTCAAGCCCCACCGTATTATGAACGTAATTATCCTTGTTCTTGATATGACCGCCGTAACCGTATGCGAAAAAGATATCCCTGGAAGCGGGTTTCCTGATGTCAAACGTCATTGCTGGAATGGACAATAAAAGGCAGGAGGCGCCAATCAGTCCGACCTTGACAAGAGGTTTTTCGGTATCAAGCGCTGCCGCGGGAAAGGATATGGAGAGGAGACACAATACGCAGACAACCGGCCGCAGCCTTAAAATTCTCTCGCGCATACTGGTATCCCCTTTGCTGTTTTCTTGCGGGTATCCCGGGTACCCAAAAATTGTGTTCTAATGGCCGAGATATTCATCATTCCACAACGGGTCAACATATTTCCTGTACTTCCTGTTGTATTCCGGCATCCTGCCGTCCTCTATCATCGCCAGGTATTCTTCGGCTCCACTGTCCGTGGGGATTGCTCCGGTTTCCTTCACTATCCGGTGAAATTCCTCGGAGTTGTCCCTTATGGCACAGGGGATAAGAAGATTGCCGCACCTTTCCCTGGGTTGTTCTATCCAGTACCTGTTCTGCCACTCTCTCAGGGAGGTGAAAAGCGGGGATTTGATGGCATCCACCAGGGTTTTGCCGCTCCCAAAGAGGGTGTACATGTTGCCGTATTCCCTGTCTCTAAAAGGGATGAAAACGCACGGCGTTATCGTGCCGTCCCACATGATATAAAAATATCCGCCCCCGCGCGCCGCGGCCATGCATCCGTCCGACGCGGTCCCCGAGTTCCAGAAATCGCCGATGAAAACCTTCTTTTCTTCCACGACCTTCCATATTCTCTTCAGCATCCTGTACCGCTGTTCAGGCGTGACCATGAGTTCAAAGGAAGGATTTCTGCCTATGGGCATGTACTGGAAGAACCATCCGTACATCGCTCCCTTCCTGTCCAGATAGAAATCTATGAAGTCGTCGGAAAGAAGGACATCCGCGTTTTCCCTTGTGGGTGTGGCGGAGATTCCGAACGGCACGCCGTATTCCCTGAGGTTGTCCATTGCGGCGAGTATCTTCTTGAAGGTGCCTTTCCCACGCCTGTCATCCGTCTCCTCTTCAAAGCCCTCAACCGAGATTGCGGGCGAGAAGTTGCCCAGGATGCTCAGTTTTTTCGCGGTCGCCCTGTTGATCATCGTGGCGTTCGTATAGGCCATGAAATAACTGTCATGGTGCTTCTCAAGTATGTCAAAGAGGTTCTTGCCGCTTTCCCTGTACATGAAGGGCTCGCCTCCGGAGATGACAAAGAAATGCGCGCCGAAATATTTTTTAATCTCTGCAATAGCCCTGTCAAAAACCTCATATTTAAGTGTATGTTTTTCATAGATGTCTCCGGCATAACATCCCTTGCACTTCAGGTTGCAGGTGTTTGTTGGAGATATGGTGACGAAGGAAGGCGGCCTGAAACCGTGTTTTTCAAGAAAGGTTCGCCTGACATATACCCCTTCCACCATGACCTTGCCGAGCATGATGTCCGAAAGAGCTCCGATGCAGCTCTGGGACAGGCTTCCGGAATCCAGCGCCCTTTCAATTGAACGCAGGAGGGCCCTTCCCATAAGGTACCTTTCTTTCTTGACCCTTGCAGGACGGTCCGGTCCCTTGAGGGATATCTTGTAGGTCGCTTTTTCAAGGGCGCCTATGATGGCCTTCCTTGAAACGCTGTTCTTCCTCAGGCCCGCGGTTATGAGTCCTTTTATTATCTTCTGGGATGCGCCTTTTTCCATGATATTCAGGATTTTTTCCTCAAGGTTTATTCCCATATTACGCCTCCTATCCCGATAATATTAATTAAGATAGAACTCACTTCTGTAATGTTACCATAAAAAAAAGGACTTATAAACAGTTTCTTATGAAACCACCTCCG
>Ga0209610_1000569_pt1 | contig 19444 bp, 21 predicted proteins | sample LakKivw275mmetaG_FD_184137 | JGI IMG/M metagenome (GOLD analysis project Ga0209610, IMG submission 184137) | Anoxic lake water microbial communities from Lake Kivu, Rwanda to study Microbial Dark Matter (Phase II) - Lake Kivu water 275m metaG... | ecosystem: Environmental > Aquatic > Freshwater...
AATAGAGATGATAAATGATTAATAACCAATTACCAAATAACAATAACCAAACATCAAGCACCAATAACCAAACAAATTCTGGAATTTGTAATTTGGTTATTGATGATTGTCGCTTATCTGGAATTTGTAATTTGGTTATTGGTCATTGTCTGGTCATTGTAATTTGGTCATTGATGATTGTTTTTCTCTCTGGTTATTTTACTGGCGGAGCAATATGGATATATTAGGCATAGATATAGGCACAGTCAGCGTCAAGTATGTGAGATGTAAAGGGGCAAAAAACATTGTCTCAAAAGGTGATTATCCTTATAGTGGTGACCTTGATGACCTTGAGATGATATTTTCCGATATAAAGGTGAAGGAAGGAACAAACCTTGAAGTCCTTATCGGGATTACCTCAGAGGACATTATTAAAAAAACATTCACCATTCCCATCCTTCCGAAAAAAGAGCAAAAAGAAGTGCTTAACTGGTCAACCACGAAGATTTTGACAACACCTCTCGAAGACATGGTGTATGAATACTTGATGCTTGGCGAGGTTGACGAGAAGGGGGTAAAAAAGGAAGAAGTTCTCTTTGTGGGAACCAGAAAAGAATATGTAAATAGTGTTTTATCCGTGTTGAAACGTGCTGAGTTTAATCAGGTAGCCCTTATCACGGATATAGCATTTACCTATAATCAGGCTATAAATGGGGAGGTTAAGGGTTCTGTTGCAGTTATTGATGTAGGCGGGAGAAGAACAGGTTTATATATCTACGATGCCAGGAATCTCATGTTTGCAAGAGAAATATTAACAGCATCTGAGAGCTTCTCCGACGCACTGATGAGCGGGTCAGGATACTCTTACGATGAGGCTGAGCAATATAAGCGGGAAAAAGGATTCAACGAAGAGTTGACTGAGATATTGAGGCTGCCTTTTGAGAGGCTTGATGGGGAGATACAGAGAACATTCAGTGTGTACAACCAGAGATACCCGGATAAACCTATCTCTAAGGTATTCATTGCAGGGCGAGGGGCAAATATTCCAAACTTTTTTGAAAGATTAAAGGATTCAATGGTAGAAGAGGTAGGTTACTTAACGGTTCCTGTGGGTATAGAAAGTGAGTTTATACCTGCGTACGCCCTGTGTATGGGTAGAGATTTGTTCCCGAACCTGTTGCCGAAAGAGATAAAAGAGAGAGGGAAAGAAGAATCGTATAAGGGCTTGATAAGAATGGGAACGATTGTTATAGGGGCAATCCTTGTAATCTTATCGTTCAATGTTTTGAGCACGTTGAATAAAGTGAATATGATGGTTGGTATAGGAAAGGCAAACCTTTTAAGGAAGATGGAGGGCTTGAAGGTCCTTGGGGTTTTACCATCATCTTTTAGTGACACAGAGCTCTCTGTAATAAGGAACGAGATTCAGAAAAAGGATATTACGTTCATTACCTTATTGAAATATCTCTCATCAAGGCTGCCAAATGATGTATATCTGAAGACAGTTGAGTTCAGTAGTGAAGCCCAGGCGGAAACACCTGCCATACCTGGGATACCCAAGACGCCGCCTGTTCAGCCGCCTCCAGCAACAGCTGCAGGGCAGCAGGGCTTCCCAAAATTGGCTCCATTCCAGGCTTTAACAAAGGCTGTGAGCAATGATTACACAGTGACGATGAAAGGGTATGTATTCGGAGAACCTGATGCGCTTGAGGTAACCCTTTTTAATTTTATAATTACCCTCAAAAAGTCCGGGTTTATGCAGAACGTGGATGTAGTGAGCAAGGAGATAAAAACAATAAAAGGCAAAAAGGTGATAGAATTTTCAATTACGGCAAGGTGTTTAAGATATGAGGTTTAAGAGTATCTATCTGTGGTATGGACTGCCAATAGCCCTGATTGTAGTATGGGTTTTGCTGTTCTATATGCCATTTTCCTCACATATTAAAAATAAGGGCAAAGAGATTATAAATATTAAACAGGAAGACCGGAAGGTAGACATCTCAATAAAAGGTATGGTTGAGCTTGTAAATAAGCAGACACAGTGGAGGCAATCGCTTAGTGAGTTCAAGACCCAGGCGCCAGACCTTGAAAGATTTCCGGAATTCATGAGGGAGGTAATGAAGCTGGCAAGGGACAGGGGAATTGCTATTGAACGTTTTAGCAGTGTGTTTACCTCCATTGGAACTGAACAAAAATCTCAGCTTATAAACCCTGTTTTTGAGATTGAAATAAAGGGAGGATTTCTCGAAACAGGAAAATTTTTAGAGGAACTCGGGAATAAGATGGTTTATAGAGGGATTCAAAAGGCTCAAATCTCGTATGATGAAAAAGAATACCCTGTTCTGACCGGGAAATATGTGGTTGAATTCAAAGCAATGAAGGGGAAGGCATTTGAAGGTAAGTAAGCCTGTACTCATAGCACTTGTAATAGCGATACTACTGGCTGGATATATCTTTTTTTTCACAGGTAAAAAGAAACCCCCGGCGAGAGTAGCTCCGGTGCCTCCAGCCGTACCAGCCGCAACTGTTCCTGTAGCGGTTCCTCAACCAGCCGCAAGAATGCAGGAGGTTAAACCGGAAGTCAGGGCGCAGCTGGAAAAGATTGATGTTACGTGGGGGAGAGACCCCTTTTTGCTTCCCAAAGTCAAGACAGAGAAAAGACGTGAGCTGCAGACGACCTTTAAACTTGTTGCTATTCTTGAGAGGGAAAATGAAAGGATTGCGATAATAGACCATGAAGTAGCAAAGAAGGGTGATTTGGTGGGTGACGAAAAGGTACAGGAGATAGGGGTAGACAGGGTTGTTCTCACTAAAAAGAATGGTTCAAAGAGGGTACTGAATTTAATGAACATTGAAGATACTGCTCACGAGGACTTAACAAAAACGAAAAGTACTGAGAGGGGGAAATGAGGAATAGATGGTTTTTAATTGCAGTAATGTGTGTGTTTTCGTCATGTGCCCATGTGGAGAAGGCAGCGGAACCTCCTAAGGTTGTAAAACCCGTTGATATTGCGAGCCCTGTATCTTTGCAAATGGAAAAAGAAAAAGGTGTTGAGGTGTTTAAATCAAAGGAACTTTTTTCTTTCTCTTTCAGGGAGGCAGATGTCAAGGACATACTGAGGGCTATCTCAAAGCAGATTAATTACAACGTCGTCATGGAACCGGATGTAAAGGGGACATGCACCGTTGATTTGAAGAATGTAACCCTTCACAAAGCACTCGAATATATCCTTGAGCCGTTGAACTATGCGTACAAGATTGATGATAAGACAATCTATGTTTCCAAGCCGAAGGTAGAAACGAAAATATTTACTATTAATTATCTTGCCTTAAAGAAGATCGGTACGAGTACGATCGAGTGGAAAAGTGGTGGTACTTCAAGCACATCAGGCGCAGGAGGAACAACCAGTTCAGAAACAAAAACCCTTGAAGTAAAAAGCGAGACCGAATCAGATCTGTGGAAAAGCCTTGAAGATAATCTAAAGGCCATATTATCTGCTGATGGAAAACTTGTTATCAACAGGCAAACATTTACGATAATGATAACGGACTATCCAAAGAATTTACAACGAGTATCCATGTTTTTAGAAAGCCTTGAAGGGACCATGCACAGGCAGATTATCATCGAGGCAAAGATTGTCGAAGTAAGATTATCCGAGGGTTTCAGGCAAGGCGTGAACTGGGAACTCGTCAATTCGAGACTTGGAAGTCTGGCAAGGATTAGCGCCAGGCAAAACTTTCCGGCGCCTGCAACTTTCCTCGGCGACTATACCGAATATTTTCGTTTCTATGTTGGCTCAACCGCCTCAGGAGAATTAAACATTACCAATACCTATATTGATCTTTTAAAGGCGCAGGGTGAAACGAGGGTGCTCGCGACCCCTAAAATTGCAACACTTAACAACCAGAGGGCAGTCATCAAATCAACAACGCAAGAGGTTTACTACGAGGAACAGCAATCTTCGACAGGCGGGGTTGCCGGGACTATCGCAACCTATAGCCCAAGGTTTATGAATGTCGGGGTAGTCCTCGACGTCATTCCACAAATCGATAATGAAGGTAACATTATCCTCAGCATACATCCTATCTATTCAACCAAAGATGGTTCTGTCCGTTCGCCTAACCCCCTCTCTCTTGGTACAGTTCCTGTTATATCTACAAGAGAAACAGATACTATTGTACGGGTCAAAGACGGTGAAACAGTCATTATTGCCGGTCTCATATACGAGACAAAATATCAGGATGAGAAGAGCATACCGGGTTTTGGTTCCATTCCCCTCTTCGGTTATCTTTTCAGATCAAGTGCAGAACAAACTAAAAGCGCTGAACTCATCATATTCTTAACGCCACGAATCATATACGATAAGGCTGCGAAATGAGTATAATCCTCGATGCCCTTAAGAAGGCACAGCAGGAAAGGAAGCAAACAACCACAAAGACTACCTACACATTTAAAAATCCGGGTCAAAAGCCGAGATGGGTTGTTTATGGTATCCTTATTGTGGTTGTTGCTTCTGTTGTAGGGTATCTTTATATTCCCGCATTTCACAAACCAAAACAGCTTGCAAGGGTTATTGTGAAGCCTGAACCACCAAAGGCAAAACCTGTAACGGTGGAAGCAAAAAAGATTGAAGCGAAGGTTGAAAGTATAGAAAAGAAAGCTGAGCCTGTAAAAACTCCTGTAAAGACTGAAATGGCAAAACCAAAGGAAGAAGTAAAGGTTGCTGTCCAGAAAGCCGAAGTCGTTGAGAAGGAAGTCGTTGAGAAGAAAAGGGTAAAAACAATTGTTAAAAAAGAAAGAAGGGTACAACCCACTGTTGTGGCTAAACGTGTGAAGCAAAAAACCTCTGCAATTAGGAAGGAACCTGCACTGGAGGGACGGAGGGAAGATGCAGGCGTCACAACGGGCAAGGTAGATGAGAGAAAGCTTGACCTTATTTACAATGAGGCATTAAAGGAAGCTGAGATGGGCAGGGTAAATGAGGCAAAGAGACTTTACCTCAGCATATTGGCGGAACGTCCTGACCATATTGAGGCGCTTAACAACCTCGGTGTGATTGCTACGAAAGAAGGGAATACAAAAGAGGCACTTTTTTATTTTAAAAAGATTCTCGAATATAAAAAGGATTATGCAAAGGCATACAACAATATAGGGCTTATTATGATGAGTGAGGGTGATAAAAAACTCGCTGAGGAGTATTTCAGGAAATCGATAGAACTTGACGCAGCAAGTGTAGAACCATATCTGAATCTCTCCGCACATTTAAGAAGTGAAAGAAGGTTGCAGGAAGCGTCACAATTCCTCGAAGCAATTCTTCGAAAAGGGATTAAGAACCCAGCCCTTTACCTCTCTTACGCTATTACAAAGGATGAGATGGGTCAGACTGAAGAGGCAATAAGGTACTACAGGTCTTATCTGAGCGGGGGGGGAGGGAAAAAGGAAGAAAGAAATAAAATTATTGAGAGGTTAAGGGTTCTTGAAGAAAGTCAATCTACAAAAAATCGTTGAGAGCGGGATTACAAAGGGAGTGCAAAGCATCTTTCTCTTTCCTGGTTCTCCGCCTTTAGGGAACAAGAAAGGTATCTTAAAACTCGGAGATGTCATATTGGGAGAGGAAGAAGTAAAAAATATATTGAAAGCCACTACAACTGACTGGCTTTACGCAAGATTTATGAATGAGAAAGAGCTCGACTATAGTTATGAACTGGAGCAGTTCGGGAGGTTCAGGATAAATGCCTTCTTCAAGAGAGGGAGCCTGAGCCTTGTAATGAGACCAATCCCTGCTACTGTTCCGGACTTTGATACCCTTGGTCTTCCGGATTCATTGAAGGAATTTACACAATTCAGTGACGGGCTTATTCTTATTACAGGTCCTACTGGAAGTGGGAAGTCTACCACCCTTGCATCCTTGATAGATATTATCAACAGAGAGAGGGCGTGTCATATTGTGACAATCGAAGACCCTATTGAATTTCACTTTAGTCCTGTAAAATCGATAATAAGCCAGAGGGAGGTTGGGAGGGATACAAAATCAGCCCATGAGGCGCTGAGAAGGGTATTAAGGGAAGATTCTGATGTAATAGTTGTTCATGAGATAAGGGATATGGATTCGATGAGGGCAGCCCTGGAAATGGCTGAGACAGGACACCTTGTATTTTCAACCCTCCATACGATAAACGTCTCTCAGACTATCAACAGAATAGTCGATTTTTTCCCTGAAGGCGAGAAGAATAAAATCAGGCTTTTGATTTCACAGGTGCTTAAGGGCGTTATCTCGCAGCAACTGGTGAGAAGGATAGATGGAAGAGGTTTTGTTTGTGCTGTTGAAGTTATGAAGGTCAATCCAGCTATAAAAAATCTCATTAAAGAAGAGAAGATTCATCAGATATATTCAATAATGGATGTTTCAAAGAATGAAGGTATGGTCACGATGAATGATGCACTGCTTGCCCTCTATAAAAAGGGATTCATAGACATGCCGGAGGTTATTGGACATTCTTCAGGAGAAAAGGGATTCATAGAAAAGGTTATTAAGGAGTCACCCCAGAGGCATGATGTGTTTACAGGAAAGAGGTTCTTAGACCTTGAAAGGGGTATGATAACGTATGAGGCAGATTTTAGCTCCGGGAATTTAAGTCACTTTGACACATCTGGGATACTTCTCGATACCCCGTTGGGGTTACTTTTCAGGGATAGGGGTCAATTAAAGGAAAATCTTCATTTTATTGCGGATTATACAATTTTAAACGGGAAGAAGCCCCCCTTTCCTTTAAAGTCGCTTTTTAAACTTTCTTATAAAATTTTAGATGCCAAGATTGAGAAACATTACTATACTTTAAGATTGAGGGTTGTTATTGATAATAAGAATACCTTTGATATCCCGGAGGTACCTGTTGAACTTACTAAGGATGGTGACTGGCATACACTCACAATACCTATTCCTGAAGGGTATAAAGGGAAGGAGATCAAGTACTATATGCTCCTTTTTGACAATAATATCAAAGAGATTGTTTTTAACAACATAAATTTCATTTGAGGTGAATGATGAATTTGAATGATATGCTCCATGCAATGATAACAAAGGATGCTTCCGACTTACACCTGGTAGAAGGGATTCCGCCGGTCTTGAGAATTGATGGTGATTTGAGTTTCTTGAGCAAGGACACCTTAACAAAGACTACCTTGAGAGATTTTTTAGACCAGATACTGGATGACCCTGTGAAAAAGCAGAGATTTCGTGATGAGAAAGAGCTTGATTTTGCGCATGAGATAAAGGGGAAAGGCCGTTTCAGGGTTAATGCCTATTTTCAAAAGGGGTCTATTGCCTTTTCCATAAGACTCATCCCTGCAAAAATACCAAAATTTGAGGATTTGAATCTCCCGGGTATATTGAAAGAACTTACGAGAAAGCCAAACGGTTTGGTTCTCGTTACAGGCCCTACAGGTTGCGGGAAATCGACTACCCTTGCAGCAATGATTGATTTAATTAATCAGGAGCATTCGCTCCATGTGGTAACAATTGAAGACCCGATTGAGTATGTGTATACACCTAATAAGTCTATTATTTCACAGAGAGAGGTTGGGGATGATACCCGTTCATTTGTCAATGCCCTGAGGCATGTGTTGAGACAGGACCCTGATGTGATACTTATAGGTGAGATGAGGGATTTAGAGACAATGCAGACTGCAATGACTGCTGCTGAGACAGGACACCTTGTATTTTCTACCCTCCATACAACAACTGCCGCACAGACTATAGACAGGATCATTGATGTCTTTCCGCCTTATCAGCAACCCCAGATTCGTTCTCAGCTATCTATTACCCTTCAGGCGGTCGTTACTCAGAGACTCTTTAACAGGATAGATGGCAAGGGGAGAATACCGACCACAGAGGTTTTAATTGCTACCCCTGCGGTGAGGAATATGATTCGGGAAGGCAAGACATATCAGATATATTCGGCAATTGAAATGGGGCAGGAGTACGGTATGCACACGTTAGAGCAAAGCATGCACGAACTTCTAAACAGAAGGATAATAAAACGCTAAAGGAGATGGCGTCAATGTCCAATAACCAAATTACAAATTCCAGAAGGAAGACAAACACCAATGACCAAATTACAAGATCCAGAAGGGGAAACAAGAACCAATCACCAAATTACAAGTTCCAAATAGAAGAGAAATAACCAATGACCAAATTACAAATGCCAGAGGGAAGAATAATCAATAACCAAATTACAAATTCCAAAGTAGAAAAAACAAATAACTATAATTCATCCCGAGTGACAAAACGGAATTTTGATTTGGAGGAGAGGACATTAGAGTTTGCAAAAGCAGTAGTAAGATGTTGTAAAAAGCTGGAAAAAAATGTTATCAACAAGGAGATTGTTGGTCAATTAATTCGTGCCAGCGGTTCTGTTGGCGCCAATTATTGCGAGGCAAATGATTCATTAAGCAAAAAAGATTTTAATCATCGGATAAAGATTACGCGTAAAGAAGCAAAAGAGACATGTTACTGGCTACAAATTATAGGGGAAGCAAATCCAGATTTTAAAAATGATATAGATAGGCTTTTTGAAGAAGCAGTCGAGTTAAAAAAGATATTTTCAACTATTGCAAATAAGGTTTCAGGATGAGTTTGATTATTGATTATTGAATTTTATTTGGTTATTTTTGACATTTTAAAGTTTGGAGCTTGTAATTTGATTATTGGTTATTTTAAAAGAAGGAGTTAACGGAATGGTTCAGAGAATAAGGAAAAGGTTGGGAGAAATCCTCTTAGAAGCGAAAAAACTGAGAGAGGAAGATCTGTCCAAGGCCCTTGCAGAGCAGAAGAAATATGGTGAAAAGCTCGGGAAGGTCATCATAAAGTTAGGTTTGCTCTCGGAAAAGGAGATCATAGATACAATCAGCAGGCAGCTTGGTATACCCATTGTGAATCTCGATGAGGCAAACATACAGGAAAATTTAATAAAATTGATTTCTGTTGATACAGCGAAGAACTGCATGGCTATCCCTGTTGAGAAGCGCTTCAATGTATTGAAGCTTGCAATGGTTGACCCTCTCGACATAGATGCGATGGACGAGATAGCAAGGATTGTAAGGATGGAAACAGAACCGCTTATAGTTACAGAGGGTGAGCTGAAAAGGGCCCTTGAGAAGTATTATGGGATAAAGACCATCGTTGAAGAAACCTTAGAGAGAATGAAAGGGAAAGAAGAGGTAACCCTTTTAAAAGAAGAAGAGCCGGAAGAGCAAGACGAGAGGATATCTGTTGACATGGCAGAAGAGGAGCCTGTGGTGAGGTTTGTAAACAGCCTTCTTGCGCAGGCATTAGCTGATAGCGCAAGTGACATACATGTAGAGCCTTATAAGAGAACTATGAGGGTAAGGATGAGGGTTGATGGAAGGTTAAGGGATGTACCGTCACCAGAAAAGAGTATGTTTCTTGCCATCGTCTCAAGGATAAAGATACTTTCGGGGATTGATATAGCAAAAACAAGGATCCCACAGGATGGAAGGTTTAATATAAGAGAGGGCACGAGAGAGGTTGGCGTCAGGGTTTCGACATTTTCTACAATACATGGAGAAAAGGCAGTACTTCGTCTTCTCGATAAGAGTACTTCTCTCTATGGAATTGATAAGCTGGGTTTGCTCCACGACGATAGTGAGAAATTGAAGAATGTGCTTAGAAGGCCCTATGGGTTTATACTTTCAACAGGACCAACAGGGAGCGGCAAATCCACATCATTATACGCTATCTTGACCTATATTAATTCCCCCGAGAAGAACATAATTACTATAGAAGACCCGGTTGAGTATACTGTTGAGGGTCTTGCACAGGCTCAGATTAATCCAAAGGCAGGTCTTACCTTTGATACAGGTTTAAGGTCAATTTTGAGGCAGGACCCTGATATCATAATGGTTGGTGAAATAAGGGATACGGAAACTGCAACAATAGCTATCCATTCAGCGCTTACCGGTCATGTTGTTCTGTCTACCCTGCATACAAACGATGCCTCCAGTGCCTTAACAAGGATGGTTGAAATGGGAATTGAACCTTTCCTCGTTGCATCTTCTGTTTCATGTATAATTGGACAGAGATTGATCCGGAAAATCTGCCCGGACTGTAAGGAATCGTATTATCCACCACCTTCAGTCCATAAAAGTTTTAATATAAACGAAAATGTATTGCTTTACAGGGGTAAAGGATGCCCTTCGTGTCAATACAAGGGTTATAGAGGCAGGGTAGGTGTGTTTGAAGTCCTTGTACTGGATGATGAATTGAGGGAGCTTGTTGTCAGTAAGTCTTCAAGCGATGTGATAAGAAAGAAGGGGATAGAGAAAGGGATGAGATTGTTAAGGGATGATGCAATAATGAAGGCACTTTTTGGTCTAACAACGTTGGAAGAGGCCATGACCGTAGCCCAGGTAGATTAACCTTTTAAGGCATATATGGGTACATATACTTACAAAGCAAGGGATGAAAAGGGTTCTCTGGTAACAGGAACCTTAGATGGTGATGGCAAACAAGCGGTCTATCAGCAGCTTGACGCAATGGGGCTCTTTCCTATTTCAGCGTCAGAGACAGGGCGTGGATTTTCTTCCCTTGATGATATTTTTGTGAGGTTTCAAAGGGTAAAATACGATGACCTTGTATTTTTTACACGGCAGTTACAAACCGTTGTAAGGGCCGGTATCCCGTTGATTTCCGGACTTAAGGCGCTTGAAGAACAGACATCGAACACAAGACTTAAGGCAGCAATAAGGACAATCTGCCAGGATGTTGATAGGGGTCAAAGTTTTTCAGACGCCCTCTCGAAGCACAAAGGTATATTTCCGGAACTATATACAAGTATGGTGAGGGCAGGGGAACTGGGTGGTTCACTCGAGGAGGTTTTAGAAAGGCTTTCCGGGGTACTTGAGTTTCAGATGAGGACGAGAGAAATGTTAAAATCTGCAATGAGATACCCGATGTTCGTAATCGGTACCCTTGTGATAGCCTTTATTATCCTTATAAATGTTGTAGTGCCAAAGTTTGTTCCCTTGTTTAAAAGCTCAAAGGTTGCCCTTCCACTCCCAACACAGATTCTGCTGCTTATCAATGATATTATGAGTGCATATGGTGTTTTTGTAATAAGCGCTGTTATTGCAATAATAGTTCTTTTCTTTCTTTACATAAGAACAGAGAGGGGTTCTTTTATATTTGATAATTTTAAGCTAAAAATTCCCCTTATCGGCCCTATCATCCTGAAGATATGCATGGGCAGATTCGCTTTTACGCTCGAGAATTTAGTGAGAGCTGGTGTCCCGATTGTAAAGACATTAGAGATTGTATCGAGGACCGTTGGAAATGATTACATTGCAAGAAAGGTGCTTGAGATTGGTGTAAAGATAGAGAAGGGAAGGGGCATATCGAGACCGATGAGGGATGCTAAAATTTTTCCGCCCCTTGTGATACACCTTGTCTCAACAGGTGAAGAGACAGGCTCCCTTGAGGAGATGCTGAGGGAAGTATCAACCCATTATGACAGGGAGGTTTCCTATTCGGTGAACAGGCTTTCAGCGTGGATAGAGCCAATACTTACTGCAGGTCTTGCAATCATGGTATTATTCCTTGCCCTTGCGATATTTATGCCCTGGTGGAACATGATGTCTGCAATGAAGGGAGGAGGTTGAAAAATTTTTTTAAAGACCCCAGCAATCTGAGATACAGTTTGAATACAATCATCCCGCTGGTTGTATTCCTTACAAGCCTCTTCTCTGGGGCCGTTGCTGCAAATATGATAAGTCAATCTAAAGCAGTTTCATTGTGGGTACTCGGGGCTTCCTTTTTTTCAGCTTTATGTTCCCTTGTTGTGATTCTTGCCATGACCCGTCCCATACTGGAACTGGTAAAAAGGGCAGAAAAACTGGTCAGATTCGAAGAATCGAGGAAAGAAAGAGGCCAGATGATAGAGGTTTATAAAACGATAGAAACTCTGGTGGAATTTGTAAAAAAGAAGGGGGAAGAAGAGGGGAAAGAGGGCATTATGGATGTGGAGAAACTCGACTACATTATTCCCCTTGGGTATATGTCCCTTATGGTTGCCCATGAGGTGAGGAATCCTTTAAACACGATAACGGGTATGAGCGAACTACTAAAGCAAAGGATTGAGGATGACTCGCAAAGACCATACATTGATGCAATGCTTGAGGCAGCAAAAAAGATTGATAAGTTCACAAGCGAACTCCTTGACTTTACTGACAATGAGCTTACAAAGGAAGCCTTTGATGTGAATGACCTCATAGAGGAGGTCAGAGATAATCTGCAGCGGGAATTTAGCGATGTAACATGCGAATTTCAAAAGACTGAAAACCTCCCATATTTCGGGGATAGAACAAAGATATACCAGGTGATTTATAATGTTGTAAAAAATGCGTATGAGTATGAGAAAAACGGGGGCCAGGTTATTATCAAGACATCAATTAATGGCTCTATCAGTGTGTCTGTTTACAATAAAACCTCGAACATTGAAAAAGTAGATATTGGCTCAGTTTTTAAACCATTTTTTACAAGGAAGAAGGGTGGTAGGGGTCTCGGGCTTTTTATCAGCATGAGGAACATTCAACTGCATAATGGTGATATAAGGGTAGAGAGCGGGGAAGAAGGAACAACGTTTATCATAATGTTACCGTTAGAGAGCCAAGAGGGTTTAGCAGTCAGCCGTCAGCATTCAGCTTTAAGCTGAGAGCTGAGAGCTGAATGCTGAGAGGCATGAGCGAAAAGATTATTATCGTAGAAGATGACCGTGGGGTAAGGTTTTTTTTAGAAGAGGCGTTGAAAGGAGAGGGCTATTCTGTAGAATCCTTCCCATCTTACGAAGATGCCACGCAAAAAATAGGTAGCGATATTGACCTTGTAATTATGGATATCAGTTTGCCTGGCATGGATGGACTTACTGCAATTGATGATTTAAAAAGGCAGAGAGATATTCCCATCCTCATTATTACCGCCTATGGGACAAAGAAGAATGCCCTCGAAGCAATAAAAAAGGGGGCAACTGACTTCTTTGTAAAGCCAATCCCCCTTGATGATTTAAAGGTTATGGTAAGAAGGGTTCTCAGGACAAGAAGTTTACAACAAGAGGTAAGACAGTTAAAAGAAAAAGAACTGAAGGATTACGTATTTCATGGGGTTGTAGGAAGCGCTGAAAATATGAAAGAGATTTTCAGGAATGTGGAGAAAATTGCAGACTCAGATTTAACAGTTCTTATTACCGGGGAGACAGGTGTAGGTAAGGAGGAAATTGCAAGACTCATCCATAATTTGTCAAAGAGGAAAGGGGAATTTGTCGTAGTAAATTGCGCCTCAATCCCTGACAACCTGCTTGAAAGCGAGCTTTTTGGATATGAGAAGGGGGCATTCACCGGTGCAGTTCAACAGAAAAAGGGAAAGATTGAAGTTGCTGGCTCCGGAACGGTTGTACTTGACGAAATTGGCGAGATGAGCTCCTATCTTCAGGCAAAAATTTTAAGAGTTGTTGAGAAAAAGGAAATCGAGCATTTAGGTTCTACAAGAATATACGGCGTAGATGTAAGGGTTATCTCAACAACGAATCGTGTTCTGGAGAACGAGATAAAAGAAGGCAAATTTAGAGAGGACCTCTACTACAGGCTATCTCAGATGCCTATCCATATTCCTCCCTTGAGAGAGAGAAAAGAGGACATCCCTTTACTTATAGACAATGTATTGCTTGGCATTGCAAGGGAATCGGGCTCTGCAATAACCCTTGCTGACGATACATTAGAAGTGCTTATGGATTATGGATGGCCCGGGAATGTACGGGAGTTGATAAGCGTAATAAGGAGGGCTACTGTTATGTGTGAGGGGAACCGTATCACGCGTGATGACCTGCCTCTCCATTTAAAGGGTGAATATGCACTTACAGGTGGAGCCTATTCCGATACATCCTTAGATGCGGCTATTTCTGAGCTTGAAAAAAAGATGATTGTTGATGCCCTGAAAAAGACACAGGGGTCACAGGCAAAGGCAGCAAAGCTCCTCGGCATATCCGAGCGGAGCATGAAGTATAGGGTAAAGAAATACGAGATAGATATTAACTAAGAATAACCAATAACCAAATCTCAAGTTCCAGAGAGAAAAACAATCACCAATGACCAAATTACAAATTACAGACTTAGAATTTGTCTGGTTATTGTTATTTGGTTATTGTGTTCTATTTGGTTATTGAAAAATTGGTGATTGGAATTTATCTGATCATTGTTATTTGGTTATTGGTTATTGTGTCTATCTAGTTATTGGTGCTTGATGATTGTTAATTGGCCATGTTAAACCCATAGAATATCAACGAGATCACTTACCTTTGTAAATTCTGGATCGCCGGTGACTATAGTTGCTTGATGCTCAATCGCAGAAGCAAGAACAAAGCAATCAGCGTAAGAAATGCTATATATTGCTTTATATTCAGCCGCTTGAAATATCAAGGTATTAGGGACAGGCAAGATAACAAATCCCAGCCTTTCAATATTGGCAAGAACCTCTACTTTCTTCTGGTCGCCAAACTCTCTCTTGATAACGTAGATCATTTCGCCGACATTTATAGCATTAATATACTTTGGTGTGTCTTGTTTTCTAATATTTTCAAGAAGCTGGATAATCTTTTCGTGTCCTTCTTCTCTCTGAAAAAATTTCAAGAGTGCATGACTGTCAAATATAAATGATTTACTTTTCATTTATGAACTCTCTTTTTCTTTCTTTTAAAAGCATATCTGACAAAGAAGGTTTCGAGGGCAGGATTCTACAGGCTGATTCTACTGCATCTTTCACAGGCGGGATAAGGTATATTATTCCTCCATATTCCATGAGAAAGATTTCCTTCCCTGGCTCTATGTTATACTTTTTCCGTATTTCCGCAGGTATCACAATCTGACCCTTGGATAATGTTTTAAGTGTGTACATATGTTTAACCTCCTCATTATATAGTTAAACTATTTCTAATAATGTATAACCAATTGATGTCTTTGTCAATCAATTTAGCTCTCAGCCATGAACTGCTTGATATAAGGATTCGAGGATTCGAGGAGTCAACAATGCAAGGGTTCCAGGGGTCTAGGGTTCAAGGATTCCAGTGATTAAAACCACTTGGCCACTTGAATCCTGGGCTCCTTGAACCCTTTCTTGTGAGTCAATTCATCAACAATTTTTGTACTTTATCTTAAAGATTGGTACAAAAATTGTACCAAAATGGTAGCTTTTTTAAATTGCAAATAACCGGGCATGCAGGGAAAGTGCAATTATTTTAATGAAATACACACGAAATTATACTATATATGCCAACCGGCAACCGCATTTTCTCTATATGTTGTGTATTTGCCTACTCTCTGCTCACAGCTCTTAGCTCTCTGCTATACTGGCACGATATTTGCATATAATATCTATGCACTATTAAGTTATAATATCATAGGAGGTATTAAATTGAAGAAGACACTTAGAAATCAAAAAGGTTTTACGCTGATAGAACTTATCATCGTCATAATCATCATCGGTATCCTGGCAGCCGTTGCCTTGCCCAAATACGCGGAATTAAGAGAAAATGCACGAAACGCCACTGCAAGGGGGATTCTTGGGGCATTAAGGGGTGCAAATAGTATTGTATTTGCCCAGGCCCAGTTGAAAAATCCACCCTCTACTACATATGATATGCTCACTATTCTCGCGAATGCTAATATTCAGGGCATTGAAGCTTCAGGTAGTGGTGCGAATTGGTATAGCGTAATGTTCAACGCACAGACATATTCTTTCAGTATGATTATGCCTATCCTTCCGACTACTCCTGCAGAGATAAAATGCAACATTGCAACCCCCACTCTTGCAGAAACTGCTAACTGTACTGATTGGTAAGTAAAAATATCCCTATTCATACAGTTTATTCAAAAAGAGGGGATTAGCTTAATCCCCTCTTAAAGTAATGTTTATAATCCCACTATTTTTTATTTTTATACTTCTTTATTTCCATCCGGTTCTCTCTGCAAATCATATATTCATAGAAAGGGACCTCTCTCTTTTTTTTATACCGCCAAAGTATCTATGGGCAACACTGGTCAAATCATTTCAACTTCCTTTATGGAACCCTTATAATTATTCTGGCATCCCACTTCTCGCGACGCTTCAGCCAGGGGTTTTCTACCCACCCCATGTATTCTACCTTTTTCTCCCTTTCAATATTGTCTGGAACTGGCTGATTATCCTTCATTTTGTTTTTGCAGGTTTCACGACGTATCTTTTTTTAAGGCATTTGAAGGCATCATCGATCGCTTCATTCGTTGGTGGTGTAGTCTTTATGTTATCGGGATACCTGTTGTCTGTCCATAACCTCCTTCCCCATCTCTTTTCTGTTCCGTGGTTTCCTCTTACCTTGATGTATTTCTTAAAGTATTGTGAGAATAAAAGGACAAAGGATATTATTTTTGCCTCTATTTTTCTTTCTATGCAGTTTCTTGCTGGAGCGCCAGAGATTGTGATGATGACCTTACTGGTCTTGTGTATTTTCGCCTTTTTTCCAGATGATTTTCTTGAAGGAGGGGCAAATCTCTTTTTTAGATGTAAGGCTGTTTTCTTGATAGTTTTCATCTTTTTTCTCCTTTCTTCCATGCAGTTGCTCCCATTCTACGAACTCAAATTACAAAGTATACGAAGTGCTGGATTAAGTTATCAGGAGGCAACAGCTTGGTCTTTTGATTGGAGAGATTTTCTTCAGTTTTTTTTACCGGATGTTTTTGCTTACCATCAGAATACAGTGAAATATTGGTCTAACCAGTCATGGTTGAAGACAATATATCTTGGTATTGTACCTTTTATCCTGTCTATCTTTTATTTTATAAGCAAAGACAGGAAACGATGGCTATTCTTGTTGTTGATTGTCACCTCCTTCATGTTCGCCCTGGGTGGGCATACACCAATTTATAGGCTTTTATACCACATTCCGCCCTTTAATAGCGTCCGCTACCCTGTAAAATTTCTTTTTCTCTTCTTTTTTGTGATAGCAGTTACATCAGGTATTGGGATCGACAGATTAAGGGAAGGTATAGAAAAGAAGGACATGACAACAAAAATGATTATACATATAGTCTTCTACTCGGGTTTTATCTTTGCGGCCCTCTGGGGTTATATCAATCTATTTGAGGCTGATGTGTTCAGGTTTTTTGATGCAAAGGGGTTCAAACCCGATGCATACAATGATATATACTTCAACCTGCACAATATAAAAAGATTTTTGCTTTTTTCCTTTGTCTTCTGTGTAATACTTCTTGTTTACTTAAGGGCAAGGCAAAAGAGGTTTATAATGGTTGTTATAGCATTTCTCCTTACTGCAGACCTGTTTCTTGCAAACTATGGTTTTTACCATGCTGCATCGTGGGATTGGTATATCTCCAGGGATAGATTCACAGAAAACCTCTTAAAAAGTGAGGAGACTGAGAGGTATTTCGTCACAAAAAAAACTGCCAAGGAATTTGAACATTTTATTCCTGGCAGGTCCATAATGGGTTCTCCCTACGCCTCATTATTTGGTTTATATACGATAGGCGGGTCTGAGGTGATGAGGGTTACCCATCACGACACATTTTTACAAATGTTATATGGTGTGAGTTCTATTGAAGATGCGAAGAGGTTTTTTGATGTCAGCGGGGTTCGTTATGTTACTACGTCGTATGAAGTTGCGGACAAGGAATTCAAACTGTTACAGAGCCTTAAAAGTGGTGAAAAAATAGCTTATCTTTACGAATATACATCATATCTGGGAAGATTCCTGCTTTTTACAAGAGCTACTTTTGTCAAAGATGACAAAACGGTTATTGAGAAATTGCAGTCAAATACATTTGATGCAAGGAAGGAGTTGCTTCTTCTTGGGGTCACATCTTCAAATGTCAATTGTCTTAACGTTGCGAAAAATAAAGACCTGCACGGGAAAGTAAAGCTTCTCTCCTATAAGGCAAATCGGTTCGACCTGGAATATGAAGCAGACAGCAACGCCTTCCTTTATGTCAGCGATACCTACTACCCTGGCTGGCGGGCGTATGTTGACGGGAAAGAAACAAAAATTTACCGTGCAAACCTTGCCTTCAGGGCAATAGAAGTGCCGAAGGGCAAACATACGGTAGTGTTTAAATATGTCCCACTTTCGTTTTACTTGGGTCTGTGCTTGACAATTATCGGGATATTGCTGTGCATATTTTTAGTAATAAGGGATAGGAAAACAATAACCAATCACCAAATAACAATAACCAAGCACCAATAACCAGATAAATTCCAATAACCAATTTTCCAATTTCCAGAATGTTCCGGATTAACTATTGTTTTTTTAATTTTCCTTGCCAATTGATTACACTTGTAGTATATGTTGTAAACATATGGAGTTCGTATTTGATGCATCGACCCTGATACTTTTAGCAAAAACAGAGATTTTAAGAGTAGTAGTGAAAAATTTTCAAGTAACTATACCAGAAACGGTCATGAAAGAATGTACGGGTAAAAACCTTGATGATGCAAAGCTCATTGGAGCGCTTATTAACAGCGGTATGATCCCGGTTGTTAAACTGTCTAATAAGAAAAATGTGACTAAAATTCGTAAGGATTTTAAAACACATATCGGAGAAGCAGAAGCTCTATCACTCGCATTTGAAAAAAAATATTCAGTTGCCACAGATGACCTGCTTGCAATAAAGGCATGTAAGGTTTTGAATATTCCTTTTGCTACCTCCGTTCACTTTCTGATAAATCTCACAGAAAAAGGAAAACTCGATCGAAAAACTGCTCTTCTCAAATTAGAAAAGCTCAGCGTTTTTGCCCGCTATGATCAAAGAATCATTGATGATGCATCAATGAGACTGAAAGGAGGTGTATAATGCCCGTTATCAGCCTTCGACTAAAAGAGAAAGACTTCAATAAGCTTGATGAATTTTCAAAAATGGTCAATAAAGACAAGTCTACGGTGGTGAGAGAATTGCTGGAGAACGGATGGAAATTTTCTATGATCAGACTTTACAGGGATGGAAAGCTATCCCTTGAAACACTCGCTTCAAAATTAGAGTTATCAATCAGCGAAACAATAGACTTGCTTTCAGAGACAGGTATCAAATCACCGGTTAGCTATGACGATTATGTAAAAGGTTTTGAGGCGCTCTGACCCTTGCTAAGAGCCGAGAGCCGAGAGCTAAGAGCTGAGAGCAGAGAGCAGAGAGCAAGAGTCAAGTGTCTTTAACCCACTTGAACCCTTGAACCCTAAAAGTAACCGATAACCAAGCACCAATAACCAGATAGACACAATAACCAATTACCAAATAACAATAACCAGATAAATTTCAATAACCAATTTTCCAAGCACCAAATAGATATCAATATCCAATAACCAAATAACAATAACCAGACAAATTCTAAGTCTGTAATTTGTAATTTGATTATTGGTG
>Ga0209610_1000571_pt1 | contig 19350 bp, 16 predicted proteins | sample LakKivw275mmetaG_FD_184137 | JGI IMG/M metagenome (GOLD analysis project Ga0209610, IMG submission 184137) | Anoxic lake water microbial communities from Lake Kivu, Rwanda to study Microbial Dark Matter (Phase II) - Lake Kivu water 275m metaG... | ecosystem: Environmental > Aquatic > Freshwater...
GAGGGGCAGGGGGCGGGACCGGATAGTTCAGAATTCAGAAACCAGAGTGCAGAATCCAGAATGAGCGGGACCGGAAGGTCGCGCGGAGTTGATTCGGAGACGCGAGCCCTAATCTGCGATAGCTGCAAAATCGCTGGATGTCCGGGTCCGTGCGCTTGACAGTCGCTGGCCCGACATTAGAATCAGTCAATGAAATAGAGCCGGACTTGTCCGGCTGAGTGGTGTAATTCCGCGAAAAACGCACAAGGAGGAACTATGCGTAACGTTCTATGCTGCGCTTTGCTGGTGCCGATGCTGGCGCTGGCAGGCATGCTACAGCCGATGACGGCACTCGCGCCGGAGAACGGCACACCGAACGTAGCCCCGGCGCCGTCGCCGACGCCGGCACCGGCAAACCAGGGACCGAGTATCCCGCCGCGAGCCCTGATTGGTACCCTGGACACAATCGGCGGCACGACCTATGACTGGTGGGCCAACGGACCGAGGCTGACTTCGATTGTGGGCTCATCGGCGTACGGCGTGCACGCTCTGTGGATGTACTCGACCGCGACCACCGGCACGGACTTCCCGGACCGGAACATGCGATACAACTTCTACGACATCAGCACGCGCGCCTGGAACTGGCTTGACGTGGACCATATGCAGTCGGGCGTGAACGTGTTCGACAAGCGCGCGGGCTACGGCAACATCGACGCGGATACGGCCGGGAACGCGATTGTGTCGTGCCACACTACGAGCGGCAGCAACATCGTCCCCCGGGTTGCCAGAGACGCGGCCCCGGGCGCCGGTATCTTCGAATACGCCGACGGCGAACCCGTGCTCGGTGTCTGCCAGTGGCCGCCGATTGGGGTGAACCAGAACGGCCAGATCAACATCTTCCCGATTACCGACGCGTATGACCTGAGCTACAGCAACATCGCGCCGGGCAACTGGCCGACTTTCTCGACCCCGCTGACCGGGATAGTGCCGAGCCCGCTCTTCCCGACCCACAACATCGCGGCCTCGGGAGTGTCGAGCAAGGTCGCCTTGACCTGGTCGATCAGCCAGACGACGGGGATCGAGGATGCGTACGTGGACTACAGCACCGACGGCGGCGCGACCTGGGGCAACGGCCCGACGTTGCTCGACCTGCCGATGGCCTACGGCGGCGACACGGTGACGAGTTGTCACCTCACGTCCCTGTTCCCGTGGTATGACGCGCAGGACAAGTTCCACATCGTGGCCAACCTGATGCCGATGATCAATGACACCGGGTACATCCTGCCGTCTCAGATCTGGCACTATTGCCCGGACAATTCTCCGCAGTGGAGCCGGATTCACATCGCGTCGGTTGACCCGAACAACTTCCTCTACGCGATAGGCTACAACGCCACGCTGGCCTGCCGTCCGACCATCGGCGAGGACAACGACGGCAACCTGTACGTTGCCTGGGAGCAGTTCGACACGTTGAACTACGAGCCGACGACCTCACGCGCCCGTGCCGACATCTGGGTGTCGGGATCAGACGACAACGGGCTCACCTGGGGCGAGGGACTCAAGATCACCGATGCCGGCACTCACACGATGCGGTTCCCATCGATGATCGACCTGGCCATAGACGGCGGCTCTGACGAGGATACCGTCTGCATCCTGTACCTGGACGATTCCATCGCCGGCTTCTACATCCAGACCGAAGGCCCGGCTACTCCGAATCCGGTGGTCGTGCAGAAGATACCGGGCAATGAGATACCAAAGGGGAGCGGCGCAGTAGCCGAGCAGCGGCGAGCCGTGCCGGTGAGTCTCGATGCCTTCGCGTGGCCGAACCCGTTCAGCCGGGGCACGCGGCTGTCCTACGCCGTGCCGCAGCCCGGTAGTGTATCGCTGGAGATCTTCGACGCGGCCGGCAGGAACGTCCGTACGCTCGCGAGCGGCTGGAGCGGACCGGGCCGGTTCAGCGCAACATGGGACGGCAGGTCACAGTCCGGAGCATCGGTGTCGGAAGGCGTGTACCTCTACAGGTATTCGCTCAGCGGCCGGAGTATTACCGGGAAGCTGACGCTGACCCGATAGCGGGGAGCTTGGGCTAGAGACGGCGAAAACGGGGACAGCCCCGGGTAGCGCGAGGGCGCGCGGGGCAGGCCCCGTTTTCCAGACATGTCCCGCGGGGGGCGCCTGCTGCGGCGGGCGCCCTCCGCTGCCCGTGATTTCGGCGTTGAAACACAGAGCGCCCGTCGTGCGTCGCATACGCAGGTCAGAATGTCCGTCTGCGCTTGGCTGGGTGTCGGCTCCGGAGTCATCCTAGGACTTGACAAGGAGGCGATACTCTACTAGATTGAAGTGCGTGCAGGGGTGTACGGAATCCGGGAGAACGCATGACTCGGCCAGCATGCCAAGGGCGGCTTGAGTCGAAATTGTACCCACTGCGCAGCCGGCAGGGCGGTGAGCGCGTCGGTCTTTGCCTCCGTCCTGATTCCCGCTGCGGCAGGGGAGAACGGAAACGATGGAGTGATGGCAGCAGCCCGTCGAGCAACCGGCCGACGGCAACGCTGCCGGACCGCGATAAAGGAGGAGACCGATGCGCAGTGTCCTATGTCTTGCGCTGCTCGCGCCGGCACTGGTGCTGGCGGCAGCCACGGTACAGCCGGTAACCGCGATGGTGTCGGAGAACGGTACACCGGAAGTGACGACGTCGCCGACACCGGCGAATCAGGAGCCGAGTATCCCGCCGCGGGCGCTGGTCGGTACGCTGGACACAGTCGGCGGCACAACCTACGACTGGTTGGCGAACGGCCCGGTGTACAGGATGATCGCAAATGCGCCGGGCTGGGGTGTGCATGTCGTCTGGATGTACTCGGCCGCAACCACCGGCCAGGATTTCCCTGACCGCAACATGCGCTACAACTTCTACGACTACGCTACTCACGCCTGGAACTGGCTTGACGCGGACTACATGCAGTCGGGCGTCAACGTGTTCGACAAGCGGGCAGGCTATGGCGACATTGATGTCGACACGGCAGGGAACGCGATTGTCGGGGGCCACGTCGTGAGCGGGAGCAACGTCGTACCGCGGACCGCCAGAGATGCGGCTCCGGGCGCCGGCATCTTTGAATATGCCGACGGAGAGCCCGTGCTCGGGGTCTGCCAGTGGCCGCCGATTGCGGTGAATCCGGACGGCAGGATACACATCTTCCCGATGACTGACGCGTACGACATGAGCTACAGCAACATCGCGCCCGGCAACTGGCCGAACTTCTCGACGCCGCTGACCGGGATTGTCCCCAGTCCGGGCTTCTGCTGCCACAATATCGCTGCTTCGAGAGTGTCGAGCAAGGTGGCGCTAGTCTGGGAGATCTCGACCAATACCCCGGAGGATGCGTACGTGGACTACAGCACCGATGGCGGTGCGACCTGGGGTAACGGACCGACGCTGCTCGACCTGCCGGTGGCTTTCGGCGGCGACACCGCGACGAGTTGCTATATTACGTCGCTCTTCCCGTGGTATGACCGGCAGGATCGGTTCCACCTGGTCGCCAACCTCATGCCGATGATCAACGATACCGGCTACATCTTCCCGGCAGCGATCTGGCATTACTGTCCGGACAACACGCCGCAATGGAGCCACATATACACGGCGGCGGTCGACCCCAACGACTTCCTCTACGCGATAACGTCGAATGCAGCACTGGCCTGCCGTCCAAGCATCGGCGGGGATGACGACGGCAACCTGTACGTCGTCTGGGAGCAGTTCGACACGCTGAATTACGATCCGACCACCTCGCGCGCCCGCGCCGACATCTGGGGGAGTGGTTCACACGACAACGGGCTCACCTGGGGAGACGGCTTCAAGCTGACCGAGGCCGGGACTCATTCGCTGCGGTTCCCGTCGATTATCGACCTCGCGGTCGAAGGCGGCTCGGACCCGGATACCGTATGGGTCGTCTACGAGGACGATTCGGTGTCGGGCTTCTATGTGGCCGCCGGCACGCTTCCGTCCGAGGGTCCGGCGAGTCCCAACCCCATTGTGGTTCAGAAGCTGTCGACGGGCGTTGAGACGAAGTGGTGGTACGCGGTGGCAGAGGAGAAGGATGTTAAACCGGCGCTGATGGGCGCGGCCGCGTGGCCGAATCCGTTCAGCCATGGTACCCGGTTAACCTATGCGGTGCCGCATCGCGGCAACGTGTCGCTCGACATCTTCGACGCTGCCGGCAGGAACGTCCAGACGCTGGTGAGCGGCCGGAGCGAGCCGGGCCGGTTCAGCGTGAACTGGGACGGCAGGTCCGAGTCCGGAGCGCCGTTGTCGGAAGGCGTGTACCTGTACCGGTACTTGCTCAACGGCCGGCAGACCACCGGGAAGCTGACGCTGACCAGGTAGCTAGAGTTTGGGCTAGAACCCGGCGAAAACGGGGACAGTCCCGAGGAGCGCGAGAACGCGCGGGACGGCCCCCGTTTTCCAGTCATGTTCCGCGCGGGGCGCCCGCTTCGGCGGGCGCCCTCTTACTATCGGGTTTGACAGGCGGGCGCGGGCCGACTAAGCTGAATCATGGGCACAAGACTCACGATACTGCTGTCGGTCGCACTTGTCCTGGCTTCAGTCGGTTCGGCGGCCGACTCTCTGTCGGTGCCGGCGCTGGTTGGTCAGGACATCTATCATGCGCACCGGGCGCTCAAGAAGCTCGGGCTGGTGTCGGAGTTCGAACAGGTGGCAGTCGATACGGCGCTGGCGTCGCTATTCGTCGTTACGTCGCAATCGCCGGATTCGGGTGCTGTGGTTCGGGCGGGTGATACGGTTGTCTTGAGTTTCAACCATCCGGGTATACTCTGCTACTGGAATCGTTCGGTCATCCCCCTGCTGGGCGACTTCGAAAACACGGTGGGTTTCTACAAGGTGCAGAAGCCGCCGCAGCCGATTGCGCTGGAGCCAGCCGGCTATCCGGAGGAGTTGAAGCAGTACAACTTCAGCGGTACGGCCGGCGCGGAGGCGCTGGTTGATTTCGATGGCGCGGTTCTGGCAGCCCGGATTGTGCGGTCTTCGGGCTATGGGGCTGCCGATTCGTCGGCCTGCGCCTCAGCCCTGCACAGCTCGTTTGCCCCGGCCGAGCACAACGGACAGCCGGTGCGGGTCTGGTTCCCGCTACCGTATCATTTCCAGTTCAAGGAAGACAAGACCCTGCCCAGTTCAGTCCGCCAGGCACGCGACCCGACCGAACCGCCATGATCCGCCAGGCGGGAAGCTCGATATCCGAAGGCGAGTGACGGAGTCCGGTCCAAGCCAGCTCAAGCCCGAGCCCGGCCCCAATCCCGGTCTTAGTCCCCAGCCCCTGATCCCTGCTCCTAAAACGGTATGTCGTCCAGTTGGTCCTTGGGGATGTCCGGCTCTTCCTCAACCGGTCCGGCCGCAGGCCCCGGCGTGAAATCGGGTTTGTCGAGGACCTGGGTCCGTGTCGAGTTTATATCGACCGCGTAGCGTTTTTCTCCGTCCTTGCCTTCCCACGAGCGACTGCGGAGCTGGCCCTCGACCAGCACGGCCGATCCCTTCCTCATCGTCTTGCTCAGGCGTTCGGCCGATTGGCCCCAGATATTGACGTTGAAGAAGGAAGTGTCTTCCTTCCACTCGTTGCTCTGCTTGTCCAGCCAGCGGCGATTCACGGCGATCCGGTATCCCAGCACGGCTGCTCCTGAGGGCGTGTAGCGCAAGTCCGGGTCCATCGTGACCCGGCCCAGCAGCACTACGTAATTCAGGCTGCCCAGCCGGATCGGCGTGCCCGGGGTGCGCTGGGTTCGTTCAGGCTCAGACATTGGGCGTCTCCGGGGCCGCCTCGGGCGCCGGGGCGGGCTCGGTCGCGGCCGGTGGCTTGGGTAACGGTTTGCAGATGAACGCCAGGCGCATCAGACCTTCACGGTGCCGCATCTCGTGGCGGAACTTCTCGGGTATCGTCGACGGGCCCGAGAAGTTGATGTAGAGGTAGTTGGCCTCGTTGTGTTTCTTGATCGGGTAGGCAAGCGCCCGGCGCTCAATCTGCTCGTCGGCGACAGCGGTCGCGCCGCTCGCGGCCAGCAGGTCTTTGGAGTCCTGGGCGAGTTTCTTGACGTCACCCTCTGCAAGGTCCGGACTGACAATCATTGCGAGTTCGTAGTTGTTCAAACTTCCTCCTCAGGGATTGGCGGAAAACGGTTGGCGATTCTACTGGGGACGATCCTTGGCATGTTACCTGAACTTGACGAGCAGGACGTCGCCGTCCTGCACGACGTAGGTCTTGCCTTCAACCTTGACGTGGCCCTTGTCGCGGCAGGCGTGGAAGTCGCCGCAGGCGACGAGGTCACGATAGTTGACCACTTCGGCGCGGATGAACCCGTGGCCGATGTCGGTGTGAATCATGAACGCGGCGTCGAGCGCGGTGATGCCGGCCGGCGCCGCCCAGGCGCGCGACTCGACGCCCTTGATTGTGTAGAAGCGGATCAGGCGGAGCGCATCGAAGCAGCGGGTGACGATGCCGGCCGGGCCTTCGGGGTCGAGATTCAGCGATTTCCGCAGCTCGACCCGGTCCGGTTCGGCAAAGTCGTTCATGCAGGTCTCAAGCGCAGCGGAGAAGAGCAGGCTGGTCCGGGCTGCTGTCGCCGGGAACATGGCCCGGTCGGCGGGCTCAGTATCCGAGCAGTTCACAGCATAGATGACCGGCTTGGGCATGATGAGGCCGAGCTCGCGGGTTGCGTGGCTCTGCTCGGCGGTGAGGGCCGGGCGCTCGTCCCGGGCCAGCGCCGAGTGGAGACTCTCGAGCGCCCCGAGCAGCAGATCGTGTTCGGGCGACTTCGGCTCCTTGCGCACGTGTTCGAGCCGCTTGTCCACTATCGCGAAGTCGGCAATCGCCAGTTCGGCTTCGACTACCGCGACGTCACGGTCCGGGTCAACGGTGTCGAGCACGTGCGGAATATCGCCGGCGTTGAAGGCGCGGACGATATGGAGAATCAGGTCGGCCTCGCGGATGTGGCCGAGGAACTTGTTGCCCAGCCCCTCGCCGGCGCTGGCGCCTTTGACGAGCCCGGCGATGTCGACGAACTCGATGTGCGCCGGCGTTGCTTTCTCGGGTTTGAGAATCCGCGCGATGCGGGCGAGACGTTCGTCGGGGACGAGTACCACACCGACGTTCTGCTCGATGGTTGTGAACGGATAGAGGTCGACCTTCGCGCTGCCCGCGGTGAGCAGGTTGAAGAGCGATGATTTGCCGACGTTCGGCAACCCGACAAGGCCGACTTTCATCCCGCTGACTCCGGTTCGGCGTCGGGCGCCGCCATCGGGTTGAAGCGGTTCATCGCCCGCTCGATCCCCTGGGTCACCACGGCGATACAGGCGTCGGCGGCGCGCTGGAGTACCTCGGACAGCACTTCTTCCTGTTCCGCCGGGAAACGTTCAAGGACGTAGTCGATTCCGTCGCTGCTGTGGGCCGGGGCGTCGATGCCAACACGCAGGCGCGGGAAATCGCTCCGGCCAAGCTGGGCGATGATTGAGCCCAGCCCCTTGTGGCCGCCGTCCGAGCCGGAGGGACGGAGGCGGAGCCGGCCGAACGGCAGGGCCATGTCGTCGCAGACAACAAGCAGTTCGTCCGGCCTGCGTTCGAGCTGTTTCTTCACCACGATGCCCGATTCGTTCATGAACAGCAGCGGTTTGACCAGCAGCAGTTGGCCGAAACGGCCCCCGTCGGACCGTGCCTTGCCCGAGAACTGACGACGCGCCACCTCCCGGTCAGGATACGACCGGAACCGGAACCCGAGCCGGGCAGCGAGGGCATCCACTACCATGAAGCCGGCGTTGTGCCGCGTGAGGGCATAGCGGGGCCCAGGATTGCCGAGTCCGACAATGGTCACCGACCTACTTCTTTTCCTTCTTCTTCTCTTCTTTTTTCTCTTCCTTCTTCTCGCCCTTGGCCTCGGCCTTGGCTTTGCCCTTGCCCTTGCCCTTCTCTTCCTCGCCCTCGGCCTCTTCCTCGCTCGGCTTCTTCTCGGTGATCACCTCGGGCTCGGCCGGGCCGGCCTCGGCCGCCGCCGCAGCCTCGGCCGCGGTCGGTTCCTCGGTCAGCTTGCGCGGTATGAGAACGGCTACGATCGGCGAGTCGAGGGGCAGCGCGTACTCAAGGTCGGGGCGGCCCAGGTCCTTGATGTGGATGCTGTGACCGATCTTGAGACTGGTGACGTCAATCTCGAACCGCTCGGGAATCGCGTCAATCGCGGCATGGACCGGAACCTGCCGGAGCACGTGATCGAGCATGCCGCCCTGTTTGACTCCCTCGGCCGCGCCATGGACGATAACCGGCACGTTCATCGTGACCTTCTCGCCGGGATGGACCTGCTGAAAATCGACGTGCAGCAGGGCACCGGTCATCGGATTGCGCTGGAGGGTCTTGATGACGCATTTCTGCGCGGGCGCGCCGTCGACCTCCACGTCGACAATCGGGCTGTGGCCGCGGATCTGGTCGAGCAGCCGGTTGAACTCGTGGGCCGACATCGCGAGCATCAGCGAGGGTTCGCCGTGTCCGTACATCACCGCGGGCAGAGTCCCGTTGCGGCGAAGCCGGCCGACCTTGCCTTTGCCGGTGTCGGTGCGTTGGGTTGCTTTGACTGTGTATGCCATGTTCTCCTCTACATGAATAATGAGCTGACCGACTCGCTGCGGTGGGTGCGGAGGATTGTGTCCGCAAACAGCGACGCGACGGGCAGCACTCGAATCTTGCGAATCTGCTTCTTGCGGGGCAGGGGCAGCGTATCGGTGATGATCATCTCATCAAGCGGCGAAGCCTGAATCTTCTTCACCGCGTCCCCGGAGAAGACGCCGTGAGTGGCGACGGCCATCACCGACCTGGCGCCATGCTTCAGCAGTGCGCGCGCGGCCTTAATCAGCGTGCCGCCGGTGTCGACCATATCGTCGAAAACTATCGCGTCGAGGCCTTCTACCTCGCCGACGACGTTCATGACTTCCGCCTTGCCGGGCTCGGAACGGCGTTTGTCGATGACCGCGAGCGGCATCTTGTCCATCAGCCGCTGGGCGAAGCCGCGCGCCCGGTTGGCCCGGCCGGTATCGGGCGCGACCACGGTGCAGCCGTCGACCCCGCGCTTCAGAAAGAAATCAACCAGCACCGGCGTCGAATAGAGGTGGTCGACCGGGATGTCGAAGAACCCTTGGATCTGCTCGGCGTGCAGTTCCATAGTCAGCACGCGGTCAGCGCCGGCGCGTTCAATCAGGTTGGCAACCAGCTTGGCCGAGACCGGGACGCGGGGTTTGTCCTTGCGGTCCTGGCGCGCGTAGCCGAAGTACGGGATGACCGCGGTAATCCGCTCGGCCGACGCGCGGCGGAGCGCGTCAATCATCAGCAGCAGTTCCAGCAGGTTGTCGGCCGGCGGCTGCGTAGACTGGATGACAAATGAGTCGCTTCCGCGCACGCTCTCCATGATATTGATGCGGATTTCGCCGTCCGCAAACGTCCTGACCTCGGCTGCGCCGGGCTTGACGCCGAGGTGTTCGCAGATGTTCAGGGCCAGGGGGGTATTTGCCCGGCCGTGGAAGATTTTGAGCTCACCTTGCATGTTACCTCGCTTATGCGGACCTTAGGCTGGGGCGGAAGGACTCGAACCTTCATAACAGGATCCAAAGTCCTGGGTCCTGCCAGTTGAACGACGCCCCAAACGAAATCTCGAATCACGATTGGCGATTCCCGAATGGCCGAGAAGGCAGCATTCGGCAATCGTCACTCGGCAGTCGGTACGGTGCTGGTTTTGACGCAGTGGAATCCACGCCGGGCCAGGGCGGCCATCGGGTCTTTCCAGCCTTTCGTTCGAACCAGGCCATAGACCGTACTGCCGGAACCGGACAGGGAAGCCGCCAGTGCGCCATGCCGGAGCAGTAGTTTCCTGGCACGGCCGAGCGCGGGGAAGCGCCGGAAGACCGCGGGCTCGAAGCTGTTGCTGAGTTGTGCGGCGAGCCCGTCCAGTTCGTTGCGCCGCAGTGCGGCGCGCAGTATCTTAGGAGAAATGGTCGGCCGTGTCAAACCCTGCCCGCCGGTCCGCAGGCGGTCAACCGCTCGATACGCCCAGGCCGTCGCTACCGCATACGGCGGTAAGCAGAGCAGAAGTTCCAGCCGGGGAAGCCGGACGGCGCGGATTTTCTCGCCACGGCCCCGGGCGATGCACGGCCTGCCCTTAAGGAGAGCGGGCACGTCGCTTCCGATTGATGCTGCGATGCGACTGAGCCGTCGCGGGCTCAGTGGTTGACCGTAGAGCTGGTTCAGGCCGGCAAGCACCGCAGCCGCGTCCGCGGAACCGCCGCCAAGACCACCTCCGACCGGGATGCGTTTGGTTATGCGGATCGAGCACCCGGCCTGGATGCGCGCGGCCCGGAAGAACGCGGCGGCGGCGCGGTATGCCAGGTTCCCCGAATCCCATGGCACAGCCAGGTTGCCGCGCGCGACTTGCGGTCCGGCGCCGGCGGGGCCAAGAACGATGTTGCGGGGTGCCGTCCGGATGCTGACCGTGTCATGAAACGCGACGGGGGCGACAATCGTGACGATGTCGTGGAATCCGTCGGGACGTTTCCTGCCGACCCAGAGGCCCAGGTTGACCTTGGCGTGAGCCTTCAGGACCAGCGAGTCCACTGCTACCTACTTCTCCAGGTACATCGACGCCGGGTCGATGTTCCAGTCCGGGCCGAAGAAACCTGCTGCCCTGACTCCGGACCAGCCATAGCGACGCACCGAGCGGTCGAACACCATGAAGTCCGGCACGCCCGCACCGGAAGATGCCACACCCCAGAAAAGCGACAACCGCGTGTTGTCCTCATCGGTTCCTAACCGCACCAACACGAGCCGGTTTTGGTTCAGCGGGTTGGGATAGACGAACATGGCGGCGAGGCTGTCGCCAAGGTCGCGGGCGCCGAAACTGAGCCTTCCTTCTTTGATGCGAATCGGCAGCTGTCCGGCAATACGATTCGTGACCGAGTTCTCCTGCGGGCCTCCGTACAATACAAGATTGCAGCGGCTGATGTCTTCAGGGGTGACGTCGGAATCCGGTACGATGCGGGCGCGTCCGTTCCCGATGAGCCACCAGCGCATCCCCTCCTGCGCTGCCGAATGGCGCAGGAATGAGGCGAGCGTTGAGTCCCTCGTGCCGTACACGAGCAAGAACGGGCTCATCATCGCCTGTTTCGCCGGGCCGTAGAGGCCGGGGGTCTTGGTGACCGCTGCCGCACGGGTGGGCCCGGCCGTCCATCCTTTGTCGGTGGAGTGGAACGTTAGGCGGGCAGGCAGGCTGTAGCGTCTCCCGACCATCGTGCCGTCAATCTCGACTCCAATCGGGCCGGTAAAGAACGGCTCACCGGCCAGGTCGAGGCTGAACTGGCTGACATTCGCGGTGCTGACCGTGATGGATGAGCCTGAGGCCCATGCCTCAATGTCCGCATCCCGGCCGACGGTGCGCACGCGCTCAACCACCGCCCAGTAGCTGCGGTTCGACTGGCCGAGGTCGGCGGTGCGGAAGCGGACATGGCGCGGGCCGGGTTCGCGATTCTGTCCCTCAAGAAAGGCCATCAAGTCGGTGTCGTCTACGCAGGCGAGTCCGTTTTCGTAGCTCCACCAGTGAGGACGACCGGGCACTTCCTTGTACGTGAAGCGGTAACCCAACTCCCGCAGCCATTCCGCGAAGTTGCGGCCGTGATAAGTGGGTACGTTGTCGTCGTCCCCGCCGTGGAGGATGTAGAACGGGAGATTGAGGGCGTTCGCCAGCATAGCCGGAGTCACGTCGGGCCGCATCGCCATGTCGCGAATCGCAACCTGAGTCGGGTCGGCGAAGGTGACCGTTCGCTGGAGGAACAGCGGGACATAGAGCTGGATGTCGGGCCAGCCCGCTTCAGGCGCGGCGGCGGCAAACAGGTCTGCATGCGTCAATCCGACGTGCCACGTGCCGTGTCCGCCCATCGAGTGGCCGGTAAGCAGCACCCGGTCACGGTCGATTGGCAGGTCGGTCAGCGCGTGGTTCAGAACTTCGATTGCGTCCAGCCTGCCCCAGTCCTGCCAGTCGAACCCAAACGGGCGGCGATTGGTCGCGGCCACCACGAACGCCCAGCCCTTGGGTCTGTAGGCGTCGACCTGCCCCGATGCCTCGACGCCGGCTCCGTGCAGCGACAGGATCAGCGCATAGCGCCTGGCTGGGTCGTAGTCCTTCGGGTAGAGAACCGAGTAGTACTGACACGAGCTGTCAATTGCTGAGATGAACGTCACCTTCCGCGACTGCTCGGGACGGCGGATGCGCAGGCGGATGGTGTCCGAACCCGAGTCGTCCCCGCACCGGGACTTGATCGTAAGTAAGAGGCCGGCGGAGTCGTAAGGCCGGGCCGGAATCGAGATCCGCACCGGCACCTTGAGGGCGCCTGACGCCGGCACTGCCGCGACGCGCGTCTGCCCCGCGGTGTCTCCCGAGGGCAGGAGCACCGCCAACGCGACGGTGTCGAGCACATCCGGGGTCTCGTTCAAGACCGGAACGCCGAGCCAGCTCACGAGGCCGGACTCGGCAACGACGTCCGGAGCCGTAATGTCCCCGGACACCACCCGGAAACGCCCGGACGGTGGCACGAGCAGAAAGCGCACCTGCTGGTCGCCGTATCCCGAGATGCGCAGGAGCGCGCGGTTGGGACCGGAATCGAGCTGCACCGGCACCTGGAACCATCCGTTGCCATAGATGTCGCCGGTGTAGCCCCGCCCGTTGAGCACGAACCCGCCGAGTTTCGGCGCGAGCGCCAGGGCCTGACAGGCGTGCGGACAATCGAACTCGGCATAGGCAAACCCGGCGCAGGCCACGCCCACATTGCCGTAGTATTCCTGCAGCGTATCCCAGCGTACGCCCTGGTAGTCGGTGTTCAGCCAGCCGCCGGTATCGACCCGGATCTTGCGGCAGGAGGTAACTCCGCCCTGGACCAGGGCGGAGCGGAATGTGTCGCCTTCCTTTGGCTCGAAGTTCAACGGGTCATCGACGGCGCCGGTGATTCCCTCACGGGTTCCGACCGGGAACGGCCCGCACACGAGCCATTCGCTGATTCTGATGGTGTCGGTGAGGCCGGGCAGAGCCGAGGCCGGTGACAGGGTCGCAAGCAGGGCGGCCAGCACTAGTCTTTTCATCGTCCCTGACTATAGCCCCGTTCGGTCGGCGGTCAACATCTCGGTTCAGGCGGCACTGGACATCCGTCTGAATCGGGCTAGTCTGAAGGTGGAGGTGGAACCATGAGATTGTCGGCTTTATGCGTGTGTTTGATAGTTGCGATGGTACTGGCCTGTGCCGGACCGTCCAAGCGCGGCGCGGGGGCCGCGCAATCGGACTCGACCGGAATGTTCCTCGCCAGCGCCTCGTTTGCGGCCGGCGAATCGATCCCGGCGCGCTACAGCCTGTACGGAGAGAACATCTCACCCGACCTGACCTGGGACCGCGTGCCCGAAGGCACCAGGAGCTTCGCCCTCGTGTGCCGGGACCCGGACGCGCCGGGCGGCACTTTCTACCACTGGGTGGTGTTCAACATGCCTGAGGATGAGCGAGGTCTGCCGGAAGGGATGGGGCGCGAGGCCAGGCTCCCGCTCGGCGGCATGCAGGGCAGGAACGGCTTCCGTCGAATCGGGTACGACGGGCCCAAGCCGCCGGGCGGCACGCACCGATACTACTTTGATCTGTACGCGCTGGACGCAAGACCGGCGCTCGACCAGTCGGCGACCGCCGAGCGGCTGCTTGCCGCGGTCAAAGGCCATGTACTGGCCCAGGCCAGCCTGATGGGGACGTACACGAAGTAGGGAGAGCCCGAGCTAGAAGTCAAGCCAGTCAGGTCCGCATCTTCCGGATCCCGCAGCCCCGGACCCGGGGCGCGGGCTTTGCGTTTTGTGGGCTAGCCGGTTCGCTGGTTTCTCACTCGTAGCAGCACCAGCCCGGCGATGAGTCCGAGCAGGCAGGCGAGCATGAACCAGTCGCCATGGCGGCGGTAGATGGTTGGTGCGAGCGGCTGCGGAACCGGGCCGGTGAGAATCGTCTGGACGAACAGCGGCGTCCGCCGCAGGATTCGGCCGTATGGGTCGACAATGAAAGAGATCCCGTTGTTCGCACTGCGGACCATCGGCACTCCGTTTTCGACCGTGCGCAGGACGGCGAGCTCCGCGTGCTGCTGGGCACCCACCAGGCGTCCGAACCAGCCGTCATTGGTGACGACCGCGAGGAGCTGCGACCCGCGGCGGGTGAATTCTCTGGTCAGGTCCGGGAAGATGGCCTCAAAACAAATGAGGGCGGAAAGCGTGCCGTGTGACCAGTTGAACACGGTGTAGTCATGGCCGCGGGTCCAGTCGCCCATGTCGGCGGTGCCGAGTATCCGGCGGATGACGGGCAGCTCGTCGGCATAGGGTATCTTTTCCGAGAAGGGTACGAGCCGGATCTTGTAGTACCGCTGCCTGACCGGCTGCTCGCCCGGACGAATGAGCACGGCGCCGTTGTGCCAGGAATTCCGGCGTTCGTCGTAAAGGGGTGTGCCGGTGAATATCTCGGTATTTAGCGAGTCGGCCAGGCCGCGGATGGCCGGGCCCATCGTCTCCGACCGGGTTACGTCGGTGAGTGTGGCCGTTTCCGGATAGAGAATAAGGTCGGGGTGAGTCGCGGCTGACTGCCGGGTGAGCCGGACAAGGTCCGACTGGATGGTCGCGCGCGAATCCCAGTCGCCTTTGTCGAACGGGGAGACGTTCGGCTGGATGATGGCGACATTGAACCACGGTTTGAGCGGCCGGATGTAGAACGCGGAGAACACCGTCGGTAGCACGAACGCAAGTGCGAGCCATGCCACTCGCGGAAAGAGCGAAGCTGGAGTTCGGACCTGTTGCTTCGCCGTGATGACCAGGCGGTAGACCAGCACATTTACCAGCACAACCCATGCCGATACGAGATAGACTCCGCCGATGGATGCGGGCTGGATGAACGGTATGTAGGGCGTCATGGTGTAGCCGAGCAGGCCCCAGGGAAACCCGATCTGGGATTTCGTGCGGAGGAATTCCAGCAACGGCCAGATCAGCGGCGCGGCCCACAGACCCCAGCGCCGGGTAAGCCAGGCGAACACGCCGACATAGAGGCCGAGGTAGGCGAAGAGCAGGACGACGCCGATGTTGAGCAGAGTGCGAGTCAATGGTTCGACCGGTACTACCAGGAACCAGAGCCACCAGAGGTGAGCGGCAAAGAGCAGCCCGCCGAACAGCCAGCCCCACAGGAATGCCTTTCCGGGTGTCGTGACCCGGGTGACCCAGAAGAGCGGGACCAGCGCGAAGAAGGCCACAAAGCGCAACGGGAACGGCGCGAAGGCAAGCGCGCCAAGGCAGACGGCCGCGACGGCCGAAATCAGGACTCTACGGATGTGAGCGGAACCTCGCTGTGGGTTGACCGGGAGCGGTAGAAGGCGTCGGCGAGTCGGCTGACGGTGAGCGCCTCAGAAGGATCGACAGGCACGGGCGTATCGCGAACCAGCGATTCAACCCAGAGGTCGGCCAGCATCCGCCAGGAAGTCTGCTGAACGTCCCTGGCTCGGATCTGCGGCGTCACGTTGACCAGGTGCCCGTGCATTTCCTTGTGGATCTGGGTCGGGTTGAGCAGGGCGGCGCCGGCGTCGCCGAACAGGTTCAGGAATGTCAGGTCCCGTTCCTGCAGCATCGACCAGCCGACCTCGACCGTGAGCATTACGTCCGGCTCGAACCGAATCATCGCGAACGCCGTATCCTCAACCTCGGAACTCGGTGACCGATGGTGGGCCGCGCCGATTACCGAAACCGGCTTGTGCGGGGCGAGGAGCGCGAGTGAGGCGTCGAGCAGGGCCGTGCCCAGCGAGAGAAACGCACCGCCCCCCGCGCGCAGTCGTTCGCCGCGCCAACCGGACAGCGACCACGACTCGCGGCCCTGGAGCCAGCCGGTCTTGCAGTAGTAGAGGTCGCCCAGCTCGCCGCCCTCGACGAACCGGCGGATAGTCTGGATGTCGGGCCGCAGCCGAACGTTCATCGCCGGCATCAGCTTCCGCTTCTCGCGTTCGGCCCAGCCGATCATCTGCTGGACTTCGGCCGCGTTCAGACCCAGCGGCATCTCGCACAGCACATCCTTGCCGTAGCGCATCGCCGCCACCGCCATCGGCGCGTGCAAGTGGTTCGGGGTAGCGATGACGACCGCGTCAATAGCAGGGTCTTCCTTCAGGTCGTCGAAGTCGACGTAGTGCTTCTCGATCTTGTGAATCGCGCAGAGCTGGTTCAGCTTCCGCGCGTCGGTGTCACAGAGCGCGGTAACCTCGACCGACTGGTTCTGTTTGAGTGCGGGAATGTGGGCAAGCTGGGACTGGGTCCCGCACCCGACGACCGCCACCCGCAGCCGGCGCTCAGGCACGGGTTGTCTCTCCGGTTTCAAGGACGCGGACCCGCTTCCCTTCGATGCGGAGCCGCCCGGTGCAGAACAGTTTCACGGCCTCGGCATAGGCCAGGTGTTCCTCGACCAGTACCCGCAGGGCGAGCGAGTCGGCCGTGTCGGCGTCGCGAACCGCCACGGCGCGCTGGACAATGATCGGCCCGGCGTCGACGTCGGTGTTCACGAAGTGGACCGTGCAGCCGGTGACTTTCACGCCGGCGGCGAGCACCGCCTCGTGCACCTGCATCCCCTGCAGACCTGCGAACATCGGCAGCAGCGAGGGATGGATGTTCAAGACGCGGTTCTCAAAGGCGTTGATGAACATCGGTGACAGGATGCGCATGAAACCGGCCAGGCAGACGAGGTTGATGTTGTGGTGGTCGAGTTCGGCGATCAGTCCCTGTTCGAATTCGGCCCGGCTCTTGAACTGACGGTGGGGGATGACCGCGGCCGGTACGTGTTCGGCCTCGGCTCTCCGCAGCACCGGCGCGTCCGGGACGTTGGCAATAAGCAACCGGACCTCGCCGTTCGTTTCCGGGCGCCGGGTCGCGTGCACGAGCGCCTCGAAGTTGGTCCCGCGACCGGATGCCAGGACGGCGATACTTACTCTGCTCACACTTCGATTCTAGCCTCTAACCGGCTCTTGTCAAACGCGATAGGGCAGCCGGAGCGATGCGCGTCGAGTCCCGGTTCTGCATCCGGCGGCAGCGACCGCCGCGCGGAGAAGCGGGGCAGGAAGCGACCTGCCCCGCGTGCCGTCCGGTCCGGCCTTACCTGACCGCGGCGAAGCGAGTAGAGACGCTCTTTCGCTTGGCTTCGAGGACCGCGACGTAAACGCCGGAGATCGGCGCTTGGAACCTGACTGACTGCTGTCCGGCAGCCATCGTCAGATTCTCGGCCCGGACGATCCGGCCGGTGCGGTCGAAGACACGGAGGCGCACCGGGCCCGGAGCCGGGTTATCAAAGCAGAGGTCGGCGCCCCCCCGACACAGGCGGGCGTGGAAGGCGAATGGCAGCGGTGCGGTCGCCGGCCGCTCGGCGATGCCGGAAGGCGTGTACACCGCGAACCAGGCTCCACCGTTGACCGCGTCGTCCCAGTTTATCCAGCCGACGCCGTAGGAGCCGGAGCCCAGCGGCACGATGCGGATGTGCGCGGTCGGCGACGGCCGGTGGCTATTGTCGCTCACCGTGTCCGGCGCGGAGTACGGTCCGCCGACAAGGTCGGAGTGAATCACGTCAATCCAGCAGTTGGCGGGCGTGGTTCGAACCCGGTAGGCGGCCGCGAACCCGCCGCCGTCGCGCCCGGTCAGCTCCGGGAACTCGGCCGTGTCCGGTTCATAGGGGGTGAGGTCGCCTACCGACCATGAGTTGCCCGCGTTCGGGGTCGTGAGGATGCGGCAGCGTCCCCAAGGCGGAGTGTAGGCGATCCCGACCGTGTCGTGCCAGGCACTTATCGACGTCGGCTCGAACGCGCGGCGCCTGGTCTCACTATAGACGGAGCCGCCGGTGTGGAAGAGCGTGTCCGCGGTCGTGTAGTATCCCCACGCAGGATAGGCCGAGTCAGCGCCGGTGTAGGTGATCCACGAGGCCCAGAGTTTTCGCTCGGTCGAACCCTCGCTGAATGTGCAGTCGAGTCCGTTGTCGCAGGTGGTGACGCCGGTTGAATGCGGAGTCCAGGGGCCGCAGGCCGAGTCGGCCCAGCTCTCGTAGAGCAGTCGGCCGCTGGCCCGGCCGAACAGGTAGACGCGGAAGCCGGGCAGCGTGTCCTCCTGGCTGCAGGCGGCCAGTTCCTTGACGGTATCGCCCGGCGTGGCGCGGATGCCGGTCACCGAGCCCGAATCGCCCGAGTAGTAACGAACCCACTGGCCGTCCGACATCCGGAGGCGGTGGGTCCAGACGACGTTGGTGGAGTAGGCACGCCGGGCGAAGAAGACCGCGTAGTAGGCGCCGTTGCAGACCGCGCACCACGCACCGTAGTCGTTGTCCTCACTGCTCCAGAAGTAGGATACCTCGCTCCAGGAGCTGCCGTCGTCAGTGGACTTGTAGACTACCATTCGGCTGTCACCGCTGTCGAACTGAGGCGTGCACGCCCACAGTGTCCCGTCCGCACTCCGGTCCATCATCAAGTCGGCGAGGCTGTCGCGGGTGCCGATGCGGACTGCGGCGTCGAACGTCTGCCGCGGGTACTCGACCGGCTTGCGCCAGCTTATCCCCACGGTTACCTGAGACGGGTTGTCGAATCGATAGTAGACGCGCAGGCGTTCAAGAGCGGCGGCAAAGTCGCCCGCGTTCCAGAGCCGGCAGATTTCGCGGCTCTCGTCCCAGGCGCCGGCCAGAGCCTGGGGACTTGGCTCGAGCGACAGCACCGCGTTCTCTCGTTCGGCCTGAGCCATCCGGTCGAACTGCGTCCAGAGCCTGCTGGCAGACCCTGGGCCCGGTACGGCCGCGAGTGCGGCCGCGACGCACAGGCAGACGACGACCGACAAACGAGTCATACTACCTCCCTGCCGGGGATGCCCGGCGATTTGCACTTACCCACTGCTGCAAGCGCATTATTAGACGGCGTCGGCCGGGAATTGTCAAGCTGTTGCGCGGCAGCCGGCGCGGCGGGAACGCCGCCGTTGTCAACGTTGCCGCGCCGGACTCGGGCAACCGGGCAGTCCGAATCCGGAAACGACCGACACCGATGACTACGGGCGCATGGGCAACCCTGCACTGGGCGCGAACGTCCAATTCTGTGCAGAGCACCACATACCGAACAAAGGAGGTAGTGTGAGGTACTATGCAGTGGCCCTGGCCGCGGTTCTCGCGCTCGCCCTGCCGGCGAAGGCAGCGGAGCCGTGCGCCGAGAAGTGCAAGACGGAGTGCAGGACCGTCGTCATCAAAGCCGGTGACGACGACCTCGTTACGCTGTGCGAAGACGACGGCGGCAAGGTCGTG
>Ga0209610_1000572_pt1 | contig 19318 bp, 16 predicted proteins | sample LakKivw275mmetaG_FD_184137 | JGI IMG/M metagenome (GOLD analysis project Ga0209610, IMG submission 184137) | Anoxic lake water microbial communities from Lake Kivu, Rwanda to study Microbial Dark Matter (Phase II) - Lake Kivu water 275m metaG... | ecosystem: Environmental > Aquatic > Freshwater...
AAACCTTGATAAGAGGAGAATTTATATTGACCTTAAGGGAGAGACGGCTTACTCTGCTAACACTCAGTATGGGGGAAACACCATCGGTTTAAAGAAGCTTGCAATGAGGCTTGCGATTAGCAGAGCTTCCAGAGAGGGCTGGCTTACCGAGCATATGCTTATAATGGGAGTTTACGGTCCTCAGGGGCGTGTTTCTTATTTCACAGGTGCATTTCCTTCGATGTGCGGCAAGACTTCTACTGCAATGCTTGAGGGGGAAACCATTGTAGGTGATGACATTGCATATCTGAGGATTAAAGATGGCAGTGTTTATGCCGCCAATGTTGAAAAGGGAATGTTTGGCATTATTCAGGGTGTGAATTCAAAAGATGACCCGATTCAATGGAAAACCCTTCATTCGGAAGGCGAAATCATATTTTCAAATGTACTTATGCTTGATGATGGTTCGATCTACTGGCTCGGGCATGATGGTCCTGTCCCTGAAAAAGGTGTAAATCATTCCGGAGATTGGCATAAAGGAAAGCTCGACGGGAAAGGCAAGGAGATTCCTCCGTCACATCTTAACGCGCGCTTTACTCTTCATCTTGAGAGCCTTGAAAACGTTAATGAGAATCTTCACAACCCTGAAGGAGTGCCTGTTTCTGGCATTATTTATGGTGGAAGAGATTCAGATACCTGGGTTCCTGTGTGCGAAGCTTTTGATTGGGAGCATGGAATAGCGCTTAAAGGTGCCTCAATTGAATCGGAAACGACTGCGGCTACTCTTGGCAAAGAGGGAGTAAGGGAGTTTAACCTGATGTCAAACCTTGATTTTCTTTCTATACCTATTGGAAGATATATAGAAATAAATTTGAACTTCGGCAAAAATGCAAAAATCCCTCCCAGAATTTTTGGAGTCAATTATTTCCTGAAGGATAAAGACGGCAAGTTTTTAAATGAGAAGAATGACAAGAGGATCTGGATCAAATGGATGGAACTCAGAACCCACAACGACGTCAGTGCAATTAAAACACCAGTTGGGTTTATTCCGAAATACGGCGATTTGAAAAGGCTTTTTAAAGATGTGTTGGATAAGGACTATTCATATGAAGACTATGTTAGCCAGTTTACTTTGCGGGTTCCCGAAAACCTTTTCAAAATTGAACGGCTGAAAAAGATTTACAGTGAAATAAACAACACTCTGTCAAGATTGTTTGAGCTCTACGATGAGGAAGAAAAGCGTCTTTTGAGTGCAAGAGATAAATTTGGCGATTATATAACGCCCGACAAGTTTGAAGAAGTGTGAGAAGCGATATAAAGTTCGGATGAAGAATTTAAGAAGCTGAGTTTTTGACAACTACTTGTTGTTGCTTTGTTAGTTCTGTATATGTGGTTTTGCTTAGCTGTACTCTTTTTTATGCAAGAATATTTCTCCCCTATCTCAGGAATTATTTTGGATTCTTAATAATATTTTATTCTGCTTCCACCACTTTTCCTTTTGTGATATCCACTGTAAATTTTACACTGCTCATTGGTATCCAACCTTGAGGAGGTTGGGTTGAGGGAGCAAATTCAAGACTCACCTCTATATATTTTATGCCCGAATAGGGAAACTCATACCCCTGTATAAGTATTACAGGGTTTTCGCTGATGTCTTCAGGAGCTTCTCCTTCCTTTACTACAAATGATTTTGCCTCTTCACTGCTTCTCACAATCTGTATGGCCTTTTTCCTCCTGGGAGGGTTCGTATGGTACTGGGTAATGCGTCTTGCATACCCCATTAGATATGTTTACTACAATTTCTCTATCGTTGTTAATTACAATACCTTCTCCATTTTTGAGTAGAACATCATCTCTGTTAACCTCAATTGAAAGATTGTTCCGGATTATCCTTACTACTGCCTCTCTGTTCATAAAGGGTTTGATTACAAATAGTCCAATGGTAAACAGGATAATAGCAAGAGAGACTGCTGTAAGACTGTAATAAATCCTTCTCCTAACAATTCTTTTCTTTTCCCTTTCAACAGTAATTTCATAGAATCTATCAGAAATAATTTGTTGAAGTTCATTCTTATTGGTTTCAATTTCCTCGTTACTTAATTCCGGTGGCTTAACACTTTCAAGCATCTTCTTAATTTTTTCTTCTTCTTCATTCTTCTTTCTCATATTCTCACCATATATAAGACTCCATATTTTAGAAATTTTTACACTTTTTCTCAGATTATCCAGTGCAGAATGATATATTCTTCTCGTTTGAGGAACTGATCTTCCGATGATTAGAGCTGTTTCTTTCATAGTTTTGTTTCAAAATGAATGAGTGTTATTACAGTCTGCTGTACAGGAGGAAGTTCTCCAATGTATTTATATAGAAAAGCATAATCGGAGAAATCATCGAAAGAAGTTGATTCGTCAGATAATATTCTTGAGGGCTGCCTAAGTGACCTTGAATTCTTGATTTCTTTATTGAAATGGTCATTCGTAACATTTGTTGCGATTCTTAAGAGCCAAAATATGATGGGACTTCTTCCTTTGAATGAGTTTAGATATTTCAATGCTCTGAGGAATGTTTCCTGTGTTAGGTCTTTTGCATCTTCTTTATTAAACGTTCTTCTATAGATATAATTGAATACTTCTCGATAGTAAAAGTTTACAATATCACCAAAGGCATCTCTATCGCTCAACGCTCTTTTAATTAATTCTTTTTCATCCATTTACAATTCCTCAATAAATTCAGTTTCATTATACATGAATAATTAATTTATTACTTACGAAATTCTTACGATGTTTTATTCTCTTATTTCAATTTTCAAGAGTAGATTAAATTCATGAAATTTGAGAAAAAAATTCTCTGAAAAAAGTGATAACTTTTTTCAAGTTTCAAGGTCTTATATATGAAGATAAAAATTTCTGGAGATTTTGTTGAAAAGGAGGTGGTGCGTATGTGTGTAAAAGGTGAGTCGGAGATTGGAGGTGAGAAAGAGAGATAAGAAGGAAGTGTTTCACAACTTCTGTAAAAGTTAACAAGATGAGTAGAAGGAAAAAATTTTAAAAAGGAGGTTTTTATGCTTCAAAGAAAAAGGATTCTGTTTTATTTAACATTCATCCTTACTACTGTTTTTGTCTTCTCATTAAGTATCTCCAATATTAAAGCTTCTGTTGGGCTTTTCTATGTATCTGGGCAACACTATAATACTCAGGTTTATGGTTCAAGCGGAACACAGGTTACTCATTCTGTTACAGTAATACAGGAAACAGGTGGGGGATGCGCATCGTTTGCTACCTTTTGGTTAGATAGTTATAATTGGACAGGTATTGGGTTCTACCAAGGTTGGAACTTTGAGAATGGGCAGTTTTATAACTATCCTCGTTATTATTATGATTATAAATGGAATGATTCTTACCATTTCCACGATTTGGGGATAGCCCCATTAAATCAAAATCATAGCTACTCTGTCCATCTCATTCCTCAGCAACCTTATCCTGATAAAGGTATAATGGTATTGAGTATCGACAGTTCATCAAAAGCATATTTGTATAATTATAACTACGCGGGAGGAGTTGCTTTGGGAGAATCAGAGTCTCACAACTCGCAAAACACCATGGATTATCATTTTTGGAATATGAAATATGCAAGCAGCACTGGCTACTGGTATCCTTTTCAGGCAACTGTGTTCTACCGTAATCTCCCGTATCAAATTAACGTAAAATCAGTAACTGAATGGTATGCCTACGGAGGCGGGCAATGAAGGTAAAAAGAGTTACAATAAGTTTATTTATTCTCATAGTTATTTTAGGTGTCGGATTATTCATTTCTCTTAAGAATAATCAGGACAAGTTAACTACTTCAAACTCATCCTCAACTGACATTGCAGGCTATATGGCGCGTGGAAGTTTTTCAGGAGAAGAAGTTGCGACGGCTGAAGAGGCTCAATCTAAACTTCCATTCAAGTTGTCTCTTCCAACGATTCTTGGCAACCCCGATAAGATTCTTGTTGAAAAAGGGTATAGAGTAACAATCATATATGGATATAGAGGGGATAACATATTTGAAGAAGCTCCTGATGAGGTTTTACAAAATGGGGCAATAATCATGTATGAATCTATACCGGGTCATAAACGAGAAGTTGCAGAAGGTTTGATTGATGGCGGAATTAAACAGATGGATCTTTACGATGATACACGCGGTACTCAACAGAGAATTTATATCAACGGATTCCCTGGTGTGATGGGTGGAAACGTAGGACATTGCTTAACATGGTTTACTCCAGAAGCTACTTACACTGTTGGGGGAAGTCTTGCAATTCCTCTTGACGAATTAGTCAAAATTGCAGAGAGCATGGATGTAAGTAGTTAAGTCCTCTGAAAATGCAACTCTCAGAATAATCTGCAGGGAAAGAGTATAAACACTCTTTCCCTTTTCTCATTACCTTTTAGTTATCTTTTTAAGTTTACTGCCTATTCTCCGAAAAGTTCTTTCAAAAACTATTAACTTTTTTTGACTTTTTGCGCCTTTACATATGAGAAGAAAAATTTTCTTAAGAAGTGAAACTTTTTTCAAGTTTCGAGGTCTTATATATGAGAGAAAGAACTTTTAAGAGGCTTAATGGAATAAAAAAAATGAGCAAAGAAGAAATCTTTATTGCGAAAGCACTGAAAAGGAGGTAGTGCGTATGTGTGTAAAAGGTGAGTCGGAGATTGGAGGTGAGAAAGAGAGATAAAAATGTGAAAAGCCATTGCAGTATTTAAAGAAATGGAAAAGAAAAAATCAAGAAGGAGGTGAAGTATGAAAAAGGTTAAGAAAAGTTGAGAAGTATAAATTTTTGAAAAGAAAAATATAATATAATTAAGGAGGATAAAAATGAAGAAAATCCTAATATGTTGCATAGTTTTTCTAATAATTTTTTCCTTTCCGGTATCTGCTTTTGGAGAGGACAGTGAACCAAGGCTTATTGAAGCCGATGAATCTATTTCTCCAGATCCTTCATTGAGTGGAATTCAAAACCTTGGACTTTACTCACCTATGAGAATCGGGAATACAGGATCAGGGGGGAACGATTGGGTTGCAATTAACTATCAGTATAATCAACCTCGAAGCACGACGCGAATCCATAGAGGAGTAGATTTAGCTTCATTGGTAAATGGAAATGTTCAAACTAGACCAATATTTTCTGTACGGGATGGATTCGTTGATAGTAAAGGATATGATCAGACATCTGGCAACTATATCTTTATAAAAAATTCATATTCTGAAAATGGTACAACATATCATTTTAGGACCTTTTTCTGCCATTTAAGAGAAATACCAAGCATACCATTAAACACACCAGTTGCAAAAACAACACAGATAGGAAATACAGGAACCACGGGGCAGTCATCAGGAATACATCTTCATATGGAGATAAGGACACCGTACAGTTCTCCATACTATTTCAACCGTAGATATGCTCCTTCGCTCCTTTACTGGAGAAGTAATGGGACCTGGGGAAATAATACAAGTTTTATTAACAGTGCAGGAACAAATGTAAACACTGTTACTTTTAGAGTTTTGGATATGAACTTAGGTACTCCAATTGATGTACCCTATGGGAAGGTTAAGATATACTACAGGCAAAAGAATACATCAACATGGTTCTCTGCAAATATGAGTAAAAGCGGAAATAACTTTTCTTATACCTTTTCAGGGTATCCAGTTGGTACACAGATAGAATATTATATCTGGACTAAAAGTAATTCCTTCGATGGCATCTACTACTATACAACTTATCGCCCTTATCGTTATTCTGACGGGACAACTCCTGCTGATAGACCTTTTGTTCATGTAATGAAGAATCCTTACCAAGCGCCACTCCCTTCTCAGGAACCTCAGGACCCTAACTATTGTTACCCAATAGTTGAATGGAACCCTTCGATGAAGGAAGAAACTCCTACAAACATAAATCCCTTTGTAAAAGAAATCAATTTTGTGAAGACGGTTCTTATTGAAAAATGGGTTGATGATTACACCATTCTTGCAAAAGTTGCAACAAACATTGATTCTTCTGGTAAACCCACAGAATATGGCGAAGAAATCTTTATTAAGACTCCTGGAATAGATAAAGGATTTGAAAAAATCACAAGTGGCTCAATTTGTATTATCAAAGGTAAGATAATAAGTGAAAAACCATTCACAGTGTATATTCCCAACACTGATTTCATAAGATTCTATGACGAGGACTAACGATGAAAAGGAAAATCATTATAACTTTAATCTTTTTAATAATGCTCTCTACAATGAGTGGGTGCCTTCGGGCACCCATATCTAGAGGGTTCAAGGTTATAGAGGTAGCACTTCCAAATTCTGGCGTATATGATGTGCCAAAGGGTGTAAAAATTACATATTACTGGTACAGTGGCGAAGACAAAATCATTGTTACATTTAACAAAGATATTGACCCTTCACAGAAAACTCCTCTCTTTTTCTATACCAATGGTAGTGTTGTTGACACGGTTCTGTCAGAAAAGGATAAGGATGAAAAGGAAAAGTCGGGTTATCCTGTGTATTACTTTTACAGTTCTGATAAAAATAGAATTGTTATTCAAAGAAATCCAAAACACCCGCCGGTACAACTAACTTCTCATAATACTACTCTTGTTATTCCCTCAGAATTTATGGCTCAAGGCGGGACTACACTTCAGGAAGATGCCTTTTTCTTCTTAAGTAGGTATGCTTCTTGTTCACCATCATCACCTCCTCAATTTTTCATAGTAAAAGACCCTGATATAGGAGCCTACATAGGGGCTATGACTACCATTACTCTTCCATCGACGATTGACGAAAAGAAAGTTTTTGCTTTCCTTATCAAGGACGTCGATCTTGTTTCATCTCCTATCACAAAAGAGAAACTGAAGAGTTTAATCACAGGAGATAACATCGAGATTATAAAGAAAAGTGACAATTGGACAAAAATTGCAGTGTACTATCCCAAATATTCAAGCCACGATAAAGAAATTCAGAGCATGTCCTCAATTAGTTTCGATAAATTACTCAATTCTAACTTTGTAGAACGTGTTGAAGGTTATATTCCTTTGGACTCATTTCAAATTATTCCCCGCCCACATAATCCAAACACTTTTATAACTGCTAGTGTAAGCGACATAGGGGAAGAAAGCTATAGACCTGCAATCTCATTCACTGTAAGTTCTTTTGGTGCCTATAGGGGGTATTTGGATCTTGGGGACAAAATAACTGAGGAGCAATTTGACTTTTTGGAAATGGCAGCATTATCTTCCGTAATGGGGTCCTGGCAGGAATGGTTAGGTTCAATGTCTTCTTCTTTAAATGGAGAACTTGTTGGTTATATAATGATATGGAAAATATATTGGAATGAAGAAGAGTACGGCATTTTTAAGAGGATAAATAGAGAGTACGCCGAGAAAATATTAAGTTTCATCGATAATTACAAGGTAAATCCGAAGTACGAGAAATGGAAAAAGATTTTTCATGAGGAAAGCGAGTACTCGGCAAAATCTAACGAGGCATTAATAGACTGGGTATATTCTGATAAAGAGAAGAAAATTGAAAATCTTGCACGTTATGTTTCGGAAGCAATTGGAAAAACTGAGGAAGAAAAGAAAGAAATATATAAAACGATTATTACAAATGTAGAAACTGTAGCAGATGGAGTTGTTCAATCTGAAGGTTTGATAGATACATATAACTCGACAGACCCCGCATTAAAGGCACTTTTGTATGACGAAATTATGATAGAAGAAAGGGATAAATTTTTTTCTATTCACTTTTAATTTTTGTTTTTGGTAAAAACGGTGCATTTAATCTACCATTTACCAATAATTTTTCATATTTTTAAATAATTTAATTACTTACTTATATTTCAGCAAATAATGCCTATTAAGGTAGGTGATGTAATATGAAAGAAGACACTAAAACGACGAAAGGAGGTGAGAAGTTTAAGAAAAACTTTTTGAAAAGGAAAAAAAGGATTAAAAAGAAGCATTAGAAAAGAAATAGAGGTATAAAGGTTTTATAAAATAATTATAGGGAGGAAAAAAATGAGAAAGAAAGATACTTTAAAATATGTTTTTGTTGTATTGATTGCTTTGTTGTTTCTCTTCAATAATTTTTCTCTAACTCTTGTAACTGGCAATGAAGATGCTTTAATAAAGAATGTTAATGATTTATTCTCAGAACGTGCACAGTGTGTGGTTGGTTATAAAACTAATCTTAACAAGTTTTATAGTTCGGATTCGAAGTTAATAGGATTTGAATTAGATAATAGGACCCAGAAATTTAGAGATCTTGAGAAGCGGTGGGGAACAAAAATTATTAATATGCAAAGTACTCCATATATTGAAACAATGGAAATAAATGGTGATGTTGCAAATGTGTCGGTCTATGAATACACACTTTTTGACTGGACATGGCACGGTAAAAATATCACTTCTGGCTTTGGTGTCAAGCATAATATGACCTGGTCTCTGAAAAATGGTAACTGGGTTGTTATTAAAGATTCTTATGATGAAGGCCCACTTACAGGAGTGAGATCACCTGATTATGTAGAAGATGCCTCGGAAGGAAAGAAAGACAACTCTATAAAAACTGATCCTTTAGAAACATCGCTATCTATATCAACAACGAGCACAGTATATTACTCTTATAACAGAGATGGTGCTGCAAGCTATGCAGACGCACACGTGAACCATGCGTATAACCAGACTAACACTGGGTGGCATGTAGATTATTCATATTACAATCCTTATTATAGGAATCTTGATAAGTTTGGGAATGGGGATTGTGCAAATTATGTTTCACAAGCAATCCACGAGGGTGGAGGAATTCCTTTTATCAACTTTGGAAATTCTTCAAGTTTAAGCTGGTGGTATGATAGCAAAAACAATAATAATGGAACAGAAAGTTCAACATCTGATGATAGCTGGTCTTATACCTGGGCAGTTGCACCTGCACTTTATAACTTTGTTATAAGTAAAGGATGGGGACAAGTAGCAAGTGACGGGTACTCATTAGTTAAAGGTGATCTTGTCTTCTATAATTGGAGGAATAGTACAGATAACACTCCAGGATCAGGTCCTAACAATATAGATCATGTTGCAATAGTTGCTTATGTATATATCGATTATACTTCTCATACAACCTTACCTCTTGTTGACTCCCATAGTAATGATTATTATCATGTCCCATGGTATTATGGTTATAGCACCACTGAACATTATCCTGTGCACATGAGTAATTCTTTAGGAGGGTAAGGATCAAAGCATGAAGAAGGTATTTGCAGGAATTATTGCAGTTGTTTTAGTTCTACTAATTGGTGCAGTTATTCTTTCTGTTGAATTTAGCAATCGAAATCCATATTTCGAGCATCTTTCCCAAAGTGAAAAAGCCCTTATTTGTTCATCAAAACCTGAAGATATTGCTAAGCTTTATTTTGAAGCTCTTCATGAGAAAAACTATGAATTAGCTATAGCTCTCTTTCATGAAGAGGAATTTCAGAAAAATTTTGTTGAGTGGACTGGCTATGCACATTTTAATGTAATTGGAAAAATCCGTGAAAAGCTCTCTGTTACAAAAGAATGCTTGTTTTTAGTAATTTCCTCAAAATACAGAGCTATGTATGCAGAAAAATCTTTTACAGAAGGATCCGCGGGGATAGACTTAGAAAAAATAACTGATTTAACTGCTAAAGATATTAGTAATGAACCGCTTAACGATGGTTCATTACCTTGCCGTCCGGACGAACGTTTAGTAAGTGTATCTTTCATACTTGAGAAAGGAAGATTTTTGGTCACAGCTCCACCTCCAGTCAATATCCACCGTTTTGTATACCTTAAACTATCGCAACGTTATAACTGTTTTCTCATTGAGGGCATAGGAACAAGTCCATAATTTAGGATAAATGAGAGAAAAAGGTTGATACAAATCTTAAAATGCAGGATGTAGGTAGTATGAATAAAAGCTATCTACATCCTGTTGCTTTTCATCTTGAAAAAGAATTAAAAAATTCTCTCAAAATGTGATACTTTTTTGAGATTTGTGATATCTATATATGTGAGAAAGGTGGTGATGTAATATGAAAGAAGAAATTAAAACAACGAAGGGAGGTGAGAAGAGTAAAGAAAAATTTTTGAAAAGGAATGTGAAGAATTAAAAGGAATTTTTGGAAAAGAAGTAAAATAAAAACATTGGTTCAAAGGAGGTAAAAATGAAAAAGATTTTCAGTTTAGTTTGTATAGCAGTATTAATAAGCATTGTGATTTTGCCCTCACTAGCCTTCAAATCAAATATCGAAGCAGAAGTAAGCGATCTTTATATCGAAATACAGAAAAATGCATGGTCAAGAGCACCAGCAAAGATAGTTTACCTTCCTGTAACAATTGGTAACCTTAGTTCAAATAGAGATATCTTAATTAAATCTATTGAGCTCCTTGATAAGGATAAGAATTTAATTTTAGAAGAAAGAGTAGAAACATCCTTAAAGAATGTCTATGAATTTGCCAAATCAAAAGAAGATGTCAGAAAATCTCTTGGAATTAATCCACCAGTCAATGAAGATTTAGATAAGGCAAAAGAAATTATTGTTGAGATAGATAAAGAAGTTGATAAGACAAAAAAGGATATCTTAGTAGAAGAAGCCTGGGAATTACTTAAATATAAATCAAATGATAAAAGTCCAGATACATATACAGAGACAGAACAAAAATTATCAAGCTTGCTCTATACAAAATGGATTGAAATTGACTTAACCAGGCTAAAGAAGGATATACAGGAAGAGGATTGTGTTCCAATTACAGCAAGAGTTAATTATGAAATTGGTAACACATCGTATCAGGCAGAAGAACAAACTTATCTGTTCTATCTTAATAGTTTGCCTACAAGGACTGGATGGTATCCGGGAGATGGACATATACATACACAAGGACTTTCTTTCTATCCAAAGCGTAATGACAGCCCATCAGATTATACTGGAAACTATGAAAACTATGGATTTAGCGATGCAAATGACTCATCTACAATCCTTGCAAGAAGGAATCAAGCAAACTCAAAAGGATTAAAATGGATTATTATTACAGATCATGCAGGAGATAGTGTTCACCAGCCTTTTCAAGCAAGGCTCGAGGAGTCAGAATGGGCAGGTTACCGACTCGATTGTGGAAATGCGCAAAATACTTATCCATATATTACCGTGTGTCCTGGGGAAGAATTAGCAACTGTTGAAGGGTTTTCTTTGCCTCCTAATAGTGGTCATTTATTATGTTGCGCAAACTCAAGCTATACTTCAAGTTATGGAACTTGCCAGGATTTAATAAATAGGGCAAACTCAGCAGGTGGTTTTGGTATAATTGCACATCCATATAACCCTGCGCTTCTTTGGGGAGATTGGAACGCCTCCGGTTTTAGAGGTCTTGAAATAATTAGCAATCAATCCAACTATTCATCAAGTGCAGTAAGCAAATGGGATACATTAGTAACGAATAATTTACAAGGTATTATTAGTGGAAGTTATCCTAAAATAATTGGTATGGCAAATAGCGATGTGCATAATTCTACTTATATGTGGGGCTTAAATATAAACTATATCTACACAGGAAGCTCATCCCCACCTGGAACAAATAGGTCTACTGTTTATAATAATCTAAAAGCAGGAAGAGTATCTGCCTCGTCTGACGGATCATTAGCAGTATTTAGTTTAAATGGTTATGCGCCTGGAAGTGTTGTTAATGTTAACCCCGGAACAAATAATGTGTCAATAACTGTTAGCGGAAAATGTGTTCTTTTGAATTCCAACAACATAGTAATCATAATAAAAACTAACAATGGTTCAACAGTTTTAAATGATTCTTTTTATGATCCTGATACTGATTTTACCAAGACCTATTATTTCACAGCAAGTTACGATTCTTATTATAGAGTAGAGGTAACCTTCAAAAACTCTTCAGGAACACCAACTAGCTATTGTTTTGTTAACCCAATTTTTGTAAACTTACCTCAATAATAGATGAGCACAATTTTGAATAGAAAAAGCGTGAACGCGTTAAAAGCGTTATTGTTTTTTCCTTTAATTACAACATTTTTACCTTTCCTAATCTCTCTTCTTTTTAACTTTGTTCTTCATATCGACTCATCTATAGACACTGCACAGAGCTTTACAATGATTCCTCTATACATTGTGTTTGATATTATTATTTTGGTTTATTCAATTCGAAATCATTCTGAGATGCGCAGGTTCATTAAAATATTTCTTATCTTAGGATTACTTTTTACTGTATTTCAAAATTTTAGACTAGCCTTTTTAAAATTCAATGGAGTTCAAATTCCACTAAGATATGATCTATACTATGGTTCAATGGGGTATTTTCTACCCTTTGTGTATAATGATCAAAGCCCACTAATTTTTATCGGCTTTTATTTGAGCAATCTAGCTTTAGTGTTTGGCACTCCATATTTGCTTGTTCTTTATGTCTTACCTTCTTTTCTTGCCGTTCCTTTCTTCTTCCTCTGGATTGTATTCAGTATATTCTATATTGTGACACCATATTCAGTTCTTCAAAAAATTGGCAAAAGAATAAAGAAAATATTTATCCGTTAGTCTGTCGGGAGCTGGGGCTTCTCACATCACAGAATTCTTTAACCGATCTAACTCCTGATTTTTATTCAAGATTATCTAAACAATTTCCAGCATAGTTCGGCGTTTTACAATCTATGTATATAACCTGTTTTGAAATAAGCATAAGATTCTCCCAAAAGAAAGTGTCATATCTTTTAATTTTTTGTGTCTTTTATATGAGGGAAATTTTAAAAATTCTTCAAAGATTTTTCTGAAATTCTTTTGTGGAGAGGCATTGACTCAAGAGAGTTAAAACACAAGAAAAGGAAGATTGGTGATACAAGAGGAACAATCTATATAGATTTAAACATTTATGGGTAAGTAGCAAGGTGGCAGTGGGTCAAGATTGCAGCTTTAAGAAAGCTTAAGAAGCAAAGTAGGGCTTCTATAGTAAGCCTGAAAGATTCCTCAAGAAATTAATTTTTAAATAGAGTTCATTTACGGAGAGCAACTTTCATACAATTATCGCAATGGTTTAAGCGTAAGATGCAGGATGAGCAATATTATGTAAATTGAAATCCCTATTATGATAAGCGTCCATCCTGTAGAAACGGCTCCTACTTCTCTTCCTGACTCTTTATTACTGATATCTCTTGTTTTAACGGGGTAATACTTGAGGAGCGTGCGTTCAAAAGTTAAATTTTTTGATGCAGAAAGTTGAAGTATCATGCCAGCAAGAAACAGCAGAGAGCCTTCATAAAAGTAAATATTAAATAGCTTGATAAGGTTCAATTCCTTTAAGAAAAACCTTTGAATAAGAAAGGTGAGCAATACAATTATAGCTCCCGTAAGAAAACAAAAGAGCAGATATTTAAATGTCTTCATTTTATGTGCCTTAATAGTAGGTTACAGTTTCTTGAAAATATTTCAAGGATATATAATTTAGCACCTAATTGTTTAAGTCGATTTCACCTTTCTCGATTTGCTTCCTTAGCTCTTCTGAAGACTTTCTGGCAAGATTTGATAAAAAGTCACTCTTTTCCTCCTGCGCCATGAGTTGAGGTTGAGAGTTTGTGAGTTTTACGGGGATCAAAGTAAATTGCAATGAGCCTGTGCTTTTCGTAAACCCAACCATAAGACCTTCCTGTGTTTCTTTCGAGAAGTACTGGTCGAATACGAAGTTTCCGAGTGAGTAAAAGATTAATGCATCTTTGTTTCTTATTCCGGAATGGTATTTTTCGATTTCCTGGACAACATGTGGATGGCTTCCGATAATCAAATCAACTCCTCTGTCAATGAGTGCGTGAGCTAACTCTCTCTGGCTTGGCGAGCTTTTTTCTTCGTATTCGTTCCCCCAGTGAAGATACAGGATGACGAAAGCGTTAGCATTTTCATTGCTGACTTTGGCAATCGCGTCAATTAAATTCTGCTGAACATAGCCGTAAGTGAGATTAAAACCAAGGAATACAAAGTTTTCATTCTTCAAAATGTATTTATCAGTGAAGTTCAAAGGGTCTCCAAAGCTTGAGACTTCAGCCTTATTGAGAATTGTTCTTGTGAAATTTAATGCTTTGTTCCCGAAGTTTAGGGAATGGTTGTTCGCAAGATTCATTATGTTAAAGTGAGATTCCTTTAGGATTTGAGCAGCTTCTTTTCTGAAGGAAAACATCAGAGAGTTAGTTTCGTAGGGTTGTTTGTTCTCTGAAATTATGCCTTCGAGATTGCCGACTGTGTAATCAAAACCTTTAAGGATGCTTTTTATTTCTTCAAAAGGGTATATTAAACCTTTCTCTGTCATCAGTTTTTCAACATTTCTATCAAGCATAATGTCGCCAACGAATGCAAGTGTCCTGTCTTCTATTTTTGTCAGATGCTGCTCGAGATTATCGCCAAAAATAATGCTAAAGTATGAAGTTGTCTCTGAAAGACGTTCATCAGGAAAGTAATCGTTTGAATTTTTTTCTGCAATAAGCGTGTAGGAATTAATTCCTTGAAGCTCTGAAAAATATCTTGCAATGTAAAGTGACTGCCATGAGTCCACTTCTATGTTTTCAAATTGCTCTGTTTCAAAATTCATCAGCACCCTTTTGCTTTTTATGTCATGAATAGCCGCAATCTCTTTAGGTAAATAATGTGAAAAGTCCACGCTTGCAATGATTATTGTTTCTGATTTTAAATTATCAAATATCCATTCTGTAATGCTTTTTGCGTTATCTTCTGTAAGATTCTGCGATACGACCATCGGAATTAGCGATACCTCCGGAAAATATTTTTTGATATAAGGGAAATGATTCATTACCCCATGGTCGAGGAAAACAGTCGAGTCGTCTTGCAAGATTGAGAGGGCCTGTTTCAATTCCGAGATTCCTTCGATGTCAATATTTATGTCCTGTATTACAGGGCTTTCTGGCATTATCAAGTCAGTTTCGTTTATTTCACACTGGTGAAAATGGTCTGGCGAAAGAAGTATTATTGTTTCAGGTTTGGCTTTGTTTGATAGCTTAAGGTAAAAGTCTTCAATAATGTCCTTTGCTAGAAGATGGTGCGGAACTACTCCTGAAAAAACTTTGACATGCGCTTCTTCCGTGGGTGCTTTTATTGGGCATGCGAAAAGAAATATCAAACAGGCAAAAATTAAAAGTGAAACGATCCTTTTCATTCTTTGTATAGCCTTTTCAGTCCGTATTTGTGGGCAAGTGAAACTGCGTCCATAAATTCACGTCTGCTTATCCCTCTTGAGATTTCAGGATATGCATGTGCCTTAAAACATGGATAATACTGGTCCATTATATTTATGAATGTGTCTTTTGAAATTTCTTCTGCTATGAATTTCATAATTTCTTCAGCTCCTGAGATATTATTTGGAAGGACAAGATGTCTTATCAGAAGTCCTCTTTCAGCAATTCCATGCTCGTTTACTAAAAGAATTCCTACCTGTCTATGCATTTCCTTTATTGCTTCTTTCATCACCTCAAAATAATTTGGTGCATTTGAATATTTCATTGCAATTTCATTGTTTGAATATTTCGCATCAGGCATATAAATGTCTATAAAGCCATCAATGAGCTTCAGGGTCTCTATCGCATCATATCCGTTTGTATTGTAGACAAACGGGATTTTCAGTCCTTTTCTTATGGCGATTGTGATGGATTTTGCAATCATTGGTACTTGATGCGTTGGACTCACAAGGTTTATGTTGTGGCACCCCATTTCCTGAAGTTTCATCATTATTCTTGCAAGTTCTTCATGTGAAACCTCATCTCCGACTCTCTGCTGCGATATTTCATAGTTCTGGCAGTAAATGCAGCTCAAATTGCACGATGTGAAGAAAATGGTGCCAGACCCATTGGTGCCAACAAGCACTGTCTCTTCGCCAAAATGCGGACCGAACGACGAAATCACTGGAAAGTCTTTGACCCTGCAAATGCCAGCTTTTCCTTCGAGTCTATTCACCCTGCAATTTTTAGGACAGATAATACAGGAAGAAAGTCGCTCAAACAATTCATCTACTCTCTTTTCTAACTCATCTAAGCTTAGAGTGAGGTATTTTGGCTCCATTTATGGGGCAAACGACTTTACCCATGAAGGTTCTTCCGGATGGACTGCTTGTAGCATTTCTTTCCAATTAGCATCGGTTAGCCTGTTTTCCATTGGCTGCTTGAATTCGTAATAAGAGAATACGGGGCCAATAGTCAAATAAATTTTTCCGTTAGGATCTTTATGTGCCACAAGGATGGTTTTTATGTAGCCAATACCTTCTTCAAGAACTAATTTAGTGTTACCGTCGGTATGAACATCTGCAACGAGCGGGGTTTTAAGAAGCTCTGGGTCTAAAGTTCCAGTAAAGAGATATTTAATAGACCTATCCATATTTTCTCCAAAATACATAACGAAGTATTCATCTGAGTCATCAGGCGCAGTCCCTGTAAGCTCTTTCTTGGAAATTTCATATAGCCTTTGTACGTTATTTGTAAGGTTTTCAAGAAACATATCAATATTGCTTCCTTTAAATTGCTCACTTTCTAAAAGTTTTCCTAAGCCGTTGCGGGTAAGGTTTGTTAAGTCGAGAAGTTGTTTATAAAATTGTGGTACAGGTTCAACATATCCTTTAATGGGTTCTTCCTCATCCCCACCTTTTTCTGCCATTGTGTAACTTTGCTTTACATAAAGGATAGTATCGTGCCTTAACTCAGCCCAGGAGGAAAGAGCCGTAACGAGCTCTTTGTCCTGCCAGGCTTCGGTCTGCATAAAGGTTGGATATCCCTTTCCGAACGAGGAAAGCAGGCTTTTAAGCGAATAGAGCCAGTTCATGTAGATATTCCTATACCATTCGCTTTTTGGTGTGGCATCAAATTCATTTTTAATTTCTGAGAATTTCTTGTCAAAATCCGAATATTTCATGTCTCCGAGCTCTTCCAGTATTTCGTATGCTCTGTCAGAATCAAGCATAGCCATCAGGTCAAGGCCCATAGGGAAACCCCTGACCTCTCTTCCTTCTCCGCATCCTTCAACAAGGGTTTTTACCCAGGTAAATGGTCTGTTTTCGGCTCTATTAGGATACTGGTCATTCCAGGTGTAAGTAAATGGAAGCTCGTTAGTTGGAAGAGGAGTTCTTGTGCCGCCGTATTCACCTGAATACGGCGGCACAATTTCCGAAAAAGCCCAGGAGTCAATTGTGAACCTTTGTCCCATCAAACGGAAACCTTTTGTTTCCTCAAGAAGTGCCTTTGCTTGAATCTTCAAGTTTTGTATATCTTCTTCTGATAAGGGAGGACAAGGCATTAACATTTTGCACTCCCCAAGCCCACTATATATTTTTGGGTTATAAGGAAGACTCTTGAGAGTGCTCTGTATTTCATCAATTTTGTCTGATATTTCATTTATATTTTTGATTTCTGTACTGAAGTTTTTCTTTATGACTTTTGCGTATTCCTGTGGCCCAAGGTCGTCAGAAGTCCCAACGAAGAACGAGGTTATTGCATACATTCTTGACCACTTGTTTTGTATGTCTTGGTTTGACAGGAAATGAAGAGTAATTAAGGTTGCACCCATATTTTGCATTCTTGCATCATAATCTGAAATAATTGCGTCAAGTCCGCCGCATACAGACTTACCTTTTTCTATTTGGTTTGTGCCTTTTGTGAGATACGTGATCCTCCCAAACCACATTAAAGCCTTAAAGTAATTTTTAAGTTTTTCTGTGGTGTCGTAATGTCCTCGTGGAACGTATTGTGAATAGTCCTCCCTGTAAATGAATATTGGAGAGTACTCCCAACCTTTGTGTGCGTCAATTAGGGGAAGCTCTTTTTCAATAAGCTCTTTTGCGTAGTCTGGAATAACAAAGTTGTATTTTTCGAGGTCACTTTCGGAGAAATATCCTTCTAAGCCTGCATTTTTAACCATCTCTATGATTGATTTGCATTCTTCTTCTGTATATCCCTGGCAGTACATTTCTTTGAGCTTCTCGTCAGTTAATATTTGTGCATCCTTTGGTTTAAGAAGAGATAACGCAACGCCAAAATATGCAACATTTCTTTTTGCTGCTTCTTTAAGATCGCCTGTTCCTGATTTATAGTCTTTAACAGATTCATCAAAAAGGAATTTGCTTATACCCCATGCATAATCAAAGAAAATATTTTCCTCAATCTTTTTTAATGTTGTGTCGAAGAAGATGTGATAAAGATGAAGCAAAGAATCTGTCGAAATGAAAATTGGAATCCGTTCATTTTTCAAATAGATGTAAAAAGCAGTAAAATCCTCTTTTGGGGAAACAGGATTTCCTTGAGTGTAAGAAGTATATATCTTTTGGTTTGCTACCGAGTTAGGTGTGTTTATCACTAAAAAGCCATTCTTAGCGAGAAGTTCAATATCTTTTTCAGAAACGTCAAGTTTTGTTAAAACCGATTTCAGGTTTTCAATTGAGGATAAACTCAAAGGAAGCTTGTACTGAGGAGCATTTACTGTGAAATCGATTATGCTATTGGGTATTTCGCTTGCAGAAACAAAGCTTTTATTCAGAGTATTTATGCCTGGGATATCAATAATTCTATTTTCCCCGGTTTTTGATGTGAAATTTATCAGTATTATACTTGCTGAAGCAACGACAATCAAAACAATGATTAATGCAATTAAGACTTTCTTTGAGAACTTCCTCATGCGAACCTCCTTTATAGGTTTATTATACTATCTATTTTAGACTTTCCAAATCCAGAATTAGTTCCAGCATTTAGTGGTTTTTCGGTAATACTGGCTACTTAAGGGGAATTGATTTTAAAAACTGTTTTGTAATTCACTGATTGAAAATTTATAGGAAGTAAAAATATCAAAGTGGAAAATTGAATAAACAAAATCATTGCATTTTTTTTGACAAGTATTGTAAATTTTTTTGAAACCACTTGACTTTTTTTCGTAAAATGAATTAAGAGAGGGGGTAATGGTAATGCAAAGAGGAAGAAAGTTAGCAATAACCGGGACAGCATTATTGCTTTTTATTTATCTATTTTTATCCTTCGGAATCTTCCAAGGTCTGCGAAGAGTTTTAAATTCTGATCTATTAGAGAGTCTTTCCACATTGCTTTTTGTCTTTTATAGCAGTAAGGATTTTTTCTGGCGTATATGGCGAACTGTGAAGTCTTATACCGAGAGCATCATAGATTGCATTTCCAATTGCAGGAACAGGGCCGTTTATGTTTATTTCTGCAACAGATTTTGCCCCATATGGTCCTTTTGGTTCGTAAGTCTCAACGAGAATTGTCTTAATATCTGGTATATCTCTTGATGAT
>Ga0209610_1000574_pt1 | contig 19296 bp, 17 predicted proteins | sample LakKivw275mmetaG_FD_184137 | JGI IMG/M metagenome (GOLD analysis project Ga0209610, IMG submission 184137) | Anoxic lake water microbial communities from Lake Kivu, Rwanda to study Microbial Dark Matter (Phase II) - Lake Kivu water 275m metaG... | ecosystem: Environmental > Aquatic > Freshwater...
TTCCTTCTTCGCGCATCACTCTCTCACAATAGTATGCCTCATAACCAATAAATTTAATTGGTCTATAATTTCTTGTCGCTTCAACTTTACCTTGATTATGTTCTTTAATTCTAGTTTTTAAATTATGCGTAAAACCTTTATATAGTTATATAGATCGTTATTCTTCAGTAATAAAATATATGTATAAAACATTTAAAAATATTTAATTGGAGTTAGATTCGCCGGGTCATCCGACCCGGCGTCCCGTCGGATGACGGGACGAACCCACGTACCCCTTACGGGGTTAACCGCTTTCGAGGCGGCTCCGCTATGACCACTTCGGTACCTTTCCCTTATCTAACTTTAATCACTTTTCCTAAAAACCAACAATCTTCGCCAAACCATTGTTTTTTCAAAAAATAACATTCGTTAAATCCCATTTTCAAATAAAAATCTCTAGCTTCATATCTTTTCAAACTCCAACACCATAATTTGTTCATTTTCTCTTTCCGGCATTTTTTCTCGGCAAATTTTATCAGTTTTCCACCCGCGCCAACTTTATTGGAAACCAAAGAATAAATCTCATAAGAACCGGCTATCGGCACCAGCCCCATAACTCCAAGACATTTATTATTTTCCCAAACCAAATAATAATGCTTCTTTTCTATGTGTTTTTTAATAATATCTTCGTTTGAAAAACGAAAATTCTTCGTGTCTAACTTTTTTATTATCGGTTTTATCCTGATAACGTCTTTAATTGTCGCTAATCTGATTTTCATAGTCATCTTTTAAAATTATTCCAAGTCCAATAATCAGCCAAAAAACGATTGCCAGGTCGTTCTTAAAATACGGAGTGTCAACCAATCCGTGAACGATAACGGCGACCATTGAATCCATTACACTATAAACCGCAAACTGTAAACTGTAAACATCTTGATTTTTAATTGTTCCAACTCCCTGTTTAAAAAATTTAAACAAAATCCAAATAAAAATAATCAATCCCACCAAGCCCAACTCCAGCCAAATTGCCAAAAACAAATTATGAGGATAAGGTTGAGTCGGAGCAAAAAATTTTTCTCCACCAACGGCGACAAAATTATTTGCCTGATAAGCGGCAACCAATCTCTCATAACCGTCCAAACCGACTCCTAAAATCGGCGAGTTTTTTAACAAAGAAACCGCCCCTGACCAGATATTTAAACGGAACTGGCCGGACAAGTCGCGCAAAAGTGCCTTTTCCAAAAGATAATGGCGGGAAACTGGATAAACTGCCGCCAAAATAACAAAAATCATCAGCCCGATTAAAACATATTTTCTGCTTTTTTTAAGAACAAGGCCTAAAAGCAGAAACCCGGCTAAAACGCCGAATATTGCCCCTTCGGAACGAGACAGAACTAACGCCCAAAATGCCAAAATAATAAATAACAAATGACAAATAACAACCCAACATTTCTTACGGAAATTTATAATTAAATAACCAACTCCCAAGACAATAAGCGGGGCCAAATACAGACCCAAAAAATTCGGATGCGGAAACGGACCGGCCGCCCGCCAAACCAGCGGCTGTCCCCAAACCTCAGCGCTCCAAACCCCGCCACCGAGCCATTTTTGCAAAATCGCCCAAACCGAACAACCAAACACCGAAGCGCTCAAGCTAAAAAAAACTACCTTTATAACATTCTCTTTATTCGCGGCATTCGGATTATTTTTCGCCAAATCAAGCAAAACAAGTAAAAACAAGATCGGCTCAATAAAATATGCTTTCCAAACCCCGGCCGCAGCCCTTAAATCAGGGGCAACGAACATGGAAACGGTAGCTATTGCCAGCCAAACGCAGATTAGCCAAAACCAGCTGCTATTTTTCAGCCTCCTAATTTCATTTTTTATTTTTAACTCTTTATTTTTTGTATTTTTGGCCAGCCAAACCGCAAACAAAATCAAAATCATTATTTCCAAAAAAGTAAAGGGGATTTTAAAAATCTGAAATTTAATCTGGTAAGTCGGCAATAAAAACAACATCAGCCCCAAGGCGTATTTTGGTTGAAAATAGGCGAAAAAACCATAAATTACAAACAATAAACCATAAACCATATAGCCAATAATTGATTATCAATTATTTGAAACCGACAATCTGTTTAATTGTCCGTTTGTCAATCGCTTGAAAAAAATAAAGGCCGGCAAAATAAACAAACAACGAGGTTAAGATCAAAAAAAATAAATTTGCCCGGGGAAAAAGGAATAAACAAACAGCCATGACCAAGCTGGCTAAAAAAGCCCGATAAAAAACAGCCAGCTTTGGGAAAAATCCTGTTGTTTTATAAATGACAATAAAAGCGAAAAAAGTAATCAAAAATTCAACCGCCACCGTCATTGCCGCAGCGCCCCAATAAGAATATCTCGGAATCAAAACCAAATAACCGGCAACAGCAATTAAGGTTGACAAAAAATAAAACTTAAGCATTGTTTTTTGCTTTTCCAGAGCAATCACAACGTGGGTCGCCAAACTGCCCAAAAATATCAAACCGGTGGCAAAAACCAATATTTTCAAAGGACCGGCCGAAGCGGCAAAATCATAACCGGCAATAAAAACCATTATCGGCCGGGCTAAAAACAAAAAGCCGACTATCAAAGGCAAAATAACAATTATTATAAAATCAAACGCTTTTTGAAAAATCCGTTTAAAATCCCAAATCTCTTTCTCTGCCCAAGCGCGCGTTAAATAAGGCAAGACCAAACCCATAAAAAGCGGGGGGAACATAATCAAAGCCTCCAAAATGCGGTAAGCCGCGCCGTAAATACCCACTTCCAGCGGCGACTTAAACAAAGAAAGAATAATAGTATCTCCTTTAAAATAAATAGTGGTAAAAATAATGGATAAACCCACCGGCCAGGTTTTTTTAAAAATCCTTAACCAAAAAGAAAAATCGAATCGCAGACGAATTTTGGCGAATTTTCGCGAAAACAAATAAAGAATAAGAAAATTAACCAATCCCGACACGACGACAGTCAATAAAATAAGCAAAAAACCGAGTTTTAACCAAACAACCAAAATGACTAGACCGACTAGAAAAATTTTTCCGGCCACCTCGGCAACAAACACCGGCTTCATTGTTAAATTCTTTTGAAAAAAACCTGTTAAAAGCTGAATTAAAGAACCAAAGACAAAAGAAAGGGAAGTAACGGCGATACCGATTTTAACCGCCGAAGAATACTGGGGAATGAATAAAGCAACCAAGGGGGCGATACTTAAAAGAATAATACTGGAAACCAAACGGAAGGTAAAAAAATTACCGATAATATATCTTTCATCGGCGTTGGGTAAAGAAAGCATCTGAATCAAAATCAGATACAATCCCAAATCGGCAAAAATGGCAAAAGCCTGAAGAAAAGCCATAACTGTGGTAAACTGACCAAAACCGACTTGACCCAAATAGCGGGCAATAAAAGCAAAAGCCAATAAACCCAAAAACAAACCGATTACTTTCCCAATTGAATGGAGTCCGGTATTTTTCGCAATTTGTTGAGTAAGAACCATAGACAAAGCATATCAAAAAAATAACATTTTAACAATTGGGGTTGACTCTCTTTTAATTTCTCTTTAAACTTTAAAATATGAAAAAAATTCCGATTAAAATCAATTTTGTTCTAGCTTCAATAATATTCCTTTTTACCCTTCCGCAAAGCGCGCTAGCTGATATTGATTATCAAGCCCAAAAGACCGACCAAAGTCAAGCCGACATTATTGAACTGACCCCGACCCAAACTTCGGAATTCTGGGTTAAATTTAAAAATACCGGCCAAAGTCCCTGGAGCGGCATGGGCGAGAAAATCGTAATTTTAAGAACTGTTTCCGGCATGAAAAGCAAACTAACTCACTCAAGCTGGGCCAGCGATTATATCCCCAACCAAGTTAATCCAGTAACGAACATTTATCCCGGCGACGAAGCTCTTTTCCGTTTTACGCTTTTAGCGCCAAATCAAGCCGGTTTATACTGGGAAAAATTTGAATTATTTGCCGGTTCAGAACCCATTGCCGGCGGGAAAATTGAGGTCGCCGTCAAGGTCGCCGGTCCCGGCGCGGTGATAACGCCAACTCCAACTCCAACGCCTCCCCCCACTCCGCCCACGGCGCCTCCCGCCGCTGAAGAACAACTTTTCTGGCAAAATCTTCCAGCAGAGATAAACATTATTAATCAAATCCGTTGGCCGGAATTGAATCAAGGGCCGGAAATCAAGGTTGGCTTACTTTATGTTGAAAAAGAAGAAAAAGACGACTATTTGCCTTTTAAAATATCCACTCTCAACAACGCTTCTTACGACATTTACGACCAAAACGGCAATTTACTCGTCCGCAACACCGCCGGCGAGTTAATGGAGATTGATTACGATTATTCTCTTAATCGCTATTTTATCAATAACGGCAACGGCGAGAGATTATTAATGACCGACTCCTTTGTTAAATTTCAAGGAGCCGAACCGGTTATTTTTAAAATCAACAACTGGCAAAACGGCCCGTTTTGGGACGGCGGAAAAAACGACAATGAATTTCGCCAGGGAATGGAAATCCGCTATAATTCAAGCACCGAACGACTTTGGTTAATCAACCGGCTGCCTTTAGAAGAATATGTCAGAAGCGTCGCCGAGGTCGGCGATTCTTCGCCAAACGAATTTTTAAAAGCCCAAATGGTCGCCGCCAGAACCTACGCCCTTTTTCGCTATCTGACGCCCAAATACACCAACACGGCCGACGGCCAACCGTTTTTTACTGTCCAAGCCACCCAAGCCGACCAGGTTTACCGCGGCTATCAGCGGGAACAAAGAGCCCCTAATACTTTAGCGGCGGCGGAACAAACAAAAGGAATTGTCGCCACCTATCAAAACGACCCGATTTTGGCTTATTATTTCGCCCAATCGGACGGCCAGACGCGTTCTTCTTACGAGGCCAAGATGACCGCCGCACCGGTTAATTATCTCATCGCCAAAACCGACCCGCCGGGACAGGGAAAGACTTTACTCGGTCACGGCGTCGGTTTGCCCCAAACCAGCGGCATTAGCGCGGCCAATCAAGGAGCCAATTATTCCCAAATTTTGAAATACTACTATACCGGAATTGAGCTGACAAAGATATATTAGAGTTATTTAGCAAACAATCCTATCTCTTTTTAAAATAAAGAAAAATGGAGTGAAATTCACCGCACTCCACTCTTTCCAAGTTCGAGCTAGAGAGCTAGAGAGTCCGACAATTTTTACATTGAGAAATTTCAGGGCTCTCCCTTAACTGCTCAAGGGGGATCTCCTTCCCACAAATTTTACATCTCCCATATCGCTCTGGAATAATGGCGAAAATATTTCGCCTTTCTTCCAAAAGATGAAGCCGATTAAAGTCGGGGTCATCTTCCAAAAAATTATTTTCCGGACCGCGAATTTCGATTTCCATGATTTTCTTTTCAAAAGCCGCGGCAATCTCTCGAACGCGGCTGTTCCCTGCTCCGATTTTGGTCTTTTCTTTTTCAGAAAAAACCCCATTTATTTTTACCACCTTTTTCTCCTTTCCTTTTTAATTTATTTTCTGACTTTTATTATTCCTGAATTTTTAAAAAAGTCAAGGGTTAATAAAAGGCGGGCTTTCAAGCCCGCCAGAAATAGTAATTTTCATTTTCCTCCATGATTGTGATTATTTTTTTTGTCGTTCTTGCAGACCACGCAGTGCGGGGCATGCGGAACCTCCTTTAACCTTTCAAGTGGGATTTCTCCCCCGCATTTCTGGCAAAAGCCATACTTTAGCGGGTTTTCTAAAAATCTCACTTTAGCGGCCAAAAGCTTGGCGCTAAAATTCTCTGCCCGATTCAGGAGGAGGCGAATTTTTTCTTGCTCCTGGCTGGTTATCCCCCCTCCGCCCTCGGTCGGGTCTTGGAAGATCTCCTCGGTTCTGTCATTCCTGCCGAGGGCTTCCTCCCACTGTCTTATTTCGCAGCTGGTGGCAAGGAGATAGTGGTCAAGGGCTTTAGCCACTTGCCAGACCTTATCTCCTAACCTGTCTCCACCTGCCATTTCAATAACCCTTATCTCCGAAGGGCTAAACATCTTTAAAAAAATCTCTTCCATCTTACTTAATTCTCCCTCTTTTTTTTCTTGTTACCCTTTCTGAAAATCAAAAAAACAAAATTAAGGATCCATAGTAGCCCCCCATTTTTATCTTTAAGTTTTAACAACTGACTAACTCTATTCTAGATTCTAAATCCTTTTTTATAAAAGTCAAGGACAAAATATAAACACTTAATAAATATCATCCCGCCTAAAAGCCGACACCTGTGGATAACCTTCCTTGCCAAACATTAATTTTTTTGTTACCATCTCCCTATCTATTAAGAAATTATCGGCTTATGAATAGTTTTAGAAAAACAACAAGCGGACGAGTTTTGATTCGGCTTGTTTTGAATTACTAAAACTAAAGGCCGACTTCATTCGTAATAAAAAAATTAAAATAAAATAAGACAAGGTCGGCTCATCGGTAGCCGATAATTTTTAAACCTAAACACTAGGAGGGACAATGGATAGTCCGGAAGAAATTATGATTAAGTGCAGAAAAAAGATTGCCACCAGCTACGGCAATCACTGCGAGGAGGTGCGTAACCTGCAAAAAAAAATTGCCGGGCCGGGTCCAGAAGGCAAAAAAGCAAAGAGAGAGTTTCGGTTGAAGGATCTATCAACCCGAATCATCCCGTCTGAAGCAAAAATTTTAAGTAGGACCTGAGAAAAGGCTTACCGCTTTTTCTCAGGTGCGAGGCAACCATATATTGCCTCGCGACTAAAAACGTCCCCCCTTTGAAAGAAATCAGAGAGGGGACGGATTTTTCTATAATAAACCTGTGGATAACGGCCTTGATTTAAATTTAATTTATGCTACAATATCTTTAATTATGACCAAGCGTTTCAACTATTTCAACTTTTGGTTTTTTACTGACCAACGAATCAGTTGATTTCGCTTTTTCGTCAATTAGCAACAAATAAACGAACGTATCTCAACTGATTCTTAGAAAGGTCAGTTTTTTGTTATCTTCGCTCTTTAAAAAAAATAAAAAAATTATTAACAAGGAGGTTACAATGATCGTCGTAATGAAAAAGCAGGCAAGCCTTAACCAATTAAAAACCGTGGTTAAGGAGATTAAATCTCACGGCTTTCAAATCCATGAAAGCCACGGCCAAGAAAAAATCATTCTCGGCTGCGTTGGTGAGGTTTCGGTTGATAAAATTCAGTTAATTGACCACTTCAGCGCTCTGTCTGGAGTAGAAGCTGTCCGTCTAATCTCAGACCCTTTTAAACTAACCTCCCGCGAGTTTCATCCAGAGAACTTGGTTATTGGATTAAACGGAATTGAAATTGGCGGGGAAAGAATTACTGTTATTGCCGGACCCTGTTCTGTGGAAGAAGAAAATGAGAGTCTGAAGCCGGCAGAAATAATTAAAAAAGCCGGGGCAATAGGTTTAAGGGGGGGCGCCTTTAAACCCAGAACCTCGCCTTATTCTTTCCAAGGTCTAGGGAAGAAGGGACTAGAACTTTTGTCCTTAGCTCGCCAACAAACCGGATTATTAGTGGTAACTGAAGTAATGAATGTCAATCAGATTGCTGTGGTAGAAAAATATGCCGATATTCTGCAGATCGGGGCGCGCAATATGTCCAATTTCGACCTTTTAAAACGAATTGGGAAAAGCAGCCATCCCGTCCTTCTTAAAAGGGGGGAAAGCGCCACAATCGACAAAGTACTTTTAGCCGCTGAGTACATTATTCACCAGGGTAATAATCAGGTTATCCTTTGCGAGCGGGGAGTCGTCGGTCCAACCGTCACTAAATACACCAGATATGTCGCTGATATCTCCGCCATCCCAGTTTTGAAAAAGAAAACCTATTTACCGGTATTTTTTGACCCCAGCCACTCAACTGGCTATCGAGATTTAATTCTACCAATGAGCTTGGCCGCCATAGCCGCCGGAGCAGATGGACTATTAATTGAAGTTCATCCTCACCCGGAAAAAGCTCTCAGCGACGCCCAACAACAAATAACGCCAAAAGAATTCGCTGAACTAATGAAACATCTCAAAAAAGTAGCCCGAGCAATTGGCCGAACAATTTGATGATTTAATTTCTGCGGTAGTTGGTCTTTTGAAAAACCCACCCAAAAAAGCGGTGGGTTTTTAAAATAAAAAAATCCCTTAAAAAATCTTGATTTCCCTCAAAAATACTATAAAATTAAAAAGGATCACGGGGCATAGTGTAATGGTAGCACGAGTCCTTTGGGAGGATTTAGTCAGAGTTCAAATCTCTGTGCCCCGACCAACTTAAACATTGTAAAAAAAAGAAGGATTAGCTTAAAATAAGACAAAAAAAATAACCAATTTGAAGCCTTCAGTCTATTTTTAAAAGTTATAATTTAAAAAATCATCTATGTTGGATTTAATCATTATTGGATGTTCGGCGGCTGGCATTTCAGCTGGCATCTATGCCGTCCGCAGAAATTTAAACTTTAAAATCATCGCTTACGATTTGGGCGGCGAGATGGCTCTCTCCGGCGAAATTGAAAATTTACCCGGCTGGGGAAAGACCGACGGCATAGAAGTGACAAAAAAATTCCAAGAACATCTCCAATTTTACGGCCCGAAACCGGAAACTGGTGTCCAAATTAAAAAAATAATCCCTCTCCCCGACGGCTCTTTTGAAACTATTGGTTGGCAAAAAAATCAGGAAATAAAATACCATTCCAAAACCGTCATCGTCGCCACCGGACTTCACCCTGAAAAACTCAACATTCCCGGGGAAGAAAAGTACCGTCGTCGAGGTCTATCATACTGCTCAGTTTGCGAAGGACCTTTGTTTAAAAATAAAACGGTTGCCACCATCGGCGGAGGGAACTCGGCTCTGGAATCAGCCTTAATGCTGAATGAAATCGCTTCCAAAATTTACTTAATTAATAAAAACCCCCAATTTAAAGGAGACCAAATTCTTTTCAACAAAATCCAAAAAGCGGCTAGGATTAAAATCATTTACAACGCTTTAACCAAGGAAATTTTCGGCAACGATTTTGTTAAGGGACTAATATATCAAGACCAAAACGGCCAAAAGCAAACACTGAAACTTGAAGGCATTTTTATCCATATCGGGATGATTCCAAATAATGAATTTCTCCCCGACCAAACCGAAAAAAACCAACGCGGGGAAATTATAGTGGATAAAACTTGTCAAACTAATATCAAGGGTCTTTTTGCCGCCGGAGATATAACCGATCTACCTTATAAGCAGATTGCCATTGCCTCAGGCCAAGGGGTTTGCGCCGCGTTATCTGTAGTTGATTATTTAAATAAACTGCATTCTTAGTAAACCCCAATAATTATTAAATTATAAAAACCGGTTGATGCCGGCTCTTATAGTCTGAAAACCAAACCCTTAAAAATTTATTAATTCTTTTACTTTTTTGACAATCGCTTTTTGAGAAATCTCTTCATAATCAAAAAGTTGTTCCGGGTTCCCGCTTTTGGGAATTTTTTTAATCGCCAAAGAACAAATTTTTGCTGGAATGCCAGCCAAGGCGCTTCTAACCGCCTCGCCTAAACCGCCTTCGGCAAAATGGTCTTCGACGGTCAAAATATATTTTGTTTCCCGGGCTGCTTTCTCTAAAGTTGACTTATCCACCGGCTTAACGCTATAAAGGTCAATTATCCTAATAAAAATCCCCTGCTCTTTTAAACTCTGATAAGCGGCTAAAACCTGATAAAGAGTGGCGCCGGCGGCGCAAACGGCAACAACATCGTCCGAACTTTGTTTTAAAGTCTGGCTGCCGCCAATGACAAAATCGTCGTCACCACTATAAATAACCGGGGTGGGCTGTCGGGTTGTCCGAAGATAAACCAAGCCATAGTGTTTTGCCGTCTGTTCAACCAATTTTTCCGTTGCCACCGCGTCGGCCGGATAAAAAACCACGCTATTCAAAACTGAACGGAACATTGCCAAATCCTCAAGTCCCATTTGCGAAGGTCCATCCTGACCGGTAAAAACTCCGGCATGGGAACCAATAAACTTAACATTGGCGAATTTTGGCGAATATTGAATCATTCTAATCTGGTCGTGCGCCCGGGTTAAAAAAGCGGCAAAACTGGAAACAAAAGGAATTTTACCCTGACGCGCCAGGCCTAAAGCCGCGCCGACCATGTTTTGCTCGGCAATAAACATTTCAAAAAACCGTTCCGGATAAGCCATTTTAAATGCCTCCGCATAGGTAGAATTAGAAACCTCAGCGTCCAAAACGACCATTTGGGGAAATTGAGGAAGAATCTTGACCAAAGCCCGACCATATGCTTGGCGCGTTGCCACTAATTCTCCTTTTTTATATTCAGACGTTTTAAGATTGGAATTCCCGGTTGCGGGTTGGAAATTGCGGATTTCCATCTTCGACGGTTCGGCTATAACCGCCGGGGCTGACTTATTATCAATCCCACCCAATTCGTCAACCGCTTTTTTAAATTCATCCTGAGAAAGAACCTTGCCATGCCAACCGTTTTTGTCCTGTAAAAAACTCACCCCCCTGCCCTTAATGGTCTTGGCAATAATCATCACCGGCGTCTTACTTTTAAAAGCCCGGTCATAAGCGTTAATAATTTGTCCGAATTTATGGCCGTCAATGACCAGTGTTTTCCAACCAAAACTTGAAATTCTTTTTACATATTCTTTTAAAGAATGACCATACATTGTTTGACCACACTGACCCAAACGATTGACGTCTAAAATCCCGATTAAATTGTTCAATTTATAATGACTGGCTAACTGAATTGCCTCCCATTGCGAGCCCTCAACCATTTCGCCGTCACCCAATAAAACAAACGTCCGGTAAGACGAATGGTCAAGATATTTGGCGTTGAGCGCCATTCCCGAACCGACAGACAAACCCTGTCCCAAAGAACCGGTGGCCGCCTCGACATAAGGAAAAGCCGTGGTGGGATGTCCTTCCAACGGACTGTTGAATTTTCTTAAAGTCATCAATTCTTTCGGCTCAATGGCGCCGGCCGCGGCCCAAAGAGAATAAAGTAAAGGCGCCGCATGGCCTTTGGAAAAAATTAGCCGGTCATTATTCGGATTTTCCGGATTTTTAAAATCAAACTTAAAACGGCCGCTAAAAAACAAACCAACCATCAATTCCACCGCCGACAAACAAGAGGTCGGATGTCCGGAACCCGCTTCGGTCGTGGCCGCCAAAACCCAATATCTGACCCATTGGGCTATTTTTTTTAATTCACTTAACCGCATTAATGATTGATTTTAATTGTTGAAAACGCTTTTTAACGTCGGGCGCGCCAAATAAACCGACGCCGACAACCAAATAGTCGGCTCCGGCTTTGGCGATTTTCTCAATGTTGGACAGATTAATCCCACCGTCCACCTCAATCTTTACTTTTTTATTTATTGCCCGCAACTTTCTAATTTTATCAATTGTTGAAGGAATGAATTTTTGCCCGCCAAAACCAGTCTGGACGCCCATCAGTAAAACCAAATCAACTTTATTCAAATAGGGTTCAATCTTTTTAATTGGCGTTTCCGGATTCAGAGCCAATCCTTTTTCAAAACCGAGCCTCCCCGCTTCTTCTAACGCACCTATAATATCCTTCACCGCTTCAAAGTGAAAAATTATTCTCTCAATTTTTGTTTTTTTGGCTTGAGCCAGATACTTTTCCGGATTTAAAACCATTAAATGGACTTCGGTTATAAGAGGCGACTTGATTTGAATTAAATCATCCAGCCCAAGGGTTTTATTATTAACAAATTGGCCGTCGATAATGTCAATTTGCACCTGTTTAGTCAAGCCCCTCAACCTTCGCAGTTTATTTTTCAAATCCTTCATCTTATTGGTCAGAATGACCGGGATAATTTTTTTTACCATATACCTAAAACACCACCAATATATAAGATAAAACGGATATTATTCACTTGAATCTACTCTCTAACTCCGGCGTCGTTCAATTTTAGCCAAACGCCGGCGATGCCGAGCCGCCGAACTGAATTTGGTTCCCAACCAGACCCTGACTATTTTTTTAGCCAGAATTGGACCGATATAATCTTGCCCCAAACACAAAACATTGCTGTTATTGTGTTGGCGCGACTTCGCCGCCATCGCCAAATTAAGCACGTTAGCCGCCCGGACGCCCTTAATTTTATTCGCCGCCATCGCCATGCCTATGCCGCTGGAACAAATTAAAATACCCTTGCCGCCCTTGCTGGCAACAACTCTCCGTCCCACGGCTTCGGCAAAATCAGTGTAATCGTCCCGGGGATTAAACTTCTGATTACCGACTTCCTGATATTTAATACCCAACTCGTCCAGATTTTCTTTTATCGCCTGTTTTAAAACGAAGCCGGCGTGGTCCGAACCAATGAAAATCATATTATTCCCTTTTACCGCTTTCCGCCGCGAGAAATTTTCTCGCCAGCGGCGATTGCTTTAATATTTAGACGCCATCATTTTAACAGATATTCATCGGCTTCACAAGTCAATACCCGTAATTTGACAATATTAAAAAGTCCAATATAATAAAAGACGCTAATTTCCGTTTGACGCCAAAAACAATAAGCGGGATTCGTACAATGGCAGTACGCCATCCCTCCAAGATGGAGACGCCAGTCCGATTCTGGTATCCCGCTTCTTCTTTTTACAAAAAATTAAAACAAAAATCAAACCTAACTGGTTTGATTTTTGTTTTTTATAATTTCCGTTTTATAAATTTTCCATTATATTATCTAATTATCCTCCGTAGACCGGTTTCCGAACCTGATAAAAAAGACCGAGGGGAATTTTCGCCGCTTCGCCATCCTCATATTCCCATTCCTCGATTTTTTGTAAAGCCGCTTTTTCCGATTCCAAATTCTTTTCTTCCGCCTCGTAAATTTTTTGATTGTAAAACTGATAATTATTAAAAAAAGAAACACAAGGTTGTAAAATATCAATAAAAGAAAAACCTTGATGCTCCACCGCCCTGACAATCAAATCCCTTAAATGGTCCGACTTGGCCGCATAAGCCCGGGCAATAAAACTGGCTCCCGAAACCAGCATCAATTTTAAAGGGTTAAAAGACGATTCAATATTTCCCTCGGGACTGGAAGCGCCTTTAAAACCTCGAGGCGAAGTGGCGGTAAACTGGCCGGCGGTCAAAGCAAAGGTCCGGTTATTGTGAATCAAAATGGTAAGGTCAATATTCCTTTTGGCCGCGTGAATTAAATGGGAAATTCCTTCATTATAGGCATCGCCATCGCCGGCCAAAGCAATGACTTTCAGTTTCGGATTGCCGAGTTTTATTCCTTGAGCCACAGCAATTCCCCGCCCGTGCAAACCGTAAAAAGAATTCAAATTCAAATAATCAACGATTTTGGCGTGGCAACCGATACCAGCGGTCAAAACAATATTTTCTCGACCGATTCCTTTTTTATTCAAAACATCAACGGCTTGCTTCAAGGACTGTAAAATGCCAAAATTTCCGCAACCCGGACACCAAGTATTTTGACAATTAGTGTCTATTTTCATAAAAAATAATATTATTAAATACTGTCCAATTTCTCTTTTATTTCTTCGGGTAAAAAGGGCCGACCGTCGTATTTCAAGACTTTCCGGTCTACCCCCACACCAGGATTTTTGGTGTGGGGGTCTATTTTTATTGAGTAACGATCTAAAACATCCGCCAACTGTCCGGTGGCGCTCGCCTCCACTAAAACCGTTCTTTTCACGCCTTTCAAGGCCCTTCTTATTTGTTTTTCCGGCCAGGGTTGGATAATGACCGGCTGGATTACTTTAAACCCCATCTGTACCGCCGCTTCCCGGGCCGGACCAACGGTTGACCCCCAAACAATAACCGCTTTTGACGAATTCTTTTTCCCGTAAACTTCCACCGCCGGCAAACACTCGGTTTGCCGCTTCATCAATTCAAATTTCCGCAATCTTTTATTTTGCATCAACGCCACATTCTTCTCATCTTCCACTCCCAAACCGAATTCGTCGTGTTCGTAACTGGTGGCTTTAACCACGGCTCTTTTATCGCCAGGAAAAGCCAAAGGAGAAATCCCGTTTTTCGTATTTTGATATCTTTGATATTCGCCTTTTCTATCCCAGATTAGGGGTTTTTCAATTTTAATTTTATTCAAGACGCCAAAGTCAAAATCAAAAGTGCTTTCGGAAACTTGTTTATCTATCAGTAAAACAACCGGTGTTTGACACTGCCAAGCGAGGTTTAAAGATTTGCCCGCCCAAAAATAGGCCTGTCTGGCGTCGCCAGGGGCAATGACAAATTTCAAAATGTCGCCGTGCCCGGCGGACAAGACAAAAGACAAGTCCCCCTGAGCCGTGTAAGTTGGCACGCCGGTGGCTGGTCCGGTTCTCTGGCTCTCGACAATAAGCATCGGTATTTCGCTCTGAACCGCCAGACTTAAAGCCTCAGTCATTAAAGCAAAACCTCCGCCCGAGGTTCCGACCATCGTTCTGGCGCCGGCGTATGCCGCGCCTAAAGCCGCATTAATCACCCCGATTTCATTTTCCATTTGAATTGTTTTAACTCCAAACTCTTTTTCCTTTTTGGCAAAATAATGCAAAATTCCGGTCGCTGGCGTCATCGGGTAAGCAAAATAAAAAATCAAACCGGCTTTAACCGCGCCTAAACAAACGGCTTGATTGCCCGTCAATAATGTTAAGGATTTTCGATTTGTTCCTTTTCTCAATCTGACCAGCTTCGGCGCGCCTTTAAAACCCGTTTCCGCCACTTTTAAATTCAAGTCCGGCCATTTTTTAAATTCTTTTTTTAAAATCCTGGCTAAAACCGGCCAACCAACTCCGATAACTTTGGCAAAACCGGCAACCAGGGCGATATTTTCCATTATTGGCGCGCCGCCGGCTTGCTGAACAATCGTTTTCAGCGGCAAGCCGACAAATCTCATCTTTCTGTCTTTGGTAAAACGGGTTGAAAAAGAGACCTTCTCGTCATCGTAAATAACTATGCCATTTTTATCCAAATCTTTTTGGTGTTGATTAAAAGTATTTTTGTCCAAAGCCAAAAGAAAATCTATTTTTCTCCGGGACGACAAAACCTCTTGATTTGAAGCCCTAATTTGAGAAAAGTTATGCCCGCCCCTGATGAGCGACTGATAATCGTCGTAAATAAAAATCCGATAGCCAAGCTCGGAAAATAACTTGCCAATAATAAGACCAGCTCGACGCGAACCTTGTCCGGCTTCTCCGCCAATTAAAATTGAATAATCATTAACCATAAAACTCAAAATTTTAAACCAAACCAAAAAACATAGCAAAACCCAACATCAAAATAATCGCCCCGGCCGCCAAGTGCAGATATTTGATGTTCTTGTCTTTCCATTCGGCAACACTCTGTACTCCTATTACGCCCAGATAAACAATACCGGTAATAATTAACATCGGTAAAATAAAAATCAAGTTATAAAACAACAGCCAAGGTAATAATTTAAATAAACTCAAAGAGCATAAAATACCACCGCAAATCACGTAAGGCCCGATAGTGCAAGGCAGTAAAAAGAGCGTAACAAAAATTCCAACCACTAAGGCCCCTGCGGGCGAGGTAACTCGGGAAATTATTTTTTTGACTTTGGGCCTCAAAAACATCGGCATTTCCGTACCCAAACTGCCGGGCTTATATTTGAAAAAATCCTTAACGTTTAAAATTCCCAAAATAACGGCTAGCGCGCCCAAAACTTTATAAAGCCAAAAACGAATAAAATTAAAAACTTGAGCCAACTGGAAAAGTCTAATAATAACCAAGCCGTAAACGAGGTACATAATGAAAACAGAAAGACAAAAACCCAGTCCGGCCAATAAAACTTTTCTCTTATTCTCCGGGTTATAAGTCAAAATAGCAATCAGCATTAAGGTCAAAACAGCCAAAGCGCAGGGATTAACAGCGTCAACCATAGCCAAAGACAAAATCTTAAAAACAGTAAGTTTTGATTGAGGTTCGGTTGGAGGCTCGACTGGTTGAGAGAGACCGACCGGCTTGAGAAAAAAGTTTTTTCCGTGTAAGATATTCGGCCGGCCCGGTAAAGCGGTAAAATCCAAATTCTCCGGACTGACCATAGCCCCATCGGCCAAAGCGCACTTATTCCCTTTAAATTTAATTATTAAGCGGTCGAGATTATTCAAAATTGGTGCGTCACCGACAAAATGATTATCTTTGTTAAAAACGACTAAAGGAATACTCAATCCCGAACCATAAATGTCGTCATATTTAAGAATCAATTGGCCATTTTCCTGATATTGGGAAAGATTATATTCAAGCACAACCAAGTTCGGATATCTTTCCAATAAATCCCCGTGAATTACCGGACTGACTTTAGCGCAATGGGGGCAATCAGAGTTGGTGAAATAAATAAAACAAGTGAATTCTCCACTACCCGCCGTTGAAGGTATGGCTGGTTGTTCCTGCGCTCCTGTTTTGCCGGAAAAAAATCCCAAACAAACCGCCACCGATAAAATAAGAATTGTTTTAAATAATTTTTTCTTTCTCATATTAAGTAATAAGTTTAACATAAAAATAATAAATTGACTATGCCTTTTTCCAATGTTAGAATAATCAATATCCCAACGTTTTAATACCCGCCCCGTAGTCCCCGACGAAGTCGGGATACTACCGGGGTTTTAATGTCTTAATGCTTTTATGAATCTACTTTTTGACGGATTTTTATTGGGCTTATCAGCCGGTATTTTTTGTCTGACCTGGTGCGGGCCGGTTTTTGTTTCTTTAATTTTATCAGAAAAAAAGAATATCAGACAGTCAGTCCTGCTTTTTTTGGAATTTATTATCGGACGATTGGCCGGCTATATCCTATTCGGTGCTATTTTCGGCTATTTGGGATCTAAGCTTCAAAACACGATCGTTCAAAAAATTAATTTAGGCGCCCTAATGCTTTTATCGTTTCTGCTGATTCTCTACGGGCTTGGCTTATTCAAAGAGAAACACAATCTTTGCCGGTTTTTCAAGAAAATAAGATTTCCTATTTTAGCCGGATTTTTAACCGGAGTTAACTTGTGCCCGCCATTTCTTTTATCCCTCTCTTATATCTTTAGGGCTGGTGAAATTATAAAGGGAATTTTATTTTTTATCAGCTTTTTTCTCGCCACCACTCTTTATCTCACCCCTCTCCTACTCCTCAATTATCTGAATATCGGCCGAGCGTTTCAAAAAATAGCCAAACTTGCTTCTATTTTGGTCGGCGGCTTGTTTTTGATTTACGGCTTAAGCGCCGGGCTGGGGTCTTCTCCCCGGTCCTGTTTTGACTGCCCGCTCTTTAAAATGGAGCAAATACTAGGATTTACCCTCCCGCCAAAATTTTTGATGGGAGGGTTTATTCCCCTGATATTTTTTTGCCTGCTTATTTTAGTGGCGATTATTTTATCCGTCAGCGGCAAATACCCTTGGTTGAGAAATTTTACTTTGCTTTTTTCCCTGCTTTATTTTGGTTTCTGGCTTAAAAACGTTCTTTGCCCCCTTAAAACTTTTCAAATGATGTTTATTGACGGCAGCAAGATTGTTACAAATTTAGTTTTATTTTTGTTTTTTCTTTTGCCGCTTATTTTAGCTCTGCTTTGGGGGAAAATTTACTGCCTCTGGCTCTGCCCTTTGGGCGCTTTTCAAGAATTCGTTTACAAAGGCAAAAACGCTCTAAAATGTAAATGTCTAAAAAATATCTATTTTAAAAGTAGAATCGCGGGACAAATTAAATATCTGGCGCTGGCTGTCATAATTACGTTTTTGTTGATTTTGAGAAAACCGATTCTTTGCGGGCTTGACCCTTTTGGCGCGCTTTTTGGCCGCTTTATTACTGCGACTTCAATAATTTTTCTTATCGTCTTGATTATTTTTTCTTTATTTATTTGGCGGCCCTGGTGTCAATTTTTCTGCCCTTATGGCGCGGTTTTAAGCTTGCTATCCAAAATATCGTTTTTTAAAAAGAACGGCAAAAAGGATAGCGAATCTAAAGAATAATTTTATTTTAATATGCAACGTAAAATTTTATCAATTGTTGTTTTGATTCTCATTTTAACGGTTTCTCTTTTTTACTTTATTAAATATAATTTTGGCGAAGAAAAGGCGAATATAGCGGAATTAAAAGAAGCAAGTTATTATCAAAAATTGGCCGGCGGCGCGGTTCAGTGCCAACTTTGTCCGCGTTTTTGCGTTTTAGCCGAGGGCGAAATAGGTTTTTGTCGAGTTCGAAAAAACATTCAGGGCAAACTTCATTCCTTGGTTTATAGCCAGCCGGTTAGTATTCATTTGGACCCGATTGAAAAAAAACCTTTGTTTCATTTTTTGCCCGGGACTATGGCTTACTCAATCGCCACTGTCGGCTGCAATTTACGCTGTCTTTATTGTCAGAATTGGGAAATCTCCCAGGTCTCGCCGGAACAAGTTAAAAGCGTTAAAATGACTCCGGAGCAGGTAGTGGAACAGGCCCTGGCTTCCGGCGCCAAGAGCATCGCCTATACTTATTCTGAGCCGACTGTTTTTTACGAATATATGTTAGAAACCGCTAAATTAGCGCGGCAAAAGGGCTTGAAAAACATAATGATTAGTGCCGGTTATATCAATCCTGAACCATTAAAAGAATTGTGCCAATATCTCGACGCGATAAAAATTGATTTAAAAGCCTTTAATGACAATTTTTACAAGCGGATTGTTGGCGGAGAATTGGCGCCGGTTTTAGAGACTTTAAAAACAATTAAACAACAAGATGTTTGGTTGGAAATCGTTTATTTGGTTATTCCCGGGGAAAACGACCAGCCGGAAGAGATAAAAGCAATGAGCCGCTGGATTAAGGAGAATTTGGGCGAGGATGTGCCGCTCCATTTTTCTCGTTTTCATCCGATGTACAAGTTAATCAATTTGCCGCCGACTCCGGAGCAAACCGTCAAAAATTTGCGGCAAATCGCTTTAAACGAGGGATTAAAATACGTTTACACCGGCAATTTAGGCAACGAAGAAACAGAGTCAACTTATTGTTCAACATCAAAACAGGCAGCAATCAAACGTCAGGGTTATTTTATTAAGACAATAAATTTAACCGACGGTCGATGTCCCGATGGCGAAAAAATACCCGGTATTTGGGAATAAAATAACCGTTGTTTCACAACGGAATTTCTAATTTCTAAACAAATTCAAATGACTAATTGACTGAAATCCAAAAATTGTTTAGAGTGTTTGAATTTTGAAATTTAGTATTTAGAGTTTAGGGTTTAGAGTTTAAGATTTAGGGTCTAAGAATTATTAAGA
>Ga0209610_1000575_pt1 | contig 19278 bp, 25 predicted proteins | sample LakKivw275mmetaG_FD_184137 | JGI IMG/M metagenome (GOLD analysis project Ga0209610, IMG submission 184137) | Anoxic lake water microbial communities from Lake Kivu, Rwanda to study Microbial Dark Matter (Phase II) - Lake Kivu water 275m metaG... | ecosystem: Environmental > Aquatic > Freshwater...
ATCCATAGGTACCAACATTTCTGTCGATTGGAATTATTTTGTGAACTTTAAGGAATAGGGGACGGACAGGCCACAGGGTCGATGCTGAACAAAAGAACTAACAGTTGCCGAAACGTTCTGTTTTAATCAACAGGGCAGGATTTCATACAGTTAAAACATAAATACTGAAAACCCATCTGGAGTACATGGTATAGACGCCAGTATTCAACATCTTTAAGCATTGTCTTCTGTTCTTCTGGGGGAGAATCCATGAGTTTCGTCCAGAACCGTATGTTGGCCCCGAGACCATAGGGCTCAAGCACCCGCATGCATTTCATCACATCGGTCTTGCCTTCTTCGTCAAGTGCACCGGCAGGACAATTTTCCACACACTTATTACATCTGGTACAAAGTTCATCCTGAACGGGTGGATCGGCCTCAAGTTCCAGGTCGGTGAGGACGGCAGAGAAAATAACCCTGTTTTTAAACCTCGGGTGATAAACGAGGTTGTTTCTCCCAAATACACCGAGGCCCGCTGTTACCGCTGCATGGCGCAGGGATACATCTGCAACAAGCCCCTTTGTTTCCCGGCTCATCTCCATGGGAAACGTGGCAGGAACACCCATAGCCTTACCGTTTAGCTCCATCTCCAGAAAGCGTGTCATTCTGTAGTTGGACGCCCTGAGAAATGCCATTAAGTCGAGCCTCCCGTTCATGGCAATCTGGGGACTCAGACTCTCGCAGTTGGAGAGCTCCCTGTAGGCAAGTATGACCATTGACCGAGCTTCTGGAAAGAGTTTTGCAATATCAGGCGACCTGGGGCTCCAATAATCTGCGACTGCCGCAATACCCACATCGTCAACCCCTATATCTCTCGCAAATGTTTTAATTTTACCTTTCATAGCTTCCCAACCTCCTTAAACATTATGTTTGTGAGTTTGAACCAAACTCAAACAAAGGTCTTCACTTTAATTCCATTGCATCATCGATCTTCTTGTCCAATCTTTTTAAGATGTGTATTGCCTCTTCCCTATCATTATCAAGAATCCCTCTTTTTATTTAAAATATCTCTTCTGATAATAAGGGTAATCACGGCTTTATCTTTCATAAGCCCCCTCCAGATAAACTACAAGGTGGTATAAATAAGGTAGATACTACCCAGTATAACAAGAAGACCGCAAATCCTTTTCAGTATTAGAGGTCCTTTTGATTGTTCGTTCCAGTTGAGGTACTGTTGAACCAATTCTGTAAATGTTCCTGCTACCACAATAATCGAACAGTGACCGACAGCATATGATAAAAGAAGGAGTATCCCGTACCATATCTGTGTTGCGGCAAGTTGAAAGGTAATGCTCAACATGGGGGCCATATAAGCAAATGTACAGGGACCGAGTGCTATGCCGAAGATTAAACCAAGGATGAAGGAAGCAAATATGCCTTTGCGCTTGATGCCAATCTGTCCGGGTCCTGACCAGGGCATGGGGATAATATCGAATAGGTGGAACCCCACGAGAAAAAAAACGACGGCGACGATATAATTTCCATAACGGCCCACATCACCCATCATGCGTCCTGCCAGTGCGGTAAATAACCCTATTACAGCAATACTTACCATAAGGCCTGAGGAAAAAAGCAAAGCTATGGAGAAGGCTCGCTTTGTTGATATACGTCCCTGCTCGTCTATGAACCCGACAATAAGGGGAATGCTTGAGAGATGGCAGGGACTCAAGACCATGCTCAGGATACCCCAGAGAAATGCTGCGCCGATAGCAAACGCAGGCATTCCCTGAACAGCGCTGGTTAGAGTAATAAAAACTTTTTCAATCACTGCGAATCTCTTTCCTTCAGATCTATTCTCTGCATATCAGGTCACTTCTTCTGACCTGAACTTTTTTTCAATTCTATTCCTAAGACCTTAAAGGTTTCGAGTATCTGCTCCTTCGACATGAACCCCATATGCCGGTAAAGCTCCTTTCCTGAGGCATTATAGAAAATCTGGGTCGGAATAGCACGTATACCATATTTTTGCCCTGCATTCGGATTTTCCCATATGTCAACAAATTCAACGTTCAGAATGCCCGCATAATCCCGCTTTAATTCTTCCAGTACTGGCGCCATCATCTTGCATGGTATACATTGTTTTGCACCGATATCCACTAAGCGCGGGAGGGATTTTGAAGCAGAGGGGGTTTTTACGTCCTTTCCCTCAGAAGTCACTGGGGGAATGGCAATAGCCATTGCAATCAATACAAAAAATCCAATAGTAATCACATTCCTTTTAAAACTATTCAATATTTTATCTTCTCCTTTCTTAGTATTATCGATAATCAAAATAATCGTTATATTTTTGCATTATTCATTCTTCCCAATTCCCTGATCGCTTGTAATATAAGTACCCTTACCTTGCTGGCAAGTACCACAGGTTGAGGAACAGGAATATGCGAGACATCCCACAGCAAAGATTAAAACAGCCAATAATAATCTTTTCATTTGTACCCTTCCACATAGACATTTACTACATACTCTTGTAGCGATTTGCCTCCACATACGCTATCCGAGATGACCTTGCCTATGGGGTCGTTGGTACTTTGATCACAACATGACGAAAAACCTTTAATTGTAACTTTATTATTTTTCAAACCCGACGTTTCTAAAAGTTTTTCATATTCATCGATAAGTATTGCCCCTGCAACGCAACCGACATACGCTTCAACGCTTTCTTTAATGTATGCCGGAAGTTCTTTCAATAAGGCAATATCAGAAATGGCAACTCTCCCACCAGGCTTTAAGACCCTGTAGATTTCTTTTAAAACCTTCTTCTTGTCAATTGACAAATTGATTACACAATTACTTATTACTACATCGATCGATCTGTCATCCACGGGTAATTTTTCAATCTCTCCATGCCTGAACTCAACGTTTTGAGCCTCAATCTTCAATGCGTTCTCCTTCGCTTTTTCAACCATCTCAGGGGTCATGTCCACACCAATCACCTTACCGTTTTTACCAACCTTTGAGGATGCAAGAAAACAATCAAATCCGGCTCCTGACCCAAGGTCGAGAACAATATCACCTTCCTTAAGGTTTGCCAGCGCCATTGGATTTCCACAACTAAGTGCCAGGTTTGCCTCATCAGGGATTACCTTAAGCTCCATTTCCGAGTAGCCTATAGATTTAGCAAATTCCCTCTTGTCAGGCACAGAGGTACCACACCCGCAACTTGATTTTCTTTGAGCGATCTTTCCGTAAGCCTCTTTTACAGCTTTCTTTGCTCTTTTTTTATCCATCAAATCTTCTCCTTTCATATCTTTATTCTATTCAACAATCATTCAAAATATTTTCTCTTAAAATAAAGTGCCACGTTTACAAGACTGATTAAAGCAGGCACCTCAACAAGCGGCCCAATCACCGCAGCAAAAGCCTCACCTGAGTTTATCCCGAAGACTGCAATGGCAACTGCAACGGTAAGTTCAAAGTTATCATAGTAAATATTTTGCACTTGACATGGTAGCAATGTCAAGCATATATTATGTATATATCCGTATATACGGTTATAATTATATAATGAGGTAGAGCGATATGGAACAGATAACCCAGACATTCAGAGCACTTTCAGAAGAGATGAGGCTCAGGATTATGATGCTTTTAATACACGGCGAACTTTGTGTATGCGATTTAATGGCAGTCCTGGATGAGCCTCAATCAAAGGTATCACGCCATCTTGCTTACCTGAAGCATTCCGGATTGTTAAGCAGCAAAAGGGTTGGCGTATGGATGCACTATTTTTTAAAAGAACCCTTAGATGAAATCTCTCAGGCACAACTCAATTTTATGAAGGAAAAATTAGTCAACCACCCGTTGTTTGAAGAAGATTTCAAAAAGATGGAAGAAGCAAAAAAACAGAAGAAATGTGAAAACATTAATTCTATAGTTAGGGAGGATGCATAAGGATGGCTGGAGAACAGATCAGCAGGAAGCTTTCTTTTCTTGACCGCTTTTTAACCTTATGGATTTTTTTGGCAATGTTCGTCGGGGTGGGTTGGGGTTATGTCTCTCCTGGGGTGGTTGACTTCTGGAATCAGTTTCAATCAGGGACTACCAATATCCCCATCGCCATCGGTCTTATCTTGATGATGTACCCACCGCTCGCAAAGGTAAAATATGAGGAACTGGGCGAGGTCTTCAAGAATTATAAGGTTTTAGGGCTCTCTCTCGTTCAGAACTGGGTAGTGGGACCTATCCTCATGTTTATCCTTGCCATTGTTTTCCTCAGGGGCTACCCGGAATACATGGTGGGCCTCATTATGATCGGTCTTGCCCGGTGCATCGCTATGGTTATTGTCTGGAACGATCTTGCGAAGGGTGATACGGAATACTGTGCGGGGCTCGTTGCATTTAACTCTATCTTCCAGGTGCTCTTCTTTTCTGTATATGCATATATTTTCATTACAATCCTCCCACCTATGCTCGGGCTTAAAGGGGTTGTTGTCGATATCACCATTGGTCAGATTGCCGAGAGTGTCTTCATTTATCTTGGCATTCCTTTCATTGCCGGTGTGATCACCCGGTTTGTGTTGATCAATGTCAAGGATAAGACGTGGTATCATGAGAAGTTCATCCCGAAGATCAGCCCCATTACCCTAATTGCCTTACTTTTCACTATACTTGTTATGTTTTCTCTCAAGGGTGAATATATTGTGAAGATTCCACTTGATGTCGTTAGAATTGCCATACCGCTTTTGATTTATTTTGTCGTCATGTTCCTCGTGTCCTTTTACATGAGCGCAAAGGTAAAAGCACATTATGGTCAGGCTGCAACCCTCTCGTTTACCGCTGCATCAAATAATTTTGAGCTTGCCATTGCAGTGGCTGTTGCAGTTTTCGGGATCAATTCCGGCCAGGCCTTTGCCGCTGTTATTGGGCCCCTTGTGGAAGTGCCGGTTCTGATCAACCTTGTTCATCTTTCCTTATGGATAAAGAGGAAATATTTCCCCTATGCAGTAGAGACGCCAACTGGCATTTGCTATGTAAGCTGTAACCCAAAAAGAGGCCAAAGCTGAAATATCGCACCCAGAACCCATTGAACGGCTAAAGAGTTTAAACAAGAAAGGAGAAAAAAACCATGACAATGGCAGACGAACTAAAGGACAAATTCAGCAGGCTTACAGATGAAGAAAAGATAGCTTTCATGAAGTCGGTAATGCCATCATTCTGCGAGATATTCAGCAAAAATCCTCAGAAGATGATGTCTGAGATGATGCCGCTGTGCAGGGACATGATGAAATCGGGCAATATGGATATGCAGGGCATGATGAAAATGATGGGCATGATGGGTAAAAATAGCATCTGAGGATTTTCTCATCTTTATGCAAGTGAAGTGAACCATTGGACGAAGGCGGCCATACTCCTTCAGCACTTTACCTTATTTAAGAGGTGAAATATGTCACTGTTTGACAAGATAGGTTGAATTACATGAGGCGAGCCCGAAGCGTCGACAGTTAGTCGGCGTACGCTAAGGTTTATTGACGGTACGAAGGTTACTGTCAATGGTTTGGATGAGATACTGGCCGAGCTGCACTCTGAAGGCAGACCGGCGAATAAGGAGACCACCGAAGAGATTATCAAAAGGTTGGAAGCCCAGAAGAACTATATCCCCACGGAGTACAATACCCGTAAAGAGTACGCTTATGTCCTGCTGAAGGAGTACGAAGAGTACGTTGCGAGTCGAACCGAAAAGAAAGGGTCATAAACACCATATAATGTTGCTCTACAGGGAGAAACTGCATCATGGCAGATAAGATCATAATTTACGGCACGGATGCCTGACCCTTCTGCAACCAGGCTCGGGCAGCCTACGGGGATAGGGCCATTTATATCAACGTAGATGAAGACCCGGAAAAATTTGAGGAAATGCTTAGCTACTCCGGAGGAAAGATGGAGGTCCCGGTCATAGTCGATGGAGACAAGGTAGCGGTTGGCTTCGCAGGTGATGTTTCCCTGCGAGGCGGTATCCCACTTTTCGGGGGGACCTGACCGGCGAAAAAGGTCCCTCGGTGAGAGACCACAAAGAAAAAAGATACCAAGGAGGCAATATGCTTGAAGTTACAGAAAAGGCAGCCGGCATGATCAAAAACTTTTTAGAGACACACAAAGGACCGCAAACCATCAAAATACTCTTGCAGGCCGGGTGAGGTGGCCCAAGCTGGGCATGGCTCTGGATGAGCCACAGGAAAATGATCTTACGTTTACTGACCAGGGCATAACGTTTGCCATTGACAAAGATCTGTTTGGAAAAGCCAAGCCTATTCGCGTTGATTTCGTTGAGTCTGTCGGCGGATCAGGGTTTCAACTTACATCGAGCCTGCCAGCAGGTGGAGGCTGCTGTTGAATCATTCTCCACAGGATATCGCGTAAGGAATCAACGGTAAAAACTGTTCGGCGACCAGATCTATCGTTCTATCAATCAAAATCAAATTGGGCCAGATAAGCGGTCAATTTTTCTTGATTTGTGGCTGAAAGATCAAGGCAGTGTTCGGGCCCGAGCCCCCCTTCGGCCATCTGGACGGCAAAGGCCATGCAGGTGGGCCTACCGCATTTCTTGCAGTTTGTCCTTGGCAGAAGCTTGAGTATCTCTATAAGCTTTGGCTTCTTTCGACCCCCGCACTTAGGAATAATATTCTCACGGTTCGCCCAGGCTTCGTTGATCTGGTCTTTCAGCCACGTGAGCATGCGTTCTGCTTCGTCCTCGTCCTCAAGCGCATTGATGGCAACCTCTCTTGCCCCAACCTTGATAATCTTCCCGTAGTGGTGGAACATCACTTCAGCTGGATCATGGAAGTATTCCGCCCCATTTCTTGAACACTGCCTGCCGTTATTTTGCTGGACATATATAATCTCCTAGCCTAAGAAATCTCCCTACTCACAAAACCACCTCAATGGTGATGGTCGCTCAACCCGCCGTTACCGCTGTTTATTTCTTTTATTTCACAAAACATGCCATTATTATCGCATTCATATGCTTCCAATTGAAGTGTCACGTGATAGATGCCGTTTTCATGGAGCAGCTCCGTCACCGCCTCTTTGACCTGTTCTGCTTCGCTCACCCTTTGGTCATCCACCAGGATATGGGCAGAAAAGGCGTATGCCTTGTGGCCGACAGGCCAGAGATGGACATCGTGAATACCCTGTACGCCGGGTAGCCTGGCAATCCCGTGGGAGAGTTTTTCTACACTCAACTCTTTCGGGGTAAGGTCGAGAAAAATCACTATTGTATCCTTTACGAGACGAACCCCACCAAAGACAATAATGATGCCTATCATAGCTCCGGCTATGGGGTCTGCATAAGGCCAACCCGTCAATGCTACAACTATACCGGAGATGATAACGCCAACAGATGAAAGGGTGTCACCAAGTACGTGAAGCCATGCGCTCTTGACATTGAGGTCCTCGTGTTTCCTGCCAAGAATCCATGCCATAACGAGATTTCCTGCAAGACCGATGACAGCAATTATAAGCATTGAGCGGACATGAATTGTGGGTGGTGAAAGAAGTCGCTGGTATGATTCGACGAAGATGAAGACAGCAATGACAAGGAGGCTTACACCGTTTATAAGGGCAGCGAGGATACCAACCTTCCTGTATCCAAAGGTTGCCCGACCGTCCGGCGCTTTTCCTGATATATGTGCAGCAACAAGGCTTAAGCCCAGCGCAAGGGCGTCCGTTAATACATGGCCTGCATCGCTTAAGAGGGCAAGGCTGTTGCTTATGATCCCACCTATGACCTCTACCCCAAAGAGGGCAAGGGTAATGGCAAGACTTATTATAAGACCTTTTTTGTTATCTCTTTGATCCATGTTTTAATCCTTTCCCGTATGGCATCCCGCACCTTCCTTATCTTTTCCAGCCTCTCTTCATGGCTTCCCGTAAACTTAGTATCAACCCATAGGGCTATTTGTTTATAGATGTGAACTCGACTTTATCTACCTTCGACTCTATCTGTCGATCATGTTGAGGAACAGGCCCTCCAGTTCCGCATGAATAAAAGGCCGCACAGGACTGGATGATAAAAACGATTCCGAGAAGTACCGCAACTATGACTATCTTTTTCATCTCTTTACCTCGCTGTACAATTTTCCTATGTATTGGGATGAGAACCCGCCACGGCAAGTTCGAAAACGGGTCTTCACTTTGGAGATATAGCCTCGTCTATCCGCCTATCAAGCCTTTTCAAGAATTCTACTGCTGCCTCCCTGTCATTATCGAGGACTATCCGTTTTATTGTATAGAGCTCATCGGTATCGAAACTGATCACCGCTATGGCATTACCTTTCATCACAAACCTACCTTACTGTTTTTCCTTTGGCTCAGTTGCCTTAGCCCTTATCCGCTCAAGGGCATTGATGATATTCTGACCGCCTATGAATTTTTCAACCTTTGCATCCTCCACTATAACACAGGTAGGGGTGGAATCAACTCTATCTTCCTGCATATGGATGTTCATCCTGGCTAACACGGGATTTGTATCGAATGGTACATACTCAATCCTCTTCGTTTTGAGTTGCTCTTCCAACATCTCTTTTTCAGTGATCTTATTGCCAGCCGCTTCAAAAAGGATTAATCGAACCGTGCTTGCATAATCATAATCATTCTTCTTTTTCAGCGCATAGAGGAAATATTTTGCATACATTGAAGAGTGTTTGTAAATAGGCGTGTCAATGATGGTAAGATTGATAATATTCCGCTTTACCATGCCCTCTAAAATGGGTTCAAGTTTCGGCTCCATGGCACGGCAGGGTGGACAGAAATAATCGGTGTAGAGACGCACCAATATCTTTCCTGAGCCATAAGAAGGAAAAGGCAGGTCATCTTTTTTGGCCTCTGTGGAGGAATCTGCATGAGCTATGGTCAATGAAGCACAAAACAACAAAACTGCTAAGACAATTGAGAACTTCCTCAGATTCATGCACGTCTCCCGATGTTTTTATATCTTTGGTATTATCTTGTTCAATGCTTCCTTTGTTTCCCCACCGACAGTATCGAAATTATGGGTCTTTGTGATACCCAGTTCCGTGATGATAAAATACTGTGACGGCTCTAACCCATATTTCTCGAATGCCTTTTTACCGCATCCAACTGGACAGCCATCAATGACAATCGTCTTTGCCGCTTTTGCGCTTTCAATAAACCCGGAGAGTGCTGCTCCCACACCAGCAAGGCAGTAGGCATTCCCTACCCCTTTCTTGTCCAGTTCAATCATCACATTGTTTGAAATCTGACCCACATTCGATCCGCCTGAACAGGCAAGGATCAGGGTTGTTACTCCTCCGCTGCAACAAACATCTTTTTCTTCTGACATCCTCCTAACCTCCTTTATTAAAATATCAGGATTCGAGGGTTCGAGGATTCCAGGGTTCAAGGGGTTAAAATCACTGGAATCCTTTACCCCTCACGTTTTATTCTGGTTCATAACAGTTTCTTTATCTCCTCCACGGAGAGTATCTTGCCTACGCTCTTTACCTGTCCATCAATGGCAAGTGAAGGGGTCATCATTACGCCAAAATCCATGATTTTATTAATGTCTGTTACCTTTTCGATCTCAAATTCAATCCCTGCCTCTTTCGCTGCAGCTTCAGCATTTTCCGTCAGTTTGATGCATTTCGCACAGCCTGTACCTAAGATTTGAATTTTCATATACACATACCTCCCGTTTATCTTAGCTCATAGCTAATGGCTAATGGCTGATAGCTTTATTCTGTCATCCATCCGAACAACATCCCCGCAACGGTTGAGAGGAGTATCACATACGAAATGAAAACAATAGTCTTCTTGGTCCCGAGGATACTCCTAATTACGAGCATACTCGGTAGCGACAGCGCAGGTCCTGCAAGCAAAAGTGCAAGGGCAGGTCCCTTACCCATACCTGAGCCGAGAAGACCCTGAACGATGGGCACCTCTGTTAAAGTTGCAAAGTACATAAACGCTCCCACAACGGATGCGAAGAAATTGGCGAAGAAACTGTTCCCGCCAACGAGTGCGGCAATCCAGCCTGACGGGATGATCCCGTTATCAGTTCCCGGCATGCCAAGAAGGAATCCTGCCACAAGGACACCCCCTAACAGAAGAGGGGCAATCATCAGAGTGTAGGACCACGTGGAATCGATCCAGCTCTTCGTTTCTTCCGATGAAGTTTTTGTCACCCACACGACCCCAGCAATGCCTGCAGCGAACACAAGTAGGGGCCATCTCGGGAAAACGAGGGCTAGTAGCAGAACAACGACCCCTGTAATAACCGTGGGAACAAGCTTTGCCTCGAACCATCTCACAATCGTATACCCGAAGAGGAGGCCGAACAGACCCGTTACATACCACTTCGTTGCATATATGGCGTACCAGATGCCTTCCGCTTCCATGGGCTTGCCCCAGTTCGCAAAAACAAGGATGCCTACCATGGATGCCATATAGACCGTATCCTGCCAGAGCTTTCTCTTCGGCTCATCGCCTGAAGGCATGACAACAGCCTGTTTCTCTTTTTCCTCTTGCCTGAATGTGACTGCCATGAGAAGGCCAATAACATAAGCAAAAGCAACTGCACCTATTGCCCTCGCAAGGCCTATCTGCCAGCCAAGTACCTTTGCGGAAAGTACAATCGCCAGCACGTTGATTGCAGGTCCTGAATAGAGGAAGGCGGATGCCGGTCCTATACCGGCTCCCATCCGGTATATGCCTGCAAAGAGAGGCAATACCGTACAGGAGCAGACGGCAAGCACTGTTCCAGAAACAGACGCAACGGAATAGGAAAGGCATTTGTTTGCCGCAGGCCCAAGATATTTCATCACCGCTGCCTGCGAGACAAAAACTGAAATAGCACCTGCAATAAAAAAGGCTGGAACGAGGCACAAAAGCACATGCTTCTGTGCATAGTCCTGCAGCATGTAGAAGGATTCAAGGATCGCCTTCTGCACGTTTATGCTGTCGAAGGGGATGAAATATGCTCCTATAAATGCTGATATAAGGATCAAAATTTTATGCCAATCTTTCATAGATTCTTAACCTTTCTCGCAGCACCTCTCTGCAATTGAGATAATCTGTGTTCCCTCGGTTTTATTTTTGAGAAACTTCTCAAGTCTCTTTTTGTCTTCCTTTAGTTTATCCTCGGGAATTCTTTCCATTATAGATAAAATGAGAAACCTCTTAAACATATCTGAATCGTCTATCCGGTAGTGCATCCATTTGCCCTGCTTTCTGTCCTTCACCAATCCTGCCTTTTTCAATACACCAAGATGAAAGGATACCTTCGGCTGTATCATGTCAAAGGCAGCTACTATATCGCATACACAGAGTTCACCGCGTTCAAGAAGCTTTATAATCCGAAGGCGTGTCTCGTCAGACAGAGCCTTAAAAACATTCGTGAGTTCCTGCATCATACCATTACCTCTCTTTTCTTAAGGTCTACAGGGGGCCGGCTAAGGCAAAACTCCAGAACCTTCTCTTTGATTCTGTCCCTGACCGCCCTTGTCTTACCAAGCCTTTCTTCGTAAGTCCCTGTAAAACTCGTCGGGTCCTCAAAAGACCAGTGAAGTTTGGCGCTGATTCCCGGGAATATGGGGCACATCTCTGCGCTCGACTCATCACATACGGTGATCACAAAGGCATACAACTTGCCCTGCTTGTAGAAATCGAAGACGCTTTTTGTTCGATTTTTCGATATGTCAATGCCAGCTTCTTTCATCACTTCCACTACCAGCGGGTTCAATTCCCCAGGCTCGAGACCTGCGCTTTCCGCCTCATAACTGTCACCGCAAAGATGGTTCATGAATGCCTCTGCCATCTGGCTGCGAGCTCCGTTATGGACACATACAAACAATACTTTTTGTTTTTCCATGTTATCCTCACATATAAACTTATTTTTATATATAATGAGACATAATATATATTTTGTCAATAACTACTTTGTCAAAAATAAATGATTATAAAGTTAATATATATTTTTATTTATGCTTAACTTGCATAAGGAAACCCCTATCCCATAAGTTGTTTCACGCTATGCATAACTCTTGATGTCCCTTAAAAATCCCTTGACAACCTATATTATGTCTTTTTTGTCATAACCAGAGCCCCTCCAGCTTTCATTTCTATGATAAATGCTTATAAATTATTACACTACAATTTTATTTTTATGGTATAATGTAGTGTAAAGGAAGAGAAAAATGAAGGTATTAAAAGGAATCTTATCAGAAAGCAAAGAGTATTACCTTGATGCAAAAGAAAAAATAGAAAAAAAGTTATCCTCTCTCCCATCAGGTAGCATAAAGGAAAGGTTAATATCTGGTAGAAAATACTATTACCTCCAGCAACGCGTACGCAATAAGATTGTACATAAGTATCTTGGTAAAGATAGGCCAGAAGACCTCGTAAAACAGATAAAGGAACGAAAAGCATTAGAAGCAGAACTGAAAAAGGTCAACGAGGCACTGGGAATATTAAAAAGGGCCGAAGGTAAAAAGCGTGGTTGAGACAGTTGAAAAGATTCTAAAGGTCTTTCACGACAACAATATTTTTAATGAAGGGGTAGAACTCATTGGTAGCTGGTGTTTCCAGCTATACCAAAAACATTTAGGAGCAAAGAGTTTTCCCTTAAGGACTCAGGACATTGATTTTTTAATACCCCATCCGTATCGAGGGGGAGAGCATAAAGACTTTATCAATAAGTTAGAAGGATTGGGTTTTACCTGCGATTTTAATAATGATGGTTCTTTGTATCTGTGGAATTCGGAACTGAAAATAGAGTTTATCATTCCTCAGAAAGGACGCGGTGTTGAACGCACCATAAAAATAAAAGCACTCGGCATCAGTGCTATACCTTTGAGGTACGTCAGTATACTGCTGGATAATCCAATTATTGTGAAGGAAGGGGATATAAATATACTTATTCCCAACCCTGTTAATTTCTGTATTCACAAATTGATAATAGCATCCCGCAGAAAAAAGATAGACAAAAGCTTAAAGGATTTACAGCAGGCTATTTGTACCTCGGTTATTGTTGATTCTGAAGAGATAAGGAAATTATTTGATTCTCTGCCAAAGAAATGGAAGCAGGCAATTTTATTAATGCTTGAGAGGGCAAGGGAAGAGTTACCTTTATTGCTTGATGACATAGAGAATCTCGAACTTACACTACAAGAGACGAAATAGTTGTTTATGTAGTGTAAAAATTTATATCGCAAAAAGATTCTTGTCCCATTGGACATTGCACACCTTAAGACCTTATCAGTGGTAGATAGAATTGTTCGGTGTTCAGGGTTTAACTTCTTATTCCTTGGACCCTCGACCCCTTGAATCCTTGAACCCAAACCATATTGAATTTCCAGTTGTCAACTTATTGAAATAGCAGGAAAATAAAGGAAACAGGGGAGAACTTTTTATAATTGTCGATTTATGATTTTCGATTGCCGAATGTAAACAAAACGAGAGATAGCCTGGCGGTGGAAGTGACAACGCAACGTACGCAACAACGTCCCCATACCCCTTTTTATAATTGTCTGTTTTTTTGTGCTTGAAAATATTTGTGTAAAAGCACATTTCTGGCATGGTTTTTGACCTCTACGAGGTTCTGGCAGAAGTTTAGTTTATTAAATTATTGGTTTAATATAGTATTATTTTGAATTTTCTCGTCTCTAAAGGTTGATAGATAAAAGACAGAGGGGAGGGGGCATGCCGGATGCGAAAAAAGGGGGTATGTTATTGTATAGGGGAAAGGCTCAATGCCCCCGTGCGCTTAATTACACTGACGGTCTCTAAGTGTTGATAGATGGGGAGTTACGGGAATTACAATCGTTACAAGAAGATTTGCAGCCTACAGATATGAACTAAACAATATCTCATCAGTAATGGCTGACATGAGGCGCTTATCACTGAAACCATCCTCCTCGGTGATCTCATATGAATCGTCCTCTTTTATGCCTGCCTGTTCTAAGGCCTCCTCAAGAGAAGGGGCATCCACAGTAATGTATTCTGTATCATTTATCTTGAACGCATATCGCGACATAAACAACCAGTTTATTTAAATATAGTTATCCTCAAAGAAAAAGGCAAGCAGGGGATGCTAATTTTTCTGAGTGCGCCCTACATCTACAAGTTGTGCACTTTACGGGCAGCGGATAGTTGTGGATTACGGAAGGCAATACAGTATAATATCAATGTTTACGTATCTTAACTTTTTTCTTATTAGTAACCACGTTTCTTTCAGATCCTCAAAACTTCCTTAAATGCTTTTGTAAACTCCTGCTTCTTTAAAACTTCATTATAGAACGGCAATCCTACGAGACGGTATTTATCTGATTCAGATAAATCAACTATTTTAAAATGACTTTCAATCTCTTTAAGGAAATCTTCTTTCTCTTGATCAGTCTTTAATAAGTGCTGTCCTTTAGGCTCAACGAATAGCTGAAATGATAAAGACTTCTTTGTCTTCTTTTCAGTAAGAAATAACACAAAATCCGGCTCAACGGCTTTCCCATCAGAGAACCGGTATATTTTGAAAATTCGTTCATTTCGCAGAAGGTAAATATCCGTGTACTTCTTTTTCAGCTCATCCATCGCATGCCGGACAAACTGAATAAAATACTTTTCCTCTGATGTGCCGTAATTCTCATCATACATATACCAGTCGTAATCTTTAAGACGCAAACGTAGGTCGCCTTTGGTCGTTTCACTCATAGCGATACCAAACTCTTTATCATCGCCACCGATTAAAACCTCGCCTGTCCTTGACGGCTCAACCACCTTACAAATACTATGCCCTTTAAACTCTTTTGTCCCGATATATTCCGTAGTGTTGGATTCAATCTTATTCGCCAATTCCTTAAAAACATTCAAAGCGACTTCATATTTATCGTGGTTGCTGAGATTATCCAAACGGTCTTTTAACCCATAAATCTCAATATCAACTTCGCCGAGGTAGTCATCCGAAGTTAAAAACTCATCCACTGACTTTAAAGAAGGGAAGAATTGGTTTAGAGTATAAAAGCGGTAAAATTCAACCTTATCCAGTGCTTTTCTGTTTATGTGTTTCTCGAACCGGTTAAACTTAATTGTCCGCTTATCTAAATTCTGATCCTGACCGCCGTTTTCCTTTGCCACATCAAAAACACCTGTTTCAGTCGTCTTGCCAGTCCTGAGTTTATGCTTAAAAATAGTCTCCGAAACAAGGTCATGCATTCGCTTAACTTCTTCCCAGCTATTTTTCTTCTGTTCATTTATGAAAAGAAGCCCATTCTTCCAAAACTTTGTTTTCTTAATGCTGTCTTTGATTGAAACGGATATTTGTTTCCGCTTGTGATCTGGGGGGTAATCCCGCTTTTAACAAGCTCGGCTTTAATTTCAGAAATATACTTAGGATTATTAACGCTATGATAATGAAGCTCCTCTAAAACCCTTAATTCGCTGTTTATGTTCTCGTCATATTTGCGTTTAAACCTGTCCTGATCTTCCTCAACAACAAAAGGGTAATATCTCGCACCACGCCCGATAAGTTGTGCTTCTGAAATTGTCGTGCCCCCAGATTTACTATGCCTTGTGTCCCTTGTCTCATAGAGCCGGACAATATCATATAGATTAAGGACATCCCATCCCTCATTGAGCATATTCACGGTAAAAATAACCCGGGTTTCGTTATGTTCAGCCTCAAGGGTATTTACCTTGATCTGTTTTTCTTCGCTATCCGCCTTTGAATTAACCGCAATACACTTTTCCTCTGAAAAATCAGTTTTAATCTCCCGGACTAAATTCTCATGGGTTATGCCGTTATCTTTGAAAAAGGTAAAAGCTTTTTGAATAATTCCATTACTGTTGCTTTTTTTGATCTTTTCTATGTCGCCGGTTTTAAGCTTCTTAAGCATTTCATTAAATTTCTGCTCGGCGTATTTGGACTGGGCAATTGTCTTTTGCGATTTAATCAATATAACCGGCTTAAGTTGGATTTTATATTTCTCGGCAACCTTACGCCTATACTGGTTCAATATAACCGCCTGCAAAGCCCTTTCCATAATGTCGAGGTCGGACTGCATAATCTGAACATCTTTAGAAAACTTATCTTCTCGAAATTCCTTCAGTGTATATTGATAAATAATCTTATCTTCATACTTTGCCCGGATAGCCCTGTCTGATAAGTCAATAGTCGCCGTATATTCCAACATTATGTTTCTACTATCACTCTGAAATACCTTATTGACTGTATTTTCCCAGCTTGTGCTTTCTTCGCGTTCCTCCTTAGACATCTTTGCAATGTTTTTTGTCAAAGCGTTTATGTGATGGGCTTCGTCCGAAAGGAAAACAATTTTTTTATTCTTGAAATCTTCCAGCGTAATCGCATTCTCCTGCGGAGTCCATATCCTGGAATGAAGTCCTTGAATAGTCGTAAATAGAATATTTATATTATCTTGATTAACACCTTCAAAATTATTAACTTCCTGAATATGCGCTTCTTGATTGTTAAAGACAACCTTTTCTGCAAAGAGATATTTCGGGGAGGATTTATCAAGGAAATTCGCTTTAGTTTTTTTTATAATGGTATTGCTGTTAACAAAGAAAATAAAATTACAATACCCGTGCTCGTAGAGGTAAAGGATGTTCGAAGCCATCAAGAATGTTTTACCGCTCCCAGTCGCCATATTGAACAGCAAGTGAATAGGGAGCGTTTTTTCCGGGTAATCGGTTAAATAGTAGATGAGCCGGGAAATGGCTTCCCGCTGATACTCCCTGATCGAAAACCGCTGATTAAGGTTTTTGACAATATAATTCGGTAGGATTTTATATTGATTAAGAAACCCTAATTGCGAAACGGAATTTAATTTTTCGACTAATGTCTGAGCATTTGCCATATTCACACAACCGTTTTATAAAATTCTCTATTGAGCTTTTTATCTTCCGCACTGACCTTGTAAGTGGCATCGTCAATCTCACTCAAATTAACATAAAGGTGATTCTTGTCAAGGCATTCGCACAAGACCTGTTTCTGTTCCTTAAGAGATAGCTTTTCAAATTCTTTTTCTTCAAACTTCGATAAGTCAATGTCGTAACGGAAGAAGGCTTCGGTTTTCATTTTTTCATAGATATTTAAGAGCTTTCGGGATATATCGGCTTTTTGAATTTCTGTCATATATTTTTCGTTCCATTCCATAAGCTCAGCATAGATAAAAGAACCCCCGCCAGTCCATGGAACTTCTTTGGATATTCCTGAGCGATCACCACTAATAACATGTTTAAGACGACTGACAGAATCTTCCTCCTCATAATTAATCTGTTCAATGCCAATATAGTTTATTCCCATTTTGTGAGCTACTGCTGCTGTAGTCCCGCTACCTAAAAAGAAATCCATTATATACTCATCCTGTTTCACTCCAGTAAGATCAATAATACGTTTAATCAACTTTTCTGGTTTTTTCGACTTGGCAAAATTAACTCCTCCCTCATGGGATAAACCTTCAAAAGAGATATCGCTCCATATATCTGTTATTAATTCGCCGGGACAACTTACTCCATTAATGGTTATTATGCGCTCTTTATAGAAGATAACTCTTCTCCCATTAATAAACATATAATCCATGTCATCGTTTGGGTGGCGAATAATTTTGTTTGGATGCTTCATTGAAAATGAAATTGTCGTTTTTCTTTTAAGATATGCCCCGCCAGAAACTGCAGCGGTTTGGAAAACCCTATCTGTATTCTCTAAAGCATAGCGTGCAATTTCGTCTTTAAAAACTTTCTTGCTAAGTTTTTTTATTGCATCCTGCACAGAATTAAATCCCAAACTAACCGCAACAGAATCTTGTATATTTCTCCAAGTCCATTGTTTCTCAGGCTTCTTTATATCATCAAAAACTAAATTGTAAGAATCATCGTAATCGGTCTCTCTGTAAAGTTTCTTTATACCCCCAAAATGAGAACTATCTTTACAATAAAACAGTATATGTTGTGCTTGCTTAAATAATTTATCGGAAGTTGCTTTAAAACCAAAAGGTTTATTTGTTGTCAATATGATATGATTGCGATAATTGGCTCGTCCCAAGACTTCATCGAGTAGGACTTTCAAATAAGCAAATTCAGTATCATCAAGGTGAACAAATATAGCGCCGCCTATCTCTAAAAGTTCAAGGGCTATTTCAAGTCGATTTTTCATAAATGTTAACCATGAACTATGTTTAAACTTATCATTGTAGAATACTTCGGCATCTTTATTGAATGGGACATCAATGTATATTAATTTTATTTGACCCCGATATTTAGTTTTTAAGCAATGCAGAGCAAGAAGATTATTCCCTTTGATAATCAAGTTATCATCGGGGTTAAACTCCGTAACTCTATGTTCGCCCTCGCTGTCATACTTCTTGAAGTTCGTCAAAACTTTTGGCTCAAATAGTCGGTCTATCTCATCAGGGGATAGTGTTTCGTTGTAGAAAATTTCATCCCGCTTTTGATCTTCTTTGTCCTGACCGCCCTCAAGCACGCAATCCTTGTATGCCCACGCCAAAACAACGTCACCCTTCTCCTTTAAATAGTCGCCATTGGCCATCAGCCCGATCTTATTTTTAAAGCTGGTAAAAGAGTCCGGGAGAAATTCCTTGTTGTTAACGAATGCGATAAGTTTATCCTTGTCAAAAACAAGAACCCTTTCTTTTTTAGCGGTTTTTTCAATAAAGAAATGTTCTTTTGCCTTGCTATCCGAAAGAAGCAATTCAATAAGAGGTTGATCGAGCTTTAGGGCTAATTCGGTGAGCTTATTTTTAAGCAGTTTTCCATCGGCGAATATACGTTCGTCTTTCTGGAATAATTTCATTAAATCGTTCATTAAATTTTGCATATTATAACCCCTTCTTCCCGAGAAACTTCTCAATATGGTTAAATGTTTATTCTATTTTGATATTGCACTCAACAAATGTCAATAAGATTTATAGTATTAACCGTTATCGCTTTAAGTATTGCATGTCAAAGGTAAGCAGTAAAAAAACAACACTCCAGAAAAGCGGAAAAGGGTCAAATCTTTATCTTTGATTTTCGGCTTGCTTCCGCCATATAGGGCCTTTAGTTCATCCACAAGGCTTTGAAGAGACTATATCCCTTGTCAAGACTAAAGATTTGACCCTTTTCCGCTCATACGCTTATGGAATATTTAAGCCAAGTATCGCCATTAAGCTCGTTGGCTTTTTTATAAGATGTTGCTCTTTTCACTTTACCTTCAGCTTTGATTAAAGTTTCAACGTTTTTTTCCATTTTCATTATATAAAAATATAATATATTATGTTG
>Ga0209610_1000576_pt1 | contig 19268 bp, 15 predicted proteins | sample LakKivw275mmetaG_FD_184137 | JGI IMG/M metagenome (GOLD analysis project Ga0209610, IMG submission 184137) | Anoxic lake water microbial communities from Lake Kivu, Rwanda to study Microbial Dark Matter (Phase II) - Lake Kivu water 275m metaG... | ecosystem: Environmental > Aquatic > Freshwater...
GCGTGGTACCCGAGACGTCGCAGCTCCCTCGTCACGCCCATCTTCTCCAGCCGATCCGCCAGGTACTCCTCCGCGTCCCGCGAGGTGAGCACCAGCTTTCGCGCCAGGGTCTCGACCTCCTGGCCGGTGACGCGGAATCCGCTCCCGTCGCGCTCTACGCGGAACCCCGTCTCCCCGTGGAACTGGTACACGCGACGTCGGAGCGGCGCCGCGGCAAAAAGCTCCTTTCCCCGCTCCTCGGCCAGGACCCGGTACACGCGCTGCACGACGTCTTGGAGCCCGCTCCTCGTCGCCACCGAGATCGGGACCAGGTCGATGCCGGCCGCGGCGAAGCGCTCCCGCAGCGCGGCCGTCTCCTCGGCGGCGATGAGGTCGACCTTGTTCCCAACGACGACCTGCTGCCGCGTGCCGAGCGCCGGGGCGAAGGACACCAACTCGTGGTTGATCCGGTGGTAGTCGTCGAGCGGATCCCGCCCGTCGAGTCGCGCCAGATCCACCATGTGCAGGAGGACGCGGGTTCGCTCGACGTGCCGGAGGAAACGGTCGCCAAGGCCCCGCCCCTCATGGGCTCCCTCGACGAGCCCAGGAACGTCGACGGCGACGAACTGATTCCTCCCGTCCACGTCGACCACGCCGAGGTTCGGCACGAGAGTCGTGAACGGGTAGTCGGCCACCTTGGCCCGCTTGCCGGAGATGGCCGAGATCAGGCTCGACTTGCCGACGTTGGGGTATCCGATGATGCCGACGTCGGCGATGAGCCGAAGCTCGAGCCGAAGCGTCTTCGCCTCGCCGGGCAGGCCGCGCTCGCGGAGCCGCGGCGTCGTACGGGTGGAGCAGGCGAAGCTCGCGTTCCCGCGCCCGCCCTCGCCACCCCGCGCGACCAGCACCTCGTCGTTCGGCAACGCGAGGTCGGCCAGGATCTCCCCGGCCGGATCGCGCACGACGGTCCCGACGGGGACGTGGACGACGAGTTCCTGCCCCGCCGCTCCGTTCTGGCGGTTCCGGCCGCCGCTCGTCCCATCCTGCCCCTCGAACAGCGGCCGGTTGCGGAACGAGTAGAGCGTCGACATGCTCGGCGTTGCCCGCAGCACGACGTCGCCGCCGGGCCCGCCGTTGCCCCCGTCGGGTCCTCCGCGAGGGTTGTGTCGACTGGAAAGGAAGTGGATCACCCCGCTGCCGCCCTGTCCGCCACGAACGCGGACGGTGGCCTCATCAAGAAACATCGGTCGTCATGGGGATGATTCCATTCGCGTGCAGGTCAGGCGGAGGGTGTGGAGGGCAGTACACTGATGTGTTTCTTGCCTCGCCCCTCGAAGTGAACATACCCCGGAGCGGTGGCGAAGATCGTGAAATCCCGTCCGATTCCGACGTTTGTCCCAAGCAGGAACTTCGTGCCTCGCTGGCGAACGATGATCGTTCCCGCCTCCACCCATTCCCCGCCGAAGCGCTTGACGCCCAGGCGCTGACCCGGGCTGTCGTGCACGTTCTGCGTAGATCCCGTACTCGTCTTGTGTGCCATGTCGTCTCCTCACACCACCTCGACGCCGACCGCCGCGTCGTGAACGACGAGGTCGCCCGGGCAGTCCCGCTCCAAGAGGCGAAACCCGGTCGCGAGGGTCTCGAGGACCGCGTCCAGCTCGCGAGCCAGGTGTGGATCGCTCCGGTCCACGGCGAGGTACATCTCCTCCGAGAGCGCGCTCTCGGTCGGGACGTGCAGGTAGTCCGCCAGCGCTGAGGAACCCGCCCGCAGAAGCTGAAACACCCCGATCCCGGGCAGCGTCTCGGGGGAGAGCCCCCGAGCCACGAACCCTACGATTCGGTTCGTCTCATCGCGCTGAACCAGGATCTCGCCCAACCGTCCCCCTACGCCTCGATCGACGTGATCGACGTCGCCATGTAGTCCTGACGGTGCCCCTGCTTCTTCCGGTATCCCTTCTTGGCCTTGTACTTGTAGATGATGAGCTTCTCGCCGCGGCCGGTCTCCTTGACCTCTCCCACGACCTTCGCGCCGTCGACGTAGGGCGTGCCGATCCGCACGCCGGCCTCCGTGGCCAGAAGGAGCACCCTGTCAAACTCCACCGTCTCCCCGACCTCCACGCCGGGCAGCCGTTCGTGCGCGAGCAGCATTCCCTGCTCCACCCGATACTGCTTCCCTCCAGTCTCAATTACTGCATACATCGATGGTTCACCCCAATCCGGGTCTGATTCTAGCTGTCGCGATCTGCGTTTGCAACATGCTACCCAACGGGAGTCCCGGGCTCGACGGGACGTTCGGGACCGATCAGAGCGAGGGTCGAGCCTTGGGCGGCGAGCAGCATCGCTTCGGACTCGATTCCGCGGATCGTCCTCTTCTCGAGGTTCGTGACGACGACCACGGACTTGCCGAGAAGCTCCTCGGGCTTGTAGCTTTCCCGAATCCCGGCGACGCACGTGCGCGTCTCCGTCCCGAGATCGACCCGCAGTCTGTACAGCCGACTCGCCCCCGCGACCGGTTCGGCCTCGCGGATCACCCCGACGCGGAAGTCCAGCTTGGAGAAGTCCGCGAACGGAACGGCCGCGTCCGCCGCTCCCGCCGGCTTGGCGGTCACCTCCGCGCGGATCGCCTCGACGTCGATTCGCTCGATGAGGACCCGGTCCGCCGAGACCTTCGTTCCGCCCACCGGCCGCGCGAGGTCGCCCCACGTCGGGGAGTCGACGCGCAACACCCGCAGCACCGCGGCCGCGAACTTCGGCACATACGGCAGAAGAAGGACCGCCATCCCCTTCACAAGGTGTGCGGCGCTTGCCACCGCCGACGGATCCTTCGCCGCCCACGGCCGCTTGCGCTGGAAGTACTCATTCCCGAACACCGCAAGGTCGCAAGCGCTCCGCAGCGCAGCCCCGAGGAAGCCTGCCTGCACCGCCTTCTCGTACGCCGCGGTCGCCTTCTCCAGGCGCTCGATCACCTCGACGTCCGCCGGCACGTTCGGGACCACGCCGCCTTCGTGCGTCTGGACGAAGGACAGGACGCGGTTGATCAGGTTCGAAACGTTCGAGATCAGGATCCCGTTGACCGCCTTCTCGAGCTCCTCCCACGAGAAGTTGACGTCGCGCGACTCGGGCCGGTTGTAGAGGAGGTAGAAGCGCCACAGCTCGGCGTCCATGACGCGCAACGCCTCGTCGCAGTACAGGCCCACGCCGCGGGTCTTGGAGAAGCTGTCGCCGCCGATCCAGTTCAGGTACTCCGTCGCCGCGATCTGATCCGGGAGGTGGTACCCGCGCCCGGACGCGATCAGCTGTCCGGGGAAGATCAGCGAGTGGAACGGGATGTTGTCCTTTCCGATCGTGTAGATTTGAAAGACGTCGTCCCCGAACCAGTACCCCTTCCAGCGCTCGTCGCCGCCGAACTGCTCAATCACCGCGGACACGTAGCCGAGCGCCGCCTCGCCCCAGACGTAGATGACCTTGCCCTCGGCCCCCTCGAACGGCGCCGGGATCCCCCAGTCGATGTCGCGGGTCATCGCGCGCGGTCGCAGGCCGTCGTCGATCATCTGCTGCGTGAAGAGGTGGACGTTCCCCTGGAAGTCACGCGACGCCACGTACGACGTCAGGGCGCGCGCCAAGCGCGGGAGATCGAGGTACCAGTGCCTCGTCTCGCGGAACTCGATGTCGCTCTGGCCGCAGAAACTGCAGGTCGGCGACACCAGTTCCTCTGGCTCGAGGATCGAGCCGCACGAGTCGCACTGATCGCCGAGCGCGCTCGGAAAGCCGCAGCGCGGGCACGTGCCGCTGATGAACCGGTCGGCGAGGAACCGCTGACACCGCTTGCAGTACGCGCGGGACTCGAGCTGCGTCTTGATGTACCCGCTCTTCTCCATGTCGAGGTAGATGTCGCGGACGAACCGTTTGTGGGTGTCGCACTCCGTCGTCGTGTAGTTGTCGAACGCGATGCCGAACGCGTCGAGGATCTCGCAGATCTTCGTGTGCGTCCGCGTCGCCAGCTCGAGCGGCGTGATCCCAAGCTTGCGCGCCTCGAACTCGATCTTCGTCCCGTGCGCGTCCGTTCCCGACACATAGACGACGTCCTTTCCGCGAAGCCGGTAGTAGCGTGCGAACACGTCGCCCGAAAGCAGCGAGCTGACGAGGTTCCCGAGGTGGGGAATCCCCGACGCATACGGCCACGCGCTGCACACCAGAATTCGCGACTTGTCCACGGACGTCCCTTCCGCCGGTCAGGATGCTGCGGATTATAGCGGTGCAATCGGGTCCGGCAAACGCGAAGCGGCCCCGCTTCCGGGACCGGGCCGGCGACGGTTGCATCCGTCTCCCCCAGCGGGTATACCGGAACGGCAATGAATCCCTGTCCGGAGAGAGCGACGTCGCCCAAGGTTGCGCCCGAGGCGCCCGCGACCGTCATCGTGAAAGTGTTCGGGGGACTGCGCGACGCCGTCGGAGGCTCGGCGCTCTCCGTGTCGGTCCAGCCTGGATCGACCGTCGACGATCTCCTGGCGATCCTCGACTGGAGCCATCACGAGCTTGCCGGCGCACTGCGCCGCGGCCTCTCGGAGGGTTACCTGAACGTGCTCGTCAACGGGCGCAACGCGAGATTCCTCACGGGGGGCGCGACGCCGCTTGCCGACGGCGACGCCGTCGCCTTCCTTCCGCCGATCGGCGGCGGCTAGCTCCTCTAGAAGTCGATCGCCACGGTCAGCGCGAACCACGCCCCGTGGTACCACGTACCCGACTGGGTGAACCCTCCGTCGTACGAGACGGTGAAGGCCGCGCTCCACATCTCCGACAGGAGGATCGTCGCGTCCCCGGCGAGCGTCCACCGCGCGTCGGATGCCCCGTCCTCGTAGTCCCAGTCGACCGTCACATCCGTTCCCGCCGTGACCGCCGGGTACGGACCCATCGGCACGACCTCGGACGCGGACTGCGGTTTCATAAGACCGGAGAGCCACGCGGTGACGTCGCGCTGATAGGAGTTCTCAATCGTTGCGGACAGGTCGGTCGTACCGCCGTACGCGCAGCGGAACGTCGCGGCGAACGTGTCCATGGCCCCCTCCTCGGAGTTCCACGTCGCGCGGCCGGAGAGCGAGTGGGTCGTCGTCTCCTCCGTGCCGACCTGCTCGTACACGGCGGCCTTTCGCGTCACCGAGTACGTCACGGTCGGCCGCAGCGTGGCGATTCCGGTGTAGCTCCACGTCGACGTCACCTTCTCCGTCCAATGCTCGACGTCCCCGCCGAGGTCGGACACATCGACCGTCAACGTCGTCCGCCCCGAGAGCGCCGTCCAGGCCGTGCGCAAGTTCAACCTTCCGGCGAAGGACAGCGCTTCGTCCTCCCACTCCCCCGAGAGGTCGAGGTTCGGGGTGATTTTGCACCCCTTCCACGTGACGGCGTCCATCGCCAGACGGACCCGGCCGGCGTGCGTCATCGCTGCATCCCCGCCGGGCAGCGACCGGGACCAAGCGCCGTCGTACTCCGTCAACACACTGACCCCGGCGAACGTCGCCGGGCCGTCGATTCCCCACGCCACGCGCTCGCTCCCCGACCAGTCGTCGCCGGCCATGTACACCGGCCGCCGCCACGACAAGGTCGACGTCCACTCCGGCAGGACGGTGACCGCGACGCTCGCCCCCAGAACGGCGCTTCGCGTCAGCTCGGCCGCGTCCGCCCACACGAACGACTCCTGCCAGTCGACCGACGTCCGCACGGTGTCGCCGAACAACCCGTCGCCCACGGAGAGGGTGTACGAGAACCGCTCGGTCTCCGGGCCGCGCACGCTACGACGCCCGTCCTCGCTCTCGTGGTGGAGACGCAAGGCGATCGTCGGCCCGAAGCTTCCCGAGAAGGACAGGTCGTTCTCGAGCGTCGAGACGCGCTGGTTCGTCGTCAGGTCGGCCATCTCGTAGCTGTGGGAGAGCCTGAGATCGGCGTTCGATCCGAGCGCCAGGGATCCGTCAAGCGTCCAGCCGCCGTCGTCGCTGCGCGACGACGTCCCGATCGCTCGATAGCCTTCCTGGATTCGATCGACGGTGCCGGACAGGGACAATGTCTCATCGGAGTGGTGGAACGACCCGCTCATGACCCAGCCGGTCGACGTGTGCTCCTCGCGTGCCGCATCTTTGTACCTGTAGGGATTCGCTCCCGCGATCTCCATCGCCTGCGCGTCGTAGGCCGCCTCGGCGTCTCCCAGCGACCAGACCCACAGGTCGTACTCGGCGCTCGCCTCGGTGCCGACCCACAGCGCGTCCGCGGCGACGGCGAGCGCCGTGATCGTCCAGCCCGCGTGGAACACGGTTCCGTCCGACGCCCGAACCATGCCGTCGGCGGTACCGTAGCAGAGGTCGCCGTCAAAGGCCCCGACCGCGAACACCGGCTCGCCGCGGGCGATCCAATCCAATTCCGCCCCGCCAACGACCTCGCACAACCCTCTCTCCAATGCGGCGTACACGCTCTCTTCCTCGGCGTACAGGGCGTGAACCGCACTCCCCGTGGTGCCGGCAACCGTCGACAGCACCTGCGTAGCCGGGTTGTAGGTCAGAAGACCGTCGTCCGTCCCGACGTAGAGAAAATCCCCCACGAGGGCCAGCGCGGTGACCTGACCGTGCTCCGCGCCGACGAGCGTCGTCCACGCGTCCGCGTCGTCCATCTCCGCTACGGCGGCACACGCCGCTCCGCCGTCCGTGCCCACGTAGAGCGTGCCCCCGTCGAGAAACAGGGCGTGGACCGAGGAGTCGGGCAGTCCATCGTCGTCGCGCAGCTCCGTCCATCCCGAAGCGTGGTCGAACGGAGAGATCCCATCGAGCCGAACGACCGTCAGTCCGCCGCTCGTGCCGAGGAAGGCGTACTCGTCGGACACCGCGATCGCCCGGACGGAGCGCCCCGCCAGGCCGTCGGAGGTGTCGTACGAGTGCCACTCCCCGTCGGAGAAGACGGAGAACCCCACGTCACTCCCCACGAGGACGAAGTCCGATCCGGACGCGATCGCGTTCACTCGATTGGGAAGCGGGACGCGCTCGTTGTCGTCGTACGGGAATCGGTCGTCGACGTAGCCGATCTCGAAGTCGGCCGTCGTGTCGGGCAGCTCGATCGCCGCGGAAACGCCGGCGACGAGCTGCCGGTTCGGCATCGTGCTCACGCTCTCCGGATTCTCCGCGGACCCCGGATCGTCGGTCGCCTGCAGGAGGTACAGGTCCAGCGCCAGTCCGGGCAGCGGCACGTCCGCCGTGATTCCGGAGAAGTAGCGCGCGTACCCTCCCGTTCCGCTGCCGTAGCGCTCGTACTCGATCTCCAGCCTGTCGCTCGAACCGATCTCGGTGAACAGGATGACGTAGCCGATCTCGTAGTCGATCGAGTAGTCGATGTCCCGGACCAGGAGCCGGCCGTTCAGCGTCACCCGCTCCGTCCCCGGAACGACGGACAGCCCCAGGTTGTACGCGCCTCCCACGACGGTGTACGAGTACGTTACGCGCAGGGCGGCCACGGGATTGGATGTGATCTCCTCCGGCAGCCGGATCTCGAGGACCCCCTCGTCTTCGTACACGACGACCCCGTAGTTGGGCCACGACGCTTTGCTGATCCAGTCGTAGCCGGAGCCGTCCGGATTCACTTCGATCTCGAGCGACTCCCCCACGACGTCGGCCTCTCCGAGGTCGTAGTGAAGGTGCGTGTTAGCGTCGGTCACGCCGTACTGGTCCTCATTGACCGCGACGGAGGTGTAGGCGAACACGTCCTCGAGGAACTCCGTCTCGGCTTCGCTCCCGGACGAAAATGGGTACTCCAGGCCGGCGTCGGTCATGTCGTTGTAGAGCGCGATCGCGTCCTTGATCGTGCGCCGCAGGATCGTCGCCGGCGCAGTTCGCAGCACGAGATGCTGCGGGTCGTCGCCGATCACCGAGAACTCCGACGACAGGAGCGTCTTCCCCTCGTAGCCGTCGAGCGCGTCGCCAAGCTCGCCCACGCCGTAGGCGGCCAGGACGCCCTCCAGTCCGCTCGACAAGTCGAGGACCATTCTCACGAGAGAGAACTCCTCGACGTAGAGCGAAACCAGTACGAATGACGCCAGTCCGTCGAAGCTCAGGAGGTACGACGCGGCCTCCCCGGTGTCCGGATCAGTGGTCGAGAAGGTGGCCGTCACTTCGGCCGTCTCCCCGGTGAAGAACTTCGACGCCGTGACGCCTTCAAGCTTCGACGCGATGGCGGTGATCGTCGCCATGCCCCACGTGTAGTCGAGGCGCGCTCCCTTCAGCTTGCGGGAGTACGCCGAGAAGCTTCCCATGTCCGGGACGATGAAGTCGCCGGCCACGCCGTCGAGGCGCTCCGTGTCGAGGTAGATCGACAGCGACTGCAGGCTGTCCTCTTCCTGATCGTCGAAGTGCGCCTCTACGAGGAGGATCCCGAGGGCTCTCGCCTCGACGTCCACCGCAAGGGTCTGCTCGAGGGAGATCGAGCCGGGCGACAGCCCGTCCGCCGCCAAGGCGAGCGCGTCTCCGAACCCGTAGCTGATGGTCCACGTCTTCCGCCCGCTGTAGCTTCCCGAGAAACGAGCCGCATCCTCGCCGTCCGACACGGCGAAGCCTTCCCCGTCCGCATAGGCAGTCGCGCCGAGGAGAGCGGCGGCCACAGCGAGCATCACGATCCATCGTCGTCCCATATTCACCACGCAGCTAGAAGCGCAACGCAACCGAAACCCGATGACTGTCCCCGAGATCGTCCCTTGCCGCGTACGCCCAGTCCACCTCAAGTCCGGGGAACCGCACCGACAGGCCGCACGTGAGTCCCGTCCCGTCGTATCCCACCCGCGCGCCGACCCCGCCGACCCACGCCTCGATCCCCGCAGCGAGCCCGGGCGACGACCCGAGGAGGCCGGTTCCGTCGAACGACGCAATCCAGAAGACGTCGGCCATCGGCGACAGCACCGCCGCAACGCCGAGGCGGAGGCCCCGTTCCCACTCCTCGTCGCTCTCGCCGTACGAGACCGGGACCGACAGCGCTCCCTCGTACACGAGGCCCACGCGCAGGAAGTCCACGTCGACCGCCACCGCCGGGTCGAGCGACCATCCGCTCCCGACGAACGGGGTCGAGACGTGCACGAAGCGCCAGCGAACGCCGAACGCGGCCGGCCCCAACGGCACGCCGACGCCGACCACCGCTCCCTGGCTGGCGTAGCGGAAGCCGTCCTCGCCGTCGTCGATCAAGCCTGAATCGAGGAACAGCATGGCGACGCCGACGTACGGAGCGGCCAAGACGACCGCGCCCTGCGTCACGCCTCCGAACTGGGCCGCGTAGAGCGACGACAGCCCAAGCCTCCTGTACTCCCCAAGCCTCGCCGGGTTGTAGAGGACGCAAGCCTCGTCGTCTGCGAGAGCCGTGAACGCGCCCCCCAGCCCGAGCGCCCGCGCCGAGACTCCCAACTGGAACAGGTCGCCAACCCCCTCCGCCCCCACCGCGCGGAACGTGACGCCGATCAGGCCGGCGACGACGACGAATCCGAGAAGGCAGCGTACGCTCCTCAAGGACGGATCACCAACCTTCCGACCTCCGACGTCCCGCTGTCGGCGACAATCACGTACAGATAGAGGCCGGCCGCGAGCCGCTCCCCATGCCGCGACGAGAGTCCCCACGCGTAGGAGTCGTCCGCCACGTCGAGATCGTCCTCGAATACGAGCCTCCCTGAGGCGGTGTACACGCGCAGGACCGCGGCCGTCGTTTTCTCGGGCAAGGTGTAGGTGAAGACCGCCTCATCGGAGACCGGGTTGTCCGCCAGGCCGACGGCGGGGACATCGGCCACGGGAACCGGCGGCTCCGCCGAGCCCAACTCCTCCACGGCCGCCGCGATGTCGAGCTTCCCGTACCCCCAACGGACGTTCGGAACCACCCCGGTGAACGCGTCGCGCGTCGCCGTCGACGTCAGGATCTCCAGAAGATCCGCCCCGTTCAGCGTCTCGTCGATCGACAGGAGCAACGCCGCGGCGCCTGTCACGTGCGGCGCCGCCATGCTCGTCCCGAGCTCCATCACGTGGACTTCGTCGGGGTGGACAAGGTATTGCAGCGTCGTTGCACTCGTCGACAAGGCCGCGCAGATCCACGCCCCCGGCGCAGCGAGATCGGGCTTCACCCTCCCGTCGCGCGTCGGTCCCTGGCTGGAGAACCCGCACAGCCCGGACACCTCGTACGACAACGAGTAGTCCTGCGGCCCTGTCTTCGACGGCCACGTCGATTTCGTGGTCCACGCTCCCACGGTGATGACTCCCTCCGCGTTCCCCGGCTCGTCGATCGTCGAGACCGAGTCCCCGTTGACGATCGACCCCGACGACGTCACCCACGCGTCGAACCGCCCCCCGCCCGACACCTGTTCGACGGTGATGGTCCAGACATCGCCCGCGCTCACCCCGCTCAGCCGGACGTAGACCTCTCGATCCCCGTTGTTCGCGTTCGGCCCGCCGGAGGCGTTGTCGACGTAGGCAACCCCGTCGGGTGTGACCACGTATCCGCTCGACGTCCCGGACTGTGCCCCCACCTTCATTCCCGACGGCGCGCTCAACGTGATCGTGAACTGCGCGTCCCCCGGGTACCAGATCGAGAGCTCCGTCTGCCAGCTGTCGGGCGTCACTCGGAACGCCCTCGCGCCGCCGCGAAGCGTCCCCGAGACGTGGATTTCCTTGTCCCCCTCGTTCCCCGCGGCGACAACGATCGCGCGCCCCGCGCCGCGCGCCAGCTGCGTCAGGCCCCGCTCGAACAGAGACGTCCCATCGTGCGGCCCCTCGTGTCCGCCCAGACTCAGATTGACCACGGCCGGCACTCCCAGCGCGTTCGCCTTGCCGAGGATGAACTCCACCCCTTCGAGGATGTCGGCCGTGTAGAAGCCGCTCTTGACGGCCACGATCCACGCCTCGGGCGCCACGCCGACGAAGCCGTACCCCGACGAGGACCCGTCCCCCGCGGCGATGCTCGCGACGTGCGTCCCGTGACCGTCCGTGTCCCTCTCGCGCACCGTCCCGTCGCTAGGCCCATACCCAAACGCGAGGTCCGACTCAATGTCATGTTGGTCGTACTCCGCTCCGAGAAGGCCGAACGTCTGGTCCCAGATCGCCAGGATCCGCGTCGACTCCTCGACGCCGTCGCCGTCCGAATCGAAGCGGAAGTCGAGGTGCTCGTAGTCGATGCCCGTGTCCACGAACCCGACGACGACCCCCTTGCCGCGCAGCTCCGGCCTCAGCGCGTGGACGACGTCGCCGCCGACGGCGACCAGGCTCGCGTCGAGCCCCGGGCGCGTCCTCCACGACGGTTCAACGTAGACCACCCGCTCGTCGCCCGCGAGCCGCTCCAAATCGGCGACGGTCACCGACAAAGTCGAGACCTCATCCCCCGCGAATCCGACGGGAGCGCCGAGGAACGACGTCCCGTCGATCGGCTCCGTCGTCCGGACCAGCACGCGAAGTCGCGTCTCGCCGGTCGGCGAGACCACCACGTGGAACGAATCGGAGAGTGTTGGGGCCCCCTTCGCAGCGAAGCTCGCAGACGCCAAGAGCGCTCGCAGCGACGGAGCAAGACGCGAAACCTCAGCGGCCGAGACGCCGAGAGCAATCCCCAGGCAGGCGATGACCAGCGCGACCGGCCACCGGAGCGGTCTTGTCACGATCCTCCCCCTCAAGTTGAAACGGCATTGTACCACACCCCGCTCGCGCGCCCTATTCCGGCCTTCGCTCCCACGAACCATGGAGCAGGAGTTCGGCGGCATTCTATGCGCGCCCAGTCGCCTGGAGTTCGGCGACAAGTCGGACCTCCTTGCGCACTGCCGAACTCCCGAGCTGCTCAAGCCGATCAGAAGAAGCAGCCGGAGACCGGGCTTCTTCCGAGCCACTCGGCAACGGGCACCGCCGAGTCGCCACGAACCCAACGAACTCAACGAACCGGCCTTTGACTACGGACTGCGGACCCCGCACGACGGACTCCGAGCGACTCGGCAACGAAGACCGCCGAGTCGCCACGAACCCAATGAACCCAACGAACTCAACGAACCGGCCTTTGACTACGGACCACGAACCACGGACCACGGACTGCGAGTCGCGGCCACCTTCCATCTTTCGTTGCCCTGTGCTATTATCCCGACCGCAAGCCCGCTCGGGATCTGCATCTCGCGCTTCTCTGGGATCGCGCTCCGAGAGGGCGTCGGAGGACGGCAACTCGTTCCTCCTCGAGGGTCGCGATGAACGAAGAGAAAGAACAGGATCGCACCGAAGAAGACGCGCTGTTCGCCTCGTACAAGGCCGCGGTGGAGCGGGCCCTGCCGCGCATCCCCGTGAAGAACGGCGTCGTCGACATCGACTCCATCTGGGTCGAGACCTCCATTCCGTTCGACATCCTCGAGTCCATCCTCCGTCGGGACGACCTCACGATCCCTCCCAACGTCGAAAGGATTCACCTCAAGTCACGCGCATCGCAAGGAGAGCCGAGTGCCGCGCCCAGGGGCCGCAAGCGACGTGAAGTTCGGAACTGACGGCTGGCGCGGGGTCATCGCCCGCGACTTCACGTTCGACAACGTGGGCCGCGTCGCCGTCGCCGTCGCCGACTACCTGCGCTCTCCGGACCGCCGCACAGCCCGCATTTATCGCGACTGGAAGTGCGAGTTCCGTCCCGCCGAGCGCGGCGTTGTCGTCGGGTACGACACCCGCTTCCTGTCGGAGGAGTTCGCTCTCCACTTCGCCCGCGTCCTCTCCGAGCGCGGCGTTCCGGCCATCGTGAGTGACACGTTCGTCGCGACGCCGGCCGTGTCGTACGCCGTCGTCGCCCGCCGCGCCGCCGCGGGGATCATGATCACGAGCAGCCACAATCCGGCGGAGTACAACGGGCTCAAGATCAAGTCCGAGTACGGCGGATCGGCGACCGACGAAGTCACCAAGGCGGTCGAGGCCCTGCTTCCTGACGCCGCTCCCCCCGCGCCGCGCGCGGGCGAGGCCCCGCGCGACGTCGCCGTCGAGCGCGTCGACCTACGGGCTCCCTACCTCAACCGAATCCGCGAGCTTGTCGACCGCGGCCGGCTCACCGCCTCGAAGATCCACGCCGTCGTCGATTCGATGTACGGCTCCGCGTTCGGCTACGTCGGAGAACTCCTGCGCGAGGCCGGCGTGCCGTACACCCAGGTTCGGGGATCGCGCGACGTCCTGTTCGGCGGCCGGAAGCCCGAACCGCTCGAGGAGAACCTGATCCCGCTTCGCGCCGTCATCGCCTCCCTCTCCGGCAGCCGGAGGACAGACGGCGCGCGACGCGCCGGCCGGCGCCTGATCGGCGTCGTCACCGACGGCGACGGAGACCGGATCTCGGCGATGGACGAGACCGGCGCGTTCATCGACGCCCACCGCACCTACGCGCTCATCCTGCGGTACTTGGTTGAGGAGCGCGGGATGCGCGGCCCGGTCGTCGTCTCAGTGAACCTCAGCGACCTTCTCCGTCGCATGGCCGACGCGTACGGCCTCGAGATCATCGAGACGCCGGTCGGGTTCAAGTTCGCCGCCGAGCACCTGCTGACGCACGACGCGCTCATCGCCGGCGAGGAGAGCGGCAGCATCGGCATGCGCGGGCACCTCCCCGAGCGGGACGGCGTCCTGTGGTCGATGCTCTTGTGCGAGATCCTCGCCACGTCGGGGAAGAAGACGAGCGACCTCGTCGCGTCGCTCCACAAGACGTTCGGCCCGCAGGTGTACCATCGGCGGGACATCGAGGTCGAGCGCCGCATCGAAGTCGTCGAGACCCTGAAGGCGAGCCCTCCCGACCGGTTCGGAGGCGAGCCCGTCCGCGCCGTGGAGACGCTCGACGGCTTGAAGCTGCGGTTCGAAAACGGCTGGCTTCTTTTCCGCGCCTCGGGGACGGAGCCGATCCTGCGGATGTACTGTGAGATGAGGACCTCGAGAGAGGTCGCGAGGATGTTGGACCAAGCGGAGACGTTCGCACGAGGAGTCTAGACACCATGGCTGGCAGAAACATCGAGGCATACGACTTCCACGCCATCGAGGAGCGATGGCGCGACACCTGGTCGGAGCGGGGCTTCTTCCGCGTCGACACCCAGGCGAAAGAGAACAGGTTCTACTACCTGAACATGTTCCCGTATCCCTCGGGGTACTTGCACGTCGGCCACGGCCGCAACTACATCATCGGCGACGTCTTCACCCGCACGAAGATCATGCGCGGCCACCGGGTCTTGAACCCGATGGGGTGGGACGCGTTCGGCCTCCCCGCCGAGAACGCAGCGATCGAAAACAACACCCATCCCCGCGAGTGGACGCTCGCGAACATCGCCAAGTCGCGCGACCAGTTCCGCGCCTGGGGCGTCCAGTTCGACTGGGAGCGCGAGGTCACCACCTGCCTCCCAGAGTACTACAAGTGGACGCAGTGGCTCTTCCTCCAGCTCTACAGCCGCGGACTCGCCTATCGCAAGAAGGCGGTCGTCAACTTCTGTCCGAACTGCAAGACCGTCCTCGCCAACGAGCAGGTCGTCGGCGGAGCGTGCGAGCGGTGCGGCACGACGCCCGAGCCGCGCGAGCTGACCCAGTGGTTCTTCAAGATCACCGACTACGCCGAGCGGCTGCTCGCCGATCTCGCGAAACTCGAGCACTGGCCGGAGAACGTCGTCAAGATGCAGGAGAACTGGATCGGGAAGAGCGTCGGCACCGAGGTGACGTTCAAGGCCCAGACCGGCGACGACCTCGTCGTGTTCACCACGCGCCCCGACACCCTGTGGGGGGCGACGTTCATGGTCCTCGCCCCGGAGCACCCGCTCGTCGACCGGCTCACGACGAAGGAAGAGAAGGACGCCGTCGCCGCGTACCGTGACCGCGCGATCCGCGCAACGGAGATCGATCGCCTGTCGACCGAGCGCGAGAAGACGGGCGTGTTCACCGGCGGCTACGCCGTGAACCCCGCCAACGGCGAGAGGATCCCCGTCTGGATCGCCGACTACGTGCTGATGACGTATGGCACGGGAGCGATCATGGCCGTTCCGGCCCACGACGAGCGCGACTTCGCGTTCGCCGTGAAGTACGGCCTGCCGATCATCCCCGTCCTCGCCCGCACCGACGGCGTCGCGAAGAGCCTCGTCTGGCCCGGCTCGGTGGATGAGGACTTCCCGCGCCGCCTCGAGGCTCTGTCGATCGAGTACGAGACCGAGAAGGTCACGGGCGGCGACGGCCTGTTCGTCACGCTCCAGGGCGAGAAGCAGATCGACGCGTTCGCCCGCCTCGTCCGCGAGTGCATCGCCCCCGGCCACTCGAACGAGATCGTCGGCCACCGCTTCCTGTTCACGTTTGAAGACGCGCAGATCGCCCTCGACTCCGTTGCCGCCGACGCCGAGATCCTCCGCCGCTGCAAGGCCCTGTACCACGGCTGCGCCAAGCACCGCTCCGTGCTCGAGATGCTCTGGGGCTGCAAGTTCTACCGCGACGTCCTGTTCCACGCCGAGTGCGGGGCGATGATGGCGTCGGGCAAGTTCACCGGCACGCCCGGCGACCGCGCCACGGCCGAGGTCACCCGCTTCCTCGAGAAGAACGGAACGGGCAACGAGGCTGTCAACTACCGCCTCCACGACTGGCTGATCTCGCGTCAGCGGTACTGGGGCGCACCGATCCCCATCGTCCACTGCCCGAAGTGCGGCGAGGTCGCCGTCCCCGAGAAGGACCTCCCGATCCTCCTGCCTGAAGCCAAGACGATCGGCAAGATGGGGCTCGCCGACATCCCCGGCTTCGCCGACACCAAGTGCCCGAAGTGCGGCGGGAAGGCGAAGCGCGACGGCGACACGATGGACACGTTCGTCGACTCGTCGTGGTACTACCTACGCTTCATCGACCCCCAGGACGCGAAGCACGCGTTCGTCCGCGACCACGTCGACCGCTGGCTGCCCGTGAACCAGTACGTCGGCGGCGTCGAGCACGCGATCCTGCACCTGCTCTACTCGCGGTTCATCATCAAAGCGCTCTACGACATGGGCCACGTCGGGTTCGAGGAGCCGTTCGCACGCCTGTTCACGCAGGGGATGATCTGCTACCCCGCGTATCGCTGCTCGAAGCACGGGTGGATCCATCCCACCGAAGTCGCCGCCGGCGATACCTGCCCCAAATGCGGCGAGGCGCTCGCCGTGTCCAGCCTCAAGATGTCGAAGTCGAAGCGGAACACCGTCGACCCCGCCGACATCATCGCGCGGTACGGGGCAGACGCCGAGCGCGTCTACACCCTGTTCATGGGCCCGCCGGACCGCGACATCGACTGGTCCGAGGAAGGCATCCGCGGCTCGTACCGGTTCCTCAACCGCGTCTGGACCCTCATCATCGGCCACCGGGATAACCTCGCCCCCGTCGGAACCGCCCCCAAGCCGGACGCGCTCGACGAAGCCGGGCGCGCGCTGTGGCGCCGCTACCACCAGACCGTGAAGAAGGTCACCGAGGATCTCGAAGAACGGTTCAGCTTCAACACCGGCGTCGCGGCGATCATGGAGCTCGTCAACGACCTCGTTCCGTACGCCGACGGCGCGAACCCCGACCCGACGCTCCTGCGGCAGGCATTCGACGGCCTCGTTCTTCTGCTCTCGCCGCTCGCCCCATTCCTGGGAGAAGAGCTGTGGCGACGCATCGGCCACGACGGCTCGCCGCTCGAAGTCCGCTGGCCGTCGTACATCGAAGCCGCGCTTGCCGAAGAGTCGGTCGAGATCCCGGTGCAAATCAACGGCAAGGTTCGCGAGCGGATCCTCGTCCCCGCCGACATCGCCGCCGACGCCGATAGGCTCGCGCAGGCTGCGCTTGCCGACGACAACGTCCGCGCCCGCATCGGCGGGCAGAAGGTCGTGAAGGCCATCGGCGTCCCCAACAAGATCGTCACCCTCGTCATCAAGTAGCCATGGCTCCAAGCAAGCGGTCCGCCGAAGGCAGCTCCTCCAATCGAGAAGCTACCTTCGGCCCTAGCCGCCGCGTCGAAGCGGCGGCCCTCGACTCCAGGAACGGCCGCCTGCCTCACGGCACTAGGGCAGCCGCATTCCTGGATAGAGACGGAGTGCTGAGCGACCAGACCGCCTTCGTCAACCGCCCCGAGGACTTCAACCTCCTCCCCGGCGCCGCGGCTGCCGTCGCCCGCCTCAACCGCGCCGGCATCCCCGTCGTCGTCATCACCAACCAGGGCGGCATTGCCCTCGGCTACCTCACCGAAGACACCCTCGCCTCCATCCACGAGCGCATGGCAGAACTCCTCGCCGCCGAGGGAGCTCACGCGGACGGTGTGTACTTCTGCCCCCACCTGCTGAATGCGACTGTCACGAGGTATCTGAGAGAGTGCTCGTGCCGCAAGCCCGGCACCGGCATGCTCGAGAAGGCGCGCGACGACCTCGGCCTCGATCTCCGCAAGTCCATCCTCGTTGGTGATGCAACCACCGACATCCTCGCCGGCATCCGAGCAGGATGCCGCACCATCCTCGTCCGCACCGGATACGCTGGGAAAGACGGCAAAGCCGCCGCCGAGCCCGACCGCGTGGCTGCCGATCTCAGCGAGGCCGTTAGCATCATCCTCGATGAGTTCATCCCCGCAGCCACATCCAGCGGTCAGTCGAAGGCAACCTGACCTCCTGCGGGACCGGCCTTCGACCCTAGCTGCTTGCTCCTAACGCAGAAGCAGCCATAGACCTCATCCTCACCGAGCTTCTGCCGCAGGGTTAGTGATTCGGCAAAGGCACTGCCGTGCACGCAAGGGTCGTCGCCGACGAGCTACATGCCACCGACCACATGCCGAGCTGCCCACAGGCCACGAGCCACGTCCCTCTCTCTTCCCACCGGCTGCATGCCACATGCCACTCGCCGTCCCTCCCCACAAGCTACGAGCCACATGCCACAAGCTCGGCCGCGTTGCGTCTCTCCGCCCAAAGTGAGTATCATGCGACCGAAATCGGGGCCTTAGCTCAGCTGGGAGAGCGCTTGCATGGCATGCAAGAGGCCAGGGGTTCGAGTCCCCTAGGCTCCAATGAAGCGACTCGAACCGCCAGCCATGTGCAGGCGGTTCTGTCTTTCCTCCGCGGAGCCAGTGTCCTATTCCCAACGGGCGACTTGACTGCGGGGACAATACGTGTACACTTGGATACATAATGTCCCCAACGCCGATTGCCATAGCCCTTTTCCCCGCAGCGCGATTGGCTGTACTGCGGTGGCTCGCCGACACTGAGGACGGGCTTCACCTGCGCGAGCTAGAACGCCGTAGCGGTCTGAACAAGCACGGGCTAGCGCGCGAACTTCACGCGTTGCGAGGCGCCGGAATCCTCGTGTCCACACAAGTCGGGAATCAGATCATCTACCGCCTAAATCCGGAGTGCCCGATCTACGCCGAGCTACGATCCATCGTTCGCAAGACGGTCGGACTGGCCGGAGTCCTGCGCGAAGCGCTCGAGCCGTTTGCTGATCGCATCGATCTCGCCTATGTTTACGGGAGCTTCGCGAAAGGTGAGGTGCGCCCGGACAGCGATGTCGATCTCATGATCGTAGGTACCGTGTCATTGCGCGGCGTTGGCTCAGCGATCCGTGCGGCTGGGCGAACACTCCAGCGCGTCGTCAATCCAACGTCCTATGCGTCCGACGAGTATGCGGCCGAGCTACGCACAGAGAACTCGTTCGTCCACCGGGTTCACAACGGACCTCGCATCGATGTCATCGGAGGGAACGCATGAGCCTGGCTGCGATGTTACTTCGCGATGACCTGCGGCGAGAGCCCGAGGCATCTGGAGAGGTCGAGCGACTTCTGGAGACGATTGACCGCCGACTGCAGGACGCTGGGAACGAAGCCAATCACCCAGAAACGAGACTCGAGCAGGCATACCATGCAATCCTCAACCGCGCTCTGGTCGGGCTGCGGATGAATGGTCTGCGGCCGACCGACCGCCGGGGGCACCACTTCGTTGCCCTGGAGTCTCTGAGTGATACGCTCGGAATTCCGACTGATCGTGTCGACTACTTCCAAGTGCTGCGTGACCTCCGCAACAAGGATCTGTACATGGGTGGCATCCACGTCACGGTCCGCCAGGCGGAAGAGGCCATCTGTGAAGCACAAGCCTTACGACGCGAGCTGGAGCGTTTGCTCAGTGAACGCGCAGCAGGCAGCCGCTAGAACGTCCGGTCAGCAATCAGTCGTGCGAGCGCCCTGATAGCATCTTTCGCAGGGAGGTTCGAATCCCCCAGGCTCCACAGGCTCCACAGGATCGTGCAATGGTTGTCTCCATGATCCTTCCAGGCTTCGTGGCACGTGAGATAACGCTGTCTTGAGGA
>Ga0209610_1000577_pt1 | contig 19258 bp, 10 predicted proteins | sample LakKivw275mmetaG_FD_184137 | JGI IMG/M metagenome (GOLD analysis project Ga0209610, IMG submission 184137) | Anoxic lake water microbial communities from Lake Kivu, Rwanda to study Microbial Dark Matter (Phase II) - Lake Kivu water 275m metaG... | ecosystem: Environmental > Aquatic > Freshwater...
TCTCCAGACCGTCCGGTCCCCGGGGTATTTTTTTTACGGCGGCGGGTATTATGCACCTGGTGAATCCCAGCCGGGCGGCCTCAGAGATTCTCCTGTCCATCTGCGGGACGGACCTGAGCTCGCCGCTCAGTCCTATTTCTCCCACCGCCACGGTGCCGGGTATGGACCTGGCATCTCTGAAACTGGAGGCGATAGCCATGGCGATGCCCAGGTCGGCGGCCGGCTCGGATATCCTTATACCGCCCGTAACATTAACTATGACGTCCTGGTTATACAATCCTACGCCCGTGCGCCTGGTCAGGACGGCACAAATCAGCAGGAGCCTGTTAAAATCGACCCCATTGCTTATCCTGCGGGGTGGTCCGTAGGCCGCGGAACTGGTGAGTGCCTGAATCTCGACCAGTAGTGGACGGCTGCCTTCGAGGGTCGGCACGACTGCGGCGCCGATGGCGCCGTTTACGTATGACTCCAGGAAAAACTGCGAGGGATTGGCCACTTCGGTCAATCCGGCGCCTCCCATCTCGAATACGCCCACCTCGTTGGTCGAGCCGAACCTGTTCTTGGTGCTCCTCAGGATGCGGTAGCTGTTGAATGACTCTCCCTCCAGGCTGAGAACGACATCCACAATGTGTTCCAGAGCTTTGGGACCGGCGATGGATCCGTCCTTGGTCACGTGTCCCGAGATGAAGACGGGAACGCCGGTCTTTTTTGACCACCTCAACAGGCGCAGCGTGCACTCCCTGATCTGGTTGATGCTGCCCGGCGCGCCGTTGATATCCTCCAGGTAGACGGTCTGAACCGAATCGACCACCACCAGCGACGGCTGCATCGATTCCAATCCAGCCATTATGTTTTCCATATTGGTTTCGGGATAGACATACAGTCCACCACCCTTGACGCCCAATCTCTCCGCACGCATCCTGAGCTGCTGCGAGGATTCCTCCCCCGACACGTATACGACCTGGCCCTCCCTGTTTTTGGTGATTGCATCGGATACCTGTAACAATAGCGTCGATTTGCCGATGCCCGGGTCGCCGCTGACCAGCACCACGGATCCGGCGACCAAACCGCCTCCCAGCACACGATCCAGCTCGCCGATGGTGAGGCTAATGCGTGAATAGTCATCACTCTTCAGTTTCGCCAACTCCAGCAGGCGACCGGCTGTGTCCGGCCTACTTTCGGTTGTACGTTTGCCCGCCGCGACAGTAGTCTCAACCAGGCAGTTCCATTCCTGGCAACCGGGACAGCGCCCTTCCCACTTGGGGCTTTCCCTGCCGCATTTCTGACAGACAAAAATCGTTTTAAACTTCTGCTTTTCCAATTTTATACCTGCGCCGTTTTACCGCCAGCCAGCAAATGATAACAAAAACAGGCATAACTTTCCTGATTCCGGCAGTCAAAACAAGGGTTTCCCGTCTTCTCAGTCCAATAACACAGTAAGATTGACAGCCTTCGGGAAGTGTTGTTAGTATTAATGCCCAACCAATAGCTTTAACTACGATGGCTAGACGAGCGGTGCGGGGCAGACGCAGTGAAATACTCGTTGCGGCACGGGATCTTTTCAGCCGGCGGGGCTATTCCCGGACGAGTATGAGCCAGATTGCAGTACAGGCCGGAATCGCGCACGGAACGATATATTTTTATTTCGATTCCAAGCTGGCTGTGGCGGATGCTCTGGTGAATGGTTATATCAGAGGTGTCTCTGAAATTTTAGAGAAGTCTATTTCAGATTCGATAGGGCCCGAGCAGATCAGAACCTGTGTTCATAATGTAGTTCTATTTGCATCCAAAAACTCCGATATCATACGTTTGATGGACATTCGATGCACACTTGGCATGGATAATATAAGAGAACCCGATGCAAGCAAGAAGCTGGAGAAATTACTGGTTGCCGCCATCACCAGAGGCATCAGCAGAGGAAGGCTGAGAGAATACGACCCGTTATTGGCTGCAAAAATGGTCACCGGTATTGTTGAATGGGTAGCACGTATGTGTTTGATGTGGATGAAATGCGATACATCCCGTCTCGAGGATACGGCCATTCAAATGCTGGAACACGCTCTAATTAAATCATAGCCGGCAACAACCACGGTTTTTAACTCAATCCCTTGGTCATGCTTACCACCGGTACATTTCAAATATTCGACTAATAGTCGAAATTTTAACAGAAGCATCAGATAGCAATCAGCTAAAGTTCAGATTCTGTTTTGACCGCTTTTTTCATCTTCATCTAATCTGTTGATTTATGGATCAAAACTATTGTTGTATTAAATTAAGGAGGTCATCAAAGTGAGGATTCTTATCACAGGCGCAGCCAAAGGGTTGGGCAGGGGGATGGCCCTTGCATTCGCGAAGAAAGGCCATGAGCTTGCATTGGTCGACATCGACCGCAACGCGTTGGATCAGACAGCCTCAGAAGTAGAGCGTGCCAGCGCTCGATGCCATAAATATACAGTTGATGTGAGCAACCGTGCCCGGGTGAATGAGCTTGCTGAAAAAGTCAACTCTGAGATGGGCGGCATTGACATGCTCATAAACAATGCAGGGGTGGTGGTCGTGGGCGAATTCCTGGACGTGCCCCTTGAGGAATGGGAAAGGATCATGGCTATCAACTTCTGGGGCGCCGTCTACATGCTCATGGCATTTCTGCCGGCAATGGTAAAGCGCGGCTCCGGACATGTGGTCAATGTATCCTCGATGGGCGGGCTGGCCGGCAGCCCGGCGGAGACCCACTACGGAGCGAGCAAGTTCGCCGTATCCGGTATGAGCGAAGCTCTCTACAACGAGGTCGCAAACAAGGGCATTAAGGTCACGCTGGTCTGCCCCTCACCCATTGAGACCAACATCCTGAGAAGCGCCCGGTACTATGGCTTCGATAAGGGTTACGAACAGGAAGTGTGGAGCTTCTGGAGCACGCCGTTCGATAAAGGTATAGCAGAGATAGTGCGCGGGATTGAGAAAGGCAAGTTCCTGGTGATTCCTGGAACTCTGGGGAAAGTGGCCTATTATGGGCGCAGAATTTCACAGAGCGCTTACCTCTCGGTCAGGCGAAATATTTACGGCAAAGTGCTGAAGCACCGTGTTGGATAAAGCCACAGGAGTCCTGCCGGATTACTGCCCGGGCGGGACTTTACCTGCAATTAACCGGGTAAGGAGCTAACCATTGGCAAAGGAAGCACTGCCGCTGAATAAATGGTCTATTCTAATCTTAAATACCGCAGTTTTCCTCGGCATAGTGGGAATACCCTATACAGCAATGCCGGTTTTATTCAGCGGCATCATCGATGAGTTGAATTTAACCCTTCTGCAAATAGGTGTTGTATGGGGTTTCTTCTTCCTTGGGATGGCCTTCGGCTCGTTCCTGGGCGGGCTGGCTGGCGACCGTTTCGGCTTATACAAGGTCATCGGCATACTGTGCTTTGCTGTAGCCCTGACCAACGGTCTGCGGGCACTGTCTGCCGACTATATCAGCCTGATAGCCTCCATGTTGCTCTGTGGTTTTGCCATCGGAGCTGCAATACCCAACGTTAACAGAACTCCAGGCCTGTATTTCCATACAGACCGGCTAGGGCTGGCAGTGGGGATAACAAGCTGCGGATTCAGTCTGGGCGCGGTATTATCGACTGCACTTGGAGCCACCTTCTTATTACCTCTGGCAGGATCGTGGCGAAATGTCCTGTTTATCTACAGCGCCATCTGCGCAGTCCTCGGCATCGCCTGGCTTTGCCTTCTGAAAGGGGCGGCGCCCCTCCAAAATACAGCCGGCACAGGCATCGCAGATAAACATACGCCTTTCTCCAGGGCACTGCGCGTTATTTTCCAGTCCAGAGACATGTGGCTGATCTTGATAATAAATGTGACTCTGATGGGTTCCTTTGCATCAATTGTGGGTTATCTGCCAGCTTACCTCATTGATACCGGATTGCCCAACAATATCGGCGATCCGATATCGTCAACTCTCTTCCTGGCAGGTATAGCAGGCTCCCTTCTGATACCATTGATTTCAGACAAGATCGGCCGCAGAAAAGCATTGATCATAGCCTGTGCCATTATTATGGGCGCCGGAACCTGTCTCCTGACGATATCCAACACCGCCTTCCTCTGGCTCCTGGTCCCTGCCATTGGATTCGCTTATATGGGTGTAGTTGCGCTGTGTTATACGATAATCCTCGAGATGAAAGAAATAGGACCCGCCCACAGGGCAACGGCTCTGGGATTAGCCGTGACCAGCCAAAATATAGGCGGATTCTTTCTGCCCATCATCGGAGGTTCATTGGCTGTAAGGAACATAGCATGGCCGTTCCTTTTCTGGGCGGCCGCTATCTTTGTGGCCGCAATCTGCCTGTTCCGGGTGAAAGAAACAGGTGGCAGCAGGAATTAGCATTATAGCCGTTATAGAAAAGACTGAGGGCGCTCCGTACGACCGGTCACGCCCTCTTATGATTCGAATCTATTGAGTCGCTTACGGGTTGCTGCTGCCCAGCAGGTGGTTGCCCTCGCCTGCAAGCAACTTGCTCTCTGCAGCAGGCGCTACGGCTTTCTCGAGCTTCCGAATGACTATCTCGGTACCGTCGTAGTCGACCAGCACCTTGGAACCGCCCTCGTATTTACCCTGCAGGACGCTTTCCGACAGGCGATCCTCGACCTCCTGTTGAATGACGCGCCGTAGCGGCCGCGCCCCGAAGTCAGGATCATATCCCTTCTCTGCTATGAATTCCTTGGCGGAATCGGACACTTCAAGGATTATCTGTTTTTCTTGCATGGAAGTGACCGCCTCCCGCAGCATGAGATCGACTATGAGGCGGATATGTTCCTTATTGAGCGCATGGAAAACCACGGAAGCGTCGATGCGGTTGAGGAACTCAGGCCTGAAGACCTTTTTCATCTCGCGCATAACGATATCTTTCATATGCTCATAGGCCACTTGCCTGCTCTTAACTTCGTCAGAATGGACGCTGAAGCCCAGCCCCTTGTTTTTTTTGATCTCTTCGGTGCCGACATTCGATGTCATAACCAGTATGGTATTGCGGAAATCCACCCGCCTGCCCTTGGCGTCGGTCAGGTGGCCGTCATCCATGATCTGCAGCAGGATGTCATAAACATTTTTATGCGCTTTCTCGATCTCGTCGAGAAGAACCACGCAATAAGGATTGCGCCGCACCGCTTCCGTCAGTTGTCCGCCCTCTTCGTAGCCTATATATCCCGGGGGTGCGCCGACCAGCCGGGCGACGTTATGCTGCTCCATGAACTCCGACATATCCAGCCTGACCATGGCTTCTTCGCTCTTGAACATGAACTTGGCCAGCGCTTTGACCAGCGCAGTTTTGCCAACGCCGGTGGGACCCAGGAAGATGAAGCAGCCCATGGGACGCCTGGCCTCCTTGAGTCCGGCCCGGGCACGGCGGACTGCCTTGGCAATTGTTATGATAGCCTCATCCTGCCCCACGATATCCTGATGAATGGACTCCTCCATTTTGAGCAGTCGTTCCGATTCGTCCATAGTCAGGCTGATAACAGGTATGCCGGTCCACATGCCGACCACTTCGGCGATGTCTTCCTTGGTCACGATGGGCGTTTCCTTCTTCTGTGTGTCCTGCCATTCTTGTTCCATGTTCTTGATCTTGGCCTGCAACTGCACCTCGCGATCCCGCAGCTCGGCTGCCATCTCGTACTGCTGTGAACCGATGGCATTATCCTTGTCGCGCCTGACGATCTCCAAGGCTTTCTGTGCCTCGGCAATGCCGATTGGAACCACCCCTTTCTTAATCCTGACGCGCGATGCTGCCTCGTCCATAATATCAATAGCCTTGTCCGGCAGGAAGCGGTCGGAGATATAGCGCGACGCCATAGAGGCGGCTGCGTTCAGCGCCTCGTCGTGGATAATCAGCTTATGGTAATCCTCGTAGTGGTGCTTGATTCCTTTCAAAATAAGCACGGTCTGCTCAACGGTCGGCTCCGCTACCGTCACAGGCTGGAACCGTCTCTCCAGGCCGGCATCCTTTTCGATATATTTGCGGTACTCGTCCAGCGTCGTGGCGCCGATGAACTGAATTTCGCCCCTGGAAAGCGACGGTTTAAGTATATTGGAGGCGTCCACGGCGCCCTCAGCCGCACCTGCTCCGACTATGGTATGCAACTCATCGATGAAGACGATACAATTGCCTGCGCCTTTGATCTCGTCGAGGACCTTTTTAAGTCTCTCTTCGAATTCGCCGCGGTACTTGGTCCCGGCCACCAGCGAACCGATATCCAAAGTCACCAGCCTTTTGTTCCTGAGGGGCTCAGGAATATCTCCGGAAACGATCTGCTGCGCCAGCTTGGTTACGATGGCTGATTTGCCCACGCCGGGCTCACCGATGAGCGCGGGATTATTCTTGGTACGACGGCTGAGTATCTGTACAATGCGTTCACATTCTTTTTCCCTGCCGACGATGTTGTCCAGCTTGCCCTGGCGCGCCAGGCTGGTCAGGTCCACGCCAAGCTGATCCAGTATGGGGGTCCTGGCCCCTTCCTTGGTTACCGCCCTGGCCTGGCCGCCTGCCACGCTCAGCAACTTATTAACCTCGGCCAGCACCTTGTCGAAAGTGATCCCCAGGCTCTCGAGCACACCGGCTGCCGAGCCTTCCCTCTCTTTTAGCAACCCCAGCAACAGGTGTTCGGTGCCGATATAGCTATGATTGAGGCGCCTTGCCTCATCGACAGCCAGTTCGATGACCTTTTTGGCCCTCGGCGTAAGTCCGACTTCGTTGGTATTGGGACGTCCACCCCGCCCCACGATGAATTCTACGGCGGAACGGACTTTACTGGTTGCAACGCCCAGGTTATTGAGCACCTGGCTGGCCACACTATCTTCCTCGGCAATCAATCCCAGCAATATATGCTCCGTATCAATATAGCTGTGCCCGAAATGCTGTGCCTCCTCCTGTGCGCGTGTAAGCGCCCGGCGGGCACGCTCTGAGAATTTTTCAAATCTGCTGGCCATAGTAACCTCGAAAAGCGGAATTTAGACGTAGCCCTGATAGGCTGTGTACTATGAATTATATGTTGTAGTATGAGGCAAGTCAAAGAACTGCAGCTTCAACTGAAGCTATTCAAGAAAAAACCGTACAAAAAAGGCAATAAAAAAAGTCCCTGGCAGTGGCATATTTTCCCGAGGAATCCCTCCCTCAGTATCATCTGCGCTGAAGCGTTTCACTTCCGTGTTCGGGATGGGAACGGGTGGTTCCGCTTCGCTCTGACCACCAGAGGACTTTTAATGAGTAATAGTTTATAGAAATACTGTAGCGCTGTCAAATACCGGCCTGTGCCTGCTGGCCTCTTACCAGAGTGAACCCTGCGGAGAGCGTCCCCGCTTGTAAGCTATGCCGAGGTGTTCATAGGCCAGCCGGGTGGCCATGCGTCCCCTGGGCGTCCTCTCCAGGAATCCAAGCTGCAGCAGGTAGGGCTCATAAACACCTTCTATAGTGTCTGACTCCTCGCTGATGGAGGCCGCAATTGTGTCCAATCCTACCGGCCCACCGTCGAATTTCTGTATGATGGTCCTCATCACTTTGCGGTCGATCTCATCCAGCCCAAGCTGGTCCACCTCCAGTTTACCCATGGCCTCGAGGGTCACCTCCTGCGTGACCACACCGTTGGCCTTGACCTGGGCATAATCGCGTATGCGTTTGAGAAGGCGGTTGGCCACGCGCGGTGTACCGCGGGCGCGGCAGGCGATTAAATCTATGCTCCCGTCATCGATCTTCAGCTTAAAAATTCGGGCCGAACGCTTGATGATCGAGCCGATGGCATCAACGTCATAAAAGTCCAGCCTGTGTACCGAGCCGAACCTGTCCCTCAGGGGAGAGCTCATGGCAGCATAGCGTGTAGTGGCGCCTATAAGCGTAAAACGGGGCAAATTAAGCCTCAGGCTCCTGGCCCCCGGCCCCTTTCCCAGGATGATATCGAGGGCATAATCTTCCATGGCGGGATAGAGTATCTCCTCCACAATCCTGCTCAGCCTGTGAACTTCATCGATGAAGAGCACATCGCCTTTCTGCAGATTGGTCAATATGGCGGCCAGGTCGCCCGGACGTTCTATAGCAGGGCCTGAGCTGACCTTGATATTTACACCCATCTCACCGGCGATGATGAAGGCCAGCGTGGTCTTGCCCAGCCCGGGAGGGCCGTAAAGCAGGATATGGTCGATGGCCTCCCCACGCTTCTGCGCAGCCTTTATTCCGATATCGAGGTTTTCTTTAACCTTCTGCTGCCCGATAAAATCATCCAGCTTCTTAGGTCGAAGGTTGGCATCCAGCGTGGTATCCTCCGGACCCAGCTTGCCTGATACTATGCGTGGTGATTCCTCTTCCTGCATTCCGGATACGCCTTACTTTTTCAGTAGCATTATAGCACACGGTCTTTCAGATAAACGCAGCAATTCACCTGCAGAAATGAAGCGACCCCGCCTTAAGGCGGGGTCGCACTAAATTATGCTGATTTAACGATCTTTATTCCTGTTCAACCTGACTTTCAACCGGCTCTTCACCTTCCACAGCTTCCACAGCTTCCACATCGTCTACGGCCAGAGGATTGACAAAGTTGCTTACCGATTCGGTAAATACCTCGGGACTATCCTCCAGCAACCTGTTGACAGGCTTGCCCAGCTTCTGAGTAAGGGTTATGGTGGATGGAATCAATTTGCCGATGATAACATTCTCCTTGAGTCCGTGAAGCCTATCGGTTTTGCCCCAGATGGCCGCCTCAGCCAGCACCCTGGTCGTCTCCTGAAAGGACGCCGCAGCCAGCCAGCTGTCGGTGTTCAGCGACGCCCTGGTTATGCCCAACAGGACCGGCCTCGCAACGGCCTGGTCACCACCTTCAGCTTCCATCATGGCATTGATGTTCTCGAAATCGAGCCTGTCAACCAGGTCGCCCACCAGCAGGTCCGTATCGCCCGAGAACTCCACCCTGACCCTCCTGAGCATCTGCCTGACGATAGTCTCAATATGTTTGTCGTTTATGTTCACGCCCTGGGAGCGGTACACCTTCTGTACCTCGTCAATCAGATAGCGCAGCACATCCTGCCTGCCGTTGATATGAAGTATGTCCTGCGGATCCTTAACGCCTTCGATGAGCTTGTCACCGGCGCGCACATAATCGCCCTGCTTGACCAGGATATGGGCGGTCACCGGTATGTCATCGTATTTACGTTCGTCCTTCTCTTCATAGGTTAAAGTTATCTTGCCGCCCTCGACCTTGACCACACCGTCAACACGGGCAAGCAGAGGTTTGAACCCCTGATCCCCCGATTTGACCAGCGAAGTATCAGGCTCGGCCAGAACATCGCCTCCCCTGACATAAGCATTATTTTCGGCCAGAATCTTATAGCCTGCAGGTACATCGTAATCAATGGGATACTTCTCTACATGAGTAATGATGATCTCGCGTTTTTTGAGAATCCCCTCTTCAACTACCTCGTTCAGGTTCACCGTGCCATCTATCTCCGTAAGTATGGCCTTCCCCTTGGGAATCCTGGCCTCGAATAGCTCCTCCACGCGCGGCAGGCCGGTGGTGATATCCATGCCTACTACTCCACCCGTATGGAAGGTCCTTAGTGTAAGCTGTGTGCCCGGCTCACCGATGCTCTGGGCTGATATAATGCCGACTGCCGTGCCGATCTTAACCAACTCGGTGGAGGACAGGTCACGCCCATAACAGTGGCGACAGACACCGCGCTTTGAGTTGCAGATGAGAGGCGACCTTATGCTGATCTCTTTAATCTCGGCCTGGACGATCTGCTTTATCTTGTCCTCATCGATCATTTCGTTCATGGCAACGATGATTTCACCGGTACCGGGATGAACGATGTCCCTGGCTGCCAGGCGGCCCTTGATTCTCTCCTCAAACGAAGGCAACAGCCCCTTCTCTTTTTCGCTGTAGACAGCCGAGAACAGGAGCCCTTCACCCGAGTATCCGCAGTCCTCTTCAAGGATGATCAGGTCCTGCGCCACATCTATCAGGCGGCGTGTTAGGTAGCCCGCGTCCGATGTTCTGAGCGCAGTGTCCGCCAGGCCTTTGCGCGCGCCGTGGGTGGACATGAAGTATTCCATCACCGACAAACCTTCTCTGAAGCTCGCCTTGATGGGGAAGGGGATAATACGTCCGGAGGGGTCGGTCATGAGTCCTCTCATGCCGGCCATCTGTCTGATCTGCGATATATTACCCTTGGCGCCGGAATTGGCCATCATGTAGACGCCGCCATAGCGGTCCAGAGATTTTTTGATCTCTTCCTCGATCTGATTGGTAGTGCGCGTCCATACATCGATCGCCTGGGCTTCAAATTCCTCCTCGGTAATAAGGCCCTTGTTATACTGGGTCTGCAGGATGGCTATATCCTCATCTCCCCTGCTCATAAGCTTCTGCTTGACCTTGGGCACTTCTATATCTCTGGCGGATATGGTAGTGCCGGATTTAGTTGTATACTCGAATCCCAGCCTTTTGAGCTCGTCCAGCATGCGCACTGTTTTCTCACGGCCACACCAGCGGAAGCACTCGGATACGAGGCGACGCAGGTCGCCCTTGCTGGTAGCGAAGTTACAGAACCCATTGTAGGGTTCATGGTATCTTAATTCATCCGGCAATATCTGATTGAATATGATACGGCCGATACTGGTCTTGAACGTCCTGCCATCAGGCCCCGGTAAACGCATCTCCCTGTATTGCGATGGGTCTATCTCTTCAACGGCCTCAACAACGACCTCTGCCTCTGTATCGCTCTTCTCTTCCTCCGGCGCATGTTCGGATCCCCTGATCCTGACCAGTATCTCCTCATGCAGGTCGGGGTAGATGCTGTCGCTCGTGATCTTAAACATCTCATAGGCAAGTATGGCCTCGGCAGGGCTGCCGAACAGCTTCGGTTTGCCGGCCGCGGACGGCTTCATATTGGTAAGGTAATAGCATCCAAGCACCATATCCAGAGTGGGCGTCATCACGGGCTCACCCGAGCTGGGCAGCAGCATATTGTGTACACTCAGCATCTGCTCCCGTGCCTCGCGTACGGCCGACCTGGACAGCGGCACGTGCACGGCCATCTGGTCACCATCGAAGTCGGCGTTGAATGCCGAGCACACCAGAGGATGGAGTTGAATAGCGCTGCCTTCAATCAGCGTGGGCTCGAAGGCCTGGATGCTCAGCCTGTGGAGCGTAGGCGCGCGGTTTAACATCACCGGGCGCTCTTTAATCACATCGGCCAGTATGTCCCAGACTTCCGCCCTGGCCCGTTCAACCTGACGGCGGGCGCTTTTAATATTATGGGCATATCCCTGTTCGATCAACCTGCGCATGACAAAGGGCTTAAAAAGCTCCAACGCCATATGCTTGGGCAGGCCGCACTGATGCAGTTTGAGTTCGGGCCCGACAACAATGACCGAGCGGCCGCTGTAATCCACGCGCTTACCCAGCAGATTTTGGCGGAACCGGCCCTGCTTGCCGCGCAGCATATCTGAAAGAGACTTGAGTTTATGTGTGCTGGCGGCGCTGGGCAGCCTGCCCCTTCTACCGTTATCTATCAGGGCGTCAACCGCTTCCTGCAACATCCTTTTTTCGTTACGCACTATGATCTCGGGCGCCCCGAGCTCCATCAGTTTCTTGAGACGATTATTTCGGTTGATCACCCTGCGATAAAGGTCGTTAAGGTCGCTGGTGGCAAACCTGCCTCCGTCGAGTTGTACGATGGGACGTAACTCGGGAGGCAGCACAGGAAGAACTGTGAAAATCATCCACTCCGGCTTATTGCCGCTACGCCAGAACGCTTCCACGATACGGAGTCGCTTGCTTAATTTCTTGTGCTTCTGTCCCTCGCTTTGCCTGATATCTTTAACCAACTGCTGGCGAAGATCTTCCAAGCTCATCGCCCTTAAGATATTGAGTATGGCCTCAGCACCCATACCCACCTCGAAGGCATCACCATATTTTTCCCTGTATTGCTTGTACTCGTTCTCACTCAGCACCTGTAAAGGCAGCTTCTTTATCTCGGTATTATCTATCCTGCTGTCATTCTCCAGATCTGCCAGCTTCTCCTCGATTGCTCGCTTTTTCTCCTCCAAACTCTCCCGATCAGCTTTGTCAGCTTTGTCAGCTTTGTCAGCCTTATCAGCCTTATGGCTGCCCTCAAGCTCTTCCAGAGAATTGAGCAGCGACTGTTTCTTATAGGCATAGTAGGCTTCCAGCTTTTCACGGCAGCTGTCCTCGTTCCTTGAGATGATCACGTACTGGGCAAAATAGAGCACGCGCTCAAGATTGCGCGGGGATATATCCAGCAGAAGAGCCAGCCGGCTGGGCACACCCTTGGCAAACCAGATATGTGCGACCGGAGCCGCCAGGGTGATATGGCCCATGCGCTCGCGGCGTACCTTGGAATGCTCTACTGTGACGCCGCACCTTTCACAGGTAACGCCGCGATAACGAATTTTCTTGTACTTGCCGCAATAGCATTCGTAGTTCTTAACAGGGCCGAAGATCCTTTCGCAAAAAAGTCCGTCCTTCTCCGGTTTAAGCGTACGATAGTTGATTGTCTCCGGCTCGGTTACCTCGCCGTACGACCAGTCCTCGATCTGTGTAGGCGATGCCAGGGAGATGCGTATTGCATTAAAATCGTTAATTTCGAACACTTTCTATCCCCTATCTTAAAGCTTTGGGCAATCCGCCCATTTTTTTCTTATCTTCAAACAGGTTGATGCTCTGGTCTTCCTCATTCAGCAACTCCACCGCCAGGCCGAGGCTGCGCAGCTCCATAAATAGAACCTTGAACGATTCGGGAACTCCCGGCTGCAACACATCCTCCCCCTTGACCAGTGCCTCATACGCTTTGGCCCTGCCCTGGACATCGTCCGACTTGACTGTTAAAAGCTCCTGCAACGTATGGCTGGCGCCGTAGGCCTCAAGCGCCCAGACTTCCATTTCACCGAAGCGCTGGCCGCCGAATTGCGCCTTGCCGCCCAGGGGCTGCTGCGTGATCAGCGAGTAAGGCCCAGTAGACCTGGCATGAACTTTATCATCAACCAGGTGGATCAGTTTCATCATGTAGATAATGCCCACCGTGACCGGCTGGTCGAAAAGCTCGCCGGTCTTGCCGTCGCGCAACTGAATCTTACCGAATGTGGGCGGCACGATTTTTGTCTCCATATACGCCGCTTCCACTTTCTCGTCAAGTTCCTCGTTGCTCAGATCTCTGGAAACGGCGCCTTCTACACCGATCTCTTTTTCCAGCCACATTATCAGGCTGGCCCGCCTGGCCTCGCCATGGTACTTGCCGCTTTCGTCGAACACCTTATCGGCATTTATGACATGCTCACCCAGCCATTTTTTAATCAGGGCAAGCCCTTCTTCGTCAAGACGATCCTGATTGACTATACCTTCTTCACGTGCCTTGCGCACGATCCAGGCTTTTCCCAGCGCATCTTCGACAGCCTCGGTATCGGCGCCGTCGAAGATGGGGTTGATCACCCTCTCGCCGAAAATGTCAGCGGCCAGGCCCAGGTGAGTTTCCAGTATCTGGCCGATATTCATTCTTGATGGTACACCGATGGGATTGAGCACAATGTCTATGGGCCTGCCATCCGGCATGAATGGCATATCTTCTTCCGGCAGAATGATAGAGATAACGCCCTTATTGCCGTGCCTCCCGGCCATCTTGTCTCCGACCGAGATCTTGCGGCGCTGGGCAATCCAGACTCTGACCAGCTTGATTACGTTTGCCGGCAGGTCTGCATGGTTATCGCTGTTAAATTCAGTCACCTCGATTACTTTGCCACCCTCTCCGTGGGGCACCCGCAGAGAAGTGTCCTTCACTTCGCGCGCTTTCTCACCGAATATGGCCCGGAGCAGCTTCTCCTCTGCCGTCAGCTCGGTTTCACCTTTGGGTGTGATCTTCCCTACAAGTATATCGCCGGGTCCGACCTCGGCGCCGACCCTGATGACACCGAACTCATCCAGATCCCTCAGACTTTCTTCTCCGACGTCGGGGATATCCTTGGTTATCTCCTCTTTACCCAGCTTCGTCTCGCGCGCCTCAACCTCGTACTTCTCGATATGGATTGAGGTGAACTTATCCTGTTTCACCAGCCTCTCGCTGATGATGATGGCATCTTCAAAGTTATATCCCCTCCATGTCATGAATGCACAGAGCACGTTCTGACCCAGGGCAAGCTCGCCGTTTTGAGTAGCCGCTCCGTCGGCTATGACCTGTCCGGGCACGACGCTGTCTCCCCGCCTTACAACCGGGCGCTGGTTTATGCATGTTCCCTGATTGGTGCGATAGAACTTGGTCAGGTTATAATCACGCTTTTTCCCGTCGTTTTTAACAGTGATTCTCTTGCTGTCTACAGCCACGACCTCCCCCTTATCCACTGCATAGACCACCTGCCCGCTATATTTGGCAACCTCGCCTTCCATACCAGTGCCGATCAGTGGAGCTTCAGGCTTGACCAGGGGCACACCCTGGCGCTGCATATTCGAACCCATCAGCGCACGGTTGGCATCGTCGTGCTCGAGGAAAGGAATGAGCGCCGTGGTAACGCTGAAAACCTGCTTGGGCGAAACATCCATGTAATCCATTTTCTCAGGAGGTTCCGTCACATATTTTCCACTGCGGATAGCGCCGACGCGCTCTTCCTTGAATTCGTCCCTGGCATTGAGCGGAGCATTGGCCTGGGCTATGCACATATTGGTTTCCCTGTCGGCGGTAAAATATTCGATCTCGCCGGAGACATAGGGCACTATCTTGATATTGCACGCGGGTACGGCGGCAATTTTCCTGGCAAGAGCTTCGTCGATCAGCGTACCTGCCGCTGCCACCTGCTTTTTCTTGCTGTCCAGCACGTCCTGTCTCAGCGTCCTTCCAACCAGCATTTCAGAACTATTGCTCAATTCCACATAAACCTTGCGGTAGGGAGTCTCTATGAAACCCAGGCTGTCTATGCGCGCATAGGTCGCCAGTGAACCGATGAGGCCGATATTGGGACCTTCCGGCGTTTCAATAGGGCATATCTTGCCGTAATGAGAATGGTGCACATCGCGCACATCGAATCCGGCGCGTTCGCGGGAAAGGCCGCCCGGCCCCATCGCAGAAAGTCGACGCTTATGAGTGAGCTCTGCCAGTGGATTGGTCTGATCCATAAACTGCGAGAGCTGCGAGCCTCCGAAAAACTCCCTCATGGCGGCGATGATGGGCCTGTTATTAATAAGGTTGGTAGGGGTGGGATCGTCGCTCTGCAGGCTCATCCTTTCTTTAATAGTACGTTCCAGCCTGATGAGGCCGACTCTGAACTGGTTCTGTATCAGGTGGCCGGTAGTCCTGACTCGCCGGTTGCCCAGGTGATCGATATCATCGGGCATCACCTTTTCATTATTAATCTGTATTATTTTGCGAATAATCTCAACCAGGTCGCGCGGTTTGAGAGCGCGTGATGTTATATTGTAACCAAGCTTCTGATATTCAAGCCTCTTGTTGAGTTTAAACCTGCCTATCCTGCCCAGGTCATACCTTCTGGGATGGAAAAACATATTGATTATTAAGCTTTTGGCGCTGTCGCCGTCGGGCGGCTCGCCGGGACGCAGTTTCTTGTATATATCAATCAATGATTCCTTCTTGGTCCTGATCGATTCCGGTTCCTTGTCAATCGTCGCTGAGATATACCTGTGCTCCGGATTGTCATCATCAACCTTGAATAATTCCAGCAACTCCTCGTCCGTATTGCAGTTCAGCGCATCCTCGGGATCGCCTTCCCCGCTGATGGCGCGCAGTAGAGTTGTGACACCTATTTTGCGCCGGCCGTCGATCTTGGCCCAGATAACGTCTTTACCCGATGTCTCGAACTCGAGCCAGGCGCCGTGTTCAGGAATAAGCTTGGCATTGCAGAGCCGCCGACCCCTATCCTCGGTCACCATGGTGAAATATACACCTGGCGAACGGATCAACTGGTTGACAACCACCCTTTCCGCACCGCTGATGATGAATTTACCGTTCTCAGTCATGAGCGGGATCTCGCCCAGAAATACTTCCTGTTCCTTGATTTCCCCCGTCTCTTTAATCAGCAGGCTGGCACGCACATAAAGGTTTGACTGATAGCTCATGTCTCTCTCACGGCACATGGCTACATCGTGCGTTGGCGGACGAAATTCATATCCGGTGAAGGAAAGCTCCATCTTGCCGCCGGTAAAGTCCTTTATGGGAGATACCTCCTGCAACAGGTCCTTGATCCCCTCCTCCATGAACCATCTGAAGGAATCGAGCTGCACCTGTATCAGGTTGGGTATCTCAAGCACCTGGGGCAGGCGGGCATAATTTTTGCTCTTGACAACAGGCAGGTTGTTATTCTCTGCAACGATAGAAATAGACATATCTTCTCCTGTCCTAATAGTTACCGGTCGTCTGCGAATTGGTTTGTCAAACGAAATTTAAGATGACAACAGATGGAATATATACACGGGACAATGCTTTGGCGCCCTAAGTAGAAATGGCATAATTGCAAATTTATAATATAGCAGTAATCTTGGCATATGTCAAATTTCCTGTAGTTGTCCAGCTGCACGGGCGAATCAGTGCTTAATCGATTTGGCGTAAAAGAGGTCGGCCTTTCTATATAATTATTGTATAATACCTAAATGTGGCAAACGGCCGGACAGGATCGCATTATAGAATTCCTCAGGGACTCCATATCCAGGAGATCTCTGGCTCACGCATATCTTCTGGTAGGGCCGCCGCACGTCGGTAAAATGACACTCGCCCTGGATCTGGCCAGCGCTCTTAACTGCGGCGAAGGCGATACTCCCTGTGGCGCATGCAGGGTCTGCCAGCGTATTCAACAGGGTAAATACCCCGATGTAATCGTAATCGATAAATATGTGGGGCGTGACCCGAAGGACAGGAGGAAGGCAACAGAGATCGGCATAGATACGATTAGAGAACTGCTGCAGAGGAGTTCAAACCTGCCTCCCTATGAAGGCAATTACAAGGTCTATATCATCGACGACGCCGACCTGATGTCAGCGGAGGCGTCTAATTGTTTGCTTAAAACACTGGAAGAGCCTCCCAGACATGTAATTATATTGTTACTCACATCTCAGGAAACCGCACTCCTACCCACGGTGATTTCAAGATGCCAGCGCTTTGAGCTTAAACCCGTAGCGTTCGCTGAGATAGAAAACCGCCTGAGCAAATTTGATGGTCTTAATCCAGATAAAATAAAATTATTGTCGCGACTATCGGGAGGATGTCTCGGTTGGGCTATTTCGGCTCTTCAGGACGACAGCTACCTGCAAAGCCGTGACCAGAGGCTAAGCGAGTTTTCCGGCCTCCTGACCCGCTCATGGTCTGACAGATTGCTATATATTCAGCAAATACCGTCAGACAGGCATAGTGTGGAGGAACTTATCAAGCTCTGGCTTTCGTGGTGCCGCGATATAATGCTGCTAAAATATAACTGTGAAGAGGATGTTACCAACCTGGATAAGCTCAACGAAATCAGATCTTGGGCAAATATGCTGACAATTCTCGAAATAAAAGATTTTATCAACAGCCTGAACAAGATGCTGGTGAACCTTTCATACAATGCCAACCTGCATCTTCTCTTCGAAGTGATTATGCTGGATATGCCTAAAAAAGAGAAAAAAGCCGATTACTCAATAAATGCGGCCGGGGTAAATAACTGATGGCTAACGTTGTAGGAGTCAGATTTATGCAGGCGGGGAAAATATATTCTTTCGATGCTGCCGGGCTCGATCTCAAAGTACGAGATATGGTCATTGTCGAGACCAACCGGGGGATGGAACTGGGCAAGGTGACCATCGGCATGAAGGAAGTAACGCCTGCTGAGAACGCCGAGCCCTTCAAACCTGTTATACGCATAGCAACGTCCGAAGATGTTGCCCAGGCCAAATTTCAAAAGGATCGCACCAAGAAAGCTCTCACCAAATCCAAGGAACTGATCCAGAGCCTCAATCTTCCCATGAAAGTGATCTACCTCCAGTATAACCTGGACGGAAGCCACCTGATAATATTCTTTTACTCAGAGAAACGAGTTGACTTCCGAGAGCTTGTTCGCAAGCTCAGCCATGAACTGAGAACGCATGTCGAACTGAGGCAGGTGGGCGCCCGAGATGAAGCAAAGCTTATCGGCGGCGTCGGCAAATGCGGCTGCCAGCTATGCTGCGTCTCCTTCCTCAACGAATTTATGCCCGTATCCATTAAAATGGCCAAGGAGCAGGATATTGCCCTTAACCCCATGAAAACTTCCGGACTGTGCGGGCGGCTTTTGTGCTGTCTGAGCTACGAATATGAGCAGTATCACAGTATGAAGGGGAAATTACCCGAGATGGGGCAAGAACTGCTCACAAAAATGGGAAAGGGCAAGATAGTGGGCAGAAACGTGATTAAAGAATCCTTGATGGTGGAGCTGGAAACCGGCATGACAATCGAAGTTCCCAACGCCGAGGCTACCATCGTCAATGCAAGAAAACCTTGATTCCGGAGATATCACCTTTTCTGCGGCAGATATTTCTCCCACTCGGACCGGGCACGTAGATACTGGTAAGGCACATAGAAACCTATATTGCCGGGCGCACGAGGTGATCTCAGCAACGGCATCCCGGCTTCGGCCGGCGTCCGGCCAGCTTTCTTCCTGTTACAGGGTATGCACGCCGCCACGATGTTTTCCCATGTATGCTGGCCATTCAGCCGCCTCGGCATAACATGGTCCAGCGTCAGTTCTTTCCCTTCCCTGCCACAATACTGACATGTGTATTTATCCCGGTTGAATATCTCCAGTTTAGTCATCTTGCGCGGATGTGTTTGTTTTCGCACGAGGTAAACAAGCCTGATAACCGAGGGGATCTCATAACTGCCTGAACTGGCTGAGAAATATCCCCGCCCATTCTCCACCACCTCGGCTTTCCCCACCAGTATCAGAACCACCGCTCGCCGAACTTTGCAAATATTCAGTGGGAGGTAGTTCTCATTTAAGACTAATACCGGTTGGTTTACTATAGCGCTTTCCACTTTCGTATTAGAAAATATTTTATCAGGAAAAGCAGCCAGCTTCAAAGAACCGGCGCCTGTTTAATTCTTAGCCCTTTGACGCGACCTGACTGTCCTTGAGGCCTTGATATCGCCCCTGTAGTCGGGCGCCATAATATTGAACACCATGCTGATGCTGGGATCAACCATGCGTGAACTGACCCGGTTTTCGATCTCTTCGAGATACAGGCAGGTGGTTATGAC
>Ga0209610_1000580_pt1 | contig 19238 bp, 28 predicted proteins | sample LakKivw275mmetaG_FD_184137 | JGI IMG/M metagenome (GOLD analysis project Ga0209610, IMG submission 184137) | Anoxic lake water microbial communities from Lake Kivu, Rwanda to study Microbial Dark Matter (Phase II) - Lake Kivu water 275m metaG... | ecosystem: Environmental > Aquatic > Freshwater...
ATCTATGACTGTATTGAGTTCAACGACCGCTTCCGCTATTGCGATACAGCCTCCGAGATAGCCTTCTTGGCCATGGATATAGATCGCTATGGAAGGGCTGACCTGTCGGATTCTTTTGTCAAAGATTACATCAGCGCCGGCGGGGACCGCGAGATGCAAGCCCTGCTTGATTTCTACAAGTGTTACCGGGCGTATGTAAGGGGTAAAGTTGCCTGCTTTAAATACGACGACCCGTATCTAAAGGATAAGAATTCGATCCTGCAGGAAGCAAAGCTTTATTTCAATTTGGCCTACAGGTACGCCTTTCCCAGGCCGGCCTTGATCATAACCACCGGACTGATAGGCACCGGCAAGACCACCTCATCTGTGTCCATAGGCCGGGGCTTGGGATGCTCCGTGTTATCTTCCGATGTGATTCGAAAAGAGCTGGCCGGTATCCCCCCTTCCGAGCGGCATTACGAGGGTTTTGCGACCGGATTGTATAGTCACCAATCCACCCAACAGACATACAGTGAGCTTTTCCGAAGGGCGGGCGAGCAGCTTGAAAAAGGCCGCACCGTAGTCCTGGACGCCTCTTTCATGAAGCGTTCCGACCGCATGGCAGCCCATAAACTGGCTGTAAAATATGGCGCAGCTTTCCTGGCGGTGGAATGCATCGCCCCGGATGAAATTATCAGACAGCGGCTGGAAGAAAGGAGCCGGGCCGGATCAGTATCGGATGGACGCTGGGAAATATTTGCAGCTATAAAAAAAGAATACGATCCGGTGACTGAGCTGCCGCCGGACGAGCATCTGATACTTGACACTGCGAGTTCATCAGGTAATATTATTGCATCACTTTTGCAAAGGATTAATGCTTTATGAAATATGATATCAGGGACATCAAGCTATCGGCCGAGGGCAGGCTCCGCATCGAATGGGCCTCGCATCAAATGCCGGTTTTAAAACTAATTCAGGAACGCTTCTCCAGGGAGAAGCCATTTAAAGGCATACGTATTTCAGGCTGCCTGCACATCACTACCGAGACTGCCAACCTGGCATACGCGCTCAAGGCGGGCGGCGCCGACCTGGTGCTGTGCGCCTCAAACCCCCTCAGCACGCAGGACGACGTAGCAGCCGAGCTGGTCAAGTCCGGCTTCCCGGTTTTTTGTATCAAGGGTGAGGACAATAAGACCTACTATAAACACATCATGGCAGCCCTCGACCACAAGCCGCAGCTGACAATCGACGATGGCGCCGACCTGGTCAGCACCATTCACCAGGAGAGAACCGGATTGCTGGGAAATGTCATCGGCGGGACGGAGGAAACGACCACCGGAGTGATACGCCTTAAGAACATGGCCAGAGCAAAAAAGCTTAAGTACCCGATTGTTGCCGTTAACGACGCCAAGACCAAGCATTTCTTCGATAACCGGTACGGGACCGGGCAGAGTACCCTGGACGGCATCACGAGAGCCACCAATATACTCTGGGCAGGTAAGATTGTGGTGGTGGCAGGATACGGGTATTGCGGCCGCGGCGTGGCGCATCGTGCTCAGGGGATGGGCGCCCGCGTTATCGTTTGTGAAATAGATCCCATCAGCGCACTGGAAGCGGCCATGGATGGCTTCCAGGTCATGCCCCTTATGGACGCCGCCGGCCGGGGTGACGTCTTCATTACGCTGACCGGTAATCGACACGTGATTGACAGGTCACATTTTGCCAGGATGAAGGATGGCGCCATCCTCGCCAACAGCGGCCATTTTAATATAGAGATCAACATTCCGGCCATGAAGAAGATGGCAAAAACTATCCGTCGCACCAGGCAGTTCGTGGACGAATACAAACTACCCGACGGCAGACGCATTTATTTGCTGGGCGAAGGGCGGCTGATCAACCTGGCAGCAGCCGAAGGCCATCCTGCCAGCGTCATGGACATGAGCTTCGCCAACCAGGCGCTGGGACTGGAATACCTGGTAAAGAACAATGGCAGGTTGAAACCGGATGTCTACCCGGTCCCACCGGAAACCGACAACGAAGTCGGCCGATTAAAGCTGAAATCAATGAACATTGCTATCGATAAGCTCACTCGTGAGCAGCAAAAGTACCTGGGAAGCTGGGAAGAGGGAACTTAATTTACAAGGAGCAACGATGAAAAACACTTTCATGAGATCACCCAAGTATTATTTTACTTCCGAATCGGTTACCGAAGGCCATCCCGATAAACTCTGCGACCAGGTCGCAGACGGAATACTCGATGCCATGATCGAGCATGACCCCAAGTCGCGTGTGGCCTGCGAGGTGGCCGTTACTATCGGCCTGGTCATCGTGCTGGGCGAGATTACGACCAGGACTTATGTCGAGATACCCGACGTGGTCAGGCGCGTTGTCAGAGATATAGGCTACACCAAGCCCGAATTCCAGTTCGACTATCAGAGCCTTGCCACCATAGTATCTATTAAGAAGCAGTCGCCCAATATCAATGCCGGCGTAAGCAAGGCGCTGGAGGTGAGGGCAGGCGGGAAGAAAGTGGACGAGCTGGACCTGACCGGCGCTGGAGATCAGGGAATGATGTTCGGCTATGCCTGCAACGAAACCGCGGAGCTTATGCCGTTGCCGATCGCGCTGGCGCATAAGCTCGCTCAGCGTCTGGCCGAAGCTCGTAAGAAGAACGTCATCCCCTACCTTCGGCCGGACGGCAAATCACAGGTGACCGTGGAATACAGCTACGGAAAGCCCAAAAGAATTGAGGCGGTTGTCATCGGGGCACACCATGATCCCGAACCGGATAACGACACCATTCGCCGCGATATCATCCAAAAGGTTATCAAGCCGGTCATCCCCGCCGCCATGATGGATAAAAACACCAAGATATACATTAACAGCGCGGGGCGCTTCGAGGTGGGCGGGCCCGTTTCCGATACCGGTTTCACGGGTCGCAAACTACTGGTGGATACCTACGGCGGCTATGCGCGTCACGGCGGCGGCGCATTCTCGGGCAAAGACCCTACCAAGGTTGACCGTTCAGCCACCTACATGGCGCGTTATATCGCTAAGAACTGCGTGGCTGCAGGATTGGCAGACAGGTTGGAACTGCAGGTAGCCTATTCTATCGGTGTGGCACACCCCCTGTCGGTATCCATCGAGACCTTCGGCACCGCAAAAATCTCCGATGCAGCCATACTGAAGCTAATCCATAAGCATTTCGATATGCGGCCTGAGGCCATCATCCGGTATTTCGATCTGCGCAGGCCTATCTATCAGGCCACGGCATCCTACGGCCATTTCGGCCGCACTGACGTCAAATTCCCCTGGGAGAAAACCGATAAAGCCAGGACTTTAAAGGCTGAAGCAGGGATATAGATTATGGCGCCGAAGATCAAGTTCGGCACTGACGGCTGGCGGGCTGTCATTGCCGAGGATTTTACTTTCGATAACGTGCGCGCCTGCGCTCAGGGCGTGGCCGATTTTCTGAAGGGCGCAGGTACAGCCAAGGGAAGTATCGTAATTGGTTTCGATACCCGCTTCGCCTCTGACGCGTTTGCAGCGGCGTCGGCCGAGGTGCTGGCCGGCAACGGCATCAGGGTCTTTCTTCTGCCCAGGCCCTCGCCCACACCGGTCACCAGCTACACGGTGACAGCCCTCAAGGCTGACGGCGCAATCATGATTACGGCCAGTCATAATCCAGCCGACTACAATGGCTTCAAGTACAAGGTAGCAAGCGGTTCCAGTGCACCCACTGAAATAATCTCGCAAATCGAGAAATCCGCCAATGTTGCCGCAGAAAAAGGTACTGTCAAGAGGCTCAACATAGCAGAGGCGCTGAAAAAGAAGCTTGTCACTTACCATGACCCGTACCATGCCTATGAAAGGCAACTCAACCGCCTGATAAATATCGAGGCACTTAAAAACAACAAACTGAAAATCGTCGTAGATTCGATGTTCGGCGCCGGCATCGGCTACTTTAAAAAACTACTTGAGGGAGGCCAGATCGAGGTACATGAGATCAACGGGGTGCGTAATCCTCTATTTCCGGGCATACAGCCGGAGCCTATAAGTAAAAACCTGAACAAGCTCGCCCGACAGGTTATCAGGGACAATGCTGCGGTCGGATTCGCCACAGACGGAGACGCCGACCGTATCGGCATCATAGATGAGAACGGCCGTTTTATGACCACTCAGGAGGTATTCGCGCTGCTTGCAATGTATTTACTGGACATTCGCAAAGAGCGCGGCCCGCTGGTCAAGACTTTGACTTCCACCGATATGCTCTTCCAGATCGGCGAGATGTATGATGTGCCCGTCTTCGAGGAACCGGTGGGATTCAAGTACGTGGCGCCCGTGATGATCAGGGAAAAAGCTTTGCTGGGCGGCGAAGAGAGCGGGGGTTATGGTTTCCGCGGACATATACCGGAGAGAGACGGCATGCTGGCCGGCCTGTATTTTATCGATTATATCGTCAGAACGGGCAAGTCGCCCTCGCAGTTGCTGGCCAACCTCTTCAAAAAGGTCGGTTCCCATTGCTACGATAGGCTGGACATCCACACGACCGACGAAATCAAGCAACAGATGCTGACTAAAATGTCCGCTGCGCCCGTCTCCAAGATCGGAGGCCAGAGGGTTGTGAAGCTGGATACCAGGGACGGATTCCGTTATAAGCTGGAGGACGGCTCCTGGCTGCTGGTGCGTTTCTCCGGCACAGAGCCGCTGGTGCGCATCTACGCCGAGTGCAGTTCCATGGACGAGGTGCAGAAGCTGATTCAATATGGCCAGGAGCTGGTGGGGGTTTAAGTTATGATAAACCTGGATGACCGTTCCGTCTACGCTTCCCTGGATAAATCAGGCATGGGAGCGCAGATACGAGGCCTGCCGGACCAGTGCCGCCAGGCCTGGGACCATGCCTGCCAATTCAAGCTGCCCGCGGTCTACTCCGATGTCGATAAGGTCGTGATACTGGGTATGGGCGGCTCGGCCATCGGCGGGGACCTGCTCAGGGGCTTAACCGCCAACTTGCGCCATCCGCTCGTGCTGGTGCATCGCGACTATGACCTTCCCGCCTGGGTTGACGAAAAGACACTCGTTATCGGGGCCAGCTATTCGGGAAATACTGAGGAGACCATCTCTGGATTTATACAGGCGCTGAAGTGCAACTGCAAGAGGCTTGTTATCTCAACAGGAGGACAGCTATCTGAACTCGCTCGCCAGAACAAAGTGCCTGTTTTCGTCATAGAACACGTGTCTCCACCCCGCGCAGCCCTTGGGTATGGTTTCCTGCCCCTGCTGGCGCTAATGTGCAACCTCGGCTTTACAAGCGCCAAAACGGCCGACATGGATGGCATGCTCAGATCTCTTATAACGCTGGGAAAAAGCTGGCAGGAAGACAGCCCGACTGAGCATAACCAGGCCAAGATACTGGCCGCCAGATTGTATGGGAAAATAGCCGTCGTTTATGGCGCCGGTATACTCACCGATGTAGCCCGCAGATGGAAGACCCAGGTCAATGAGAACAGTAAGCAGTGGGCATTCTTCGAGACACTGCCCGAACTCAATCATAACGCAGTCCTGGGATATCGACATCCGGCTGACATCGCCGACCGCCTCTATGTAGTTTTTCTGCGCTGCCAGTCTCTGCACCCGCGTACGCAGATCCGGTATAAAATCACCGGCGAGCTCCTGGATAAGAGTAATATCCCCCATCAGTACGTGGACAGCCACGGCGGCAACGACCTGAAACACGTTATGAGCCTCGTGCTGCTGGGGGATTGGGTTAGCTACTACCTGGCGATGCTTAACGGCATCGACCCCAGCCCTGTGCCTGAGATAGACCTGCTGAAGAAGCGGCTGGCCGAGGAAAAATAATTTCCCTTTAATAGGTGACAATACCTATATCTTGTACCCTATAATCCGGGTATATTTTGCTTATATGACCTGGGAGGGTCATACTTAATGATGCGCATAAATAAGAAGATACTATTACTCTATCCCGAATACCCCGACACTTTCTGGAGCTTCAAACATGCCCTTAAGTTCGTTTCCAAAAAGGCCGCCTTCCCGCCACTCGGCCTGCTGACCGTGGCGGCCATGCTCCCCACCGGATGGGAACTGAAACTGGTGGATATGAACACGGGGCGATTGAGCGACAAGGACATCAAATGGGCTGATATGGTTTTTATCAGCGCCATGGTAGTGCAGAAAGACTCTGCTAAGGCCGTTATCAAGCGCTGCAAAAAGATGGGCGCGACTGTGGTGGCCGGAGGACCGCTATTCACCACGCAGCACGAGGAATTCTCCTGCGTGGACCATTTCGTGCTGGACGAGGCCGAAATCACCCTGCCCCCCTTCCTCTCAGACCTGGAAAAAGGCTGCCTGCAAAGGATGTATACATCCAGGGTCAGGCCCGATATCAATATCACACCGATACCGCGCTGGGACCTGGTACAGAAAAAGAAGTACTCCTCTATGGTCGTCCAGTATTCCCGCGGCTGCCCCTTTGATTGCGAGTTCTGCGATATCGTCGTGCTCAACGGTCACATGCCGCGCACCAAGGGGCGCGAGCAGATGATTCGGGAGTTGGATGCGCTTTATGCCACCGGCTGGCGGGACAGCGTATTTATCGTGGATGACAATTTCATCGGCAATAAGAGGAAGTTGAAAGCCGAGATGCTGCCGGCCATCATCGAATGGTCACAGAAGAGGCATTTCCCCTTTTCCTTCCATACGCAGACGTCCATCAACCTGGCCGATGACAATGAACTGACGGGGCTGATGACTAGAGCTAATTTCAACATGGTATTCGTCGGCATCGAATCCCCCAACAAAGATAGCCTGACTGAATGCGGCAAGTCACAGAACTCGAGTCGCGACTTGATAGCTGCGGTGAAGAAGCTTCAGCACGCCGGCCTGGAGGTGCAGGGAGGGTTCATCGTGGGATTCGACAGCGATCCGGTGTCAATTTTCCAGGACGTAATCAATTTCGTTCAGAACAGCGGCGTGGTGACGGCTATGGTGGGACTGCTGCACGCGCCCAGCGGAACGCGCCTGCATAAGCGTCTCGAAAGCGAGAACCGCCTCACCGGCAGTTTCTCGGGCAACAATACCGATATGTCCATCAATTTCGTGCCGAAGATGAATGTTAACAAACTGATGGACGGCTATCGCAGGATAATCAATACGATCTATGCGCCCAACCAGTACTACGCACGAGTTAAGACATTCCTGCGGGAGTACCGGCCCAAACGAAGTAAGATCTCGGTTATGAAATCTCAGAATATCGGAGCGTTTTTCAAATCGCTCTGGGTATTGGGAGTTCGGGGAAAGGAACGCTGGTATTTCTGGAATCTCATGTTCTGGACGGCATTTAAGCGCCCTCGTTCGTTCTCGTTGTCGATGTCCATGGCTATCTACGGCTTCCACTTCCGCAAAATAGCGGAGGAAAGCGCCCGTCAATTCAAGTTGGCTCAGGCCGTGATATAGGCTCACAGAGCATCCTGTTCAATTCCACGAATAAAAAGGCCCGCTTCGATCGAAGCGGGCCTTTTATTATATCTACTGCAGAAACAAGTTAACGCTTGGTGTACTGCGGCGCCTTACGGGCGCGTTTAAGGCCGTATTTCTTCCGTTCCTTGATGCGAGGGTCACGAGTCAAAAGGCCGTGCTGCCGCAAAGGGCTCTTGTAGCTTTCATTGAGGCTGACCAGGGCACGGGCTATTCCGTGTTTGATGGCGCCCGCCTGGCCTGTCAAGCCTCCACCGGTCACTTTTATCTCGACATTGTATTTTCCAATGGTGTCTGTGGCCGTAAAAGGCATCTCAATCATGCGCCTGTGGTCAACCAGCGTGAAAAGCTCCTGATAGGGTTTGCCGTTGACTATAATATTGCCTGATCCGGAAGATACCCTGACCTGCGCTATGGCACACTTCCTTCTGCCTGTTCCTCGATGATATGTTGCTGTACTCATTTGCGGGTGCTCCCTTTGTCAAATTCTTTTATGCCGGCAAGCTGAGCCTGGTGAGGATGTTTATCGCCGGCATATACCTTCAATTTCCTGTACATAGCCCTGCCCAGCGTGCTGTTAGGCAGCATGCCCTTAACGGCATGCTCGACAACGCGTTCGGGATGCTTCTGCAGCATCTCTCCCAGCGTTACAGACCTGATTCCGCCCGGATAACCGGAAACCCTGTGGTAATACTTATTGGAGAGCTTTTTTCCCGTGACTCTTATTTTTTCAGCATTAATGACCACCACGAAATCGCCCGTATCCATATTATTGGCGAACATGGCCTTATGCTTTCCGATGAGAAGCCTGGCAATCTGCGAAGACACCCTGCCCAGGGTTTGGCCGTTGGCGTCCACCAGATGCCATTTCCTTTCGATTTCACTTGCTTTAGGTGCATAGGTTTTCATATTTAAACTCCGAATTATCCGCGTAAATGACTTTTATCAGACAAAGGCCGTGCGCCGGCGCTGTAGGCCCGGCCAGGCTCAATTTTTTCATCTCCAATATATTTTTAAAATCCTCTATTCCTATTTTCCCCATGCCAACCCTTACCAGTGTGCCCACCATGTTGCGCACCTGGTGCGTTAAGAACGATTTGGCTTTAACGCTGAAGGCAATTAAATCGCCCTCATGCGTAACTCCCGCATCGTAAACAGTTCGTACCGTGCTCTCCTCCCTATCCCACTCTGTAACAAAAGAGGCAAAATCATGCTCGCCTATGAGCACTTTGCTGGCCAGGTCCATGCGCCCGGTGTCCAGCGCTGCTGCCACATGGTAATAAATATCATTCCCCAGGGATGCCCGCGACCTCCTGTTTAATATCAGATACCTGTATTCACGGCTGACGGCATCTTTCATAACATTGAACCTGGCTGAAACTTCGCCGGCCATTAGGACCGAGATATCCCGTGGCAGGTAATGGTTTAGTCCGCTGACGAATACTTTCGCAGCCAATGCTGAGCCAGTTCTGAAGCTAACCACCTGACCTTTAGCATGAACTCCTGTATCAGTCCTGCAGGCAGCGATGACGCGCCGCCCCTCGCCGGTCAGCTTGAGTATAGCCTTCTCAATCTCATCCTGTATAGTAGGCTGAGCTTTCTGCCACTGGAAGCCGAAATAACGTCCGCCGTTATATTCGACCACGAGAACAATTTTTCTTAACTTGTTAAAGATCTCCACCGCGCCAGTGAATTTTACTCCACCATCTCTATGAGCGCCATCGGCGCCCGGTCACCTTCGCGGGATCCTAATTTCAGGACACGTGTGTAACCGCCCGGCCTGGATTTATACCTCGGGGCATACTCGGTGAATACTTTTTCAACGACCTGCTCGTCGAAGATGAAAGCCAGCGCCCTTCTTCTCGAGGCCATGCTTCCTTCCTTTCCCAGGGTGATCATTTTATCGGCCAGACCCCTGGCTTCCTTGGCCTTGGGCAGCGTAGTTGTTATCTTGCCGTAATTCAGCAGGTCCGTAACAAGATTACGGTATAAAGACCAGCGGTGCGCCGCCGGCCTGCCCAGTTTTCTGCCTGATAACCTGTGTCTCATTCGCTGTCACCTTCAGTGTCGGCGCTCTTGGCGCGCTTCTTCTTTTTATCTTTTTCATCGGGGGTCCCCTGCGACTCAACTCCGAGGTCTTTTAATACAACCTCAACTTCCTCCCTCGATTTAACGCCGAATCCGCCCAGTGCCATCAGGCCGTCAAGGCCTTTCTCCAGCAGCTGGCCGGTCATGGTTATGCCGCCCCTCCGCAAGCTGTTATATGTATGTGTCGACAGGTTCAGTTTTTCCAGCGGCATATTGTAAACGTCCGCCGGTATCGACTTCTGCCAGGCCTCGCTTTCTTCCTTATCCGCGATGGTCCTAGCCAGGCCGGTGAAGCAATTGAACTGCTCGATCAGTACCGCCACGCTTTCAGACAGGGCCCCGATCGGGTCCACCGTGCTGTCGGTCCAGATCTCCAGAATCAGCCTTTCCTTGCCCGCTCCCTGGCCGGGTCCGCTGCTCTCAACGGAGTAGTTGGCACGTGTAACAGGCGAGAAAATCGCGTCGATGGACATCTCCTTGCTGGTACCCTCGCTGGTCACGATAATGCCCACGCTGTCGCCCGTCCCGGCCGGCTGGTATCCCTTGCCTGCCTTAACGGTGAACTCAATATCCAGTTTAGCATCGGCTGAATCGAGGGTAGCCAGGTAGAGGCCGGGGTTCACAATTTCGAACTCAGTCGGGTTCTCGATCATTATATCGCCGGCCTTCAGATCAGCCTTCCCCTTGACTTTCAGCGTCATCTTGCCCATTTCAACGGACTCGGAAAGCAGTTTAATGCGCACGTCACGCACATTCATGAGGAACTCGGTCACATCCTCTTTCATATTGGGGATGGTGCTGAACTCCTGGGTGATACCTTCGATCAGAACGGAGGTAATAGCCGCGCCGCGCAGAGAACTGAGGAGCACGCGCCGTATGCTGTTGCCCAGTATTACGCCAAAGCCTTTCTCCAGCGGCTCGGCAACGAACTTACCGTAATTCTCGCTGTATTCGGTACATTCAATTTTTGGCAAAGTTAATTGAACCAAAAATCCTCCTATCGTGAATAGAATTCCACGATCGCTTTCTCGTTGAAATTCGTTTTTATATCACCGGCGGCCGGAAGTGATACAACGCGGCCAGTCATATTCTCTTTTTCGAGCGACAACCATGTCGGGACGTCCTTATCCTCGACTTTTTCCACCAGCGTCTTGTAGTACTCGCTCTTGGTGCTCTCCTTGCGCCACTCGAGTACATCACCGGTTTTGACCAGGCAGGAGGGGACGTCGGTCCTGCGCCCGTTTAGCTTGATGTGCCCGTGGCGCACGATCTGCCTGGCCTGGCTGCGGGAATCGGCGAATCCCAGCCGGAAAATAACATTATCCAGACGCCTTTCCAGCAGCGTCAGCAGGTTATCGCCGGTTATTCCCTGCGCCCGCGATGCTTCTTGGAAGAAGCGGCGGAACTGGCGCTCAAACGTGCCGTATGTATACTTGGCCTTCTGTTTTTCCATCAGTTGAAGGCCGCGCTCAGATACCTTGGGACGGCGCTTCCTGCCCGACGCGTGGGGGCCCGGGGGTGTATCCCTGCGCTCAAGAGCACATTTCTCGGTAAAACACCTCTCGCCCTTGAGCATGAGCTTGGTGCCCGTGCGACGGCATAAACGACAATAAGCTTCTGTATATCTCGCCATTTTTTATACTCGCCTTTTCTTTCTGGGCCTGCATCCATTGTGCGGCACGGGCGTTACGTCCCGTATCCCTGATACAACAATGCCCGAAGCTTGGATTGCCCTGATAGCGGCTTCCCTTCCGCTGCCAGGCCCGCGCACAAAGACCTCAACCTGGCGCAGGCCATGTTCCTTGGCCTTGGCGGCAGCTCCCTGTGCAGCCATCTGCGCTGCGTAAGGGGTGCCCTTGCGGGACCCTTTAAATCCGGCTGTGCCCGAACTGCCCCAGGATATGACGCCTCCCTTGGCGTCCGTAAGAGTAATGATAGTATTGTTAAAAGTTGATGTTACAAAGGCTTTGCCTTCGTGAATCAGCTTCCGTTCGCGTTTTCTTGTCCTGACCTTTTTTTTCTGCGGCATATCAGCTGGTTACTCCTTTACTTCTTGGTGGCGCCGCGCTTCTGCCCGCGACCGGCAACGGTCTTCTTGGCTCCACGCTTGGTGCGCGCATTGGTACGCGTCCTCTGTCCACGCACCGGCAGGTTCCTCTTGTGTCTTATACCCCGGCGGCTGCCTATTTCTATCAGCCGCTTGATATTCATGGTAACCTCTTTGCGAAGCTCACCTTCTACGTTATAGTCCTTGTCTATCCTTTCACGTATGCGGCTGACTTCCTCATCGGTCAGGTCCTTGACCTTTTTGGTAGGTTCAATCTTGAGCGTCTTCAATATCCTTTTGCTGATGTTCGGTCCGATACCGTGGATGTACTGTAAGGAGAAAAGCACCTGCTTTTCCCTCGGAATGTCTACGCCTGCAATACGAGCCATGTTTTAATATTCTCCTGTGACTATCCCTGACGCTGCTTGTGTTTGGGGTTGATGCATATCACCCGCACAATGCCGCGGCGGCGGATTATTTTGCACTTTTCACAACGTTTTTTAACTGAAGCTCTAACCTTCATTTCCGATATGTCCTCGTTTCCAAAAAAACCGTTTAATAATATAATCCTTTATTCACTTTATGTCAAAATAATACTCTCGGCTTACTTGAAGCGGTAGGTGATCCTGCCCCTTGTTAGATCGTAAGGTGACAGCTCGACCAGCACTTTGTCCGCCGGCAATATCCTGATGTAGTGTCTGCGCATCTTCCCGGATATGTGTGCAAGGACTCTGTGACCATTGGCCAACTCCACTCTGAAAGTAGCATTGGGCAATGATTCAATTACAGTTCCTTCAACCTCGATTGCTTCCTTTTTATCCATATATTGATCTTACGGCAAAGTCAGTATCCGGGCATCTCCGCTCCCAATAGCAATTGTATGCTCAAAATGAGCCGAAAGGCTATGGTCTGCGGTATGCACGGTCCAGCCGTTGGCATTCTGCCGTGTCTTCCAGCCGCCGGTATTCACCATCGGCTCAAGCGCCAGCGTCATACCTTTTTTCAACCTGAGCCCTTCACCTTTGCTGCCGAAGTTGGGCACCAGGGGGTCCTCGTGCATATCTCTGCCGATCCCGTGGCCCGAGTATTCCCTGACCACGTTGTAACCATTCTTTTCCACATAAGCTTGAATGGCCGCCCCTATATCACCCAGCGTCCCGTCTTCGCGCGCCGCTGTTATCCCCTCAATCAGGGAGGTCCGGGCAACTTCCATCAGGCGGGTCGCTTCAGGGCTAACCTGGCCGACGCCGACAGTTATCGCGGCGTCGCCCTGGAACCCTTTATAAATAACGCCGAAATCCAGGGACACTATGTCGCCTTCCTTCAGCACCCTGTTGTCGGGTATGCCGTGAACGATCTCGTCATTTACCGAGGCACAGATGCTGGCAGGAAAACCGTTGTAGCCCTTGAACGACGCTCTGGCCTCTTTCCACCTGCCGAGCTCCTTCTCGGCCAGGTCGTTGAGCTGCCGCGTTTTAATACCCGGTTTAACTGCTTGGCTCATTCTCTGCAACACTATCGCTACAATCCTGCCGGCCTCTCGCATGACGGCGATCTCTTCGGCCGATTTGATGATGGTCATTTACTTCTTCTTCTTCAGTCCTTTAAGAAATTTGACGATGTCTTTGCCCACCTCGTCTATGTGCTGATTGCCGTTGCACCTGAAAAGCCTGCCTTTTTTCTCGTAGTACTCTAGCAGCGGCATCGTCTGGGAGAAATAAACCTTGAGGCGCTCCTTGATGGTCTCTTCCTTATCGTCGGCCCTCTGATAAAGCTCACCCTGGCATTTATCGCAAACGCCCTCTTTCTTGGGCGGCTGGTTCCTCTGATGGAAGGGGGACTGGCAGGTCCGACAGACCCAGCGTCCGGTCAGCCTGTCCAGCAGTACGCTCTCAGGGACCTCTATATATATGGCCTTTTCGATCGATTTGCCCTGTTTTTCCAGAGCGGCGTCCAATGCCCTGGCCTGCTCGAGCGTGCGGGGAAAACCATCGAATACGCAACCGTTCATGCAATCGTCTTTAGCGATGCGTTCGAGTATCATCTTGATGGTTATCTCGTCAGGCACCAGTTTCCCGGCCTTCATGTAAGATTCCGCCTGTTTGCCCAGTTCGGTCCCGTTCTTCAATGCATGCCTGAAAAGATCGCCCGATGCAACGTGCGGCAAAGACATCTCCTTGACTATGATATCTGCCTGCGTACCCTTTCCCGCCCCGGGCGCACCAAGCAAAATGAAGAACATTTTCAAATCCTCCTTACTTTAAGAAACCTTCATAGCGCCGCATGGTAAGCTGCGCCTCTATCTGCTTCATGGTATCCAGCGCCACGCCCACCACGATCAGTATGGCTGTGCTGGAAAGCGTCATTACGGATGCGTTGGTAATCTGACTGGCGACAAACGGCATAATGGCCACAATGGCCAGGAAAAGGGCGCCGCCCCAGGTCAGACGGTTGGTAACGCCGTTCAAATAATCCGTGGTGGGTTTACCCGGCCGTACGCCCGGAATGAACCCGCCCTGCCGCTGCAGGGTACGCGCCAGGTCCATCTGCTCAAATATGACCATGGTATAGAAGAAGGTGAAGCCGACTACCAGCACGAAGTACAGTACCCAGTAAAAGAGGCCGATCGGTATCGGCGTGCTGGGGTTAAACCATTCCATAATAGTATTGGCAAAATTGGGGTCCTGTCCGGCCGGCGCCGCGAAATAGCTGGCGATAGTTCCGGGGAAGACCATGAGAGACATGGCGAAGATCAGCGGTATCATGCCGGCCATATTAACGCGCAGCGGAATGTAAGTCGATCCGGCCTGACGGTACATTTTGCCGCCGCGGAAAGCCGTGCGGGCATACTGCACCGGTATGCGCCGGTGTCCCTCAGTAAAAATCACGATTAAAACTATGGTTGCCAGCGCCAGCAGCACGAATACGCCGACGCCCGCCCAGTTATCCTTGGCTATCATGCCGCGTCCTATCTGTTCGGGAAGGCCGGCGATGATGCCGCCGAAGATAATGATCGAGACGCCGTTGCCGATGCCCCTCTCCGTAATAAGCTCACCCAGCCATACACATATCATGGTGCCGGCGGTTAACGATGCTACGATAGCCACCGTCTCCAGAGCTCCTGCCTGCAGGACGCCGCCCTGGCTGCGCAAAAGCTGAAGCTGGGCGAATCCCTGCAGCGCAGCCAGCGGTATGGTCAGCCAGTGTGTTATCTGATTGATCCTGTTCCTGCCTGCTTCTCCTTCCTCGGAGAGCCTGCGCAGAGCCGGGATAACGGGCACCAGAAGCTGCATGATAATGGACGATGTGATGTAGGGGTAGACGCCCATTGCAGCTATGCTGAAATATCTCATAGCCCCACCGCTGAAAAGGTCGAGCATGCCTAACAGCTGGCTGCGATCGAAAATCTCCTGAAGCGCTTCCAGGTCCACGCCCGGTATAGGAATATGGGCAATAAATCTGAATGCGATCAGTATTGCCAGCGTGAAGATGAGCTTCTGCCTTAAATCAGGCAGGGAGAAGGCATCTATCATCGCCTGGATCAGGCGAGGCCGTGACTGAGTCTGCGGCATACTAAATCTCCTCTACCTTGCCCCCGGCCGCCTCGATTTTGCTTTTGGCAGCGCCTGAAAACTTATTGGCTTTAACTGTGAGCGCCCTGTCCAATTCGCCATTGCCGAGTATCTTCACCGGCAGGGCCGCCGATTTTACCAGGCCCGACTGCACCAGAATCTCGGTATTTACCTCGGCGCCTGCATCGAATTTTTTCAAATCGCCCACATTTACCAGACTGTATTGTATTTTAGCTACATTGGTGAATCCCCTGGTCCAGGGCAGCCTCTTGATAATCGGCAGCTGACCGCCTTCGAATCCGGGGCGCAGGTCCCTGCCGGACCGGGACTTCTGTCCCTTGCATCCGCGTGTTGAAAACGTCCCGTGTCCGCTGCCGTCTCCGCAGCCGACGCGTTTCTTCTTATGTTTGGCCCCCGCAGGAGGTTTTAAATTACTTTGATCCATGTTTTTTCTCTTCTACTTCAAGCATATGGCTGACTTTATTAATCATGCCCCGGATAACCGGGGTATCATCTTTTTCGACCACCTGGTTCAACCTGTGAAAGCCGAGCGCCCTGATGGTTCTCCTCTGGTCGCCGGCATATCCGATATCGCTTTTTACCCACTTGATACGTATCTTAGCCACGTGACTATTTCTCCTCGTCCCCCTGCAGTCCTTTCCTTCGCCTGAGGCTCTCCTTGAAATCCCGGAGGTTGGCCAGGGCCAGGACGGTCGCTTTGGTAACATTGACCGGATTGGCGCATCCAAGGGATTTGGTCAGGATATCCCTGACGCCCGCAGCCTCGACAACGGCGCGCACCCCGCCTCCGGCGATAACGCCGGTGCCCGGAGGGGCCGGCTTGAGCAGCACACGGGCCGCCCCGAACTTGGAAAAGCTCTCATGGGGGATAGTCTTGTCTTTAAAAACGACGCTGATTATGTTCTTCTTGGCTGATACACCGGCTTTGCGGATAGCCTCAGGGACTTCGCGTGCCTTGCCCAGGCCAACGCCCACATGTCCCTTGCCGTCGCCGACAACCACCAGCGCCCGGAAGTGCATGTTCTTGCCGCCTTTGACCACCTTGGTCACGCGGTCGAGTGATACCAGCTTCTCAGTGAACTCCATATCGCTGGTGTCCACCCGTGGCATAACGGTATGCATTTTAGTATCAGCTTTCATACTCTAATCCTCAGAATTTTAAACCGGCTTTACGTGCCGCCTCGGCCAGGGCCTTGACGCGGCCATGATATTTATAGCCGCCCCGGTCGAAAACGACCTGGCTAACACCCTTTTCCTTGGCGGATTTGGCCAGCTCCGATCCCACCAGTTCGGCAACCTGCGTTTTATTTTTGCCCTTCAACTGATCCTTCAGACCCATGCTCAGGCTGCTGGCAGCGGCGATGGTTTTGCCCTCTGCATCATCTATAATCTGCGCATAGATATTGCTCAGGCTGCGGAAGACGCACAATCTCGGCTGGTCCGGTGCGCCGACCACCGTGGTCCTGATGCGCTCATGGCGCCTTTTGCGGGCTATATTCGAACTAACTTTAGCCATTATAATTTCCCTTTCGTAGCGGTCTTGCCGGCCTTACCGGGCTTAAGGCGAAGCCTCTCACCGGCATATTTAACACCCTTGCCCTTGTAAGAATCAGGAACGCGTATGCGCCTGATTTCGGCAGCCGTTTCGCCGACGAGCTCTCTGTCGACGCCGACCACACGGATCTTATTGGTCCCCTCCACAAGGATATCTATTCCCTTGGGCGGGTCGAATTCCACCGGGTGGCTGTAACCTATTTGCAGCTTCAGCTTGTTGCCCTCTTTCAGGGCCCTGTAGCCGACGCCGCTTAATTCGAGGTTCTTCTCGAAACCCTTGGTGACGCCGTTTACCATGTTGGCCAGTAACGATCTGGTGAGGCCATGCAGCGAACGGTGCTGCCTGTTGTCGGTCGGGCGCGTCACAACCAGGTTGCCGCTTTCCTGCTTGATCGTGATATCGGGGTGGAATTCACGCGTCAGCTTGCCTTTACTGCCTTCCACGGTAACCGCTGTGCCTTCGATCTTCACCTTGACGCCGGCAGGCACAGGCACGGGCATCCGTCCTATACGAGACACGGGTTCACCTCACTGAATTCAATTACCATACGTAACATAACACTTCGCCGCCTATATTTTTCTTCCAGGCCTCCTGTCCCGTCATCAACCCTTTTGAGGTGGAGACGATGGCAATGCCGAGGCCGCCGTACACCCTGGGTATCTCTTTTTTACCGGAATATACCCTGAGTCCCGGCTTGCTGACACGCTCAAGGCCTATGAAAGCAGGCTGCTTATCAATATATTTAAGTGTGATTTTGATCATGCGCTGCGGTTCGCCTTTCACGATGGAAAAATCGGAAATAAAGCCCTCATCCTTGAGAATTTTAGCAACCGCGATCTTCATCTTGGATGCAGGGACGTTCACACTGTCATGGCGTGCCATGGCAGCATTGCGTACCCGGGTCAGCAAATCAGCAATAGGATCAGTAACCATTGATAAACAACTCCGCTATCTTATTACCAGCTCGATTTCCGTACTCCCGGCAACTCGCCGTTGAGGGCCAGCGCGCGGAAGCAAATTCGGCATATGCCGAATTTTCGAATGTATGCCCGCGGCCTTCCACACAGCCTGCAGCGGTTATGCTGCTGCACCTTGTACTTGGGTGGCCGGTTCGCCTTATTTATCTTGCATAACTTCGCCATAATTAAACCCTACTAATTTTTCTTAAACGGCATGCCGATGGCCTCTAGCAGGCGCCTGCCGTCTTCATCCGTCTTAGCCGATGTAACGATGGTGATCTCAATGCCCCTGGTCTTGTCCACCTTGTCATACTCAATCTCGGGAAAAACGATCTGCTCTTTCATGCCCAGGGTATAGTTACCCTGCCCATCGAAAGCGTCCCTCGAGACACCCTGGAAATCGCGTATACGGGGCAGAACAACGCTGACAAGCTTATCCAGGAATTCATACATCCTTTTATCGCGAAGCGTTACCATCATGCCGATGGGAGTGCCCGCGCGCAGCTTGAAGGCAGCTATGGATTTCTTTGCCTTGGTGATCACCGCATGCTGGCCGGCGATGGTGGTGAGGTCTTTTTCCGCGGCTTCCATAGCCTTGGGATTGGTCAATGATTCACCCATACCCAGGTTAAGAACGATCTTATTAACCCTGGGCACTTCCATCACATTTCGATAGCCGAATTTCTTTATCAGCTGCGGCACGATCTCTTTGTTATATCTTTCTTTTAGCCTCGCCATTATCGGGTTACCTCAATTTAATCAATGATCTCATTACAGCTGCGACAGAACCTGGCCCTGTTGCCGTCTTCAAGCTCCCGGTATCCCACCCGGGCCGGCTTGTTGCATTTATTACAGATAATCATCACGTTGGAGATATCGATGGGCGCTTCCAGCTCGATGATGCCGGCCTGCCTTGTTTTTCCTTTTGTCTTAGAATGCCGCTTGATCAGGTTGAAACCTTCAACGATTATGCTGTTCTGATCGGGCAATGCCTTTCGCACCTTGCCCTTTTTACCCTTGTCCTTGCCAACTATGATTAAAACGTTGTCGTTTTTTCGAATCTTCATATCACAGCACCTCGGGCGCCAGGGAAATAATCTTCATAAAATTCTTGTCCCTCAATTCCCTTGCCACCGGTCCGAATATACGGGTACCCTTGGGATTACCCTTGTCGTCGAGTATCACAGCGGCGTTATCATCGAACCGCACATAAGATCCATCCGGTCTGTGATGGTGCTGTGCAATCCTGACGATGACCGCCTTGACAACATCGCCTTTCTTAACCACGCCGCCCGGTATGGCGCGTTTGACGCTGCAGGTAATTACATCGCCTACGGAGGCATAGCGCCTGCGCGTGCCGCCCGGCACCCCGATGCACATTACCTGGCGTGCGCCGGTGTTGTCCGCAACTTTCAATCTGGTATTAGGCTGGATCACTTTAGCTCTCCTGCTTTTCCTCTGCCAGGTCGTCTTTTAAGGCACCGACTATATCTGCCTTTTGTATGATCTCCACGACCCGCCAG
>Ga0209610_1000583_pt1 | contig 19229 bp, 20 predicted proteins | sample LakKivw275mmetaG_FD_184137 | JGI IMG/M metagenome (GOLD analysis project Ga0209610, IMG submission 184137) | Anoxic lake water microbial communities from Lake Kivu, Rwanda to study Microbial Dark Matter (Phase II) - Lake Kivu water 275m metaG... | ecosystem: Environmental > Aquatic > Freshwater...
TTGCCATATTATCCTCCTTGTCTAACCAATGGTGATCTTTTCTTCTGCCAGTTCGTAATGCAGAGTCTTCTTTCGCTGAGAGAGAGCAAACAATACGGTCAAAGGACCGACTCTGCCAATATACATCAATACTATGATAAGTAACTTGCTCAATGAATTAAGCTGCGGTGTGATGCCCAAGGATAGTCCTACAGTTCCAAAAGCGGAGATAGCTTCGAATAAAATCTGTTCGAGGTCGAATCTGTCGTTTAACAAAATCAAAAATGCGATCAGAAATATCGAGATCATGGAAAGCATGATCAGGCCGACACTCTGACGCGCGCTGGCGGAACCGATCTTTCTTTTAAAAATTGTCAGATCGCTTTGACCTTTAATCAATGCAATGATAGACAGCAGCAGTAGTGCAAAAGTGGATGTCTTAACGCCACCGCCGGTGGAACCAGGTGATGCTCCAATAAACATCAGAATCATTGATAAGAGAGATGATGAATGTCTCATCTGACCCTGATCCAGTGTGTTGAAACCGGCTGTTCTGCAGGTCACGGACTGAAACCAGGATGTCATCAGTTTCTGCTGAATTGTAAAGTCTTTCATTGTATTGTAATACTCGGAAACAATGAAAGCGACGACACCAAAAATCAGCAGAAACGCTGTCATGGAAAGCACTATCTTTGTATGCAAAGCAAGTGTATAGCGATTACTTTTTCTGGTTAGGTGGTTGTAGAGATCCACGATCACAGGAAACCCTAATCCCCCAAGAACAATTAATAGTGTAACTGCCAAATTTATATTTGGATTGAAGACAAATCTCACAAAGCTGTCGCTGTATAGACTGAAGCCCGCATTGCAGAAAGCCGAAATAGAATGAAACACTGAATAGTAGATCGCCCTGGGAGTCTCATACAATCTTGAAAACGTAGTGAAGAGAAATACAGCACCGATCGCTTCTATGATCAAAGTCAGCAGCACCACATTCTTGACTAGTGTCACCATGTCAAATTTCATGCTCTGACCCATAACGTTCTGCATCACGTTTTCAACTTTGAGTGTGAGCTTTTGACCCAATAGCACAGCAAAAGCGGTTGAAATGGTCATTATTCCCAAACCGCCGATCTGAATCAGGGCCAAAATGATCAACTGACCAAAGGTGGAGAAATATGTGCCGGTATCAACAACTACCAGCCCTGTCACACAGGTTGCCGATGTGGAGGTGAATAAAGCATTGATAAACGGAGTGACTTTGTTACCCACCGTGGCTGAGGGCAGCATTAACAAGGCAGTGCCAAACAGAATCGTTGTAGCAAAGCTGAGTAGAAAAGTGACTGGAGGATTCTTTACCAGCCTTTTATATACAGCACCCTCAAAGGCATTGAAGAAGAAGTACTTGGCAATGAAAAAGATCTGCCTGATCAATAAAAAGAAAATAACAAACTTAACATCACACAAAAACAGTAAACTGCCAAAGATCAGGATCAGCAGATCTGCCACTGTTCTGTAGCGGGTTTCGGCAAATCTTGACAAAATTCCCCTGAATGCCAATGTTATTATGATAAACAGCAGATTTACAACCGCAGTCCAATACTGAGCCTGTTCCAGATAAAAATAGTGGCTGACCACCGGCTCAAAAAACAGAATGAGGATGTTCCATACTGCAATGGGATAAGCCAGCGATTCGATAAAACCTAGAACTTTGGTCTTGTTTAACAAGCTAAGCTTCCTGTTTAATAGAGCGAATTTCCGCCATTATGAGCTCAAATATATCTTCAATGCCATGATCTGCTTCTATGACAGATAAAACATTCTGCTCTTCAAAAAACGCTTGCAGGGGTCTGGTTTGTTCATAAAACTCCAGGAACCTCTTGTGAATACCTTCCGGACTGTCGTCCCGGCGTATGATCAGTTCACCGCCACAAAGATCACAGTTGTCAGCAATTTTAGGTGGTTGTGTCTTCAAGTTATAATTCTGATGGCAATCCTTGCAGATCCTGCGGGCTGAGATCCTCTCCACAGCTATCTCTTCTGGCAGATCAAGATAGAAGACCCAGATCAACTCAAAATTGTCCATCAGGTGCTGAGCCTGAGGAATGGTTCTGGGAAAGCCGTCGAATACGATGCCCTGAGCTTGGGGATCGATGCTTTGCCTGATAACTTTGAACACCAGTTCATCATTGACCAGTTCACCTCTGTGAATTATGTCTCTTACTCGAAGACCTATGTCGGTTTCCTCTTTTATATGATGCCTAAAGAGGTCTCCGATATTGATATGCTGGTAGCCAAGCTCCTTACTGAGCTTTTCCGCCTGAGTCCCTTTGCCGCTACCCTGAATGCCCAAAAAGGCATAACATTTCATATCAACCTCTGATTTATGATACTTATCAGGCAATACTCAAATGTTGTCAAGTCTCAATTGCTTTCCAGGATGACGCAGGCGACTGAATAGTCCTTTTCGTGGGATAGTGAAAGGTGGCAGTTTGAGATGCTTTTGGATTCCAGAGTTTGCTTGGTCCTCCCTGAAATCACCAATCTGGGCGCGCTCTTATCCTCTACAACGGTTTCGATCTCAACCCAACTGACTTCATGATTCCAACCCGTGCCCAACGCTTTCATAAAGGCTTCTTTGGCAGCAAAACGGGCAGCATAGGACAGGCAGGGATCCGCCTTTGTTTCGCAATATGCTATCTCCTGCTCAGAATAGACTTTCTGCCTGAAAGCCGGATTCTGTTCCAGAACTCTTCTGATTCTATTGATTTCTATTATGTCGATGCCAATCCCGGCGATCATGATTCAACCTTTAAACTTAGCTTCGTGCTCCAGCAGCCATTGTTTGATCTCAGTCCCACCGGCAAAACCGTGGAGTTCGCCATCACTGCCAACCACCCTGTGGCAGGGGATGATCATAGGCAAAGGGTTTTTATTGAGTGCATTACCAACTGCTCTTGCCGCATCAGGTTTGCCGATTGCCTTGGCTATTTCAGAATAGGTTCTGGTTTCACCGAATGGAATCTTGCGGGTTTCTTCCCAAACCTGCAGTTCAAAATCAGTTCCAGTAATTATGTTAGGCAGGTCCACCTCCTTGCCTTTTCCACTAAAGTATTCAGTTAAAGCCGTTTTGATCCTGTTTGTATAATTATCCATCAATTCCAGGGCCTGATGCTGCCAATATTTCTCTTCTGAAATGAACTTCACCCTGCTGATCTGGTTGCCGTCGTGCTCTATGACAAGGAATACAGGCTCATTCCCGTAAAATGCGAACATGCTATAACTCCAAAAAAAAGGGGGAGCAAAAACGCTCCCCTGATTTCAGACAATCTGTCTTTTGCGTTCTTTGATTCTGCCGGCTTTGCCTTTGGCGCTGCGCAGGTAAAACAGCTTGGCGCGGCGGACATGGCCAAAACGAACCACTTCAATTTTATCAATCATGGGAGAATGGTGCGGGAAGATTCTTTCCACTCCGACACCATTGGAAACTTTCCGAACGGTAAAGGTCTTTGACACTCCGGCGCCGCGTTTTTGGATAACGAGACCCTGGAATACCTGGATGCGTTCTTTGGCTCCTTCCTTGATTTTATAGTGAACTTTCACCGTATCCCCGACCTTGAATTCGGGATAATCGGTTCTCATCTGTTCTCTGCCGACTTGTTGCAGAATATCCATTAGTACCTCCCTTTATATACAGCGGAAGTCATGCGCTCCAAAATGATGGCTGCGGCACTGCGGACCGATAAATGATTAAAATCTCCCGCACCCTTGATGGGCTGCAGAATAAAATCCGCCTCAGAATGAATGTTATCAGTCAGACCGTAACCCGTGCCTAACAAGATCAGCAAAGGCCGGTCAGCGTTGTTCAGCCTGACCAGTTCATCAAAACTGATCTGCTGATTCATATGCCGCGCCGTGGTTGTGATAACAATCGGAGACATCGCTTCCTGCGTTGTAATCTGCTTTATACTCGATTCTATCGAGTCTGTGATTTTAACAATTGATAACGCCCTGCTCCTGTGAGCATTGTAGGTCTGCCCGGTTTCGGATCGCCAGAACCCGATCACCTTGCTGATGTATTCCTGTTGAGTAACATCAGGTGTTATGATGAAATAGTTCTTGAATCCGAAGGTGGCAGCACTGCGGGCGATATCGTGAATATCCAGATTCGTAACAGAAGTTTGAATGATCTCGCCTTTTTTATTGAGGACCGGATAATGCACAAGTCCAATGTATAAACGGCTCATTTCTTCAGCAAATCCGGTCTGCGCTTCTTTGTGAGAAGCAGTGCCTGTTCTTTTCTCCACTTGGCAATCAATTTATGATTGCCGTTGAGCAGGACTTCCGGCACTTTCAGACCCATGAATTCCGGCGGACGCGTGTAGCAGGGATAACCCAGAAGCCCGTCGCTGAAAGAATCCGTCTCGGCTGATTCCATGTCTCCCAACACTCCGGGAAGCAATCTGCTGATGCCGTCGATAAAGATCATGGCTGGCAGTTCTCCGCCGGAAAGAACATAATCCCCTACCGAAATCTCATCAGTCACCACCAAATCCCTGACCCGCTGGTCAAGTTCCTTGTAGTGGCCGCAGATCAGAATTATCTTTTCTGTGCTGACATACTCCCTAAGTACTTCCTGAGTCAGAAGCCTGCCTTGCGGTGTGAAATAGATCACCGGGGCATCCGTTTTCTTTTTTGCCAGTTTGACAGCTTTGTAGACCGGTTCGGCTTTGATGACCATGCCGGCACCGCCGCCATAGGGATAATCATCCACCTGGTTGTGTTTGTTGCCGGAATACTTGCGGTAGTTGATCAGTTTGACCTTAAGCTCTTCAAGCTTGATTGCTTTGGCGATCATGCTCTCTTTCAGAAAGCCGCGGAACATTCCGGGAAACAGAGTCAGGACGTCGATGTGCATAATTCCAGAAGCTGCTCTATGTTTTGCAGCGTGACTGTTTTCTGCTGCTTGTCGATCTGAACCACATACTCTTCGACATTGGGAACCATCAGTTCCCTGCCGTCGTTCAGTTCAATGACGAACACGGCCTGCATGCTGCTGACCATGGCACCGGATAGAATTCCGATAACTTCATCCATGTAACTGACTGAGTAGCCAAACAGACTGCTGATATCAGCGTCATCAGCCGCAGCGTCCAGATCTTCTCTGGCAAGGGCGATGACTACATTGGCATGCCTGGTCATTTCTTCCGCAATACCGTCTTCTTTGAAACTCAGAAAGGTTCTCTTACCGAAGGACTTGGTCTTTACTACTGTTACGAAAAACACTCTATGGCTGGAAAAGATCAAAAAACATTGCTTCACCCGGTCGAAAATGGACTTGTAGGGATGGCTGATCAAGGCATTATGAAAGCCATCTGGTTCCAGTTTGCCTAGCCTGCCGATTTCAACCAGATCAGAGATGTCCATCTACTCGATAATTTCGAGCTCTGCCCTTTTTCCCTGTTTTGTGCTGACAGCGTTGATGATGGTGCGAATGGAACTTGCGGTGCGCCCGCGCTTTCCGATGACTTTACCGATATCGCTTTTGGAAACGCGAAGTTCATATAGAGTTATCTTATCGCCTGTGATTTCGGTGATATTGACTTCGCTGGGGTCATCTACAAGAGCTTTTACTATGAATTCAATCAGTTCCTTCATTGTTCACCTCTTTTTCTTTTACTTCGTTTCAGGTTCAGCTGCTTTTTTCTGCGCGATTTTTTGCTCGTGCCAGATTTGCATGACGCCTGCTTTGCGCAACAGGCTGCGGACAGTGTCACTCGGTTGAGCACCGACGCTCAGCCACTTTATGGCCAAGTCCTTGTCCACGTTAAGCTTGAACGGATTCGGCTTGGGATCATACCAACCGATGCATTCTATATACTTGCCGTCTCTTTTGACTCTTGCATCCACGGCTACTATGCGATAGAAGGGCTGATCATTGGCACCCATTCTTCTCAGTCTCAGTCTGACCATTTCTACTCCTTGATACAATAAACATTTATCAGATTGTAGCATAGTTTTTTTTGACTGCCTTTTTCGTCAAGCAAATTCATCACTTATCCTTTCTGATTTGTAGAACTGGATTAGTTACGGAAGCTGCTCTTATGACTCCTATTATAAGTAATTCAAGAAAAAGCCGCCACCAGACAGTGACGGCTTTGCTTGTGTAGGGGGATTTTGTCTGTCTTTATGTTTATTGGACTATGACATTGTCATTTCTGTCCAGAACAATTACGTTATCGATTTTCTCACCGGTGCCCTGATTCTTCTCTTCCATCAGGGTGTAGGGAATGACACTCCACCACTCAGGACCGGGACCGTTCTTGGTACCGCCCCAACCCATGATCAACCGAGCACGCGTTTCCATATTCTCTAAACCGAGCAGACCAAAGTTAATAGCGATTAAAACCTGCTGTCCGATCTGGAAGTTATGGTCAGCCATTTCAATTTTCATTGATTGAGTTTTCCCGGCTGTGCCAAAAGTGTTCCTATAGGCAAATTGATGCGGGCTGGGATACCCTTCTCTGCTCTGAGGAATGCCTTCTATTGAAGCTGCGACGTGAACATTTGTTTCTTTGATTACCCAGTCTTTGTCAACCAGATAATTGATATAAATGAAGTCCTTGGTGTTCAAAACCGACACATTGCCGACGACTGTGCTCTTATCAATCATGATGGGATAGGCCACAGCCTTGGGTGCGTCGATCAGTTTGATGGAAGCAACTGTCTCTTTGGAGGGGAGAGTTTGTGCTTCATTCTTTTCAGGGCCTATGATTGTATTGTTGTCTGTGCATCCTACCAGTACCAGCATCAGGACGCCGAGTACCATAAAGAATATATTTATATGTTTCATTTTATAAGCTCCTCAGTGAATTTGTGTATAAGTATTATAATCCAACTTGAGGGGTTTGGCAAATAATATTTGATACTTATGAACTTTCTTCAAGGAAACTGCTTGTAAGTCAACTATCTGCGCTGTATAAAAAAGCCGTCGTCCCTTTCGGAACAACGGCTTTTCTGTGTTGATTGTGTTATCTTAGAAGGGACCAACTTCCCCGTGCAGGGCGATGTTGAGTTCCATTCCATTCCATTCAGACTGCCACGGCACCTGATACAGGTAACTCGTGACTTTTGGATCATGCGACATTGTGTATAGGAAGTTTCCAAAAGCCGGAGCTCCGGAATATCCCATCAGTTGGACGTTGAGGTGACTCTGTTGCATCTCGTAGGGGGAATCGAGTGCAACATCGACATACAGATAATTTCCGTCCTTCCAGATCTCCACTTCGCCCACGCGATAATGCTGAGCGGCATAGAAATAGAAGGTCTGAGGCATGGCATCCGGATACATCTTCACAAATGAGAACCAGGGATGGGTGCCCCAGTTGTATGTGAAGTCATTCGGCACATCATACATTCTCATCATTGCAGTTTCATAGCCAAAATCACCTCCGCCGCCGCCATTATCGTCATCGGTAAGTGTGTATCTGATATAATACCACCAGCGGGGACCGGGTCCCGGATCATTACCGCCGAAACCTGTCTCCTGCTGATACTCGCCGTCAGGGTAGTTCCCATTGACCAGAGAAGCGTGGGCAGCTATGATGATTTCCTGACCCATCTGGAAGTTGTATTGAGACAGGTCGATGTTATAGGTATAGGTGTTTACGACAGGGTTGTGATTGGTTGAGTAATCAAATTGACCGGGAATGGGAGCACCCTGTTTAGTTCGGGGAATTCCATTCAGATTATCTGCGACATGAACATGCGTTTGGGCCAGCATCCAACCGTTGACGGTGTTGTATGTGACATAAAGATAATCATCGTCATTCATGACAGAAATCGTTCCGGCGTTGATATTCTGGCCTGCCCAGATTGGGTATTCAGCTGCGATTTGAGTATTTAACAACCTGATCGAGGCGACGGATTCATTGGCATTGCCAAGTTTTGCTGCATCTCTTTCAGGGCCTGTGATCATATTCTTGTCTGTACATCCTACCAGTACCAGCATGACGATGCCGAGTACTACGAAAAAAAGTTTTGTATATTTCATTTTATTTAATCTCCTCATTAGTTAATTTGACCATATAGTAATTCGGAAGCAGCAGTCTGGCAAATTTTAATTCACAGTTGTTAACTATTTTTTGTTTACGGTTATATATGATACAGTTGTATGATGTTACTAATTGGTTATTTCTGTTGATTCTATGAACGGCTATTCCTCTGATAAATTTCCTTCCGCCCTCATCAGTTCTATCTTTGTAATGATGCGGATGCCTCAAGGATACTATCCACCCGGGGTCCACGCGGGGTCCACGCAGGCTGAGCCCGGGTGGATCCTGCGTGGTTCAAGTGCCTGACAACATGTCACAGCTCTCTCAGGCCAAGTAATGATCGGAGCAGATGGAAGGATTTCTATAGTTTACCGGTGCGCGATTATTCTATAGAACAGCTTGGAGTTCAAGGCAGCTTCGTTTTCCAGGATGCAGTGGTTTTCGGAATATGATCCTCTTAAGACAAAGCCGGAATAGGGATTCTCAGACGACCAGAGCGTCCAGAAGTTGATTGACGGATCAAAAGCCCAATCCAACCTGATGTCATTTCCCTGGTTAATAATGGTCAAGTCAGCAGGTGCAGCCGGGGGGAAGATTCCGTAAACAAAGGAGCGAGTCTCCGACCAGTCCGACCAGGCAAGGTTTGTATCCCTCGCTTTCAAGCGCCAGTAATATGTATTTCCAAGCTGCAAAGAGCTCCCGGAAACCTGATATTTCCACAGGTCCATGCCGGCGTTCAAATCGGTCGGAATCCAGTTGGGAGCACCGCTATCGCCATAGATGTCCGTGTAATATCTGATCTGATCCACTATATTAGAGGTGAAAGCTGGACTGGATGATAGCTGAAACCGCGTTCCGACCGGCATGGGAAATGCATTATCCTGCCCTGCGAGCAGGTTCAGAACGCCGTTATCAAGCGTAAACTCAGTGATCGCCTGCGGTGAGGTCAGGATCTCAGATGTCCTGTTATAACTCCATTCATCCATCACTTCATTTATCTTAGGCAGATTTGCATGACCCATGCTAAACATGGTAGCGTTATATGCTTGATTTTGCAAATCCACATCAACCAGAATCCAGTTATAGTGCCCCATGGAGATCAGCGTATTCTGATAGTTCGTTTGATTGGAATAAGCGCCCCAATATTCCAGATCGCCTCCTGCCCCGCCGCTGATCAGAGTGGTAATTTCGGCATTGGGAACCACTCCCCTCTCATAGCAATGACTGTGCCCATGCGCCAATAATGCGGATTTGGGAGAGCTTTCCAGATACGGAACAACTGTATTCTGGGTCCAGGAATTATTTCCGCTGGGCCACATTTCACTGTAGGCAGGCATGTGAGTCATTGTGAAAATCCAGTCCAGGTCTGAATTTGCATTGGCTTCATTAATCTTTGATGCGAGCCAGGTCGTCTGGGTCGAAGTGCCGATATTGGGATTCAGAAACAAAAAACGCATGGAACCGATGTCAAAGCTGATGTACTTTTCTCCCTCTGGGCCTGCGCAATCTTCATAGGTCTTATATTGATAAAAGTAATCACTTTCAAAGGTGTGGTTGCCAACCGCTTCCATCAGAGGGATCCTGCCGGTCAGAGGGCTGAATGGAATGAAATGCTCAGTTTGATAATCCGCCAAAATAAATCCCCAGTAAACAGCGTCACCCATATGACAGATAAGCTGAACTTCGTTGTGCCAATCCGCTCCATACAGTTCTTGCAGCTTCTCCACGATCCGGTTTACAATGTAGCCGCAGGTTCCTGAATTGGCCTGGCTGTCGCCTAAAATGATAAAACGGAAGTGTCCGCTGCGGCTGCCGATCTGAGGCGGAGTCCTGAATGCCTTCATTTCTGATGCTTGGGAACCGCTGCAGCAGCGATAGAAATACTCAGTGTCAGGCTGCAGACTCTGCAATTTCACTTTGTGCCATTTGGTCGAGGAATTGAAAACATAAGTGGTTCCTGTCTGAGTTAAACCCAAAGAAGCAGTTGTCCCGTATTCCACGATGGATTCTTCAGAAGAGCTTTCATGCCAGCAGACATACATGGAGGTGGGTGTCGGCGCTTGCAGATAAGGCAGCATTGCTGACGAAGGAGGTGTTATGTAGTGTCCGTAACCACCCAAAGCAGCCACCTGGGATGAGTTCATGCAACCGTTGTAGATGGCGCAATACGCAATATTCACCGGTCCATCTTCGCCATCGTTATCGGCAAAGAACAGCAGTGGCTCTGCCGGATTGGAAGGATACAAGCTGAATCTCCCATCCAGGGTCTGCGCTCCCCCATCCTTTGCCAGTTGGCCGTCCAGGTAGTATTTATAAGATGAGCCCAGATCAACTGCTATAACCAGCCTGTACCATTCATTGGCATAAACCGCATAAGAGGAATAACCGGTGGCACCAACTCCTATCTGGCCTGACGCATTGATAAAACAATCCCCGTCATTATAAAAGGAATTGGGGTAGTAAGTTTGGAAAAAACAGCGCCAGGGGCCAATGGAATCAACCTTGAAATCATAGACCAGGGTGAATTCATTAACCATGCTGCCGCCGCCATTGGCAGGAATTCCGTGGTTCACTTTATAATAACTGCCCACTCCAATATTAATGGCACCATTTCCGGCTTCAGGGCCTGACACCATGGAATGGCTTCCCACTAATGTAAGGTTGTTGCCGACAGTTGCTTGTAACAGGTTGGCAGGATCGTCAAAGGTCCATTGACCCGTCAAAGTCTGAGCCAGAATACAGATAGGAAACAAAACCAGCAAGACACAGATTATTTTCATATCCACCTCTTCTATGATAGAGAAACAATGATGTCATTAATGTAAGGGAACGCTATGAATGTCAATCAATTTCTTCAAATATCGAATCGCTAAAAAACAAAGAAACTGCCCTGTAACAGGGCAGTTTCTTATAATTGAGTTCTGCTCTGTGATTACTTCAGCTTCTGATCCAGGCTCTGCCAAAGGGCAGGACGACTTTGCCCGCCAGATCGTTCATAATGTTGGCAACACACATATACATAGCGCAGGCAGCACAAAACATCAGTTCATAACCGGCAATTACATTCCAGACCGGATTGAAAAAATGACCCAGAACGAGCAGGAAGAATCCCAGCCACAATGTGAAAAAAGTGATCGACATGGCAGTATGGATATGCCAGGAAATTACAAACATAATAAAAGTGTAGAGCATCCAGCCAAACAAATACCAGCCGATATCAGTCGTACTGGCAGAATAGATCTTGAAGTGATTCATCAGAATGATCAGAGCCAGTCCGATCCAGAAACTGCCATATGATACAAAGGCGCAGAATCCGAAATTGTTACCCATCTTGTGTTCCATGAAACCTGCAACTAATTGCGCCAGACCGCCATAAAACAAACCCAAAACAATAACGGGTCTCATTCCCATCCAGCCGACATTATGAAACTGCAGAACCAATGTCGTCATGGCAAAACCGGCTAAACCCACCACGGCAGGATTGGCATACTTTTTTCACTCATACCAAATATTTCTCCCTGTTGATAATCGTTTCTTGAACCGGGACAAACAAGATTTTAACAAGTCCCCCGATTCGGATGGAACTGTTTCTTGGAGGAGTGAGTAATTTGTCAATAACTATATTCAGTGTTGGGCTAATTATCTGATAATAATACTTATTATCTATGGCATCTTGTATCTGACTTTAATGACAATCGCCAGCAGAGTTCCGATGACAGACATGACTGCTGCAATCAGCAAAGCTGGATTGTAACTACCCGTGATATCGTGTAAAATCGTTCCACCCTGAATGGCTATTGCGCCAAAACCATAAGCGGAAAAAATCAACCCGTAATTGATACCCAGATGCTTGATGCCAAAACATTCTGCTGTCAAAACAGGCATCAGGGCCAGTGTAACAGCAATGCTGAGTCCCAGGCACACTGAAGCAAGCAGCAAAGTGTCGAAGCCTGTTACGAAATATGGAAAAACCAGAAATACCAAAGCTTGCAGGGCATAGACAAAGATCATGATCTTGACAATGCCGATCCGATCACTGAGCAGTCCAACCAAAGGTCTGCCCAAGCCATTGATCAGTGCATAGATCGCCACTGCGAAAGCAGCCTTGCCGTTAGACAGGTGTAAAACCGTTTTGCCATAAGAAGGAAGGATTATGATGATCAGGATGCTGCCATAAACCATCATCAGAAAGGCAGCCCAAATAAGCCAAAACAACGAATTCCGCAACACCTGTTTAGGCATCATTTCGTTGCGGATGGCACTGGACTTGGAGGTGAACTTTGCAGCGCCCAGATTGGATAAATGCCATCTTTCAGGTGGATTGAGAACCAGCCTGGATGCCAGCAGACTTATGGAACTGGTCAGAATCGCCAAAACTATGAAAGTTCCCGAAATCCCCCAACCCGGGATCAGGTAATTGGCTTTTAAAGGTGCAAAAACAAAGGATGCAATTCCGAATCCCATAACGCCTAGTGAAACTGCTAAACCGGGCTTGTCAAAAAACCACTTTCTGATGGGAGGGGAAACGCAGGAATAGGTCAGGCCGCAGGCTGTGCCGCCAATCACTCCATAGGTCATGACCAGAAGCCAGTGATTGGTTACAAGATCCACTAACGCGCTGGCTAAATTGGCTATGAAGAATAACAAGGCTCCCCATACTATTATCCTGCGTGGCCCAAACTTGTCCTGGAGCTGTCCCGCCGGTATCATCACCAGGGCAAAGACAGCCATGAACACTGAAAGAGGGAGGGTGGCAGCGAATTTCGTCCAGCCGAAATTCTCACACATCGGTTCAACAAAAACACCCCAGGAATAGGATAACCCACCCATCAGGGCAAGCAAAAATCCTCCCAATACAACACTCCAGCGTGAGTTTAAGAAAGGCCTCGATTCAGATTCCAAGTTTTTACTCCTTATGCCAGTGTTCTAATCTTTATTATGGAGTTGCACCAAATTATGTAACACAATAATTTAGGTGTTTGCATATATGATAAAATGCTCAATCTGTTTCATAATACATAAACGAGATGCACTTTTCCTGTCAAGAAGTATCAAACAACTAAAGAAAAGCTAAGTTTCTGAGAACCTGAACTGATATGTTATCATCAATATTGTTATTGACAAAATCCTTGTCTTTGAATTTGATTATTATTTATAGGTAAATTGCATTAAATCCAGATTACAAAATAAAAGAATCATCGTAAAGGATGGAACTATGCACAACATCGGCTCTTATGACGAAAGACTGAAACAGGACAGTTGGCAATTGTCAGAACAGGAACTTGGCTACAAATCAGGTGACACGATCAACATCGGCTGGTATTGCTCTGACCGCATCTGCCAGATGGGAAAAGGAGACAAACTGGCTCTAAAATGGGAAGGTCTCGGAGGTAAGGCAAAGAACTATACTTACAATGATGTTCGCCTGCTGAGTAACTCGATCGGCAATTTCCTGCGCAGATTGGGCATCATGCCCGGAGAAAGGGTTTGCCTCTTTATGGACAGGGTTCCTGAGCTCTACATCGGCTTTGTCGGAATTCTGAAAACCGGCGCCATAGCTCAACCTCTATTTTCGGCTTTTGGTGACGAATCACTCCTTGTTCGTCTGGAAAATGCGGAAACTTCTGCCATCTTCACTCAGAAAAAGCATGTCGGTAAGGTTCGTAAGATCCTGGACAAACTCCCCCACCTCAGACATATTATCATCATAGACGATTTGGGAAAAAGCCCTCTGCAGGAAAGGGAAATCGTTTTCAATATGGATGAATCAGAAAGAATAGAGAACTTCGATATCTACCCCACCAAAGCGGAATCACCCTCGGTTTTACATTATACTTCAGGCACGACCGGCATGCCTAAAGGCGTCAAGCATGTGCATTATTCCCTGATTGCACAATACCTGACAGCTAAATGGGTTCTGGACCTCAAAGATGATGACATCTACTGGTGCACAGCCGATCCCGGCTGGGTGACGGGAACCTCCTATGGCATCATAGGTCCCTGGGCATTGGGCGTCACACAATGCGTCAATGATATTGGTTTTTCGGCAGAAGCCTGGTACAAGTTCATCGAAAAGCACCGGATTACGGTCTGGTACTCGGCTCCGACCGCCATCCGCTCTCTGATGAAAGCAGGTGAAGAAGTTGTCAAACAATTTGATCTATCTTGCCTGCGTCATCTCTGCAGCGTGGGTGAACCGCTCAACGCTGAGGCCGTGATCTGGGGTGAAAAAGTATTCGGATTGAAGTTCCATGATTCATACTGGCAGACGGAGACAGGCTGCATAATGATCTCTAACTATCCGGGCATGAAAATTAAGCCTGGCTCCATGGGAAAACCCTTCCCTGGCATTACCGGCGTTGTGCTTGATGCAGAAACCTATGAAGTTATAACCGAAGTCGGAAAAGTAGGACTTATCGGATTCAAACCTGGTTGGCCTTCCATGATGCGAACCTACTGGAACAATGAGGAAACTTATCAGAAGAAGTTCCAGAACGGCTGGTACATTCCGGGAGACCGCTCCTACATCGATCAGGACGGATATTTCTGGTTTGTGGGGCGTGATGATGATATCATTAATACAGGCGGACACCTGGTCAGCCCCTTTGAAGTGGAATCCGCCCTTTTAGAGCATCCTGCCGTGGCAGAGTCTGCCGTTGTGGCAAAACCGGATTTCGTTAACATGGAAGTTGTCAAAGCATTTGTGACCCTGAAACCGGGTTATGAAGCAAGCCAGGAGCTTGATCTGGAGATCATGAACTTTATCCGCAAAAAGCTCTCCCCTCTTGCCATGCCTCAGGAGATCGAGTTTATCTCCAGCCTGCCCAAAACACGCAGCGGCAAAATCATGCGCCGTGTCCTCAAAGCTCAGGAATGGGGCGAGGAGATCGGTGACATTTCCACTCTTGAAGATGATTAAAGTTGTGGCATGGACAATCCTGTCCGTGTAGTAACAAATCCTTGGATTCCTGCCTGCGCAGGAGTGACAAAAAGTATAAAACAAACTCAAAGGAGATAAAACAATGGAAGAAATTCGCGACGTCGTACTTGACTACGTGATCAAGGAGTACATGGAAGACCAGGATGACGAGATCACTTATGACACAGCCCTGATTTCAGGAGGATATGTCGATTCCTTTTCAATGGTTTCACTCAAACGTTTTCTGGAAACCAAATACAAGATCTCACTGCCGGATGACAAAGCCACCCCTGAAGCTTTTGACTCTGTCAATAATATTGTTAAATTAGTCGAAGAATTCCTCAATAAATAGGAGGACGGATGGCATACAGCGATAAGGTCCGCTCCACCTATCAGGAACAACTGAAAAGCTTGCAGGACGGAGGAATATTCAAGATCGAAAGGTATATTCACTCAGTTCAGGATGCTGAAATTGAAGTGGAGTTTCCTCCCGGCTCACCTCTGAAAAAGGTCATCAACATCTGCGCTAATAATTACCTTGGCCTGTCAAGCCATCCGGATGTTGTTGCAGCAGCTCATGAAGGCCTCAATGCGCGTGGTTATGGAATGTCCTCTGTTCGTTTTATCTGCGGCACCCAGGATATCCATAAAGAACTCGAACGCAAGATTACTGAATTTCTGGGCACTGAAGATACCATACTCTTCCCCTCCTGCATGGATGCCAATGCCGGCGTGTTTGAAGCCATCCTGAATGAACAGGATGTGATGATTTCCGACCGTTTGGTGCATGCTTCCCTGATCGACGGTATCCGTCTATGCAAAGCAATGACTGATTCTTTCAAACATTCTGACATGGCGCATCTGGAAGAGAAACTGCAGTTGCATTCCGATAAACGCAACAAACTAGTCATCACTGACGGAGTCTATTCCATGGATGGCGACACTGCCAAGCTGGATGAAATGGTAGCTCTTTGCGAGAAATATGATGCCATGCTTCTAGTGGACGATTCGCACGCCAGCGGTTTCATCGGAAAAACCGGTCGGGGAACTCATGAAAAATGCGGCGTCGTCGGTAAGATCGATATAATCACAACCACCTTTGGCAAAGGCCTGGGCGGCGCTTCCGGCGGCTGTGTTTCCGGACGCAAGGAACTGGTTGAACTCTGCCGTCAGAAAGCGCGTCCATACCTCTTCTCAAATACCATCGCTCCACCCGTAGTTGCAGGCGTGATCAAGGTTCTTGATATTCTCTCCAAAACTACCGAGCGTCGTGATAAACTGGAGAATAATGCCAACTGGTGGAGAAAAAGCTTACAGGAAGCGGGTTTTGTTCTGCAGCCTGGTGACACGCCCATAGTGCCGGTTATGCTGTTCAATGCCAAGCTATCACAGGATTTTGCCCGTGACCTGTTTGAAGAAGGAGTCTATGCCATCGGTTTCTTCTTCCCCGTGGTGCCACAAGGCAAAGCCCGCATCAGAACGCAGATATCTGCTGCCCATGAAATGCACCACCTGGAAAAAGCTCTGGAAGCTTTCATTAAAGTGGGTAAAAAATACGACATCCTTGGTAAGACCAAGAACGAGATAACCGCCATGTATGGTGCTTAAAGCACATTTGAAAGTAATATGAAAGCACCCGGAATATCGGGTGCTTTTTTTTGGTATTCTAATTGCGGAAGGCGGTCAGATAATAGAACTTGCGGTTGGATTCTCCCGGTGTTTGAAACCAATACATTCTGCTGCCTACCGAAAATGTTCCAGAGTCTGAAATGTCCTGATATTCCTGATCCGGATGTTCTGAAGCATAAATCCTGTAACCATGGGCTTCCATCAACCTGTCCCAAGCAATTATCAGCATTCCCCTATCCAGCTCAAATGTCAGATTGGAGGGAGGATCCAAGGTTACCACAAGATCATTGACCAGATTATAGGTCAATGCATTCAGATTTGCCGTCAAAACTGCTTCAAACAGATCAAGATAATATATAGATCCTGTCTTGAGATAATTTAGCCAGGGGTTTAGGATCAATGAAACCTGTGATCTGGAGAAAACGTTAGTATGGGTGGCTCCTGTCAAAGTGACATGTGCCTTATAATCAGATGACAGATTATTATACATAGGAATCTGGTGAGAAGCCGGAGGGGCAATATTATCCGAAGAGCCGGAAAAGGTCAGTGTTGGGACTGTTACACTTGGCGCAGCACTGATGGCGGAAGGATTCGTCTCAGCCGCGGCAAACGTGATGACAGAAACAAAGTTCTGATTATCTGAAGCTGCCAGAATAGCGCTGCCGCCGCTCATGGAATAGCCTCCCACAACAGCCAATGGCTCTATCTTATTAAAAAGGACTGAAGTCGGATTGTTGTTTTCTGTCAGCATTGCACCTTGTAAGAAAGCCAGATCCAAAGCAAAATTCAGGTGGCTGGGGAACAGACCGCCTTCAGTGGTGGGCAAGGCAACGATCCAGCCCAATTGTACCAGATTATCAGTCAGCACCTGAGTATAGGAATAACTCATCAGCCAACCATGCCCGAACACTATGTAAGGAAAGGTCTCAGATGGATTCGCCTGATCTATCGGGTAGAAGATCTGGGTTGGTATATTTCTGTTGCGGGATGCATCATAGAAAGTCTTCGAATAATTGCCGATCGTGTATGCCTGTATAAGCAAGATCTGCATTAGCAGCAAGAAAACTATTAATAAAGATTTCATATCAGATTCTCACAATTTCTTTATTACCAGTTTAATCGTTTCTGACGGCTTTGACAAGATAAAACCTCTTATCATCAGTTGGGGTAGTTATCGTCCAAACAACTCTTTCAATCCCTGACAGAGTTCCCTGGTCAGTAATGTCTGTGAAGCCGGTATATGGGTCATCTGAAGCATATACTTTATAGTTGTGTGCTTCCAGTATTCGATCCCAGGAAATCTCCAAATCGTTGACATTGAGTTCGATCATGACATTATCCGGTTTGTCGAGTATGATAATCAGATTATCAGCGATCTGGTAAGTCAAGGTTGATGAGGAATAGGAAGCCAGCAATGCTTCGAACTGATCTATGTAATACACTGATCCGGTTTTCAGGAAACTTAACCAGGGATTCAGCAGAACAGGAATGTGTGAAACGTTGTAAAAACTGTCATGCCCCTGATTTGTAAAGGAAATGAAGCACTTGTACACTGATGCCAGGTTCTGATATATGCTGATCTGATTACTGGGCGGCGCGACTACATCCGCAGAGCCGGAAAATGTAATGGACGGCATCACAACGCTTTGAGCCATGGTAGTGCTGGAACTGTAGAGATAGGTGGCGGCAGCCATGGTGATCACAGAGTTAAAATCCGGTTCTTGATAGGCTGCAACTACTGCGCAGGCACCCCCCATCGAATATCCGCCCACTATGGATAAGGTGTCAATCTTGCCATACAAAGGTGACATCATGCTCAGGTTTTCCGCATAAACTGCATCGTTCAAAAAGGATAGATCCCTGGCAAAATTCGTCGTACTTGGCCAGATTCCCGTTTCAGTATTGGGGTAAGCAACTATCCACCCCATATTTACCAGTGAATTTATCATCCCTGCATAGGAAGAATATTGTCCTGTATATCCGTGCCCGAAAACCAGATAGGGATATTTTTCCTGTGGATTTTCCAGATTGATCGGATAGTCAATTATGGTTTGTATCGGTCTATTGTTCCGGCTCGGGTCTGTGAATGTCTCGGTATATTGACCTGCGGAATAAGCACTCAGGAAAACATATATTGAACAAAAGAACAAAACTGAAATCCAAGTCTTCATCCTCATCCTCCTTCGTTTTTTATTCTCAAACAACCAATAAGCAGCATGTAAATAATTGTCAACCATTATCTTGGAATATACTTTAAAAACCTGATAAATTACCCATTCTGTTCAAGTTTAACGATCACTGTATAAATTAAAGCGGTATGACACATGCACCATAATACAGACTTGGTGCCACATAACTCTCCGATTGCTTAATTCCTGTGCCCAGGCACAAGTGCCCAGCAGGAGGTTAGCCAGAGGGAAGCAGGTATCAATTTAGATGGGTCTATGATAAAACAAACAGCGGTGAGATTAAACGTTTTTATTGACTTATTCTTAGTTCCCAAAGCAACGTAATCTAAGTTTAAAATAATCGACGTAAAGGATTGTCATATATGTCAAAACGCATTTATGCTGACCTGAAAACCGAGCTTGATAACATCCGGGGTTCCGGAATGTTTAAAAATGAGCGGATCCTGGGCAGTCCTCAAA
>Ga0209610_1000584_pt1 | contig 19173 bp, 19 predicted proteins | sample LakKivw275mmetaG_FD_184137 | JGI IMG/M metagenome (GOLD analysis project Ga0209610, IMG submission 184137) | Anoxic lake water microbial communities from Lake Kivu, Rwanda to study Microbial Dark Matter (Phase II) - Lake Kivu water 275m metaG... | ecosystem: Environmental > Aquatic > Freshwater...
CTATATGATTGAGTATCTCGGCCCGGCGGCTGATTCCGACGGGAAACCCCGCGGCATCATGCTGGCCGCGCCCCTTCTCATGCACGATATCACCTGTATCGGGAGGCTCGTAATCGACCGGGCCTTCACGCCCGGCGGAGGCAGGAGGAAGCCTCTCACCTCTGTCAACAGGGATGTTCTCGGGGCGTCTCTGCTGGGGCGGGATCTGCGAGGTCACGGCCGGAGGTCCGGGCTTGCCGGCATAGGCATGCGGGCCGAGGCTGCCGCAGTTCTTGCACGGCTCGTTGGAGTAGGCCATCGGCTTGCCACATTTACATCTGAACTGGCTATCCAAAAGGGTGTCTCCCTATGAATCTACACTACAACGGGATGTATCTGCTGTCAAGAGATTTACGGGCATATGGCTATAAGGTATTAAGCGTCCTCTCGACCTGCTCCAGATTGAAGTTGCCCGGTTCGATATCGCGAATGATCATGTCACTATCGATAAACACCGTATAGGGTACTTTCTCGACATTGTATGAATGGGCTGTGGTTTTATACATATCGACCACCACCGGCACGGTGAGCTCACCGCGCTCCGATTTGTACGTGGCGATGGTCTTATCAATGTCGTCCAGCTTGCTCTCCATGAAAACGGCTATAACATTAACACCGGGTATATTTTTATCCTGGATAGACTGGAGCAAAGACAGCTCGCGGTCGCACTCGGGGCAGTAAACGGCCCAGAAGGTGAGCAGCACCTTCTGACCCCGGTAGTCGCGCAGCGAAATAGTTTTCTGTGTACCAAATATGGGGAGCGTGAAATCAGGGGCCCTGTCGCCGATGCGCGGCCCGGTGGGCACTGTGACCAGCGTGGTGAAAGTATTGGGGGGATCCATGGTTGCCACATTGCCGTCGGCGTCCACCGACCTGATGCGATAGTAATAGCTGGTGTTGGCCTCGAGGCCGATGATGCGCACAATATGTTCCGTGACCATCAGGGTGTCCTCGACGGTGGTACTCGAACATGACGTATCCGAGCCATAAAGCACCTGGCTGCTGGAAGGGGTGTCGGTGCTCCAGCTTATTATGGCGCTGCCGTCCGTGGGCAAGACTTTGAATCCGATCACGACAGGCGGAATGGTATTCACCCGCTGGACCGTTTCAAACAAATGGTCGTTGCTGCTGTGCAGCTCTTTGCCTTTGCCGTCGGTTACGACCACGGCGAAGTGGTAGGTGGTGGACGGCTCAAGCCCGCTGAGGGTAACCTTCTGGGCGCTGCCCTGAACAATGGCGGCGGCGGCATCTCCATAGGACTCAGTCTTACCGTATATGACCTTGCCCCATGCAGGCTCAGCGGTGGTCCAGGCGATGGTTGCTCCGTCCGAGGTTATGTCCGATATGGCGATATTGGATACCTCCTCCGCTGTTGTGGTTGGCTCCGGCGGCGCCTGCTGCTGCTCGGGCGGATTGAAGAAGGTTAAAGTTGACGGCAGGATGCCGTATTGCCTGGCTAACATGAAACCGGCGCCTGCCAGGATGATTACAATAACTACGATGATTATGATATCGAGGGTCTTGAGGCGGCGCCTGCTGCCCTTTCTCTCCGCGCGCCGGGAAGCTCCCTTGATGGCGGCCAGCCCTTTGGCCGCAGGAGGCAGGTTCAGCTCTTCGGCGGTCTTTTCAATTGACGCCTCGTCCTCCTGCCCGGGCGGAACGATCCTGGCTTTAGCTGTGCTTTTCCCGCAGTGCGGACAGGTGGGGGAAGGGCCCTGCAGCACCGCCATGCAGTTGGGGCAGCGGTATTGCTTTTGTTCCTGAGCCTGAGCGGCTTCTCCCAGCCCTGCCGCCGCCCTTTTTTCAAGTATCTTCTGCCAGAGGTCCGCCCCCTGCTGCTCCACGCGGTCCATGTACCACTTCTGGCCGCAGCGCGGGCAGATCGGAGTTCCCTCGGGTACTACGCCGCCGCACTGGCGGCAGAATTTTGGTCCGGTCTGCGGTTCACCTTCTGCCATATCTTGTCAGGGTCTTGCTAATAATATTTCCTTTAATTATACATATAGTTAAATTGAATTTGAAGCCAATGTCAAGATAACGGACACCTGATAGGCGTTCAGGTTGGGGAAATGGGCCGGTGAGACGGCCTATCGGATGGTATCGGTATTCATGTACGGCTGCAGCGCAGCGGGCACGCTGATGCTGCCGTCTTCCCGCTGGTAGTTTTCCATGATGGCTATCATCACGCGCGGCAGCGCCAGTCCCGAGCCGTTAAGCGTGTGCACCAGGCGAGGTTTGGCCTCGGGGTCGGGCCGGTAGCGGATATTGGCGCGGCGCGCCTGGAAATCGCCGCAATTGCTGCAGGAGCTGACTTCAAGCCATTCGCCGCAGCCAGGCGCCCACATCTCGATATCGAAGGTCTTGACAGCGGCAAAGCCCAGGTCTCCCGTACAAAGTTGTATCACCCGGTGGGGCAGTTCCAGCCTGCGGCAGATATCCTCGGCACTATCTAACAGGCTATTGAGTTCCTCGTTGGAGGTGGAGGGTTCGACAAACTTATACATTTCCACTTTTTCGAACTGGTGTCCGCGCTTGATGCCGCGCGTGTCTTTGCCGGCCGCCATTTTCTCACGGCGAAAACATGACGTATGGGCGGCATAATATAGGGGCAGCGCGCCGGGCGCCAGTATCTCGTCGCGGTGCAGGTTTGTCAGAGGGACCTCGGCGGTGGGTATGAACCAGTAATCCTCCTCAGCATCGTGATAGAGGTTGTCGGCAAACTTGGGCAGGTTGCTTGATCCGACCAGGCATTCGCGCTTGACCATGAACGGGGGGTAGATCTCCATATATCCGTGCTCCCTGACGTGAAGGTCGAGCATGAAACTGATCAAAGCTCTCTGCAGCAGGGCGCCCATGCCGCGCAACACGTAAAATCTGGTTCCGGAGAGTTTGACGCCGCGCTGAAAGTCGATGATGCCCAGCTTTTCAGCCAGGTCCCAGTGGGGAAGCGGCGTGAAGGAGAATTCACGGGGCCGGCCACATGACCTTACTTCAATATTATCCTGTGAGCCCCGCCCCTCCGGCACATCGTCCGATGGCAGGTTGGGCAGGCGCAGCAGCCTGTCCTCCAGCCTGTCCGACAGCAGGTTTGCTTCGGCCTCGATCCGGGCGATGCGGTCGCCCACCTGGCGCATCTCGGCAATTAAATCGGCCGGCTTTTCTTTCATGCGGCTGATCTGCTTGCTAACGTCGTTGCGCCGGGCGCGCAGGGTTTCGGCCTCCTTGAGCATCAGTCGGTAAGAGCTGTCCAGCTCTATGATCTCATCGACGTCGGCACGTCCTTCACCGCGCCTGTCCATGGCCTGGAATACCACTTCGGGATTATCACGAATCAATTTAATATCGATCATTCTTCGACCCCCTCATGCCTGGTTTTGAGCTGAGGGAAGAGGATGACTTCACGAATCGATTGTCTGTCGCTGAGCAGCATGACCAGCCTGTCTATGCCCAAGCCCAGTCCGCCGGCGGGCGGCATGCCGTGCTCCATGGCGGTAATAAAATCATCGTCGATCATATCGGTCTCGGGCAGCTCACCGGCCGCGATAGCGCGCTCAATTTCCGCCGCGTGCATCTGGCGCTGGCGGCTGAACCTTTCGCGCTGCTCGCGTGGATCGTTCAGTTCGGAAAACGCGTTGGCTACCTCCATGCTGCAGATGAACGCCTCGAACCTCTCAACCAGGCCGGGGACATCGCGATGGAGTTTGGCCAGAGGGGACATATCGATGGGGTAGTCCGTGAGAAACGTCGGCTGGCGCAGGCCGGGCTCGACATAGGTGGAGAGCAGCTCATCGATGAGCCTGCCCCTGTCCTTAAATGGATCGACCTGCAAACCCATCTCCTTCATGCGAGAGCTCAGACTATCTGCGTCCGGGTACTGCATGAAATCTACGCCGCATTTATCGATCAGCGCCTGGCGGAGGGGGATCCGTTTCCAGGGCGGCGTCAGGTCAATAGTCTCACCGGCGAAACTGATTTTCGTGGTACCCAGAATCTCAGCGGACACATCACTGACAAGCTTCTCCGTCATCTGCATCACGTCATTGTAATCGGCGAAGGCCTCGTAGCTTTCCATCATGGTGAACTCGGGGTTGTGCTTGGTCGAAATGCCCTCGTTGCGGAACACACGTCCGATCTCGTATACCTTGTCGAAGCCGCCGATCAGCAGCCGCTTGAGGTATAGCTCGAGCGCGATACGCAGGTAAAGGTCCTGGCCGAGGGCGTGGTGGTGGGTTATGAAGGGCCTGGCCAGCGCTCCTCCGTACATGGGCTGCAGCACCGGGGTTTCAACCTCGATAAATCCGCGCGCGCTCATAAAATTGCGTACGGCGTTGATTACCCCGCTTCTCCTGATGAAAAGTTCTCTGGTTTCCTCGTTGGCGATCAGATCGAGGTAGCGCTGGCGATACCTTTTTTCCACATCCTGTAGGCCGTGCCATTTCTCCGGCATAGGCCGTAGAGACTTGGCCAGTATGGTAAAGTCGGAGGCCTCGACAGTTACCTCGCCGCTGCGTGTCTTGAATACATGGCCGCAGGCGCCTATGAAGTCGCCCAGGTCAAGTTCATGCAGCAACTCATATTTATCGTCTCCCAGGGAATCGCGGCGGAAGAAAATCTGTATCTTGCCCGAGCCGTCGCGGATATCGAAAAACGCCGCTTTGCCCATGAACCTGGCAGCGGTGATGCGCCCGGCCAGGCTGACGCCCGGCAGTGTTGCTGAAGGGTCTTTATCAAGCAACTCCAGGAAAAGGCGGGTGGCTTCCCTGGCGGTGTGGGACCTGTGGAATTTGTGTGGATATGGGTCAAGGCCGCGGTCTATCAGCCTGGACAGTTTTTCCAGGCGCGGTTGCTCTATGCGTTCCTGCCCGGCCATCTTCTCAGCTTACTTCGGTAATCTGCAATTTCATTATTCCCGACGGCGTGCGAACCTCTATCTTATCACCCTTTTTCTTTCCCAGCAGCGCCTTGCCAACCGGCGACTCGCAGGAGATCTTGCCTTCATGCGGATTAGCCTCAGCGGTCCCCACGATTGTATAGCGGTCGATCTTGCCGTCCTGGTTCTGGATAAGCACCGAATCACCCAGTTCTACCACGCCCGGCTGGCGCGGGCCCTCGATGATGCGGGCGTTAAGGATGATGTTCTCCAGAGAGCTTATGCGGCCCTCTATGAACGCCTGCTCATTCTTGGCGTCTTCATATTCGGCGTTGTTCTCCGTGCCCCCCATCTCACGCGCCCTCTTGATCTTGTCGGCCACCTCCTGGCGGCGTGTCGAGGTAAGCTGGTCGTACTCAGCTTTCAGTTTTTCGAGCCCCTCACGGGTGATATCAAACTTTTTTAGTGTCATGGGTGTTACCTCCCAGCATGCCGGATATTAAAAAACTGAGAGCCGCAATAACTCTCAGCTTTTTCAGTACCTTTCAAAACATTATATTCCGATGCAACCGGGAAGTAAAGAATGGTATAATGTCTGCCGGCTAAAATTCAGGAGGAACCATGACTAATTTACTTATCGCGGCTTATGATCCATGCGGGAAAACGGCATTATGCGCCGGTATAGGTAAAAAGCTGGCCAATTCAGGTAAAAGAATCGGCTATATTAAACCCATACATGTAAAAGCGGAGGGCGCCGGGGATGAGTGCCTCGACGCTGCCTTTATCGGGCAGGCCCTCGAACTGGGGCAGGGCAGTGAAGAGCTCTGTCCGATCCACATCAAGCAGGAACAGCTGTGGCACGACCTCTCGGAGGATGCAGAGAATTTCTCCGCCAAAATTAAATCGGCCTGCGATACCGCCGGCGCCGGCAAAGATGTTTTAATTATCGAAAGCCCCGGCGGATTAAAAAATGACCAGGTATCCACCCTGGCCGCATATACCATAGCAGATAAGCTCGACCCCCGGGTTATACTTCTGCTCTGCTGGCGCTCGGATTACCGCGAGGCGGGTATCCTGCAGGCAGCCGAGAAGCTGGGAAGCAGGCTGGTGGGGGTGGTATTGAACCAGGTTCCTCCTTCTAAAATAAGCATGGTCCAGGCGGAGTGCTCCGCATATTTTAAAGAGAAGGGCATCGCCGTACTGGGAGTACTGCCCGAATCAAGGGCACTGCTGGGCGTAACGGTGGGGGAGATCGCCCGTGCTGTAGGAGGGGAGGTCATCAATTTTGAGGATAAGGCCGGTGACCTGGTGGAAAACGTTATGCTGGGCGCCATGTCGCCCGACTCGGCCAGGGATTACTATAACATGATGCGCAACAAGGCCGTGGTTACCCGGCACGAGCGGGCTGATATGCAGCTCGCTGCGCTGGAAACGTCGACCAGATGCCTGGTGGTCAGCGGTAAAAGACCCTCGGCATCGGTCATGATCAAGTCCGAAGATAAAAAGGTGCCGGTGATAGTGGTTGATAAAGATATCAATGAGATAGTCAAAGGAATCGAGCAATCACTGGCGGGAGCATCTTTCCATCAAGCTCAGAAGCTGCAGGCCATGACAGCGCTGCTCGACGTCAGGTTCGATTATAAGGCGCTCAATGCTGCGCTCGGGTGAAACAAAAGTCCACTTAGTCTTCGACTTCGTCGCCGGCTGACCCGAGTATCTCGGTCGCCCGGTCGGCAAATCTCGCGGGCACCTGTACCTCTACCTGGCCTAACCCATCCACCGTCAAACCGTATACGCTGCCGATGCTTTCGTATTTGAGCAGGGCCAGTATACCTTCTATCTCGAGCCTGCCCCTCACAATCTCGGCCTCCGGTTGCCCGCAGGCTTTGTAGACAGTGACCAGTTTTTCTTTATCGTCCATGATCTGTCAGTGGAATAAAATAAATAAGCGCTGCCTCGATCGGCAGCGCTTATTTATTTTCAATTCAATCGGTATGGTGATTTACTTTCCGCTGCTGCAGTTCTTGCACTTGGCCAGCAGATTGTTCTGCAGGCACCAAGTGAGAGACACGCACTCGGGATGAGGACAACCGGTGATACCCCAGTCACCTCCACCGATGGGAGAGGTACCCCTGTGGTTCATGTGGCTGTTGGTGATATTAGCCCTCGTGCCGATGTCGGCGGCAGCCCAGCTCTTGTTGGCATAGGAAAGGCTCTTGCCCCAGCAGCCGGAGCACTTGGAAGTGCCAAGGCCGGCGGTGGTGGCGTTAGCCGGGCAGTTGAGAGGGCAGTCATCGAGTGGCAAAGAAGTGGGCTTGGTCTCTGGATTGAGACACCTCTTGGAATCGTCACATGCCGATCCAAGGGTTCCTGCCTGTGTATTGCAGTTGCTGCAGCCACCCAGGCATTCGTTGACTTCGCAGCCCGTGGGCTTGGGGCACTGCGATGTGTTGCACACGCCTTGACAAAGCTTATCCGGGCCGCACAGACCAGCAAGTCTGGACATGGCGCTGGTGGGCGTCCTTCCCCAGTGCTGGAGATATAGCTTCCAGGAATTCTGGTTGTTTTCCCATTTAACTTTGTCCCAACCCGTGCATTTGCCGAGGTCGGCTGAGACTGTGGCCGGTATCAAAACTAAAGATAAAGCCACTACGAGTGCGACGAGGGTTCCAAAAATTCTCCTCACGGCATACGCCTCCTTAAAAAGTGAATTTTGAACGAATTTTACAAGGTCAAATAGACTTTGTCAATAGGTAGCTTAATGTATTTCTTGAAATAAGTCAACATAAAATATAAAATTACACCCTGTTTTGAATTAATTGTAGCATGTTTTATGATTTATGTAATACTGTTTTGAGGAGGATAATCGCTTGACCGCCCTGGGGAAACATATGCTGCTGGAACTGAAAGACTGCGACGCAGGGCTTCTCAATGATATGGAGTATCTGAGGGAGGCGCTCAAAACGGTGGCCGCATCAATCGGGGCAACGGTTATCAAGGATTCGTTTTACCAGTTTTCGCCGCAGGGGATCAGCGGCGTTGTCATTATTGCGGAATCACACATATCCATTCATACATGGCCGGAATTCAATTTCGCCGCTGTGGATGTTTTCACCTGCGGCGAGGTCATCGAGCCGGCAAAGGCCGTCAAGCCTCTGGCGGAGAGATTGAAAGCCAAATCTACATCTTACATCGAATTGAAGCGGGGAGTCCTGACGGAGAGCCCGGCTGCTGCGGGACGGTAGATGGCCAGGCCGGACTATTTCGACAGTAATAAGTGGCTCATCGATGAGTTGTCAGATGACCTGGTACAGATCCACGGAGTACGGCGGGTGCTGCACGACCGGGCAACGCGCTTTCAGCATGCCCAGATAGCCCAGACCCACACTTTCGGCATCTGCCTGGTGCTGGATGGCAAGATTCAGTCCGGGGAGAAAGACGAGTTCATCTATCACGAATCCCTGGTCCACCCGGCCATGCTTGCGCATCCCAATCCCGAGAAGGTGTTTATCGCCGGCGGTGGTGAGGGGGCGACCCTGCGTGACGTGCTGAAACACATGACGGTTCGCAAGGCGGTGATGGTGGACATAGACGGTGAGGTAGTCAGACTGTGCAGAAAATATCTGCCCACCTTCCACCAGGGCGCCTTCGAGGATAAAAGGGCTGTTGTGCTCCATGACGATGCCAGAAAATATATTGCTGAAACAAAAGAGCGTTTCGATGTCGCTGTAATCGACCTGGCCGACCCGGTTGAGGAAGGCCCGGCCCGCATGCTATACACGCAGGAATTCTACAAGCTCGTCAGGGACAAACTGAAGCCGGGAGGTATCATGGTGGTGCAGTCCGGCCAGTCCGGCTGGATCAACCTGCATAATTTCGTGGCCATCAACGGCACTTTAAAAAGCATCTTCAAAATCGTGCGCCCCTACCAGGTCTATGTGCCGTCATTTGTCGACCTGTGGGGTTTCCACACCGCATCCGACTCGCTCGACCCGGCGCGTCTTTCACCCAGGGAGATCAACGGCAGGATATCGGACAGGGTCAGCGGCCGACTGCGTTCTTATGACGGGATTGCTCACCGCGGGCTTTTCTCGCTGCCGTTGAGGCTGCGTCGTAAATTAGGCCGTTCGCGCCGCATTATAACAGATGCCTCACCCATAGCGGTTCACTGACCGTTATTAAGCGTCTCTTCGCGCTCCGCCTGCATTATGATGAAGCGGTGACCCCCGCGCAGTATATCTCCACGCGGCACAAAGCCGCATTTCTCGAAGCAGGCTCGGGCGCGCAGGTTCCAGTCAAGCGTGCGCAGTATCAGGCTGCGCATCCCGGAGGATTTGAAAATATCACGCATAAAAGTGTTCAGCGTGTCTTCCCCATAACCGCGATCCCAGTATCGCCTCTCGCCTATCATTATTCCGATTTCGGCTGCGTTTTCCGCCAGGTTAAAATTGAAAAGGCTGCAGCAGCCTATATGAATTCGGTCCAGTGTATCGATGGCCAGTGTGTAAGTCAGGCCGGGGAACTCCAGCTCAGCGCTGTATCTAAGGCGGAATTCTTCGTAGTTGCGTATGAGCGGCTCGGTGGCGTCCAGGCGGCACAGCTCTTCATCCACCCGCCATCTATACTCGGCTGCGGCATCGTCCAGCCGCCGGGGCCGAAGCAGGACCTTATCACCGGTTAGCACGGATTGGCGCTTCAGGAACTCGAAGATAGTGGATCCTGGCAAATCTCAAGCTCTGTCAGCGCGGCTATGGCCGCCTCTTTAATCCTGGTTTGGGGCGATGTTTTCAATTTGTGGAGGGCATTTTTAGCCCGTTGACCGCCGATTTTTCCCAGAGCTGCTATGGCAGCTTCCTGCACCTCATGGTCGGCGTCATTCAATAGGTTCAGCAGGCCGGGGATGGTATCCTCGTCTTCCATCTCGCCGCAGGCCCGTGCCGCCTCGAAACGGAACTGCGAGTTGTCGCTCTGCATCTCTTCATTAAGGTAGTCCAGCCAGCGTGAATCGCAGTTGCGGCCCATGGCATATATGGCGCTGGCCTTGAGCAGCGGATTCTCGCTGAAGTAAAAATCCTCAATATAATTTGCTACGGGATCCTGCCGAAAGGGGGAGATGGCCTCCAGCGCCCGCCGGCGCAGCGCATCTGGTTCGGAAGGATTCTCCAGGACGCCGAGCAGGGCATCAAAAATATCGTCACCCACTGCCGCAGGCAGTTCCCCCAACTGGGCCATAAGGGCGAATTTACCCATCACCCTGGCGGCGGCCTCCCTGACATCCTGTGATTCATCCATCTTAAGCGTCTTGATCACAGGCAGAGCGAAATTATATTTGTCCTCAAGCTCCAGCCCCTGAAGGGCTTTAATGCGTATGCTGGAGTCGACATCATCAAGGCAAAACTTGAATATGCGTGTGAAATCCAGCCTGGCAATATCCTCTCCCAGGCTGCAGAGCTTCGATATGAGCAGGGAGCGCCTTTCCAGGTTGGCGCTGTTCCAGGCCCTCCTGTATTGGGACAGGTCATCATCATTTAAATCGGATAGTCGGACCAGGTCGGAGTGCCTGATCTCGTCATTTGAATAGAGTGTTTGCGCGATGATTTCGCTCAGCGGTGGCTGTGATTCACTCATTCATCCTCCTCCTCTTCCTCTTCGTCCTCAAATTCACCCTCGTCCTCCGGGGGTGGCCATACCGGACGCGTGTAGCGGTCGATATACTCACCCATCGCCTGGGCCGCCAGGCGTTTCATCTGCTGATCCGACTCCTCAGCTATTTTGGCCAGCTCGCTGAGATCGATCTCGACTTCGAGAACCTGAAGCAGTACCTTCAAGACGGCCAGCGAAGCCTTGGGATTGGGTATACGCGTGGTATACGAAGGGACTTCTCCCAGAAGGCAGATGCCTTCCATGGAGCGCTCTCTGGCGACCCCCAGCAGCAGGCCGTTCAATCCGGCGATCTGGAGGCGGCCGCGCAGCACGACATCATACTTCTTGAGGTGGGCAACCAGGGATGCATCGGTGGCTACACCCCATACCCTGGGCTGCTCGGTGTGGTGTATTTTAGCTATGGCGGCCGCAAATGTGTAGATACGTTGCACTTTGAATTTCCTGCCTACGTCAAGGATGAAATTGGCCAGGTCATAGCCTTTATAAGCAGGCTGTTCGTCGCTGATAAAAAAAAGGATGTCCTTTTTACCGGACGCGTTGTGCCAGTAGAAGAACTTGCCCTCGGGGAACTGCGGAGTTTCGACGATATTGTCCTTGACCATCACGCCGATGGGATCAAAGAAGGTGAACGGTTCGATCTCACCTATCTCCTCGGCGCCCAGCTTCTCCCTCAGGTAGCGCGTCACGATCAGGGAAAGGTTGCCGATGCCCGGCCACGCCGCCACCAGGTCGCAGGCGCGGGGCCGCGGCTCTTTGTGAAAATTGACCAGTTTCTTCATTCCCTTCATTTGGCTGCGACTGAGATGGCGGGGCAGTAGATGCTCGGTGTGTTTACATAGCCGGCTATCCAGCGGGAGTCGCTCCCCATCGCCAGTACTTCCTTCAACAACTGGTATACATTTCCTGAGACCATGGTGTCCTTGACACGTCCTGTGATTTCCCCGTTGTCCACTTTGTAGCCCAGCAGCACGTTCCCGCTGAAATCCCCGTTAAGTATGTTTCCCTGTTCGGCGCCCATCAGTTGCTCGATGATCAGCCCCTCTTTCATATCTTTGACCATATCGGCCTGGGATGTCTTTCCGCCTTCGATTATCAGCGCATGTATCGCAGGGGAGGGCATCCCGCCGTTACGGCCGGCATTGCCCGTACTTGATGATCCAGCCAGCGCCGCCGTATGCAGGTCGTAATAGAATTGTACGACCTTTCCATGTTCGATCAGAGCGTTGCGCCTTGCCGGCATCCCTTCGTCATCGAAAGGCGTGCTTCCCGGCTGGTAGGGTATGGTCGGATCATCAGATAAGCATAGGCTGCTGTCGAATATAACCGCGCCCTTTTTATCTTTAATGGGAGAGGCGCCGTCCAGCACTGTCTTGCCGTTAAAGGCAGAGATGAGCGGGGCCAGCAGCGATCCTGCTATACCGAAAGGCGTGAAAATCACCGGCATGGCGCCCGACTTGATGGCGGCATTGTTCCTGGACAGATCGAGCTGCCTGATGATTTCAGCGGCAACCGGCTCGGGGTCCGCTATGGGACGGCAGGAGCTGCGGATATCTCCTACATAAAGTATATCCCCGTCCCTGACCAGCATACCGTCCATGCTTATACTGAAACTGGTACGCTTGCATGATGCGTGTCCTCCTTCGCTGTTGGCGATTTCGAAAGTGGAAGTGCCGCGGGATATGCTGCCCTCGCAGAGTATCCCCGGCGTGTTGGCGCACACAGCATCTATCACAGCCTGGCCGAGGCTGATCAGACTATTGATTCCGACACGTTCGACCTGCGCATCGTAGACAGCGACTTCTTCGTAAGGCCCGAGTTTGGGGAAGTCGAAGTCCACCGGATAGCCGAACGGGCTGGTCTCCAGGGCCATATCCACCAGGTCTGCGGGGGCGATATCGCCGCTGGCCTGGGCGAAGCCCATTTTACCGTTCTTGATCAGGCGAAGTGCGAAGGAGACCGACTCCTTGGTCTGGATTTGCTTGAGACGGTTGGCCTCGAACTGCACCGGAGTCCTGACGGATGTTACGCGGAAGACCTCGGCGCTGTCTGCGGACCTGCGGGCGATATCAAGTAGCTTTTCCATTTATTTACCCCCCACCAGGCAGTTCTGTATCCTTATGTGGGGGCTGCCGTTGGAGACGGGCAGCGGCGATTGGCCGGCTTTGCCGCAACCGCCGCCCTGGTTCATATCAAGATCATTGCCGATCAAATCGATGTTGTGCAGCGTGGTGAACACGTTTCCGCTGAGGACTACCGGCCTGATCATCTCGGCTATCTTGCCGTCTCTGATCATATAAGCTTCACCGGCGGAGAATGTGAACATCTCGAGGCTGGTGGTTCCCCCGTACCAGTCCCTGGCGTAAACGCCTTCCTTGATTTCGCTGATCATGTCGTCGAAGGTGGTGTTTCCCGGCTCGATATAGGTATTGGTCATACGTACTATGGGAGGGTAGGCGTAATTGATAGCGCGGGCGTTGCCGGTCGGTTTCTCTCCCATCCTGGCGGCCGTCTCACGGGAATGAAGCCGGCTGTTGAGCACACCTTCTTTGATCAGGTAGGTCTTGCCGGCCGGCGTCCCCTCGTCGTCGTACCTGTAGCTGCCACGCAGGCCCGGCACAGCTGCGCCGTCCACGATATTGAGATGCTGCGCACCGAACCTGCGTCCCAGCACCATTATTTCCCGCATCTGGGGATTCTCATAGATATGGTCTGCTTCTGAGAGATGGCCGAACGCCTCATGTACGAACACTCCCGCCAGCACCGGATCAAGGACCACGGTATAGGTGCCTCCCTTGACCTCGGGAGCGGAGAGCATGGCTACAGCACGCCGGGCAATGTCCCTTACCTTCTCCTGCAGGCCTTCCACCGTGGAGAAATCACCCTTGCTGCCTATGCTCAGACCGACCTGCTGTACATCGCCATTGCGGCTGGCGATGGCTGACAGGCGCAGGTTCAAGTCTATGCGGCTTTGCTCGATATAAGAGCCATCGGAGCTGGCGAAAATGACCTTCTTTTTGATATCGCCATACCCGATGCTGGTGGTCTGGATGCCCGGTGTTTCAAGCATGATACGGTTGTATTCATCCAGCAGCGACTTCTTGGCCATGAGGCTGACGGTCAGGGGATTTTTTTTGTACTCTGCTTCGACTTGATCAACGACAGCCGTGGCGGGGCTGAATTCGCTCTTTCCCTTGCCCACATGGGCGGCCTGCTCCACCGCCAGGGCAGCGCTCTCCCCCAGCCTATCGGGGCTGTTAAAGCTGGCAAAGCCCCATCCGCCCTTCACCAGGGCACGGACGCAGCCGCCCGAGCTGGCCGTCCTGCCCGCCTCTTCCAATCGCTCGCCCCGGAAAACCAGCCGGCTCGACTGGCTCTCATCCAGACGGACCTCAAGGTAGTCGGCTTTAAGCTTGCGGATAACGGAGAATAGTTTGTCCTGCATCGGCATTCCTGAGATATCAATTTTAGCAGATAAACTCACATAGGGGTAAAGAAGGCATGGCTGCCGACGGATGCCTGAGGGGGCCCGGCTTGTTGACATAAGGACCATGCAGCCCCGATAGACTTTTAGTACGAGCCGTTATATACTTTTGGCGGAGGTAACCGATGCAACCCAGTCTCGCCGGCAAGATCGAAAAGGCCAAGCGCTATGCAGAGGAGCCCGAGCGAGTAACCATCCACAATTTCTCAGCCGATTTCCGCGGCGAAAATGACAGCCACACCCTGTCATTCTGTGATGGTAAATGGTTCTGCAACTGTCATTTCTTCTCCCAGTGGGGCCAGTGCGTACATATCATGACGTTGCAGCGTCTGCTCGACAGGATGCTCCCCATAGCAGCCGATACCTCTCAGAAGGCTTAATCAGCCAGCTTTTCCCGGGCGCCGTTATACGGTGCAGGGTTAATCTATCTAAAATTACCTTCCCTGAAAGCTTTCCCGATATCTGCCGCCAGGAACAATGACCCGGTCGCCAGTATGAGGTCGTCCTCCGCGGAGGCGGACAGCGCAGCCGAGAGCGCTTCCGCAGCATTGTGTCTGATATCGGCCGTCACACCCTGCGACCGGAAAATGCCAGCCAGCCGCCGGTCGGCAGCCGCCCTGGGATGGCCCGAGCTGGTGACGATTACCTTCCATGCCGCCTCCGCTAATTCTCCGGCCATACCCTCGATGTCCTTGTCGCCGGACGAGCCAAATATGACAATCAGCCTGTTAAAGGTCAAATATTTTTTAACCGATGCGAGCAGGACGTTCATCGAGTGGGCATTGTGCGCCCCGTCTATCACCAGCAGAGGTGCTCTACCAAGTATCTGGAGCCGCGCCGGCCATCTAACCTTTTTAAGCCCCGCAGCGATATGCTGCGGTGAGAGATTTGCTCCCCGCAGCCGCAGCGCCTCCGCGGCTGCTACGGCCAGGCCGGCGTTTTCCATCTGATAATCGCCCAGCAGCGGTGTCCGCAGATTATAACTGCCGTTCCTGCTGCGCACGGTAAAGGACTGCCGCCTCAGGTTCCCGCCCAGGCGCTTCCAGGTTATGTCCTTGCCCGCCAGGACAAGTTCGACGCCGGACAACCTGCAGGCGCGTTTGATAACTGCCAGTGCCTCCGCTTTCTGGGGCGCGCTGATCACCGTGCAGCCGGGCTTGATGATACCCGCTTTTTCGGCGGCGATTTTGGAGAGTGTATTGCCCAGCACCCCTGTATGGTCGAAGCTGATGGAGGTCAGTATGCACACTTCGGGCCGGGCGACGTTGGTGGCATCCAGCCTTCCACCCATTCCCGTTTCCAGCACCTGGAAATCCGCGCCCCTGTCCCTGAAATAGAGGAAGGCCACGGCGGTCAGCGCTTCGAAGGTGGTGATTTTACCGAAGCGCGCCCGGCTGTTGATCGCCTGCACATGCTTGCGGACGGCGCCCGTCAGACGGGCGAAATTACTTTTTGTTATGGGGCGGCCGTCGACGGCGATCCTCTCCTGCCACGAGTACAGGTGCGGCGATGTGAAAAGGCCGGTGCGGTAGCCGGCTGAAACCAGGATAGAGGAGAGCATGGCTGCCGTGCTTCCCTTGCCCTTGGTCCCCGCTATGTGTATCGTCCTCCTTCCCCGCTGGGGCCGGCCCAGCCTTCCCAGCAGCGTCTCGACCCTGCGCAGGTCGAAATTGGCGGCATTATAGGCTGTAGCCGGGGATACCTCGTAATCGGTGAGTCCCGCCAGATATGAAACGGCGGCGGCGTAGTCCATCGCAGACTGAATTATAACATTGCAGGAGAAGACAGTCAGGAAGTCTGTTTCCGGGATTGCCGTTTCAGGGCTTTACGAACTTGGGCATGCTGCGGCCCTTCCACAGCGCCTTGCCCTGCATGGTCAGGATCATGGAAGAGAAGGCTACCACCGTCATGAAAATGGCGCTGAAGGGATAGATTAATACGACGTAGAGGGGAAAGTGGAAGCGTACATTGCTGATTGTCCATAATACGATGTTGAGTAATACGGCAATGCCGGCCATGGCCGTTATCTCCAGCGGGATTTGCGGCTGCGCCAGTCCTATTCCCAGCACGATCGGCGGGCTGACGTAGAAGATCAGCACCAGTATGTACATCAGCGTGATGAAATAGGGATCGAAATTGAAGGTGGCGAAGGTGCTCTTGGTAAGGCCCTTCCAGGTCTGGTCGAAATTCCGGTACATCCTGCAGGAGACCAGGCCGCCCCCGTCCAGCAGCTTGTACTTGAGGCCCATGGCGTGCACACGCCTGCCGATGGCGATATCGTCGACCACATTGTGTCTGACCGCCGCGTAGCCTCCTGCCGCATCATATGCATCTCTGCGGAAGACCAGGAACTGCCCCAGTATGGCAAAGAGCAGCGGATTACGCTGAAGGCGTGTTAGCTCAAGGGGCACCCCACACAGCATACCCAGGTAGAAGGCCGGTATGCTCAGCAGCTCGGACCAGGAGGCAACGGCCTGTTGCGGCAATGCCGAAATCAGGCATGTATTCTCGGCTATCATGGCGGAAGCCGCGCCGCGCAGCATGCCCGTCTCATGGTAAGTGTCCGCATCGACAAAAACCAGCAGTTCGCCGTCTGCTGCCTCGGCAAGCTGCGAGCAGGCCCAGTGTTTGCCCAGCCAGTCATCGGGCAGCGGCTTGCCCTTTATCAGAATAAGCCTTGCATCCCTGGCTGCGAGCTCCTGCAATATCTCCCAGGTGCGGTCGGCGGAGTTGTCGTCCAGCACTATCACCTGGAAGTCGGGGTAGTCCTGTGCCAGCAGGCTGCCGGCGCACCTGCCGACATTGGCCTCCTCGTTGCGGGCCGGGACCAGCACTGAGCATCGCGGCCACGATGGGGGCGCCGGATAGCTGTAAAGGTGCCGCAGATACCGCATGTTGAAAAGGGACACGGCCAGCAGCACCACCAGGCTCAACACAATAGCCGATTGTACGTAGAACAGGATTTCGAAAAAAAGCGTTTGGGACATTCTGTCCTACTTCATAGTCTCAGACTTCTGTATTTTTGAGCGGGTATCAATCAGGGGATCTTGCTTTTAGGCAGCTTGCGGTCCTTCCAGGTGGCCCTGCCGGAGAGTGTCAGGTACATGGATGAAAACAGAATCGCTGTAATTAGCGATACGCTGACGGGATAAAGGGGAACGGTATATATGGGTAATTTGAAGCGCAGGTAATAACCGGAAAACAGTAAAAGGGAGGCAATGATGCTGATGGCCGCCAGCCCCAGCGACAGTATAGGAGGGTAGTTCGGCAACTTGTGAACACCCAGCTCTATGATGGGCGCCCAGAAGACGAAATTGATCCAAAGCCAGGTGATGATGGAAAGGGGCACGTTGTATCCGCAGGCCGGGAAAGTGTTTTTTGACAGGCCTTCGTGCAGCTCCGTCCAGTTGTGGTACATGCGGCAGGATACATTATCCGTGCCGTCGAAAAGGCGGTAGCGCAAGCCTGAGGCGATTACCTTTTCCGCGAGCTGCAGGTCGTCCAGCACCGTCTGCCTGATGGCTTCAAATCCGCCGATGGCCTCGTAGGAGCTGCGCCGGAAAAGCATCAGCTTGCCGCTGCAGGATAAAACGTTGACGCCGCGGGGTCTGAGACGGGTGGGCAAGGGCCTGCTGGCGAAAACGCCCAGAGCAAAGATCGGCATGATCAGCTTCTCGGCCAGGCTGCCCAGCTTGTGCCTGGGTATGATGGACAGCATATCCGCTTTTTCGGCCTGGAGGGACGCCATCGCACATCTGAGTGTGTCGGGCGCATGGACCGTGTCCGCATCCGTGAACAACAGCAATTCGCCGTCCGCCTCGCGGTAAAGCTGATGGCAGGCCCAGTGCTTGCCCAGCCATTCGGACGGCAGCGGTTGACCGCTGATAATCTTGAGGCGGTTATCCGCCTTTGCGAGCTCCGCAAGTATCTTTCCGGTGTGATCCGTGGAGCCGTCATTCAGTACTATGACCTGGAAATTTGGGTAATCCTGCCCCAGCAACGACCTGACGCAGGCGCCGATGTTTTCCTCCTCGTTCCTGGCGGGAATCAAAACTGAGATACGCCGCTCAATTTTGAGGTTTTTATAATCCTTCAGATTGCGCAGCGTGCGCATGTTTATGCCTGCTATAGTGAGCATGATCAGCAGGCACAGCACGATAAGCAAATTGGGTAGCAGCAGCGGATCGCCGGCAATCATCGTTTCCCCAATACCTTGCCCAGCCAGGCCTGCGGCTCCGGCCAGCTTTTAAAATAGGAGTAGCGCCTGATGGCGAGAATGGTGGTTTGCACCATGCCTGCGCAGATAAGAGGCACTCTGTTTGCATTGATGAAAGGGTCAGGGATAAATAGCAGCAAAATAAGGAAAATGAGCATCCCGACCACGGTGGCCCAGACCCAATTCTTTTGAATAATAAACATGAACCCGATGCAGAGCGCCATAATCACAGGTCCCAGCCAGCCTGTCAGCCCAAGCCAGACGCCGAAGGTGGTGGCAACACCCATGCCGCCCCTGAATCTAAGGAAAGGTGAGAAGGCATGCGCTATCACCGGCGCCACTGCAACGGCAGCCAGCTCCCAGCCGGAAATGCCGGACAGGAGCTGCGCCAGCCATACAGGCACGGTGCCTTTGAAGGCGTCCAGCAGGGCTGCTATAACATAAAGAGACTTGCTGCCCGCCCGGGCTACGTTGGTGGCCCCGGGCGCGCCGTCGCCGTACTCCCTGATATCCTTGCGCAGGAATATTTTGCCGATCCAGACAGAGAAGGGAAGGGAGCCGAGCACCAGCCCTGCAACTATCCATGCCAGGCTAATCATCAGATAATTATTATATAATTAAGCCGTGGAATTTGTCAGCCGTCTGTTAAATGCCTCGCGGCGCAACTGCAGCCTGCTGTGTGTGGGACTGGACCCTGATCCTGCCAGGCTGCCTGTCAAGGACGTTTTCGAGTTCAACAAGGCCATCATAGAGGAGACTTCCGACCTGGTCTGCTGCTATAAGCCCAACCTGGCCTTCTACGAGGCAATGGGCATACGCGGGCTGCAGGCCCTCAGGAAAACCGTGGACTATATTCCTCGCGATATCCCGGTTATCGGCGATGCCAAGAGGGGGGATATAGGC
>Ga0209610_1000587_pt1 | contig 19112 bp, 18 predicted proteins | sample LakKivw275mmetaG_FD_184137 | JGI IMG/M metagenome (GOLD analysis project Ga0209610, IMG submission 184137) | Anoxic lake water microbial communities from Lake Kivu, Rwanda to study Microbial Dark Matter (Phase II) - Lake Kivu water 275m metaG... | ecosystem: Environmental > Aquatic > Freshwater...
CAATATAAGTTAGTAGATGTCTGATTTAAGCTATAATTCAACACCATGAATACAAGAGCAGGGCAACCCAGTTTGCACAAACAAAAACCCGTTATACGAGAGGTACACATCGGCGAATTGGACGAGGTATCATCGTTACTGAAAGATGCCTACTTGCAATACAAAAGCTCCATCCCACCTGAGCGTTGGGAGAACTATCTGGAGGATATTATTGACGTGCGTAGCCGTCTGGAGGAGTCCGAGTTAATCGTTGCGGAGATGGACAATCGTATGGTCGGCTGCATCACGCTGTATCTCGATGCCGGGCGCTCCATGCCTGGAGCCTGGCCGCCGGGCTACGCCGTAATTCGGCTGCTGGCGGTGCATCCTGAGTATCGGGGCCGCTGTATCGGCCATGCCCTCATGGATGAATGTATCCTCCGCTGCCGCCGGGCTAAAGTAAAGGCAATCGGCCTGCACACAACAGAACTAATGAAAGTTGCTCGCGAGATGTACGAGCGGATGGGATTTGTTCGTTTCCCGGAATCTGATTTCCATCCCGCGCCGGGCATCACCGTCATGGCCTACCACTTATTATTATGAAAGCGACAATATTACAAGTGTCATTGCGAATCCTTCCACAGAAGGACGTGGCAATCTCGGCAATAAATTAACGTTGTAGCACTGACGAGATTACCACGTCGTCCCGATTTTATCGGGACTCCTCGTAATGACAGTGCAGTTGCCCCGCTACGGTTCAACAAGCTCACCTCGAGCGGGGTTTTCCCAGTCGAACGACGGCCTACGAGTATTGACAAAATCCAACTGACGCATTAGACTGATGCCACTCTATACCACCCATTAACCACTTTAAAAAACCATTGCTGGCGAGTAGTAGTGTCGATGAAAAGACACAGCAATTGCTAGAAGTATGTAAATTGCCTGTGTCTTTTTTATTTAAGAAGGGGGGTGACGGCACAGAAACAAATACTGAAAAACATGTTTCCGGGTCGCTTTACAGGGTCAATCAATAGTAAAAAAGGAGGTGATCGATTAGTGAAAAAAATTTTCTTTAGCCTGTTGGCCGTTCTCCTTATTGCGTCAATGGTAATGATTGGCTGCGGGCCAAAAACGCCGGCAGAGACCGGGCCGATAGTAATCGCCTATGTTGGTAATGTAGCATCTCCGGGCACAAAGCCGGCTATGGATATCATGCAAATGGCCTGCGACGAAATCAACGCCGCCGGTGGTGTCAATGGCAGAGAGTTAAAACTGGTAATCGAAGACAGCAAAGGCGATGCTGCGCTATCTGTTGCCGCCGCAACCAGAGCGGTGCTCGAAGACAAAGCCTTGATATGCTTCGTAGAAGGCAGGACCGAGATCTGCCTGGCCGTTACGCCAAAATCGGTTGAGCTATTTAAACAGCAGCCCCACCTGCTTTTTTATCAAGGCGCTCTGGGTAGAGAGTTGACCACGCCGGTCATGACCAATTACGACACCTACAAGTTCTGTTTCCGCGATTTCGACCCCGAAGACGGCCATTACTCAGGTATATTGGGTACATTCGCTTTATGGAAAGAGGTACTGGGGGCAAGTAAGGTCGCCTGGCTCTGGGAAGACTTGGCCTGGACAAAAGCATTCCGAAATGGCATCACCGACAATAATCTGCCCAATTGGCCGGACCTTGCCAAACAGAGCTATGGCCTGGAGACAGTCTATAACCAGGGTACCAGGCCAAAAATGGGTATGTATTTACCCGTATTAGAAGCAATAGCTAAGAGCGGGGCCGATGTAATTTTCTTGTGCTCCAGCTGGTTCACGGACACCGATGTTTTCGCCAAGCAGTGGGCTGAATCTTCAGCCAAGGATATCCCTGTATGCTTTTACGGCGGCACATCGCAGACCTACGACTTCTGGGACTTGACTGGCAGCAAATGTCTCGGTGTAATTAGTCCGTTCTATGAGAAGGACATCCCAGTTACTCCGGACGCCATTGCCTGGGGAGAGAAAGTCAAGGCAAAAGGAATTCCTACACAGAACAACGTACAGATCGCTTACGCTGACGTCTATCTTATAAAGAAATTGATAGAGAAAGTTGGCAATACCAACGTCGAGGAACTGATACCAGCGCTGGAAGGACTATATGTAACGAACGTCGGTCCGGTAACTCTGCAGGGAATAGTTGGTGACAAAGTTTCTCCGTTCTTCCACTCACGTTTTGACTGCGACCCTCATAACCCTCTGCTGCCAAACCCAATATATTTACCTGATAAGCTGGTTATTCCTATCGGTCAGTTCCAGGGTAAGGACAACGTGGTTTTGTTGGGTACGGGATTTAAGAGCACAGAGAATCCACCCAGGTATAAAGGAGAGTTCGCTGAGCCCGAAAAGTATAAGACACCGGCCCAGTTGCGGCAGGCAGCCGGCCAGTAGAATTCCCTCGATTCGCAGCTAAAAAGAAAGAGCCTCGCTTGAGGCTCTTTCTTTGTGTAAATTTCCAGTGGAATCAGTCACATAAGTATTTTTGGCGGATGTACCTGTTATCCTGACCTATGCCGCAGGATATCCATTTTACTCTGGGCGGCGATTCCGACATTTTAATGAAGTTGGTCGGAATTATAAATTTCCCAAGTTTCTTATCTTCGATCTCCTGGAAGGAATTACGTATTTTCCAGTGTGGGTTCTGCATTGCCTCAGACGGCGTTGGAACCTTCATAATGATGGGCACACCGCCACCCCTCCACTTGGACCGGGCAGCTTTTATACTGTATTCCAGCGCCTTTTTAATTAGCTCGTCCGACGTATATTTAACCGTCTCGGCTTCTATTAAACCGTAGAGCTTCTCTATTTGCTCCAGTATGTCCGTAATACGGTCGAAGGTAAACCTCCAGTCATCCTCGATTTTCCAAAGCTTCAGAATTTTTAGAAGGGCTCTGAAATCATGGTCGCGCGGAGCAGCTATAGCCACGATGCCGTCCTTGCTCCTCCAGAAACCGTACGGATATAAAGTGAAGTCGTGGCGGCCGAGCCTGGGCCTGGCTTTTTCCCAGGTATATCCGATAAAAACCGGATATCCTACCAGCGATGCGTAAGCGTCCGCGGTGGCTACATCTATCATCTGGCCCTCACCTGTATTCGCCTTGTAAGTCAGTGCGATAGCTCCACCCAGGGCAGCCTCAAGACCTGAGGTATACCACCCAATCCAGGCCCCCGCCCTGAAAGGCCAGTTATACGGCTCGGGTGAGAGGTCAGGGTCACCGATATTCGCCGCCAGACCAGAAGCCGCCTGCGAAGTTATATCTGAGTCAGGCATATTTCGGAACTCCTTGGCTCTGTCAGTATATTGGCCGTAGGGAGTGATGGCTATATAAATCAAGCCTGGATTAGCCTGACTCAACTGCCTGTAGCCGATTCCCCAGTTATCCGTTTGACCGGCTGGGTAAGTTTCAATAATAACGTCGGCCTTGGCTGCCAGCTTGTTAAAATCTTTGCGGCCTGCCGCCGTTTCTAAATCCAGTTCCAAATATTTTTTATTCCTCGCCTCCATGAGAAAAGGAATGCCCACGCCGTTGGCCTTAGCCCCATAGGGCGTCATTCTCCTTGCCGGATCGCCTTCCGGCGGCTCGATTTTAATAACCTCAGCCCCGAATTCAGCGAAAAAGCTGGCGGCGATTATTCCCGAGAAATTAGCCTGGCTGGCGTCCAGTACTAAAATATCGCTGAGTACTTCCGGCTTTCCCTCAGGGCTCATCATGCTGGCTAAAAACTGTTGCCGCTCACGTCTGGAAATGCCGTACCTGACCAGGACTTGCTCTTGCTGTTTATCTTTGGCTTTGCTCATTTTGTCTGGCCTCTGCCATCAACCTGATAATTAAATATGGGGTCTTTTTCGATATCATAGTACACCGGTGGCTTGATGCCTGGCCTGTCGTCCCAGTAGCCGACGACTCTTTCCTTTTCCAGTTTTTTAATTTCCTCTTCAGATAATTTAAAAAAGGTTTTCAGTATGTAGCGATTGTGATAGCCGAGCGGTCTGGACAACCACTTTACTCGTCCGGGAGTCCTGCTCAACATAGCTGATGGCCCGGGTAAAACGAACTTCCGATACATGTCGTCGTTAAAGGCTATTACACTTCCCCTTTGCCTTCGCCACTCGTCGTTGGCTAGCTGGAAATCGTCCATTACCTCCGCCACGGGGAAACCGTACTCTTTCGCCAGGTTAACTATTTCAATGCTGTCTTTCTTACTAACCCACTCCTCGGCAATTCGGTGTAGCTCTCTGGCGTTCCGGGGATGCAACCTGTCGAAGCTATCTTTATATTCTGCCATCAGCTTCTTCTGACCCATTGCTGAAAACAGCGCTCTAAGCTGTTCGTCCGTAGCCGCAGCCATGGCCACAAACTTGCCGTCACGTGATTTAAATATACCCGATGGTGCCATGGTTGGGTCGGTGTTACCAACGCGCTCGAGCTCCTGATTCGTTATACTGAAATAGGTGAAATTGGGTAATATCCTCATTAACGCTTCCGATTGCGCCAGGTCTATATATTGTCCCTTGCCGGTCTTCTTTCTGTGATACAGGGCCATCACCAGAGAGAGCGCCCCTACATTCCCCGGGAAATAATCGCCCAGATAATCTGGCAGCTTGTAGTATTTATCTGTTCCGGGATAGCCCGTCAGGCTTATGGCGCCGCTGGCTGCTTGAGCCAGCAGGTCCCAGCCCGGGAAAAACCTCAGCGGCCCGTACTGCCCGTACGTAGCACAGCTCAAATAAATTATCTTTGGATTGACTCTGCTCAGCTGACTGTAGCCTACTCCCCAGGCCTCGGCGGTTCCAGCCGCAAAATTCTCCACTACCACGTCCGCCTGTTCCGCCAATTTATAAATCAGTTCCTTGGCCTTCGCTGATTTCAAATTAATGGACAGGAAATATTTGTTATAGTGGACGAAATGAAAACAAACGCTGGAGTGTTTCCAGAATTTGCCCCAGTAGACGCCGAACCTCCACAGGTCACCCACAAAAGGCATCTCTATCTTGAACACTTCGGCGCCGTACTGCGCCAGAATCCTGGCAGCAACCGGACCGAAAATTACGTGGGAGAAGTCCAGGACTTTAATCCCCTTAAACACCTCGGGCTTTTCGTTTATCCTAGAAGGGTCGAACAGCTTTTTGGTATAAGAAAAATAATCTTCAGTTTTACCTGCCAAGATATGCCTCTTTTATCAACTCACTGTTTAGCAATTTAGCGCTGGAATCTGCCAGAACCACACTGCCATTTTCCAGTACATAACCCCTGTCTGAAATAGTCAGCGCCTGGCGAGCATTTTGCTCAGAAAGCAACGTGGTAATTTTTTGTTCACTCAGCTTATGCAATATATCGTAAACCTCAGCCAGCAACTTGGGAGCTAGACCCAGGGAGGGCTCGTCAACGAGTAACAATTTTGGACGGGACATCAGGCCCCGACCTATAACCAGCATCTGCTGCTCCCCACCGCTCAAAGTCCTTGCCGGCATATGCCCCCTCTCTTTTAACAGCGGGAACAGGTTATATACCCACTCTATCGATTCACCTCTTCTATGCCACGCCTCATTGGAATAAGCACCCAGGAAAAGGTTGTCGTGGACGCTGATATAGGGAAATATTTTCCGGCCTTCGGGTACCTGGGCAACGCCTCGTTTTACGATTTCGTGCGGCTGCATATTTTCGATATGCTCGCCCTCGAAAATAATTTCTCCGGAGGTAACTTTCAACATCCCCATCAAGGCATTCACCAGCGTCGTTTTACCGGCTCCGTTCGAACCGAGCAAAGCGATCACTTCACCCTGTTGAACATTCAAGCTAACGTCACGTAATATCGGCGTGACGCCGTAAGACACATTAAGATTTTTTACTTCAAGCACATTAACCTCTGCCCAGATACGATTCAATGACCATAGGATTATTGGCCACTTCTTGCGGCGGTCCTTCGGCAATCTTTTCGCCGTAGTGCAACACTATGACACGCTGAGCGGCCCTCATCAGAACCGCCATCACATGCTCTATCCACAACACAGTCACGCCGAACTGGTCTTTGGCATGCTCGATCAACCTCACCGCTTTTTCCGCCTCAACCGGATTCAAACCGGCCATGACCTCATCTACAAAAATAAGCTTCGGCTCCGTCGCCAGTGCCCTGGCCAGTTCCAGGCCTCTCATTTCAAACAACGTGAGGTCGCGAGCCAGTACATTTCTTTTACTGAATAAACCAACAAACTCCAGATAATGCGTGGCTTCGGTCATGGCATCTTCGAGGCCCCTGTTCGGCCTGTCTTTGCCGTATAGCGCGCTGACGCAGACACTGGCCAAAGTCGTCAGTTCGGGGAACGGCCTAGGTATCTGGTATGTTCGGCATATACCAAGCTTACAGCGCTTCCACGGCGGCAGTTTTGTTATATCTTTTCCCAGAAACTCTATTTTGCCGGAGTCCACGGGGTAACTGCCGCAAATCATATTTATCAGCGTCGTCTTACCAGCTCCGTTGGGTCCCATCAATCCCACCGTTTCTCCCTCATTAATGGAGAAGCTGACATCATTGACAGCAGTTAGGCCACCGAAGTGCTTTGACACGTTTGAAACTTTAAGTATCTCAGCCACTTTATCTCCTGAAACGCAAAGTCGGCATATATTCTCTGTAACGACGCTTGCGGTAAAGTCCGAACAGCCCTTCGGGTAACACCAGTAGTAGTATCAACAGTATTATAGGGAACAGTACCGGAGACATGTCTCCGGTGAGCCGTATTAATATCATCTCTAAAAATGCGATGAAATAGCCGCCGATGACACATCCATATATCTGGGTTCTTCCTCCCAGCATTGTCACCATAAATATTTTCAGCATGAATGACAGCGGCAAAAAAATCTGTCCTGAAAACGCCTGATAGTAGTGGGCATAAAACCAGCCGACCACAGCTACCAGCGTGGCCGCGATGGTAAAACCGAGAATTTTTACTTTGTTCACATTCACACCGATGCTGTTGGCCACTTCCTCATCATCATTGATGGCAGCCATCTGTATGGCATATCTGGAGCGGAAAATTTTATCCATGGCAAACAGATAGACCAGCATTATGGTCAGCGAAATGAAGGCGTATATAAGCAGGTTCAGGCTGAAATAGCCGGTGGACACTAATGGTGCCACGCCAGAAAGGCCGGTGTCCCCCTTGAACAGGTCAGTAAATATATAAGTGGCTTCAAGAAACAACAGGGGGAAAAGCAGTGTCAACAGGCTGTAATACAGGCCGCCGGAGATGATAGCCATAGGGCTCATAATAAAACCGAATACCAGACCGCCCACGGCTGCAGCTAACATCGTCAACCCGGGGCTGAGATGAAAATGAATGCTGAGCAGTGCGGCCGTGTAACCTCCGATGCCTATATAGAACTGCGGCCCGAAATTCATACGACCGGTGCTTATGGTCATCAATGCCAGAGGTATGGCTATCGCCGCCAGCAGGTTAGCCTCGATAATTGTAGGCAGTAATGGCGGATATATAAAATAGATGAGCACCGGTGCCACGACTAGTATGCCGACGTATATTAAGGGATTCCGCCAGTATCTGGGTTCAATGTGCCATTCCCATTTCTGGCCTCCGGCCCGCAATACCAGTCGCTCTCGCTTGACTTCTAATTCCATTTAGTTCACCACACAGTCTCGCTTTTAGCTATTCCCTGGGGCCTGACGATTAACATTACCAATACTACGACCAGTGCCGCCAGACCCATATACACCGGCTGGTTAAAAACAAAGCCTACAACTGAATGCACAAATCCTATTATATAGCTGGCCATGATGGTGCCTTTTATGTTGCCCAGACCGCCGAGTACGCTGACCAGTATGGCAATTGACATGTATCCCCAGCCCATATACGGGTCTACTGCCCAGATGGGAGCAATTGCCAGCGTGGCCAGTATCACCGGAATCAGGGTTAGCACCATGACAAACATAAATACCCTCTGAACCTGTATCCCCATCAACCGGCTGCTGTGTATATCGTAGGATATAGCCCTCACCGCCAGGCCCAATTTGGTTTTCAGGAAAAAGAGGACAAATAATCCCGTTATCACTATTCCAAGTATGGCGGCGAATATCAGCTGATTGGACACGGTTACCTGGCCGAGCTGGCTTACTCCACGAATTACCGTCGTCTCCAGATAGACACCTGTCTGTATCGGATAGAAACGCAGCGCGGCTTGTTCTACGATAATAGCCACGAAAAGGAGCCCAAGGATAATGATCTCTTCGTGCTGTAGATAGCGGACTATTAATCCCTTGTAGATGGCTACGGCGATTCCCGCCTGCACCGCCAGCATGCAAATTATGGCTATTACCAGCACCGTTGTAGAATACGGCGGCGTGCCGAACAACGTCATAAACATCCAGGTCAAATAAACGGTGGCCGTGAATATGTAGGCATAGCCCAGATGAAATATTCTAAGTACACCGCAAATCAGGGAAAAACCGAGGGACACCAACAGATAGAGTGAACCCAAAAGGCAGGTATAAATAAGGGTAGTTTCTAATGCACCCAGCACACTAACACGCTTTCATTGGGTAATTTGTGCTAAAGCTGCTGAACGAGAATAGTAGCAGGGGCTCCAATTCGTGTCAAACGCCGTCTGCTATCTATTTATAGTACCTTAGTACTAAACCGCTATTGATATGGACGCTGTGCCGCGTTACACTTTGAAGAGGCCATGAGAACTAACCTGCCTGGATTATTGAAAACGGAAATTGGTCAGATTGGTTCATTTTTCAAACGAAATTACAGGGAGACAATTGTTATCGGCCTGGCCACCATATTTCTCGTCGTCGCCGAATACCATCCCATAGGGCCTCCATGGGTCAGCGCTCCGATATATTTCCTGGCGCTGCCCCTGTTGACGATTGTCCTCGTTTTACGGAAAAATCCTCTCGACTTCGGTTTAAGGCCGGGCAACGCCAAAATTTGGTCCCTTTATGTTGTGGCCACGATTATCGTGGCCGCGCCCGTACTTTATTTTGCTTCCCGCAGTTCAGTCCTGGCGCACTATTACGCCGTGCCCCAGTTCGACGTGGTTAAATATTCCATTCAAACGGTTATATATTTATTAGCCTGGGAATTTATATTTCGAGGTTTTCTACTATTCGGTTTAAAGAGTAGATTCAAAGAAGCTTCAATCCTCGTTCAAATGATCCCCTTCGTCCTGCTTCATCTGGGAAAGCCGGAAATAGAAACCTTAAGCACCTTGATAACGGGACTTTTCTTCGGCTGGGTCGCCTACCGCGGAAATTCTTACTGGCCGGCGTTGATAATCCACGTCTTCATCAATATTTCATTCGTGGTTTTTGTAAATATACTTTGACTGGTACAATAGCAAAAATCCGCCCATGGTGAGCCTGTCATACTATGAATGGACTTGTATTGTTTGTCGTTAATTATTTCCGGCCTTTTTAAAGATACCATCCAGCAAGGTTTCATTAACTTTGGTTTTCTTCCCCCACAAATCTCTCCTCATTGCAATTGCTACTCTAACAAAAGCCGAATAATCGGGATTACGAATGAACTCTGAAAGTGAACTAATTACCTCGTCCCCAGCAAAAACTACTGCATTTAGCAATTCAGTCTCAATCTCTTTTTTTACGTCATCTGCATTCTTTAAGTCTTGTCTGAACTGCTTAGCTTTTATTAAACCTTCTTCTGGATTAAGCTGCGTTAACATTAATATGAGGATGCAGCCGTATCTTGTCTGTTTTAATTGATGCTCGTGCTCTTTTATCTCTCGTCTATGTTCAGACCACGATCTAACATAACCTCCTAGGATACCACCAATACCCAGAGCCGCAATAGTAGAAATTATAATCGATACTGTATCAGTCATGTACTTATTATGAGCATAGGATTAGCTTGAGTCAACATAGAAATTATCTCTTTAAAATGGTAACCACAGCATTTGGTCCGGCGCCGCTGCTGTGGCCCAGCCCGACTTTGGCGCTCTCCACCTGCCTTGGGCCGGCCGTTTCCCGCAGCTGACTTATTATCTCTATGATCTGCCTGCCGCCCGTAGCTCCCAGCGGATGCCCGCAGCCCACCAGGCCGCCGCCCGTGTTCGCCGGCATTTTCCCACCTATATCGAAGTATCCTTCCTTTAATAAATGTGGCGCCTCGCCCGGCTGGCAAAAACCCAGGTCCTCCACATCCGACAGAAACGCTGGCGCCATGGCCTCGTAGGCTTCGATAACATCCATATCCTGCGGACCGTAGCCTGAAATTTCATAGGCTTGTTTGGCAGCCTCTTTGGTCAGATTGGTGGTCGACTTAAATTTAACGCTTTCTCCGCCGTAAAATCCGGTGGTGTGAACGGCTGCCGCCACCTGAATTTTCTTCTGTTTCGAAATGTTCGATTTAAGCTTGTCTTCGCTGCATAAAATGATTGCCACGGCTCCATCCACCATGGCCGCAGCGTGCAGCAACCGCACCGGTGCTGCGATAACGCGGGAGTTCAGTACCTCCTCAATGGTAACCTCGCCGCCCTGATACCACCTGGCATAAGGATTCAGATTGGCGTTTTTTCGCTCCATGACCACCACCCGGGCAAAGTCCTCCTCAGTGGCGCCGTAATCCGTCATGTACCTGATTACGCCCTGAGCGTAATTGGCCGGCTGCACATTAAAACCCAGCGCCAGTTCCCAGGGTTTGAAAGCCGTGCTGGCCAAAAGGCCTCGGCCCATCTTCTCGAAACCAACGGCAATCACGACGTTGTACAGCTCGGTAGCTACCATCTGGTAACCGATTCTGAACGCCGCCGAGGAGCTGGAGCAGGCCTGCTCAATATTTATTATGGGTATGCCCGTTAAACCAACCTCGGCAATCACCTGGTGTCCCTTGCCCGTGCCCGCATACACATTGCCGCAGAACGCCGACTGTATATCTTTCCATTCCATCTCGGCATCATCCAGGCAGTTCAAGATTGCCTGGCTGCCGAAGTCGTAGTATTCCTGGTCGTCGTACCGCTGGAACCTGACAATGCCGATGCCGCCTATATAAACTTTGCGCAGCGCCCGTAATTCTTCTATCGATTTCATTGTGTCTAAACCTTCCTATTCCTTAACCGGCCTGAACTTGTGGGCCATGACCTCGTTGCCCTGCTCGTCCTCGCCCAGCTTCTCTATGACCAGCTCCACGGGCATGCCTATTTTCAGGTCGTTAAAATCGCAGCCTGTGAAGTGCGCCTGCACCCTGACCTCCGGCAGCATGATTATGCCGTAAGCATAGGGCACCTTGCCCACGAAAAACTGCGTCGGCTGCTGCATGATGACGCTGAAGCTGTGAATTTTCCCTCTCCGGCTCAGCTTAACGTCTTCCAGCCCCCGATGCTGACAGCGGATGCAAATCCCTCTCTCCCTTCTGGGGAAAAACACCTCGCCGCAAGCCGGACACTTGCTGCCTATCAAAGACGGCGGCTCATCATCAGTCCACAGCCCCGGCCTCACCGGCACCTGTTTTTTCTCGCTGGATGTCATGGTCTTGCTCCTTATTCCACCTTAAATACCGGTTTTCTTTTCTCGGCGAAGGCCTTCCTGCCTTCTGCCATGTTTTCTTGTGCGAGCGGCGTGGACATCTCCCTGGCCGCAGTTTCGACGTCGAATTTCAGGGCCGACTCCAGGTCCATCTGCAGGCCTTCGTTGACGCACTTCTTGGCTATTTTTAATCCGTGTGGCGGCATGTTAAGCATCAGGCTGGCCATTTTCTTGGCTTCGCTCATCAAATCTGGTACGCGCACCACCTTATTGACCAGACCGATTCGGTAAGCTTCCGGGGCATCTATTCTCTCCGCCAGGTAAATCATCTGCTTGGCCATGGTTATCCCTATCGTCCGCGGCAGCCTCTGCATGCCTCCCGCTCCGGGAACGACGCCTACCTTGAGCTCCACCAGCCCGAACTGTGCCGTTACCGTGGCGATTCTCAGGTCGCAGCACAGCGCCAACTCCAGTCCGCCGCCCAGGCAGTAGCCACTTATGGCAGCTATCGTTGGCCGGTCGAAATCCTCGATTTTCTTAAACTGGTCGCGCGAGCTGGGACGGCTCACTCCCGGCGGAAACTGCTCCCTGATATCAGCGCCGGCGCTGAAACAATTTTCGCCACCGGTAATGATCACCAGCCGCACACTCTTGTCGCGCTCGATGTCCTCCCAGACCTCTCTCATCTCCTCCTGCATCCTGGTATTGACTGTGTTCAGCCTGTCCGGCCGATTCAAGGTCATAACTGCCACTCCGTATACCTTGTCATAGATCAGAGTATCATATGCCATGACGAAGCCCTCCTCTAAACGTGCTTATACCATGCTGAAGCCGCCGCTGACGCTGATGGTCTGGCCGGTGATGTGCCTGGAAACGTCCGACGAAAGATACACGCACATCCTGGCCAAATCTATGGGCTCTCCCAGCCGGCGCATGGGATAAACCTTCAGCATTTCCTCGCGTCTCTTCTGGAAATCTTCCTCGCCCATCTTGGCCTTCATGGCCTCGCTCGACCGTATGGCCCTTTCGGTCAGTGTGGCGCCTGCCGAGACGCCGTTTACGTTAATATTGTACCGCCCCACTTCCTTGGCCAGCGCTTTCTGAAAGGCAATTATGCCACCCTTGGCCGCCGAGTAGGCTGCCATGAACGGCTCACCGATTTTGCCGGCGTCGGAAATCATGTTTATAATCTTGCCGTATTTCCTCTGGATCATGTCGGGCAGCACCGCCCGCGCGCAGGTCAGTACGCCGTAAAGGCAGAGGTTTATGGTGTAGTCCCAGTCCTCTTTTTCGGTTTCGGCAAACGGGCGCGGCGTCTTGCCGGCTTCCCAGTTGACCCCCCTGCCCGCGTTATTTATCAATATGTCCACCTTGCCCAACTCCTCTATCACCTTCTTATACATGGCGTTGACCTCTTCCGGCCTGTCCACCGCCGCCTTAATCGCCAGCGCCTTCACTCCCAACTCTTTGGCCTCACCTGCTGTCTTTTCGGCTCTGGCCAGGTCGATATCATTAACGATCACATTGGCACCTTCTCCGGCCAGCGCCAACACCGTCATCCGCCCGATGCCCTCACCGGAACCGGTAACGATAGCCACTTTACCCTTTAAATCGAAATCCATATCTTTGCCTCCTAAAGCTTAAATTCACCTGAGCGCGTTTATTCCGGTCAGCTCCCGCCCCACCACCAGCTTCTGTATCTGCGTGGTGCCGTCGGGTATGGTGAACGGCCTGGCATCTCGGTAATATCGCTCCAGCCGGGCGTCGGTCTGCACACCGACAGCGCCGTGTATCTGTACCGCCTTGTAGGTGACCCGGTTCACCATCTCCGTATTAAAAGCTTTGGCCATGGAGACGTATTTCCTTATCTCGCCCAGCGACAGGTTTTTGTCGATGGCGTCGAAGGCGCGATATGACAGGAAACGGCCGCAGTCTATTTCCGTAATCATATCCACCAGCATGTCCTGTATCAACTGAAAGGCAGCGATGGGCTTGCCGAACTGCTTCCTTTCCTGCGAGTAGCTCAGCGAATCATCGAACGCCGCCTGCGCCAGCCCCACCGACCTCACGGAAAGGCCGGCACGTCCGTGATTGATCGTCCTGGCAAACTCGACGTCGCCCGCGCCCGCCAGCAAATTGTCTTTGGGCACCGGGCAGTCGGTGAATGTCGTCTCTGAAAATGAGCTGCACCTCCAGCCTATCTTATGCATCTCCCTGGTCTCATAAGGCGACTCCGCCCTGTCCACGAATATGGTGCCCACGCCTTCGACACCCTTACCTCTGTCCAGCAGGCAGAGGACGGTTATGTAATCGGAGACGCAGCCGTTGCTGGTCCACGTCTTGGTACCGTTTAGAATCCATTTGTCACCGTCAAGCACCGCCTTGAACTCGATGCCCCGCGGCGCCGCCGAGCCGACGTTTGGCTCCGATATTCCCGAGCAGCCCAGCATTTCCATCGAGGTAATGCGCCTGGCATATTTCGACCTGAGCTTATCGCTCATCCTGGGGACGATTGCCTCGCCGCCGCCGATGGTGGCTATGACCGAGCTCAGGCTGGGCCACCAGTAACCCGATTCCTCCAGCAGCACGCCGTAGCTTGACCAGCTGAGGTTCATGCCTCCGTACTCTTCGGATAAAGTGCCGGTCACGTAGCCCAGAGGCAGCAGCATGCTGAGATAATGATGATACTCTTCCCTGGTAAAGGTGTCCCCTTTTTCGCGCTCGTCGACGATTGGGTCAATTTCTTTCAGCCAGAAATCATGCGCATTTTTCTTGAGCATTTTCTGGTCTTCGGTAAGCTCGAAGTCCATCTATTTATCCTCCGTTCCCTCAGATATCTCCCTTTTTACGCAGCTCTTCGACTTCCTTGGAAGTATAGCCCAGCCACGCCAGTATCTCATCGGTGTGCTGTCCCAGCGCCGGCGGCAGCCTCCTGATTTCAGTCGGCGTTTCCGAAAACCTGGCCGGATAAGCCACCTGCTTTACTTTCTTGCCTCCGGTCTCCTTAACCTCGGGAAAGACGCCCCGAAATTTTAAATGCTTATCTTCCACGACCTCATCGAGACCCAAAACAGGTGCGCACGGAACGTCAGCCTGAATCAATATTTTCACCCATTCATCGCGCGTTCTGGTTTGCAGCGTCTTCCTGAGCACCGCTGCCAGCTCGTCCCGCATCTCCCATCGCTGCTCACGGTTGATTTCGCCCAACTCCGGCTGGCCGATGGCCCGGCACAAATTACGCCAGAAATAGTCCTCATGGGCGATGCTCAGCGTCAGGAACTTGCCGTCACCGCTCTGGAACACGCCCATAGCCGGCTCCACACCACCCGGCTTAGGCGATAATCCGGCAGCAAAATACTGGCCCAGCGGCACGCTCAGCCACGAGACCAGCCCTTCAGTCATGGAAACATCGATGTACTGCCCTTTGCCCAGCTTGTCCCGGGCAACCAGTGCCCCCAGTATGCTGATGGCGGCAAACATGCCCGCCGACAGGTCGGCGACCAGAATTCCCGGCAGCTGTGGCACACCTTCAGCGTCCTTAGGCGTAAAATTCAGTATGCCGGCTATTCCCTGGTAGCTGGAGTCGTGCGCCGGCCAGTCGCGGTAAGGCCCGTTTTGGCCGTAGCCGGAGACCGAGCAATAAACTATTTTGGGATTTATTTTCTTAGTAGCGCTGTAGCCTATGCCCAGTCGGTCGACCACGCCCGGCCTCATGCACTCGATAATTACGTCGCATTTCTCCGCCAGCCTGAAAAAAATCTCATTGCCTTTTTTCGATTTCAGGTTAACGGTCAGGCTGCGCTTGTTGCGGTTGGTTATTTCCAAAAAATGTGGCAGTACGCGTGCCGGATTGCCCACGCCCGGGCGCTCCAGTATGATGACGTCGGCCCCCAGGTCTCCCAGCAGCATAGAACAATAGGTTACCGGGAGCTTCTCTTCGATGGTTAAAACTCTTATGCCCTGCAGCGCCAAAGCCATGATGTACGCCTGCTAACGGTCTCAGATTACGGAAGTAACTAGATTACGCCCTCTTTTTCCCACTGTTTCAAATCTTTAGTGCTGTAGCCTAAAAGCCCGCAGTAAATTTCTTTGTTATGCTGGCCTTTTGCCGGCGACGGGCGCTCAATCTTCGGCGGTGTGGCCGACATCTTCAACGGCGGATTGGCCACCACAAACTTCTGTCCTTCAGGACCATCCACTTCTGTCAGCATGCCCGTCTCTTTAATGTGCGGGTCGTTGGCCACCTCCGTTATGTCGTAGCACAGCCCGCAGGGGATAGGTATTTTCTGGGCCGCGTCGAAAACCTCCTGGGCGGTTTGTGAAGCCACCCATTCGATGACCACCGGATAGGTGATATCGCGGTTCAGCCAGCGGTCCCAGTCGTTCTGCAGCCTGGGGTCGGTGGCCAGGTCCTCTCTGCCGATGAACCGGCAAAAGCGGCGCCACATTCGATTGCCCAGCATGCTGATATAGACCCATCGGCCGTCCTTAGCCTGGAAGGTATTGGAAGGCCCGATTCCGAAAGGTTGATTTCCGGCCCTTTCATGAGGCAGGTGCGCTGTTTCCCAGGTCGATATGTACATGGAGGAATACTGCAGCGCTGTCCGCAGCAGCGCCGTCTCAATCATCTGGCCTTCGCCGGTTTTCTGCCGGTGGTACAGCGCTGATACCACGCCGATGGTGGTCAGCATTGCCGTACCGAAGTCAACGGTTGATATGGCGTCGCGCATAGGCGGACCGGGCGATCCGCTCAACAGCATTATGCCGGCCATGGCCTTGGCTACAGGGTCATAGCCGACACGGTTTTTGTACGGTCCGGTAGGCCGAATCCGGTAACCGTGGGCGAAGATTATGTCAGGTTTAATTTTCTTGAAATTTTCGTAGGTGATGCCCATGTCCTGTGCGGCCGCCAGGCTGAAGTTATGGACGGCCACATCGGCGTGCTTCAGCAGCTGCCACAAAATCTCCCTGGCCTTTATGTTGGCCTCTTTCCGGCCCATGAAATTGAGGGACACAGCCTTCTTGTTTCGGTGTAAATAAGCGTAGCTCCAGACATCGCCGTAAGAGGTCAGCCGTTCCGGGTACTTCTTCTGAAACTCCTGCCAGTCCTCCGGCCGCCTGTCTTCCACGTCGCAGGGCTCCACCCGTATAACCTCGGCGCCCAGGTCGGCCAGCAGCGTAGCGCAGTAAGGCCCGGCTAGCACGCGACCCAAATCAAGTACCCGAATTCCGTCCAGTGCTCCCGCCATGGTGAATATCCTTTGAAAAGAGTGGAAAGACCAGCGAGATTCTAACACCTTGCGCTCGACGGAGGCAATACTGTCGGAATGATTTGAATGATAATTTATATATAAATGTATATTAGCTTAACCTCGATTTGGTATATGTCGATTGCCTAATTCCATAAGCTCATGTATCATAATCTTGCGATATAAGACGGGGGCATGATTTTGCAGCCTTTTGAGTCCCACTTTAAGGACTACCTCGCCCATATTAGAGAAGCGAAAGCTAAGGGAGCTTCTCACGATTATCTCCGCTCTATTGTTATTGACCTTGCCAGAAAGAGCTTCAATGTTGACCCGGTAGATATTGAGCTTGAAAAAGGTATAAAAGGCGCCACCCTAAGAGGTAGCATTGACGCTCTCTATCAGGACATCGTTTATGAATTCAAACGCGACCTAAAGATAGAAAGAGACAAAGGCAAAGAGGAATTGGGGCGCTATCTCAGTTCTCTCAGTGATAAACAAGCCTACTTTGGTGTTCTTACCGATGGTTTCGTCTTTGAAGCCTATCTCCTTAGAGAAGATGACCTGGCAAAGATAGATGAAATTAATCTGGAAAAGTTATCTGCGAATGATGCATTTCTTTGGTTTGATGCCTTCCTATTTTCGGAAAAAGAACTAGTTCCCACTTCGCAGGATGTGGTAAAGAGGTTCGGAGATACCAGCCCGGTCTTTAATGCCACTTTACATAGCCTTAATCGCATGCTAGCCGCTGTCAAAAATGATCCTTCCTGCGAGGTGAAATTTAACGAGTGGGACAAGCTGCTAGCCAAAGCTTACGGCCATAGTGTTGCCCGGGATGAGCTTTTCCTGCGCCATACATATCTGTCACTGCTAGTAAAATTACTTGCCTATGCTGCCTTGTTTAAGAAGCGCCCAAAAGGACAACAGCTCGCAGAAATCATTACAGGCAAAGCTTTTACCAATCTACCCAACCTTGCCGAGGAGGACTTTTCTGTTGGGTGTTGGCACCGTCTTTAGGAACAGAAACCCTTGAGATTCTTCGAGGTCTTGCCCAGCACTTGGCGGTCTATGATTTGACAAAAGTGGACGAGGACCTGCTCAAGGAACTGTATGAGAATCTAGTTGACCGTGAGACCAAGCACGACCTCGGTGAAGTATATACCCCGGATTGGCTGGTTGAATTGACTCTGCGCGAGGCAGAATTTGGCAAGGGTAAGAGACTGCTTGACCCAGCGTGTGGCTCAGGCACATTCCTCTTTACTGCCATACAATTACTCAGAGAACAAGGGCTTAAAGACGTCCCCCTCGTGGATGAAGCTCTGCAGAACATTGTCGGTGTTGACGTGCATCCGCTGGCAGTTACCATCAGCAAGGTCAACTATGTTTTGGCGCTGACTCCCGACCTAGCCAGCTACACAAAAACTGTGGTTATACCTGTATATATGGCTAATTCGCTTGAAGGTATTAATCCGGCTGGTGGCAAAATGGTTAAAATCTCGGCTGATGGTAAAGATTACTTTCATATTCCGACCAGCATGGCAGAGCATCCTACTTCTCTGGATAAAGTCATTGACGAAATGAACAAGTACACCGGCGGCGATGCGGACATAGCTTTAGCGGGCTTTTCCTCATATTTAGAAAGTCAGGGATACAAGGATTGGGTTTATCTCTGGCGAGCTAATTTAAAACTGATGAGAAAGTTGATAAAAGAGAGAAGAGATACCATTTGGACATTCATCTTGAAGAATTACTACCGCCCCGCTTACCTGCATCGCCTCCAATTTGACCTAGTAGCCGGAAATCCGCCGTGGCTTTCTTACCGCTACATTACAGAACCAGAGTATCAGGCACGGATAAAAGCACTGACTTTTTCTTATGGCTTGCTAAGCAAGAAAGATGTCAAGCTCTATACGCATATGGAGCTGGCAACGCTATTTTTCGTCTTATCCACTGATGCTTATCTGAAAAAAGGCGGTACAATTGCCTTTGTTATGCCTCGTAGCGTGCTCACCGGTGCCAAGCAACACAAACGCTTTCAGGAATTTCTTCAGAGCTATCAGCTTCCGCCTGCTCAACTAGAAAAACTGCTGGATTTTGAGGAAGTGACACCATTATTCAAAGTTCCGGCGTGCGTATTGATTGCCACAAAACAGGGACAAAAAGAAAAGGTGGAAGTGAAAACACTGAACGGTGAACTAACCAGCAAGAATGCCAAGTGGTCAACGGCAAAAGGTGAACTGAAAGTTATTATAAAGCAGAAGTCGGCAGACAAAATATTTCCATCCGCCGTTGAGCCCAGCCCGTACCTTAAACAGATAAAAGAGGGCGCTACCATCGTGCCACGTAGCC